>Ga0066903_100001898_pt1 | contig 15812 bp, 11 predicted proteins | sample PanSoiMetaGPlot1_FD_67491 | JGI IMG/M metagenome (GOLD analysis project Ga0066903, IMG submission 67491) | Tropical forest soil microbial communities from Panama analyzed to predict greenhouse gas emissions - Panama Soil - Plot 1 (version 2) | ecosystem: Environmental > Terrestrial > Soil >... | reverse complement strand
GGGGCATCGAAAGTTTCCGTCCCTATCGATATTGAAGAAATAAAGGATTGTTTTAATGATTCGAAAGAAGTTCTCCGCTGTTCTGGCGGCCCTGGCGTTTGCGTTACTCTTCCCAACAACTGCACCGAAGGTTTCAGCCCAAGCCAATTCCACCTCCGAAATTGTCCTGGTTCTGCCATTTGAAAATACCTCCGATCACCCGGAGTACAACTGGATTGGTGAAAGTTTTGCGGACTCCCTTTCGGTCCTGCTCAACAAACCCGGACTAATTGTCGTGAGCAGTGACGAGCGCGCAGTGGCTTATCAGCGACTGCGCTTGCCGCTTACGGTGATTCCCTCGCGCGCTACGGCAATCAAGATTGCTCGTGAGCTAAAGGCATCGATGATTGTGTTCGGCAGCTACAACGTCAGCTTAATGCCCGCTCCGCCTTCGGACGATAAAACAAAAACAGCAGACAAACCTTCCGCGACCATCATTGGTCAGGCCCGGGTCATCCGGGTCAATGAAGGCCGGTTGGCCGGCGACATCTTCGACGGGGCATGGGCGCCGCGTCAGTACGATTTCGCCGACAATCTGAAGGACCTGCAGAAAGTACATGGCGAACTTGCTTATCAGATTCTGTTCCAGCGCGACAAAGCTCTTTCGTTTTCCCGCAACAATTTGATCCAGGAAGCAACCAAGGTTCCGCCGCAGGCGTGGGAGTCGTTTCAAAAGTGCCTGCTCACGGCAGAACGTGATCAAACACGGGCTATCTACTGCAAGAACGCGATGAACCTGTACGCCAAGGAAAACGGCGGTGGAGTTTATCCGCAGGCAGCCTTCGAGCTCGGACGCTTCTACTTCAATCAATCCCAATGGAAAGAAGCCATCGAGTACTTTACGATGCTGCAAAAGAAGGAACCGCACTATAACGAGGCTCAATTCTATGCCGGCCTCGCCTATTGGAAGACCGCAGATATCGCGAACGCACTCAAAACGCTGGTGCCGCTCGCGGATGAAAAAGTGATGCCCCTGGTCGCGGTTTACAACAACGCGGGAGCGCTCTCGGTAGAAGCTGCCCGCAACGAAAAAAAGCCTGAAGAGCGAACGCGTCTGCTGCTTCAGGGCATAAGCCTTTTGGCGCGGGCGGCTGATTCGTCGCCCGACGACACCACCGTCCTCTTCAACTATGCTTATGCGTTATTCCTCAACGAGAAATACAACGACGCCGCCGACAAGTTGGAAAAGGTAATTGCCGTCGATCAACGCGACGGGCAGGCCTACTATCTGCTTGCCAAAGCGCAGGGGCGCGCCAATCACGCGGAAGCTGCAACCGCCGCTGATAATCAGGCCCGCCGTTATCTGCCCAGCTACGCTAAATGGGAGACCGACTGGCAAAAATCCCAGGCGGTCATGAATCTGAACCTGCGCTCGCGCGACGTGCTGAACCAGATCGATATCTCCGATCTCAGCCGCGTGAAAGCCATCGAAGCGGCCAACGCCAACAGTGCCCAGGAATCTCTGAACAAGGCCCGCGATCTTTATCAACAAGGCCGCGACGACGAGGCGCTCGCGGAGGTTCGCAAGCTCCTGAATCTGGAGCCGACGACAGCCGAAGCATTTCTGCTGAGTGGACGTATCAACCAAAGGCGAGGCGATCAGGAAGCCGCCATCGCCGCCCTGAAAACTGCGATCTTCTGGGACTCCAGACTGATTGATGCTCACATTCTGCTCGGTCGATTATTTCTGGAACGGGGCGATCTGGGTGAAGCCCGAAAGTACGCCGCCAGCGCCATTAACATTGACCCTAACAATCAGGAGGCGATTGCGCTGCAAAGACAGGTAACGATGGGACGGCCGTAAGAGCAAGCTAAAAAGAGCTTAAGGCCAGGAGCTAAGCGCGGGGGACTACCGAGCTTAGCTCTTTTGATTTTTGGAACTGGTCCATTCGCGGCTGCCGATCGCCTCTGCCTTTCGCCCTTCGTTCGCTCTTTTCTCCTGGTCCAATGGCACGAGAAGTGCTGAGCACAAGGACGGCAAGCACGAAATGGAACGTGCCCCCGCCGCCATCACTTCCCTGAGCGCTGCATGCCGCTGCGCCAGCCGCCCGCCGAGCGATCCTTCAGTTTAATCCCCCCGAAATGGAACCCGGTCAGAAATGGCCGGGTTCTCCCGCATTTGGGCGGACCATTTATTACTGATGATTCACGGTGGTTAGTCCGAACCTCAAAAGCATGCAGCGCCGAGCCTCGATCTTAGCTAACCATCAATCTGATTGGTCTGCGGGATCTAAGCCCGGACAGTTACAGTCAAAAAGACGGAAATTGTCACTGTGATGGTGCCGCGTTTTGTAAGTTTGGGCGATTTCGAGGACCAAAAACATTATCTCAATGAACGCAGCGACGCGTTCCAGAAAATTTTTTTCCTTTTATTCATCGCTCGCAGACTTCAGTTCCAGAATCCTAAGCCGACGGAAACAGGCGGCAAGATCATCCGTCAGAACGCCGCGGCGGCCGGGCGCAGTGAGCCGATTTTTCGCTAAGTAGCATTATTTCCCGGGGCAGCTGCTGGTAAACTGCGACCTATGAGTGGAGCCGGCGCCGCCTCAAAGGGCACTCGATCAACGATTGGTATAACCCTTCGGGAGGCCCTCCCGACCGCCACTGAAACGGCCCTGGCGATCGCGGCGGCGCTGCTTACGACCCTTTCATTTCCTGATTTCGACTTCTGGTTCCTGGCATGGTGCGGCCTGGCGCCGTTGTTTTTGGCGGTCGCGGCCGCCCGCAGCCGGCTGCGCGCGTTCCTGCTCGGCTGGCTTTACGGCGCCATCTTCTTTTATGCGACCTGCTGGTGGTTGACCTATCCAATGATTCGGTACGGCCACATTCGCGCCTGGGTGGCATATCCGCTTTTCTTTCTGCCCATCATCTTTGTGGCCCTTTTCCCGGCTCTCGCCTGCGCGCTCATTTCAGGTGTAATTAGGCGCTTCGGGCTGTGGGCGTTGTGCGTTGCGCCTTTGATCTGGATTTCGGTCGATTGGCTGCGCTATGCGGTGACCGGGCAATTGTGGAATACACTGGGCTATTCACAGGCCTTCCATCCAGCACTGATTCAATCCGCCCGCTGGGGCGGCGTTTATGCGATCACCTTTTTGCTTGTGCTGGCGAACAGCGCCATCACACTCCTCCTGATTAAGCGTGCCTTCTTTCTGTCAATCGCTGCGGTCGTGGTCATCGTAATCGTGATGGCCGCCTCAGCCGGAATACTTACCGGCAAGAGAGAATTTGGCCCGCGTTTGGGGGCTCCTCCCGACAAACTGCTGGTGTCGGCGATCCAGCCAAATGTTCCGATGGACACAAACGGCGACCCGCGCCAAATGAGTGAACTGCTCGAGCGCCATCTCGCTTTAAGCAGTGCGGCAATCGCCAAGTTCGAAAATAGATCGGCAACGCCTGCTCGCATTCTCATCTGGCCTGAGTCACCGATGAATTTCGCTTACTCGCGCGACCCTAAATTGCGAGAAGTCATCGGCAACTTCGCGCGCGCTAATCAAACCTCGGTGCTGCTCAACTCGCTGGAACCGGCGGCCGGAGGCGGCGATCAGAATTCTGCCGTGTTGATAAATCCGGAGGGTGTAATTGCGGCGCGTTATGATAAAATCCGCCTGATGCCGTTTGGCGAGTACGTGCCGCTGCCCCGATGGCTACCGGGCGCGAGTTCGGTGCGCGGTCTCGTCGGCGAGTTTGAGCCCGGAAGTTCCTATACGCTGATGCCCCTCGGCGCGTTTCGCGCCGGGGTTTTTATTTGTATTGAGGCCGCGCATCCGGCCATTGCGCGCGCGTTCACGCAAACCGGAGCCGGCGTGCTGATAAATATTTCGAACGATGGCTATCTCGGACCGACGGCGGTCATGCGCCAGCACCTGGCCAACGCGATATTTCGCGCGGTCGAAAACAATCGCGATCTAGTGCGCGTGACCAACACCGGAATCAGCGCGTATATAAGTTCGTACGGCTCGGTCCAGGATCAAACCTCAGGCTTTCAACCTGAGGTGCGCAATTGGACGATCAGCAAGGGTGATGAAAGGACCACGTTTTATTCTCGGCACGGCGATCTTTTTGTCTATGGCTGTGCCCTGATTAGCCTGGGAATAGTCTCGGCAAGTTTTATGAGTCGGAAGCCCGAGCGTAAGCGAGAGCAAGCTTAACCATAAGGCCCTCCTCACGTCGGAATTCATATGAAGAGGTAAGGAATGTTAGCCACAGCGTCAATTCAGGATTTAAAAAATTCGTACGATGATTTAAGCAAACGAGTCGAACAACTCGGGAGGTTTCTTTGATGTGCCGGCGAAGCGCGCGGAGCTGGAAAAGATAGAAGCGCAGGCGTCTGCCCCTGACTTCTGGTCGGATCAGGAAGCCGCGCAGAAGCTCTTGCAGCAACGCAGCCGGGGACAACGGACCATCGAGCGACAGGAGAAATTCGAGACCGAGGTTTCCGACGCTGCCGTGCTCTTTGAATTTGCCGAGGAAGACGAAGCTTCGCTGAAAGAACTGGGCGAACTGCTGGCGCGTCTGGAGCACGAACTCCTGGCGGCAGAGACCGAAACGCTGCTGGCCGGTGAAAACGATTCGCGCAACGCCATTTGCACCATTCACCCCGGCGCGGGCGGCACCGAGTCGCAGGACTGGGCCCTGATGCTTCTGCGTATGTACATCAGGTGGGCCGAGCGGCGCGATTTCAAAGCTGAGATTATTGATTACCAACAGGCAGAAGAGGCTGGCATCAAGAGCGCGACTTTTAAAGTCGAGGGTGAATACGCCTACGGATTGCTCGCCGCCGAGGCCGGCGTCCACCGCCTGGTGCGCATCTCGCCCTTTGATCAAAACGCGCGCCGTCACACCTCGTTCGCTTCCCTGTTCGTCTATCCCGAGATCGATGAGGACATCGAAGTCGAGATTAACGAAAAAGATTTGCGCGTTGATACTTATCGCTCGACCGGGGCCGGCGGCCAGCACATCAACACGACCGATTCCGCCGTGCGGATTACGCACCTGCCCACCGGCATCGTCGTCTCCTGCCAGAACCAGCGCTCACAACATCAGAATCGTGCGGTGGCCATGCAGGTGCTGCGTTCCCGCCTGTACGAACTGGAGTTGGAGAAACGGCGCGCGGAAACCAAGGAACTGGAGGCAAACAAGCAGGACATCAGCTTCGGCTCGCAGATTCGCAACTATGTCCTGGCCCCCTATCGCCTGGTAAAAGATGCGCGGACCAAGCTCGAGCGTGGCGATGTTGATTCGGTGCTCGATGGCGACATTGATGATTTCATTAAGGAGTATTTGCTCTCGCGGCAAGCGGCTTAGCGTTTCGCGCCGGAATAGATAAAAACATGGCGGCCATACAAACTGAACTGGAAGTCCAATCTGCGCCTCGCAATTCGCGTCTGAACGAGATCGTCGCGATCGGGCTAATCGCGCTGGCGCTGCTGCTGGGTCTCTGCCTGGTCTCTTACAATCCCAATGACCCTTCGTGGAATGCGGCCGGCGAGGCGGCCGCGCACAACTGGATTGGCACTGTGGGCGCCAACGTCGCCGCGGCGCTGTTTCAATCAATCGGCCTGGCGTCATATCTCCTGCCTTTGCTGACTATGGTGGCCGCCTGGCGCCGGTTTCGATCGCAAAGCCTCAACGCCCCCATCTCGAGATTGTTGGGCCTGCTGGTCCTGGTACTTTCGTCGGCTGCGCTCCTGTCCCTTGCCCACATCAAGCCGTTTCGGGATGCCAGCTTTAATGCCGGCGGTTTGATCGGTGCGATCATCGCCCGCGCCCTGGCCAGCGGACTGAATACTATCGGCGCGACCATTCTGCTCGCCGCAGTTGCCGCCACCGGAATATTGCTGGCCACGAATTTTTCGTTTGCCAAATTCTACGAGCGACTCTCGCTTAGCGATCGGTTAGCGGCATGGCGAACACTGCCCGCAGCTTTGCGGGCCCGGCGTCAGGCTCGGCGCCAACGGCGTTTGGAACGACGGGCGCTGAAGACGCAATCAGCCATTGTGCCGGACGCAACCTCAATCCCAATCCAGAACAGCCAACTCGACGAGACGACCAGAATCCAGGCCGGCAATCAGGAACTACAGCAGGCCTTCGAATCGTTTACCGCAGCCACGACGGGACCGAAAACCATGTCTGCGGCGGCCGCCGCCGCGCCCACACCGGTCAAACGCGCCGGCTGGTCAACGCGGGGAAAGACTGAAACCGCCGAGACCGCCGTGGTCGAAGATATGGTGCGCGAAGCATCGGTCAAGCGGAAGACGGAAACGCCGGCCAATGGGTCGCTGCCTTTCGAAGGTCAGCGCCGAGTGGCGGCGAAGACCGCGGCGTCCGACTACCAATTGCCATCGATCGCATTACTGAACGAGCCGCAAATGCGGAGTGAACAAGCGGATGACGAGCTCCTGAGTATGGCTACCAAGCTCGCCGAGAAATGCCGCGAATTCAACGTCACCGGCCAAATTAAATTCATCTGCCCGGGACCAGTAGTAACGACCTACGAATTCAAACCTGATCCCGGAGTGAAGTATTCGCGCGTCACCGGCCTGGTCGACGATCTTTGCCTGGCCCTAAAGGCGGAATCAATCCGCATCGATCGCATGCCCGGCAAGCCGCACGTCGGCATCGAAGTTCCCAACCCGCGCCGCGAAACAATTTTCCTTCGCGAAGTGATCGAATCACGCTCGTTCAAAGAATCACATTCCAAACTGACTATTGCTCTCGGCAAAACGATCGATGGCCTTAATTACTGCAGCGACCTCACCAAGATGCCGCACTTGCTGATCGCCGGCACCACGGGTTCCGGCAAATCCGTCGGCGTCAACGCGCTCTTGCTATCGATTCTTTACCGCGCCCGCCCGGATGAAGTGAAATTGATTCTGATCGATCCCAAGCGTCTGGAGTTGGGTCTTTACGAAGACATTCCGCACCTGGCCACGCCCATCATTGTCGATCCCAAGCCGGCCGCCCGCGCTTTGCGTTGGGCTGTGGGAGAGATGGAACGTCGTTATAAGGAGCTGGCCGGCTGGGGCGTGCGCAACATTGACAGCTTTAACGCTGAACGCGACCGCCGGAACACGGTCAAGGATTATGACGAAAACGGCGAGCCGTGGACGCGCATGCCTTACATCGTCATCATTATCGACGAACTGGCGGACTTGATGATGACCTCGGGTCACGACGTTGAGGATTCCATCACCCGCCTGGCGCAAATGGCGCGCGCGGTGGGCATCCACCTGGTGCTGGCAACCCAACGCCCGTCCGTCGATGTGATTACCGGATTAATTAAGGCGAACTTCCCTTCCCGCATTGCTTACCGCGTCGCGTCAAAGATCGATTCGCGCACGATCCTGGATACCAACGGCGCCGAGCACTTGCTGGGACGGGGCGACATGCTCTTCCTGCCGCCGGGCTCGTCGCGCCTGCTGCGGGTTCACGGGGCCTACGTGGACGAAACCGAAATCAACAAAGTCGTCTCGCACATCAAGTCGCAATGGCAGCCTGATTACGATGAAACCATTACTCAGTCAGACGAGGAAGCGATGGGGTTGGAAGATTCCGGCGGCGAGCGCGACGAATTGTTCGAAGACGCGCTGCGCATCTGCGTCGACATGAAGCGCGCCTCGACTTCAGTCCTGCAACGCCGCCTGCGCATCGGCTATGGCCGCGCCGCTGCGCTGTTGGATCAGATGGAACGCGAAGGCTTGATTGGCAAAGCCGATGGCGCTCGACCCAGAGCCGTGCTGCAAAAAGCGTTTGAACTGGTGGGTGAATGGGACGAACAGGAAGTTGCGCAGCCATAGTCCGCGCATGAATCAGCGCCGCGGCAATTTCTGCCTTACTTATTCTCTCCTCGCGGCCCGCGCGAAAGGGGCAAGTCACCCAATCTGCTGTTGAATACGAGCACTGGGCGGCCTCGAGGTTCAGCAGAGAGACTTGGACGGGGTCAGAGAGAACGTGCGACGAGCAGGCCGTGAGTCTTCCACAAGTTCTGTGGAAAAGCTTGTGAAGATCGCACACTTTCGTGTTACAACTATCTTACGTGCAACACTTCCAGCAAATTGCACTCACGAGCGGCAATTGATCATTTCCAACATTATCAGTAACTTGCATGCGTGAAACGGGGTTTTGAGCGATACACGAGGCCATTCCCAATCATTGAGGAGCGTCGCGTAATTTCCTTTCTGATTCCGCTGCTGATTTTGTCCAGCACTTCCGCGTGTCTAAAACGCGCGCGCGCGCCACATCAGGCGAACGAAATGCAATCGATGGCCGCGTCGCCGGCGGCGGCCCTCCCCGGCTCTTCACCACGGGTCAATATCAACACCGCCTCGGCGAACGAATTGGAAACTCTCCCCGGCATTGGCCCGGGCCTGGCTGAGCGAATTATCGCGCACCGGAAAGCTTACGGCCCATTTCGTCGGCCTGAACACCTAATCATTGTGCGGGGGATTAGTGACAAAAAGTTTCGGGCGCTGCGAGAATTTATCAGCGTTCAATGAGGTCAACTTTGTTTTTTCGAGTCCTGGGCACGGTCCTGCGAGATAATCTGGAAGGTTAAGCCTTGCGCGGCTGACGGAGCCAAAACCCTCTATGTCGAATTTAATGAGCCTGCGACTCGCTGCCCGCGAAATCTTCAATGAGGCGCTGCGCGCCGTTTTTCCCGAAGATGCCGTGCGGCGCGCCGTCCAGCTAAACGGACCCCTGCTCGAAATCGGCAACCTGAGGTTCGATGTGGGAGATCGCCCGGTCTATTCGGTGGCCATCGGCAAAGCCGCCTTACCAATGGCTTTGGCCCTGGAAGACCAGCTTGGTCAGCGGCTGGCGGCCGGGATAATCGCAGGGCCGGTGGCGAGCCAACTCCAGGGCCGAGTAATCGCGACGATGCTGCTGAAACTTTACGAACGCTGGCGTTGGTATGAAGGCGGCCACCCGCTGCCCACCAAAGCAAGTCTCGCGGCGGCCGAAGCAACCTTCGCCTTACTTGAGCGCGCGAACGAAGAGGCTGCGCTCGTTATCTTTCTGGTTTCGGGCGGCGGCTCGGCAATGATTGAATGGCCGGTGGCTGAAGCTATTACGCTTGCAGATTTGAGCGTCGCGAACCAGGTCCTCGTCAATTGCGGGGCTACCATATCGGAAATCAATGCGGTGCGGCGCGCGTGCTCGGCAATTAAAGGCGGCAAGCTGGCGGCGCGGGCTCCGGCGTGCGATCAAGTGACGCTTATTGTTTCCGACGTGCCCCTGGGCGAAGAAGCAGCCGTGGCGTCCGGACCGACGTTATTTCCACCACGCGATGCTCCGGTCGCCCGCGAAGTAATCGCCAGATATGGCCTGCGTCCCCGCTTGCCCGAAACCATCATTCGGGCGATTGAAACGGCTAACGAAGCACCTGAGTCAAAAGGGTCGAAGGTTCGTGAGCACCTCGTATTGCTCAACAACCATACGGCCCTGGAAGCTGCTGCCGCCGGCGCCCGGCGTCGCGGTTTCGTGGCTGAGATCGCGATGGAAATCGCCGATCAGCCGATCGCGGACGGTTGTGGAGAATTGCTCAACCGGTTGACCTCGCTGCGGGCCGATCACGACGACACTCCCCGCGCCGTCTGTCTGATTTCCGGTGGCGAATTTGCATGTCCGGTAAGAGGCGACGGCATTGGCGGGCGCAATCTCGAGACAGCTCTGCGCCTGGCGTCTGCCGCGCAGTTCGATATGGTCGCGCTTTGCGCCGGCACGGACGGAATCGACGGCGCTAGTCCCGCGGCCGGGGCTTTGATTGACCGGACCACCATGGACCGCGCCAGGTCGATCGGCATCGATGCAACTGACTTTCTCCAGCGCAGCGATTCCTATTCATTCTTTGTCGCGCTGGGGGACGCCATCACGACAGGACCGACCGGCACTAACGTTCGTGACGTTAGAATCTTGCTCGCCGAGCCGCAGTGAGGTTCATTGGTTCATTAGCTGCTTTTGAATGAATCAATCCCAAAGAGCTGTCTGGCATCTTGACTCAGTCCCGTCCGGGACTTATAACGCTACAGAAGAGGAAGTCTTGGCAACACAATTTCAACAACGCGAGGGACCTCACGAGTCTTCTCATTTGCTTTCGCTCAAAGAACTGGCTGAAGTTTTGAGCAAGCAAGCGGCGGTGCCCTCTCTCGCGCAGCTGAACGAACTAATTGAACGAACCAGGATCGACCCGGAGGAGCTGCAGCCGTATCTCGGCTTCAAGGAGGGCAACTATTCTCGGCACCGGGTAATAAAAAACGAGTTCGTCGAGATGCTCGTGCTCTGCTGGAAGCCCGGGCAGCGCACACCCATCCACGACCATAACGGGTCGCATGGCGCAGTGCTGGTGTACGAGGGAATACTCTGGGAAACAACCTTTGTTTACGAACCCAATCAGGGACTCGTCTACAATTCCCATCGCGAGTTGCGCGCCGGCGGCCTAACCGGCTCCGAGATACCCGACATTCACCAGCTTGGAAATCCCGATGTCAGCGGCCGTGACTTAATTACTATCCATTGCTATGCGCCGCCGCTGGGAGTGTTGAAGACCTTCAAGCTCGGCAGCTCGACCATCGATTTGTACACGCCTGCCGATCCCGATTTCATCTGAGTTCGTGGCCCAGACTTCAGTCTGTGAGTTTCGGACACTAATCACAGTCTAAGGTCTGTGCCACCTTACTGGCGGACAAACGTACTGACATTCATTGAGCGCCCATCGGTGATTACGGAAATTGTTCCGCGCTCGCCCGTCGTCAAAACTTCTGTTCCCCCGGCGCGCCAGCGCTCAATTACTTCCCGGTTCGGATGGCCGAAGATCGAATTCCGCCCCACGGAAATAATCGCGAGTGACGGATGGGTGGCCGCCACAAATTCAGCGAGCGAAGACGTCTTGCTGCCGTGATGCGCAACTTTCACCACGGTCGATTGCAGGTCCAATCCCGTACCCAGCAGGGCCAGTTCAGCCTCCTTTTCCACATCACCGGTAAAAAGCATTACGCGGTTCCCATAACTGAATCGCAAGACTACGGAATCATTGTTTCGCGACGACGCCGTTTCGCTATTATTGGCCGGCGGCCAGAGCACTTGCGCTGAGACTTGCCCGAACTGCAGTACGTCCCCGGCGCCGATTACTTCAAGGGGCACCCGCATCTGCTTCATCGTTGTCGCAAACCTCGCGTACCCGGGATCTCCCGCTGGAGTTCGCGCGACGAGGGCCGCGCGCACTTTAAAGTTACGCGCCACGTCGCTCAAACCATCGATATGGTCGGCGTCGGCGTGGGTGGCCAGAATGTAATCAACGCGGTCCAATCCTCTCGCCCACAAGTACTCAGACACCACCCGCTCGCCGATGCTGCGCGCGTCGCGCTCGAACGGTTCTTCCGCGTCAATTTCTGCCGCGTGGCTCCAGTCAAGGTTTGGTCTGCCCCCACCATCGATCATTAGCGTGGTGCCATCAGGCATCGTGAGCAATGCACAGTCACCCTGGCCGACATCCAGAAACTCGACATGCAGCCGTCCGTCCGGCTGCGTGGCGCCGAGGGGCTGCACTATCAATATGAACACCGCAGCGAAAGCAGCGACCGCCAACGACACCGGTCGTCGGGCGAAGACCTTGCGGTTACTCTCCTGGTCTCCCTTCAGGCTCAAAGGCCGCCAGCGTTCTAATGCCATCACCAGGAACAAAAGCAGGAGCGTATAAATCACGTAAGCTCCCATTAGCCACCCGTGGTAATGCGGCATGCGCAGCGAAGCAACTCCGAGGCGCGCGACCGGATCAACCAGATGAATCATCAGCCAATTCGTCTTCTCAGCCAGGGTCAGGAGCGGCACCGCCCATTGATAACTGATGACTGAAACCAGAACCGCGGCCAGTGCCAGCAGTGAAAGAAGAGCCATCAGGACGCCGACGAAAATGTTCAGCAGCAAAGCAGCCAGGGAGAATCGATGAAAATAGATAATCAGGAGCGGCAGCATGCCGATTTGCACGCTGGCCGAAACCACCACGGCGGTGGTTGCGAAGCGCAAAGGCTGCTGCAGGCGGTAACGTCCCAAAATCTTTGCCGCCTGACTTTTGAAGAGACGATAACGAATCTGCGAGCCGGCCATTTCTGCCTGCCACTGGCGTTCGTTCCAAAACAGGATCTCGCAAAATATGCGAAACCTGCGCGCGCAATCAGGTGGATAAGGCGTTTCCGGCGCGGGCCGCCACGAGCCGATTTGCTCCATCCGTTTAATTAGCGGCACAGAAATCGTGACGATGGAGAGCACCGACACGAAGGTAAGCTGAAACGACGGATCGAAGAGATCCGCCGGACGGAAGATAAGCAGCGCAATTGCCGCTCCGCCCAGCCCATTCAGCGTGTGGGCCCGGCGCGATAACATCGGCGCCAGCACCACCAGAGTGAACATGAATGCTGATCTGGTCACTGAAGGATCGGCGCCCACGGCAATCGCATACGCCCATAGAAAAAGGTTCGTGAGCACGAATTGCCACGCTTTGCGCCTGGTAAACCAGCCGGTCATGATCAGGACCACACCGCCGATGAATGCGATTTGCAAACCACTAATGACCAGCACGTGAAAAGTTCCACCGACCCGGAAACGCTCGGCCGCTGAGTGTGAAATGTTGTAATGGTTGCCGAGCAAGGCGGCATCAAGGACTCCGGCAGCCTCCGCCGAAAACAAACGGTGAATCTGCTGCTGCAAACCCTGTCGCCAATCATAGAGCCAGGCCAGCGGCAGAAATACGCGCGCATCGTCTAAACGCTCAATCAGCAGTGGACTCTTGATCAATCCGGTGGCGTCATAACCGGTGCGCTCGAGGTATTCCGTAAGGGGTCTGACTCCCGGATTGCGAAATTCATCATCCCGGTCCAGCGTGACCAGCAGGCGAATCTTCGCCCCATGACGAAGTTCCAGGGCGTCGTACTCAGCCTTCACCTCACTGGTCGAAAGCCGCGCCAGCAGCAAGACACTACCAGCAGCCTCGAGTTCAGCATTGCTGGTTTTAATGCGTTCCGCTTTGACTGTGAGATAGAAGCTCTGCGGGGCCGGTTCCGGCTGACCTTCGACAGTACCACTAAGCTCAACCGGCTCGCCGCGTGAGATCTTCCCCGTTTCGCAGAGACGCGAAATTCGATTCGGCTTAAGCGCGCGACTGTCGAGCGAAGCCAAAACCACGCCGCCGGCGATAAAAGCGATGGCCAAAAAGATTGAGGCGGCTTTGCGTCGCTGGTAAAACAGGCAAAAGGTAGCGACTACGGAAACAAACGCCAGGAAAACGATGCCGCCGCAAAGCACGACGCGCGATCTGCTGCCGGCAAACTGAACCAGTACGATGCCGGTCGCAAGGCACACCGCCAAGGTCATTAGCGGACTTTGAGCCAGGCGCCTGGACGGGAGCGCAGCCATGTTCAGGTGTTAGCCTAAACCATTCGTTGGCGACGATCGGAAGCAGAATACAGCGCCGCCAGCCGGCGCTGCCTTATAACTTTCTGAGATGAACTACAGTTTCGACATGATGCGTCTGCGGGAACATATCAAAGGCTACGATAGAGTCAAGCGAATATCCGCCGGCGATTAGCTTCTTTAAATCGCGAGCGAGAGTCGCCGGATCGCAAGAGACATAGCAGATTCGTTTTGGTTGCAGTTGCAAGATTCCGGCAATGACTCGCGACTCGGCGCCGGTCCGCGGCGGATCAAGTAACAAGAAATCGAGGCCGGTTAACCTGGCGTTGTACTCGTTCCAGGCCAGCCAATGCCCGACATCTTCATTCACAATCATTGCATTCGAGAGGCCGGCGTGCACCAGATTATCGCTGGCCCACTTCGTCGCGGCCTTGTCACCCTCAACGCCGACGACCTGTTTGAAACGCCGGGCCAGCGGCAAGGTGAAGAGCCCTACGCCACAATAGAGTTCGAGGGCTGAGATCCCGTCTGTATCACCTAAGGCGAAATCAATCAGTTGCGGCAGCAGGTCAGCGTTGGTTTGAAAAAAACTTTCGGCGTTTAGCCTGTAGGTTTCGCCGTGAATAGATCGATAGACATCGGCGGCCTGGCCATCGCCTGCGCCTGGCCTGATATCCGGCGACAGCGAAATCCCCTGGTCACCAACGACCGCGCGAAAGTCTCGGGCCCGCTCAGGCAGCGCCCCTGCGCTCATCTTTAGCCGCAGCTGTGAGAGTTGATCCTGCAACTCCGGCGCCAGCACTGCGCACTCTGCCACGTCGCAAACTCTGCGTGAGCCGCTGGCAAAATAACCGAGACGTTTTCGCGCCGCATCGTATTGCCATTGTGCGCGCGCGCGGTAGTGCCACTCGTTGGGCGCGGGTGTAATTTGCAGGTCAGGTATGTCTTGCAGGCCGCCGATGCGCTGCAGACAGTCCTTGATGATCGCGACTTTGGCGACCAGCTGTGCCTCGTAGCTCAACTGCTGGAAATCGCAGCCACCACAGCGGCCGAAGTAAGGACAGGGCGGCGTCACTCGAGCCGTAGATGGTTTGAGAATCTCGGTTACTGAAGCGAATGCGACGTGACCTTTCACCCGCTCGATCTTTACCCGCAGGTGATCGCCCGGCGCAGACAACGCCACGAGCATGGTGCGCCCGCCCGCATGGGCCAATCCCATCCCGCCTGGCAGAATTCGTTCGACCAGGACTTCTACACTATCGCCGGGAAGATATCTCTGATTGTCTTCCAAATAAAGTTGGCTCCGATCTTACGAGTGTTAGAGTACCAACTTTAGTTCTGCAGGTTGAAACGCCAGTGCGATTTTGGAGCGCGCGACGCGTAGCGTCGCTCTTCTGCCAGAACAGGTTCACCGCTTTTGAGGCAAAAGCCCGACGGAAGTCCGACCGATTAAAGATGGAAAAGACTCAGTCGCGGCACACCGAACTTCTCACGCAGGCGCTTCATAAACAGATTATCGAAGGTGCGTTCGTACACCTCCTGGTCCATTTGGCGTTGATAAGGCTTCAACTGCGACTTAATCTCACTGCGCAATATTTCAATTTCGCCGGCGGAACCTATGGCGCGCAGCGCGTCGCTGAGCAGTCGTTCGATTCCGGTAAGCGACTCTTCCAGCTTTCGCGCACTGGGAGCAGCAGCGGAACCGTAGTCTTCTCTGATTTCACCCAGCAGCGTGCCCGCTCGTGATAAGGCTTCAGTCAGCTCATCATCGAAGGATTGGCGCTGTTGGTGAAGCTTCGTAAGTTCACCCAGCGAGTCGTCCAGATATTTAAGCACCACCGCCCGGGGAAATGGAGTTTTTTGATCCTCATCAGGCTCGGAGGTGGGTTCCGCTTGACTGCCCACACGCGATTCCAGCCACTCCACGTATTGGGCTTCAACTTCCTCCTGGCAATAGAGCAGCGTCTTGACCGTACGCTTGTGCTTTTTGGCCTCGTGTGAATCGAAGGCGTGTTCGATGCCGCGCAAGGCGACGTGCAGCGGGACACCGCGTTCTTTCCAGCTTTCAATCAAGGCCCAGTCGATCGGACTAAGCATGAGATGCTTTCCGCGACGGCGCACAAACGTGTCTTCGATTTCTGAGAAGTAGGAAAAGTAGTTCAAGGATTAGAATCTGCCCGTGGTGCTCCGGTGGGACTTTGCTTCCGCGTTCGTTCAAAGACCAGCCGCAACCCCTCCAGCGTCAAAGACTCATCGACCTCCTGGATGAATCTGGAGCCTCTGGCGATTAGCGGCGCCAGGCCGCCGGTCGCTATGACCCTCGGCGAGCGGCCGAGTTCCTCCACCATCTTTTTCAGAATGCCGTCCAC
>Ga0066903_100001897_pt1 | contig 15812 bp, 15 predicted proteins | sample PanSoiMetaGPlot1_FD_67491 | JGI IMG/M metagenome (GOLD analysis project Ga0066903, IMG submission 67491) | Tropical forest soil microbial communities from Panama analyzed to predict greenhouse gas emissions - Panama Soil - Plot 1 (version 2) | ecosystem: Environmental > Terrestrial > Soil >... | reverse complement strand
CGACCGACCGTGCGTCGACGACCGCCGCCGGATGCGAAACGACATCCCCGAACCAGTTCGTGATCGTCAGATCCGCCATGTCCACCTCCGGAGCAGGCGCTCCTGTTGCGGACGACTACGTTTTCGCAGAAGCCCCGCGGCGCGTGGAAGAAACTGATGATGAAGCGTAGAGCGCGGCGATTCTACGCTGCAGTTGTGCCGCTCACACTTGTCTTAACGACGTATTGACGAAAGCGCACGAGCCTTGCGTGAAGAACCCTCGCCAGCTCGACAGTTATCGCGACGTCGATCGTGGCGGGCGTTTTGGTGGACGGGTTTCCTGGCAGTCGCCAAAAGAAGGGTCGCACGCGACGACCGACCGGTGCGGCGATCGCGTGCGAACAGCGTGGTGGTGCTAGGGCTTGACGAAGAACAGCGGCCCCTGCAGGTCAGGGAAGTTGCTGGTGTTCAGCACCTGGATGCCGGCGTTGTGTTCGCCGTTGAACGGCGTCACGTCCGCCGGGCAGCCGGCATTCTGGGCGTCGAGCGGCGAATTGAACCACAGGCCGAGGTGGAAGGTGTGAACGGGATTCGTGACCGGGTTGGTGATGGCGTCGGGAAAGGCGTTGCTGTGCACCAGCGGCGCCGGAACGCTGCCCGGAGCGACGATGAACGTCTCCTCGTTGAAACGGCCGATGAAACGGCCACGTCCTTCGCCGTCCTCATTGGTCTCGATGTCGCCCTGGTACCAGGCCATGCCGAACGGCCCGCCCGGCTTCTGGATCACGAAGAAGTCGAAATCGGTCTTCGGCGGAAGCCCTGAGACTTTCACCTCCATCACTTCGACCGGACCACGCGGCTTGATCGTGACGTTGGCCGTTGCGTTCGGCAGGCAGCCTGAGGCAACCGGCTTGGCTGCGCGCACCATCGAGAATTCCTGCTTGCTGTCCTTGGCGTCCGCCTGAGTCGTCGCGAAGCCGATCAGAGCGGCGGCGGCGACCGCGGTCGCCCCCAGTGAGTTCAACAGTTTCATAGCGTCTCCTGAGATTCAGCGTGAACGAACGTGGACCGAAGTCCGTTGACGAGTTCCAACATATGAGGCGCAGCCCGTCGAAATCCTTCGCGAACGGTTAGGGATCGGTTAGCGGTGCCGTTCCTTGTGAACGGCGAGCGCATTCCTTATGAACTCTTGTCGCATGGAGCACGGCAAGACGTTCATTTGGCGCATCAGCCAGCGTGTGGGTGCGCTCGCGCGTATGGGAATATCGACGGCCGGCCCGAAGACGTGGCAATGCGCGTCGCATCCCGCAGGAACGGCAAAACGCGGCACGTTCTTCCTGGTTCGGGCGTCTACGAGAAGTCCACGTCTCCGCCGGCTCGTAGGCGAGTGGCCGGGGATGGTGCGCGGGATTGTAGAATCCCCTCGCGAATGACGTCAACGCGCGAGCCACGCTCTGAGCTCGAGGCCCGAACGCTCCGCAGGGTCGCCGCGCGCATCGTCCCGTTCCTGATGGCGTGCTACTTCGTGTCGTTCGTGGACCGGGTCAATCTGGGGTTCGCCGCGCTGCAGATGGTCCGGGATCTCAATCTCTCGCCATCGGTGTTTGGCCTGGGCGCTGGAATATTCTTCGTGTCGTACTTCCTGTTCGAAGTTCCAAGCAACCTGATGCTCGAACGGGTCGGCGCGCGGCTCTGGATCGCCCGCATCATGATCACGTGGGGCGTGATCGCGTGCGCGATGGCGGCGGTGACGGGTCCGCGATCGCTCTATGTGACGCGGTTTCTCCTCGGCGCGGCCGAAGCCGGCTTCTTTCCGGGGGTGATCCTCTATCTGACATATTGGTTCCCCGCCGAGTACCGGGCGCGGATCATCGGACTGTTTACCGTGGCGATTCCCGTCTCGAGTTTCCTCGGGTCCCCCATCTCTGCCGCACTGCTCGGCACCGACGGCCTGCTCGGCCTCCGCGGTTGGCAATGGATGTTCGTTGTCGAGGCGGTGCCCGCGGTGTTGCTCGGTATCGCGTGTCTCGGGGTGCTGACGGATCGTCCGGCCGAGGCGAGTTGGCTGGACGTCGAGGAACGTGCGTGGCTGCAGGCGCGCCTCGCGTCCGACACGACGCGCGCGAAGCCCGTAGGTTCTTCGAGCACCTGGAGGACCTTGTGGAACCCGCACGTGCTCGTGTTGAGCGTCGTGCTGTCAGGCAGCACGGCGGTGAGCAGCGGACTTCAGTTGTGGCAGCCGCAGATCATCAAGTCGTACGGCTTGACGAACATGCAGACCGGATTGCTCAACAGCATTCCGTTCGCGCTTGCGTCGATCGTCATGATTTGGTGGGGAGGCCGATCGGATCGCAGCGGCGAGCGGATCTGGCACGCCTCTTTGCCGCTGCTTCTGACGGCGTTCGGGCTCGCCGCCGCGCTGGTGTTCGACTCGCTCCCGGCGATCGTCGTGATTCTGTGTCTCGCGGTGGTCGGCATCTACGCCGGGAAGGGGCCCGTTTGGGCCGTCTCGACAGAGTGGTTGTCCGCGAGTACGGCGGCCGCTGGCATCGCGCAGATCAACGCCCTCAGCAACCTCGCGGGGTTTGGCACTACTTATGTGATGGGCATCATCAAGGACGCGACCGACAGCTTTACGCTGGCGCTGATCCCGTTGGTGGGTCTGTCCGGAGTAGCAGCAGTCGCGATTCTGCTGATTGGCCGTAGGGAACGATCGCGGGTGCACTCCAACGTCGGCGACGCCAAGCCGCTGGTACCGATGTAATGCCGTAACTTCGAGTGTCGAGCGGTACTCGAACACCCCGATGCCGCCGCATATAATCGCGCGTGGCATCGTTGGCGGGCGTGGCTTTAGCACGACGGCGAGTTGCGTGATGAGTTGGTAGACTTTCCGACGAACGACATCGCTGTGACTCGACATGCCCTGCCATTCACGACGCTTCTCGCGGCGTTGACCGCCGTCACGCTCGTCTCCGGTCAGGGCGCAAGGCTCGAGCACCGTGCCTTCGAAGGCATCTGGAATTCCGCCACCGCGACGCCGCTCGAACGTCCGCGCGAGCTCAGGGACAAGCCCTTCTTCACGCCCGAGGAAGCCGCCAACTGGGAGCAGCAGGTCGCACGAGGCAACGAAGAGCCGACACCCGAAGTCCGCGCGAAGAGCACGGGCACCGGCACGTACAACACTGTGTACCGCGAGTTCGGGACACGCGTGGTCAAGACGCGCCGGACGTCGATTGTCATCGAGCCCGCGGACGGCCGGATCCCCGCGCTCACGGCGGCGGCCGCCGAGATCAAACGGCGGCGGGTCGATGCACTGCGGAGTCCCGCGAGCGCCGAAGAGACCGGGCTCCAGGATCAGTGCCTGGCGTTCGCGACAGCTGGCCCGCCGATGCTTCCGTATTCGTACAACAGCAACTACCAGATCATCGTGACGAAGGACGCCGTCGTCCTGCACGCGGAGATGAACCACGACGCCAGAATCGTTCATCTCGACGGGCGGCCGCATCCTCCGCCCGAGATCAGAAGCTGGATGGGCCATTCGAATGGCCGCTGGGCCGGCGACACACTCGTCGTCGACACCACGAACTTCAACGACGCCGGCGGCTTCTACGGCGACGCCGGCGGCAACTTCGGCTGGGATCGGAACCTCCACCTCGTCGAGCGGTTCAGGCTTTTCGACGCTGGCACGCTGCTCTATCAGTTCGAGATCGACAATCCGACCGCGTTCACGCAGCCGTGGAAGGGCGAGCTGACGATGGCGCGGTCGACCGAGCGCATCTACGAGTACGCCTGTCACGAAGGAAACTATTCGCTCGTGAATCTTCTCAGGGGATACCGCGTCAGCGATCGGCCGAGCCCGGCCGTACGGTGACGCCGCGCGCCTCCCTCATTCGTTGAGTCGCAGGGCCACCAGCCGGCAGCGAATTTGTAGAGGGTGTCCGCATGCTCGATCCGGTTCCGGACGATGCGGAGCAGGGCGGTTTGTCCGAGCAGCAGAAGCGCGACAACGTCGTCCGCCTCGCGTTCGGCGGCGACAAAGGATTGTTCGATGCGTTCTGTCGCGAGATCGAGGCGGTGATTCCCGCAGGTACAACCGTCGTCCTGCGTGGCAGCGCGGTGACCGGCAATCGCTGGCGCGACGGGTCGGCCTTCGATGCCGACGGTCCGGGCACGAGCGATCTCGACATCACCCTCGTTGGCGCCGACGTCGTCAAGTACTTCAAGGTCACTGGATTCTTCGTGCCGGACGTCCATTCGCGCCCGCTCAGCGACGACGATCCCGACATCGCCCCTCAGCTCGTGCCGCTCCGCAGGACGCTGGTGGCGATGGTTCATCGGCCCGTGAACATCCAGGCGTCGCGCGAGATCGTGATCCAGCTTCGCGGCGATCTGCTCGGCCAGCCGTACCTCACGCTGTTCGAGAAGCCGGACAGCCTGTCGATCCTTTCTCGGCCAGACCGCGCGTTGACGCTGCGTCTGCTGACCTACAACATCCGAAACGGCGGCGCAGGGCGAGCCGGGCTGATCGCGCGCGTGATCGCGTCGTCTGAACCCGACATCGTCCTGCTGCAGGAAGCGACCCGCCCGGACGTCGTCGCCGAAATCGCCGAGCGAGCCGGTATGGCGGACTGGCGGTCCGACCGCTCGCAGTCGCTGGCGTTTCTCAGCCGCGCGCACGTGCAGTTCGCGGCGTCGCATCGGCCTCGCTTTTCGCGTCATGCGTTCATCGAAGTCGCGCCTGCTGGCGAGCAGGTCCGGCTGTTCGGCGTTCACCTCAGCGCGCTGCACGCCGCATGGACCGAACGCCGACGGCTGGTGGAAGTGCAGTCGCTCCTGCGCGCCATCGCGCAGCATCAGCACGGCTTTCATGTCCTCGCCGGCGACTTCAACACGCTGGCGCCGCCGGAGGACATCGACGTTGGCCGGCTGCCGATGCGCCTGCGGCCGTTCGTGTGGTTGAGCGGCGGCCGAATTCGATGGCGTGTCGTTCAAACGGTGATCGATGCCGGCTATGTGGATGCGTACCGCGCGCAGCACGCTCTCGCCCCCGGCCACACGATGCCCGCGTGGGATCCGCACGTACGGCTCGACTACGTGTTCGTGCCAGGCGCCTTTGCGGACCGGATCGAGCAGTGCGACATCGTCGAGCACCCGGACGTGCGTGCTGCGTCCGATCATCTTCCGGTGCTGGCCGTGCTGCGCCGGCCGTGAGTGATGTCCTGTTTCTTTCTTTAGAGATTTGGCGAATCGCCCCAACGCGAAGCGTGACGGGGTGTGGAGCACCCCCTCGTGCGTCGTATCGCCCCCGGCGTCTGCCGGGGGATGGAGAACGCTGATTTAGTTCACACGAGCGGCGGACAAGTTCCAGCCGTGGCGACTAGCGTTCCGCCTGGCGATCGACCCCAAGCGATATCCACAACACGCCCCGTTCGTCGCACCGGATGATGAGCCGCGCGGAAGTCTGTGTCCCGCAAGGGGCCATCACGTAGGTCACGCCGTGAGCGCCGGCGTGAACCTCCGGCGCCGGGCCGGGACGATCGTCGAGAGTTGGCTTTGCGCGCTTCATGCCGCATCTCAGGGGCAACAACTGTGCCATGGCCGGACCTTGAGCGCTCAAGGCCGATCCGCGCGTCCGAGACATGGATGCGCTGGACGAGGTCACTCGCGTCGATTTGGCGACCTCCTCCAACCACCGAGCGGGTGCCCCGCCCGAACGCAGTGATACAGTACCGGGCGGTGCCTGATTCGCGTCTCGTGGAGCTTCTGCGCGCCTCGGGAAGGATTCTGGTGTTCACCGGCGCAGGGATTTCGACGGCGAGCGGCATTCCGGACTATCGCGGCCCGAACGGCGTGTGGAAGCGGCGCCAGCCGGTCTATTACGACGCGTTCATGTCATCGGAAGCTGCGCGGATCGAGTACTGGGATCTCAAACTCGAAACCTGGGCGGTCTATCAGTCCGCGGCGCCTAACGCCGTGCACCACGCGATCGTCGCGCTCGAACGCGCGGGCCGCGTGGCCGCCGTCGTCACGCAGAACGTCGATGGCTTGCATCGCCGCGCGGGCACCTCGCCGACGCTGCTCGTCGAGATGCACGGCACCGATCTGCTCGTCGAGTGCCAGCGCTGCTATACGGCCAGCGATCCGGCGCCCCATTTCGACGCGTTCAGAGCCACCCGGCGCCCGCCGATGTGCGCGTGCGGCGGCGTTCTGAAACCTGCGACCATCAGTTTCGGACAGTCGCTGCGGCCTTCCACGGTGGAGCGCGCCGCGTCAGCGGCGAGGCGTGCGGATCTCGTGCTGGCGCTCGGCTCGACGCTGTCGGTCTATCCGGCTGCGTCGGTACCGCTGGCCGCGGCCGAGCGCGGCGCCGCTTACGTCATCGTCAACCAGGGACCAACGGATCACGACGGGTTCGAGCACGTCACGCTTCGCCTCGAAGGCGATGTCACGACAATCGTGCCCGATGCGATCGCAGAGGCGCTCGTTGAAACGGCGAACCTGCAGCAGCAGGATCACGCGCAAATTCAATAGCCACCAAGGACACAAAGGACAGCAAGATCAAAAGTACAAGATTTGCTTTGTGTCCGTGGTGTCCTTAGTGGTGATTTCAACTCCCGAGTCAGCTAACCGCTCGAATTGGAACGCGTCAGCCGCGCAGCAGCCGCAGATCGAACTCGAACGGCTCCGGCGTGCCGACGCCGATCGTCCGGAAATCCGCGTGCAGCGGGTTGAGCAGAAAGTTCGACTCGCTTGGGATGATCGCATTCGGCACTTCGAGCACCGCCGACGTGCCGTCCTTGAGCCAGGCGTCGCCGAGCAGCTGCAGCTCCGGGCGAGCCGGGTATGCGCGCCAGTCGCGCGGCAGGCGTTTGCGGTCGAGGCGCAGGACGATCTTCTTGTCGAACGTGCAGCCGATCAGCACGTACGCCGGCAGGAGCGTCGCGGTGCCGATGTGCGCGAGGATCTCGAGGGCGGCGAGCGCCGCGCTGCCGGCCGTGTAGACCACGGCCAGACCGGGGGAGTTCCAGCGGCCGCCGTCGCGCCGCGCGCCTTCGCCGTCGAACGCGGTATCGACGTGCCGCGCCTTGACGATGCGGAACGCGGCGAGCATGTCGAGAGGACTAGACGAAGACTCCGTGCTCGAGGCGATCCACGAGCGTCTCGACCTCGCGCGTCCCGAAATCGCTTTTCGCGAGCGCGATCGGCACGGCACCGCCGAGCGCCGGCTGCGGCCGCGTCAGCCAGTCCGATGCGGCATCCCGATCCCCTTCGAAGAGCGTCAACGCACGGCCGAACAGGCGCGCCGCGCGCAGCAGCCGGTCGGATTCTTCCGGCAGCAGCTTGCCCTCGCGCTTGCGGCGGGCGAGGGTGCGACGGGGGATGTCGACGAGGTCGGTGACCGCCTCGAGCGGAAGCGCCATATTGCGCTGCAGGCGCTCGAGCACGCGGTACGAGAAGCCTTTCTTCTGTGCCCGGAGCAGATCGGAGGCGTCGAAGGTGTCGAGCCCGAGGAGGACGACGTAAGCGTGGGTGCCGGGCGAGCCGTGGGCGAGAAAGCTGCGGAAGCGGCCGATGTCGCGCGACACCGATTCGGCGGCGTCGCGCGCCGCGACGCCAGCGTCGACGGCAGCAGTGTGAGCCATCTGGCATTCAATTTTGAGCCAGATTGCCGGCCGTGTCAAATCCGGTGTCAGTGCCGGTCGCGATCGTCCCCGAAGGTTTTCACGCGTACGGCCGAGCTGACCGGACCGAGAAACCACTGCTGCAGTCTGAAGTCGATGCCGACGACCCGGGCGTGGTGGATGGGCGAAGGACCGGCCCAGACACCGCCCTGCAGGACGCGCTCGGTGACGTCGACCTCGTGCTTCCGGCGATCGATGTGCCCTTTCGGCCTCATCCCAGAGCGCTTGCGGCTGCAACTCCAATGCCTCGGGTAGAATCGCGTCATGAAGGTCGTCAGAATCGCGTCCCGTCGCTGGATCGTCGCTGCCATTTGTCTCGCATGCGTCACCTCCGCGTCGGCGCAGGAGCGCGATCGCGCCAGGATTCCCGATCAACTGAAGTGGAATCTGGCAGATCTTTACCCCTCTGTTGCCGCCTGGCGTGCTGCGAAGGAGAAACTGGCAGCCGATATTCCCAAGCTGAAGAGGTTCGAGGGAAAGCTCGGCGCTTCAGCCGCGTCGCTGGCCGACGCCCTCGACGCGCAGTATGGCCTCGACAAGGAGCTTTCACGCATCTACGTCTACGCGAGCCTGCTGGCCGACCAGGACACGCGTGACAGCGAGCACCAGGGCATGCAGCAGGAGATGGTCCAGCTCGCCTCGACGTTCGCGGCGCAGGCCGCGTTCATCGAGCCGGAGCTGCTGCGCGCCGGCAAGCCCGCGATCGAGCGCATGCTCGCGAGCGAGCCGCGCCTGAAGATCTACCGCTTCTACCTCGAGGACGTCGCGCGCCGCGCGCCGCACACGCTGTCGGCGAGCGAGGAGGAGATTCTCGCCAGCGCCGGACCTCTGGCCGGGGCGCCGTCGAACGCGTTCAACATCCTCTCGAACGCCGACTTCCCGTATCCGAGCGTGACGTTGAGCGACGGCCGATCGGTCAAGCTCGATCAGGCGGCGTTCGCCGATCTGCGCGCGCTGCCGAACCGTGCCGATCGAGAGAAGGTGATGGCGGCGTTCTTCACCGCGCTCGGCGGCTTCCGCCGCACCTACGGCACGATGCTGGACGGGGAAGTGCAGAAGGTGCTGTTCTTCGCAAACGCGCGCCACTACAACACGGCGCTCGAAGCGTCGCTCGACAGCGCCAACATCCCGGTGTCGGTCTACACGCGGCTCGTCGACGGCGTGAACCGTAACCTGCCGGCATTCCATCGCTACCTGAACCTGCGCAAGCGCATTCTCGGGCTGAACGATCTGCACTACTACGATCTCTACGCGCCGCTCGTCGGCTCGGTGAAGCTCGAGTACACGCCTCAGGAGGCTCAGAAAATCGTCGTCGACGCCGTCGCGCCGCTCGGCACGGAGTATCAGTCGGTGATCAAGCAGGCGTTCGACTCGCGCTGGATCGATCTGTTGCCGAGCGAAGGCAAGCGGTCCGGTGCGTACTCGAACGGCGGCGCCTACGACGTCCACCCCTACATGCTGATCAACTTCAGCGGCAAGTACGCCGACGTGAGCACGCTCGCGCACGAGCTCGGCCACACGATGCAGAGCTATTTCTCCAACAAGACGCAGCCGTACCCGCTCTCCGGCTACCCGATCTTCGTCGCCGAAGTCGCATCGACGTTCAACGAATCGCTGCTCATCGACTCCGTCCTCAAGACCATCAAGGACGACGACACGCGGCTGTCGCTGCTCGGCAACTATCTCGAGAACATCAAGGGCACGATGTTCCGGCAGACGCAGTTCGCGGAGTTCGAGCTGCGGATGCACGAGGCGGCTGGCAAAAGCCAGCCGATCACCGGCGACGCGCTCGACAAGCTCTATCTCGATATCACCAGGAAGTACTACGGCGATGCCCAGGGCGTGTGCAAGGTCGACGACTACATCGCACACGAGTGGAGCTACATCCCGCACTTCTACCGCGACTTCTACGTGTTCCAGTACGCCACGTCGTTCATGGCGTCGGAGGCGCTCGCCTCCAAGGTGAAGGCCGGTGACGCGGCGGCGCGTGATCGCTACCTGAAGTTCCTCAGCGCGGGCGGCTCGAAGTATCCGATCGAGCTGCTGCGCGACGCCGGCGTCGACATGACGACCGACGAGCCGCTCGACCTCACGATCAAGACGATGAACCGAGTGATGGACGAGATGGAAGCGATTCTCGCAAAGCGTCCCGCCACCGGCCGCTAGCGCGGTTCCCTGGCGGCAGAGGCGCGCGCTCAGAAGAACAGGATCACGCCGGCGCCGCTCCGCAGTCCGACCGTGGTGTTCTTCCCGCTGGTCAGGATGAACGCATCGGTGGAGATCGTCGCGCGCGTGTACGCGACGCCAACCTCACCGAAGAGCCCGAAATGGCGTGCGAGGGTGTACTGGGCGCCAAGCGAGCCGGCCACGCCATACGTGTTCGTGGTGGATTGGGTCAGTACCGGGACGACAGTCGTCACCGGCAGCCCGAGATCGATCGACATACTTTGATGCGTATAGGTGAAACGCGGCGACAGGTAAATGCGAAGCGCCTCCTGTCGCCAGACGTGGATCAACCCGCTGACGCCGACGCCAAACGCCGTCGACTCGCTGGTCGACGTCGTCTGAACCGTCGTCAACCCAGCCGGGCCGAACGTCGTCGAGGTGCCGGGCGACTCCGAGGTCGAATGTGTCCAGTTCACTTCCGGCCTGATCGCCACTTTCTCTGACAGGTTCCACAGCAGCCCGACCTGCGCCGGATACCCGATGACAAGTCCCAGCTTCGGCGTATCCTGAGCGGCAGCCACACCCGGCAGCAGGCAGGCGGCAATGGCTGCGAAAACGAAGTGACGCATCCCAGCAGACTACATTACGATCCGCCTGTCATGACGTACTCACGACGTTCTTTCCTGAAGTGGTCGGCGGCCGTCTCTGCTTCAGCCGCGGTGGCGGGGCCGCGTGCAAACCTTCTCGCGCGCGCCACGGATGGAACGTCAGAGTTCCGCGCCGACCTGCTGCCAACCGAGAAGGACGTGTGGGACCAGCAGGTCTGGATGGCGAAGCTGGGCCCGAAATACACCGGCAACAACGCGCACACGACGTTCGTCGAGTTCCTCGCGACCGAATTCGCGAAAACGGGCTGCAACGTCGTCCGCGATCGCTACACGCTGCCGCGCTGGGAGGCAAAGCGGTGGAGCATCGAGGTGACGGGTAATTCCGCAGGCTTCAACGACTTCAACGCGCCGGTGACGTCCTATTTCCCGTACTCGGGGCAGACGTCGGCGGCGGGCGTCAGCGGCGAGATTGTCTACGCCGGCCGCAACCCGAACTTCACGCTGACCGGCCTGCACGGCAAGGTCGCGCTCATCGACTTCACCGCCAACACGCGCGAGTGGGCGAAGGTGTACCAGCCGTGGGGCATCAATCCGCCCGGTGAGAAATTTCCCGACTCGATGCGGCCGGCGCGGGGCGCGGTCAACGACCTCACGCAGTTTCAGAAAGCCGGCGCGGTCGCCGTGATCCTTGGCTGGACTGACGTGTCCGACGCTAACGCACAGGATCAGTACACGCCGTTCTCGCGTCCTCCGCAGGGAATTCCCGGTCTGTACGTCGGCCGCAGCACGCTCGCACGCCTGCGCGCGCTCGGAACCGGCGCGGGCGCGAAGGTCGTCCTCGAAGCCGAGACGTTTCCCGACACGCCGACCGAGACGATCGTCGCGACGCTCCCGGGAGCATCCGACGAGGTGATCATCGTCAACACCCACACGGATGGCCCGAATGCCACCGAGGAGAACGGCGCGCTCGGTATCCTGGCGCTGGCGAAGTACTTCTCGAAAGTGCCGAAGAGCGCGCGCAAACGGACGATGGTCTTTCCGCTCACGACCGGACATTTCGCGGGGCCGTGGGTGCCGTCGATCCGCGGCGTCATCGAGAAGCATCCCGACGTGATCAAGCGCGCGGTCGCAGCTCTCACGGTCGAGCATCTCGGCTGCCGCGAGTGGATGGACGATGCGGCGATGCACTACAAGGCGACGGGCAAGAACGAGTGGAGCGTCGCGATCACGCCGGACGAGAAGATGGGTACGGCGCTGGTCAGGGCGCTCGACGGCAGCCGCGACCGCGCCGCGGTCGTCAACCCCGTGAACGGCGGATGGCTGGGCGAAGGCAGCAGCCTGTCGCGCGCGGGGATCCCGACGATCGGCTACATCCCTCAGCCGAATTACCTGCTGGCGGGACCGGCTGACGGATGCATCGACAAGCTCAGCTCCGAGCTCATGCACAGCCAGATTCAGGTGTTCGCGAAGCTACTTCACGGGCTGCAGCATTAGGAAGGATAGGAAAGATAGGAGGGATAGGAGGGAGGCGGCTTGCATGTGCGGCATCCGTCCTATCCCTCCTATCCGTCCTATCCCTCCCAACTGTCTATTCAGTGAATCGGTATTTCAACAGCACCCACAGCGCGACGACGCCGTCGCGCCACGTGATTTTCTTGCCCTCGTCGTAGCCGCGGCCGTCGTAGCTGATCGGCACTTCGTACACCTTGTAGCGGCGCTTGAACACCTTCGCCGTCAGCTCCGGCTCGATGCCGAATCCATTGGACTTCAGCTCCATCGACCGCAGCACGTCCACCCGCATCACCTTGTAACAGGTCTCCATGTCGGTGAGCATCGTGTTGTACAGCACGTTGGTGATGAAGGTGAGGAAGCGGTTTCCGAGATAGTGCGTCAGCAAGAAGACGCGGTGTGTTCCGAGGAAACGCGAGCCGTAGACGACATCTGCGCGCCCGGACGTGATCAGGTTGGTGAGCTGCGGGTATTCCTCTGGGTGATACTCCAGGTCTGCGTCCTGGATGATCATCATGTCGCCGGCGACTGCTGCGAACCCGCGGCGCAGCGCCGATCCCTTCCCGCCGTTCCTCGGCTGCTTCAGCAGGGTGAAGCCCAGTTCCGGCTGCAGCCGCTCGAGGATCTCCCTGGTGCCGTCAGTCGAGACGTCGTCGACCACGATCAGCTGGATGCGCATCGGCACCGCGAGCACGCGGCGGATGATCTCCTCGATCGTCGTCCGCTCGTTGAAGACCGGCATCACGACAGACAGCAGCGGATCGCGCGGCACCCGCATCGCCGCGCGTGCGTGGGCGCCGTCGCCGCTCATGCGGTGTGCGCGCGCGGACGTCCGACGGCGAAGAGCGACAGGCCGATCGGCGGCGGCACGACCCGCTCGAGCGGTAGTGCCCAGGGCGCGACGAACCTGTCGAACAGGCGGACCTGCGACGTAGTGTGCTCGGTGTTGCCGCTCACATAGAGGTTGTACATCCACCCGAGTAGGCCGATCGGGTTGGTGTATTGCAGGGCGACGATGTCGAGCCCCGCGGCGGTGAAGGCGGCGCGGAGCGTGCGACGGGAGTAGCGGCGGTGGTGCCCGAGCGCCGCGTCGTGCTGGCTGTAGATGCCCTGCACCGCGGGCACGAAGATCAGCACCCGCCCGCCGGTTCCGGCGACCACGTCCCGGAACAGGGTCAGCGCGTGGACGTCGTCGTGGATGTGCTCGAGCACGTTGACGCAGACAACGGTGTCGAACCGCTGCTGCTGCAGCTCGACGCGGTTGCACTCCTCGAGATGGCAGATTCGGATGGCGACGCGATCGTCGCCGCCCAGCGTTTCGCGTGCGCGCGTGGCACAGTTCAGGTTCGGCTCGACGCAGACGACCTGGTGCGCCACATCGAGCAGCTGCCTGGTCATCGTACCGATGCCGCAGCCGACTTCGAGGACGCGCACGCCGACGTGCGGACGGACGAGTCCGAAGACGTGCGCCTGATAGGTCCGCGCCTCGCTCATCGTCTCGAGGTCGTCGGCCGCGTAGCGCTTCTGTGTCTGATTGAAACGGTGGTCGACCTTCATCCGCAGATCGTGGAGCCTCGACAAGGTACCATATGCTATCGTCCTTCCGCCACAGTGCCTTTCACGTTCTCCGTCGTGCGGCTTCTCGTCGAGTCTCTGTTCGCGGCGGCCGCCTTGCAGACGCCGTCGCTCGGCGATGCCGTGCTGTATGGCCAGACCGCGATGGTCCAGCAGCTGATCGCCGGCGGCGCGGACGTCAACGCCCCTGACGAAACCGGCATGACGCCGCTGATGATCGCGGCATCGCAGGGGCAGACGGCGATCGCGCGGATGTTGATCGCCGCGCACGCCGACGTCGATGCGCCAGGCCAGGACCGGACGACGGCGCTGATGCAGGCGGCGTCGGCGAACCGCTTTGAGACACTGCGGCTGCTGATTGCGAGCGGCGCCAACGTGAACGGCCGGAACAACGGCGGGATGACGCCGCTGATGATCGCGGCGTACGGCGGCTATCTCGAGCCGGTGCGGGCGCTGCTCGCCAGCAAGGCGGATCCGAACGCGAAGGACAACCAGAGCCGCACCGCGCTGATGGCGGCGGCCAACGGCGCCGACGACGGGGTCGCGATGGCCCTCCTGGCGGCGGGCGCCGATCCGCGCGCGGCGGACGCCGGCGGCGGCGTTGCGCTCACCTACGCAGCGGCGTCCGGCGCCGCCGAGGTCATCGATGCGCTCCAGCAACACGGTGCCGCGGCGAGGCCGGCGGACCTGGTGCTCGCCGCCGCCAGTTGCGGCACATCTGCAGTCCGCGTGCTGCTGGCAGGCGGGTTGTCCGCCAAAGGCGAAGCCGGCGGAACAGCGCCGATCCTCGCGGCGGCCGGAGAGAACTGCGCCGAGACCGTCACGCTGCTCTTGGACAAGGGCGCCGACGTGGACGCGAGGGACAGCGATGGCCGCACCGCGCTCATCAAAAGCGCAGCGGCGGGGCAGACCGATGTCGTCCGCGTGCTGCTGGAGCACGGCGCAGACATGGACGCCGTCGACAAGCTCGAACGGACGGCGTGGATGTATGCGGGGCTGCGCGGCCGCGAGGACATCGCGGCGCTCTTCGAGGTGGAGAAAGCGAGGCGGAAGAAATAGTGGAGACGTTCCGGGCCTTTCGCGTGTTCGAGGAGCACGGGGCCGTGGCTGGCCGCGTGGTCGACCTGTCGCTCGACGATCTCAGCGCCGGTGCGGTGGTCATCGACGCGTCCCACTCGAGCGTCAACTACAAGGACGCGCTCGCGGCAACGGGCGCCGGCAAGATCATCCGCAGCTTTCCGCTCGTCGGCGGCATCGACGTCGCCGGCACCGTCGCGTCGACGACCGACCAGCGCGTCCGCGTCGGGCAGCCAGTGCTCGTCACCGGATACGACCTCGGAGTCGCGCACGACGGTGGTTACTCGAGCCGCGTTCGCGTACCTGCGGAGTGGGTGGTACCCATCCCCGAAGGACTGACGCCGTTCGACGCGATGGCGATTGGCACTGCGGGCTTCACGGCGGCGCTCTCGGTCGCCGACATGGAACGCAACGGCCTCACGCCATCGAGCGGCCCCGTCATCGTCACTGGCGCCACCGGAGGAGTCGGCAGCCTCGCGATCCAGATGCTGTCCGGACGCGGGTATCAGGTGACCGCGCTCACAGGCAAGGACTCGGAGCACGAATTCCTGCGATCGCTCGGCGCGCGCGACATCCTTTCGCGCACGACGCTGCAGATGGGCACCAGGCCGCTCGAAAAGGCGCAGTGGGCCGGCGCGGTCGACGCCGTCGGCGGCGACACGCTCGCGTGGCTGACGCGCACGATGGCCTACAACGGCGCGATTGCGAGCTCGGGCCTGACCGGCGGCACCGACGTGCGCACCACCGTGCTGCCCTTCATCCTGCGCGGCGTCAAGCTGCTCGGCATCGATTCGGCGATGTGTCCGGCTGCGACTCGCGAGCAGGTGTGGCGCCGTCTCGCCGGCGATCTGAAGCCGGCGCACCTGGCGGCGACGGCCACCGAAATCACGCTCGACGGTTTGCCCGATGCCTTTGCGACGTTGCTCGAGGGCGCCGCACGGGGGCGGTTTGTCGTGAAGCTGTGAGGAGCCATGACGTTCATCTCACGCCGCGATCTGCTGAAGAGCGCCGCAGGCCTCGGCCTCGTCGCACGGACGATTCCCGCGGAAGGCGCTGGCGCCCAGTCGACGATTCGCCGCGAGCCTGTGGAGAGCCTGTCGAGTACTGAGGCCGACATCCTCGACGCGATCGTCGCGCGGTTGATTCCCACGGATGCGGCCGGGCCCGGCGCGACGGAGGCGCGCGCGGCGCGCTATATAGACCGTGCGCTGGGCGG
>Ga0066903_100001895_pt1 | contig 15819 bp, 10 predicted proteins | sample PanSoiMetaGPlot1_FD_67491 | JGI IMG/M metagenome (GOLD analysis project Ga0066903, IMG submission 67491) | Tropical forest soil microbial communities from Panama analyzed to predict greenhouse gas emissions - Panama Soil - Plot 1 (version 2) | ecosystem: Environmental > Terrestrial > Soil >... | reverse complement strand
CTTAGACCCGAACGGAAGTCTTACGACTTCTACGACCGCCCTCGGGAGGGGGGAGATCAGAAAAACGTTGGCCGCCTTGGCCGCCTTGGCCTTCTTGATTTGGTTTGAATGTCGTGACTAGAGGGGACTTCAGTGACATGTAGCGGCCGGCGAGCCTGAAGCGCAAGCGAAGGAGTGTCACCTTCGCTTGCGCTTCAGGCTCGGCCGCTACGACATCTTGAAGTCCGCTCTAGTCGCCCACCCGCACCCAAAAGCAAGGGGCCGGCGAGGAATCCCCGTCGGCCCGGGTTACGCTCGTTCGCCTCTTTGCATCACGCCCAATTGATCGGCGTTACACCCGTGAACTGACCGGATGCCGCGTCGAAGATGTTGATCCCCAACCCGCCGTCCACCAGGTTTTTGCTCCCGCCGAAGGTCACCTTGGTATTCGCGTCCCCGTCCGCGAGGTCAACCCCCAGGAAGAGCGAGTCGTTGCCGGTCCCGCCCAGGATCTTGGCGTTCCCGGTGAACGCTACCGCCGCGGTCGCGCCCGTGTTCTGGGCAATGGAGATGGTGTCGTTGCCGGCCCCCATGTCGGCCGTGAACGTCTTGGCAAACGACGAGCTGTCTTCGATCATCAGGAGGTCGGCTCCGCCGAAGGTCAGGATCGTCGCCGAGCCCAGGAGCGGCACGGCGGCGGTCAAGGTCACGCGGTCGAGCAAGATCGTGTCGTTCCCGTTCCCGCCGGTGATCTTCAGATTCCCGCCGATCGTCACCGCCGCGACCCCGTCTCCGATGGACACGTTGTTGTCCCCGCCTTTCAGGTTCAAAGTGAGGCTCTTGCCGACCTTGAAGTTGCTATCCGCGACGAACGAATCGTTGAACCAACCGCCGGTGACCGTGACATTCCCCTTCACTTCGGTCACGGTCGTCGTCCCGAGGAGCGACACGGACGTCCAGCCCGTCCCGGTCAATGTGAGATTGCCGTTGATCGTGCTGCCAGTAGTGAGGGGCGTTGTCTCAATTGACGGGAGCGGCGCTGTCAGCGTGACGTTCTTGATGCTGACCCCGTCCGTCATCTGAACGTCGGCCTGATAACCGCCCTTCATGACAATGTTTCCAGTCACGGTGGTATTCTCCAGGAGCGCCTGGATCACCATGCCCGACGCAGTCAAGCCGCCGATCGAACTGTCGGTAAGGACGACCTGGGCGGGGTTGCTGCTTCCAAGGCTGGCCGCGAGAGTTTTGACCACGGTCAAGTTGGTTCCAAGGACGTCGTTCGTGTCGAGGCCGGCGCCTTCGGTGGCGACGACCTTCGCGGTGGTGCCGAACTTGATGTCGGTCAGGTTCGTGGTGCTACCCCCATTCAGGTAGCTAAATAGCGCGGCCCCGTTGACGACGCTGTTCGTTCCGGCTCCGCCTTGAACGGTCACAGTGTCCATGCCGTCCCCGCCCTTCACAGTGAGCGCTGCCAGTTCGATCTTCCCCGTGGTGATCATGTTGAGGGTGTTGTCCCCGTCGCCGAGCGTGATGCTCGTCGCCCCGGTCACCTTGAAGCCTGCGGCCGGGTCGATGGAGAAGACGTCGTCCCCGCCCTTCAGGTCGGCCTTGATTGATTTGAAGGTCCCGACCGTGGCCGAACCGGCACCGTTGACGGTGGTGCCGGCATTCCCAGTAATCGTTGCCCCGGTCGCGGTTACGTTCACAGTGATATCGTTGGCGTCGTCATCGCCGAGAATTGCGAATACGCCGAGCGGCGAGACGGTCGCGGTGACGTTGCCGGCCGGGACTTCGCGGGCTTCCAGGCACTGCAAAGACAGAACGGGGCGACGAGAACGGGCCGGACGCGCCGGCGAATGGAACAGACGCACAGCTAACTCTCCGCGGATGTTTGGACAAATAGAGAACTGGGCGTGACTTACGACCGACGCGAGTCGCTAATGCTCACGGTCAGCGTACTTGCTATCGAGAAAGCCTAACACAAAAAACCCGATTCGGCACGGGCCAAAGTCCGCCAAGTACCCCGAGTTCCTCCAACTTACTGGCGACAATCTTCGCCGAGTCGACGGGATGTGTACCCTTGGACGCTCCGCGTGCGGATCGCGAAGTGGGTAGTAGGGGTGCAATGCAATGCAAAAGAAACCGCCTCCGTAAGGACTTAGGGCGCAGCTGGCGAAAAATGGATTGCAGGGCTGGTGAGGGGGGGTCGCAATGCAATCCATCCGGTGGGAGTCACACAGTGCGTGTGCCCATCGCACCAGGCGACGACGACGAGGGGGTGAGGAGAGGGGCTTCGCAAAAAACCGCCAGGAGGGGGACCGAAACGGCCTTCGTTCTAGTCAATCGCCATCCCACAGGCTCGCAAAAGGGTTTCCTGTACCGCCAGGTCATGCTGTGGCGAAAAGTCGCTCGCCTTCTCCCCGCGGATGATGCGGGCCATGTCCGCTGCGTCCGCGACGTAGCGCTCGTACTTCGGGAACTTCACGTCCTGGTAGCCCTTCTTGTACTCACCCCGCGCGGCGGACAACGCAACCCGCGCCGACGGATTGTCCAGCGGCTGAATGTGGAAGGTCCCCTCCGTTCCACAGACCACGAAATGCCTTCGCTCGAAACCCTCGACCTCCAGAGCACTCGACTTTACGGTCGCCAGGGCTCGCGGATAGGTCAGGACCGCCAGCATGTTGTCTGCCAACTTGTCGTCGATCTTCGAGATGTGTTGCGCGTGCCCAACAACCTCGTTCGGCTTGCCGAGCACGCCAACCACCAGGTCAATGATGTGGCAGCCGAGCTCAAACATGATCCCGCCTTTGTAAGTCGCCAACTCCTTCCGGGACGCGGCATCCACGACCTTGCTCATGACCGCGTGGACCTCGAAGACCTCCCCAAGCCAGCCCTTCTTGAGCAACTCGCGGAGCAACATGACGGCCGGGTTGTAGCGGTACATGTACCCCACCTGAACGAGCAGCTTCTGCCTGGTTGCCGACTCCAGGTTACGGCGGAACTGCGGCAGCGACTCCCCCGCCGGCTTATCGATGCAGACGTGCTTGCCGGCCGCGACGCATGCCTCCGCGTTGTCGAGCAGGTCGCGCACCCGCGTTTCCACAAGCACGGCCTGCAGGCCAGGGACATTGAGCAGCTCTTCGCGGGTCATCCACTTGAGGTCCTTGAAGGCGGGCTGCGACTCCGCGCGCTTGCGGAGAACCTCATCCGGCTCAACGACGCCAACCACTTCATAGTCCGGCGAACGACGGTAGACCGCGAGTTTAGTCGCGTGCCCGTGGCCGACGCCGATTTGTCCGATCTTGATCCGCGGCTTGGGCGTATCTGCGTGAGACGAGCCCGCGGTGAGCATAGCCGCCGTGGTGCCAACTTGTTTCAGGAAGTCGCGACGTTGCATCGGAACATTCGGGTTGGGTGGATTAGGAAACGAGGAGTGTCGCGCGCCGCGCACGGTCGGTCAAGCAAGGGCCGCCGAGTGTAGCGTCCCAATATGGTGGGGCGGCTTTCCGCCTGCCGAATTCCAGGGCAGGTTGGAAGCCTACCCTACGGAATAAGGGCACTACCCCGTCGAACGATGATGAGAATCCGGTGAATTGCTCCACGGCTGTTCACGGCGCTACGATGGGATAGGCCTCTATCGATCCAACCGCGGGAGTTGGCATGAACAGGTACATCCTTCCGATCGCGGGATTCATTGTCGTCGCCGGCGGGCTCGGGGCCTGGTTTCTGCTCGGCACCGACTCGTCCGCAATGACCTTTCGCACCGAGAAGGCCACTCGCGGGGAGTTGCTCGCGACCGTCAGCGCTACCGGCACGGTTGAACCTGAGGACGTGGTGGACGTCGGCGCCCAGGTGGCTGGGTCGATCAAAGCGTTCGGCACCGGCGACGACGGCAAGTCCATCGACTACGGATCGCCGGTCGAACCCGACATGGTCCTGGCCCACATCGATGACTCGCTTTACAAGGCAAAAGCCGACCAGTCGCGCGCCCTCTTGCGATCGGCGGAGCGGCGATTCGAGCAGGCGAAAGCGAAAGTCGAGCAGGCGAAGGCCAACACGCTGCGCGCCCAGGCCGATCTCAAGCAGGCGCAGGCGAAAGCCAATCAGAGTACGCGAGAGTGGGAGCGTGTGCGTGCGCTGGACAGGACCGGCGCTATATCGCAAACGGATTTCGACGTCGCACGCGCCAACGACGAGACCAATCGCGCCGGCGTGGCCGTCGCGGAGGCCGCGATCACGCAGGCGAAGGCCGCCGAGGCCGACGCCGAAGCGGCCGTCGGCGACGCCGAGGCCGCCGTGGCTACCGCCAAGGCCATCCTCCAACAGGACGAGATCAACCTCGGATACTGCACCATCAAATCGCCGGTCAAGGGAACCATCATCGACCGTCGAGTCACCCTGGGTCAGACGGTCCAGGCCGCGTTCAACACCCCCAGCCTGTTCCTGATCGCCAAGGACCTGAGCCGGATGACCGTGTGGGCGTCTGTGAATGAAGCCGACATCAGCCGCATCCGCATCGGGCAGACCGCCCGGTTCACCGTCGACGCCCACCCGAACCACACCTTCACCGGGACGGTGACACGCGTCCGGCTCAACGCCACCAACACGCAGAACGTCGTGGTCTACACGGTCGAAGTGACAACCGACAACTCGGAGGGCCAACTGCTTCCGAAGCTGACCGGCAAGTCTCGGCCGAGCCCCGAAGCGTCCAAGGCGGGTCCCGCCGACGCCCCGTCGCGATCGGCCTCCCGCGGCGCAGTCTCGGGCACTCTTCTCCCCTACATGACCGCGAACCTGCAATTCGAAGTAGACCGGCGGGCGGATGCGTTGCTCGTCCCGAATGCGGCCCTGCGCTACCGGCCCAGCGCGCAGGCGATGGGCGGCCGAAGCAATCGCGGCGACGCCGGTGGTGAGCGCGAAAAGCCCGGCCAGGGGGTTGTCTGGGTCGAAGAGAACGGCAAGGCCAAGTCGGTGACGCTGCAACTCGGCTTGACCGACGGCAATATGACGGAAGTCCTCTCCGGCGATTTGCAGCCTGGAACGCCACTCATCGTCAGCGAATTGCGCTCTGGCGCCCCGCCGGCGGACGCGAGTAATCCGTTCTCCCCGAAGATGGGCGGCGGCAAGAAGCAGTGAGGACTGACGTGGAACTCATCACCGTCGAAGACGTCCACAAGACGTACCACCTGGGCGATGTGGACGTTCCCGTGCTCAAGGGCGTGTCGCTCGAGGTGCGCCGAGGCGAGCTGGTCGCCCTCATGGGTGCGTCCGGGTCGGGCAAGTCCACGCTCATGAACATCCTCGGCTGTCTCGATCGGCCCACATCAGGCCGGTATTGGCTCGATGGCGAAGATGTCTCGCGACTGTCGGCTGTGGATCGGGCAGTGGTCCGGGGGCGAAAGATCGGCTTCGTGTTCCAGAGTTTCAACCTGCTCGCGCGGACGAGCGCCCTCGACAACGTGATGATGCCGCTCGCGTACGCCCGCCCGAAGGTTTCGTCCGCCGCCGGCCGCGAACGGGCGCTGCGCCTCCTCGACCTTGTCGGTCTCGGCGACCGCATCCACCACCACCCGAGCCAACTCTCGGGCGGCCAGCAACAGCGAGTCGCGATCGCCCGCGCCCTGATCAACAATCCGCCCGTGCTGCTCGCGGACGAGCCGACCGGCAATCTCGACTCGACGACGAGTGCCGAAATCCTCGGCATGTTCAAGCGGCTGAACGCGGATGAAGGACTGACTGTCATCCTGGTCACCCACGACCCGACCGTGGCGGGCACGGCCAATCGGTCGATCCGAATCCGCGATGGTCTGATCGACACTGGCTCGCCAGCCACGCTCGTGGGGGTTTCGCCATGACTGGTTCCCTCGGCCTCGCCTTCCGGGCTCTGCGCCGGAACATCCTGCGTTCCGCCCTGACGACGCTGGGCATCGTCATTGGCGTCGGCGCGGTTATCGCGATGGTGGAGATTGGTCAGGGTTCCAAACGCGCCGTCGCCGAGAGCATCCAGAGCCTCGGCGCGAACAATCTGCTCGTGATGCCCGGGCAGGCGGCGAGCGGAGGTGTCAGTTTCGGCGGCGGCAGTGCGCCGACCCTGACTCCGGACGATGCCGAAGCAATTGCGCGCGAGGTGCCCGCGGCCTCGGCCGTCGCGCCGGTCGTCCGGGCCCGTACACAGGTCGTCGCCGGCAACAAGAACTGGGTGCCCCTCTACATTTACGGCACTTCGGCCGAATTCCTCGCGGTCCGCGACTGGCCGGTGCAGGACGGCCGGGCATTCACCGCCCAGGAGGTCTCCGGGTCGGCCGGGGTGTGTCTGATTGGAACCACCGTGGCTCGCGAGCTATTCGGCGAGGAATCGCCAGTCGGTCAGTCAATCCGGGTGAACACGACGCCAATGCGAGTGGTCGGAGTTCTGGCCAAGAAGGGCGCCAACACTTTTGGGGCGGATCAGGACGACATCGTGCTCGCCCCGTGGCGGACGATCAAATTCAAAGTCTCCGGCCAGTCAGCCCAGACCGCCAACCAGAGCGCGGCCAATGCCGCCACTAACAGCGCTGCTCCAGTGCCGGCCAGTTCCTCGGTCCGCTTCCCCAGCCAACAGCCGTCCCCATACCCGACCCAGTCCGCGGCTCAGGCCGCCAACTTTCCCGCCCCGCCGCCGCCGATGTTCATCGATCAAATCCTGGTGAAGGTCGAGTCCGAGGCGGAAGTGCCGATCACGATGCGCCAGATCACCACGCTCTTACGCGAGCGACACCGAATCCGCGCCGGGCAACCGGACGACTTCAACATCCGCGACACGGCTGAGTTGTCGCGCGCCGCGGTCGCGACCTCGCAACTCATGAGCGGCCTCTTACTCGCGGTCGCGCTCATCTCGCTGGTGGTCGGCGGCGTCGGGATCATGAACATCATGCTTGTTTCTGTGACCGAACGCACCAAAGAGATCGGCCTTCGCATGGCCGTCGGCGGCCGGCCGACGGACATCCTGCGCCAGTTCTTGACCGAGGCGGTGCTCCTCTGTCTCATCGGCGGGGCGATCGGCGTGCTGGCCGGATGGACAGGGTCGTGGGGCGTCCGCGCGTTTTTGCACTGGCGGACGGAGCCATCGCTGCCCGCGGTGGTGGCCGCCGTCGGCGTCTCCGCCTTCGTCGGTGTGCTCTTCGGCTTCTACCCGGCGTGGAAGGCGTCGCGGCTCGACCCGATCGACGCGCTGCGATACGAGTAGCGTCCGTAGGGTTGATTGTCAGTTCCGCATCGGCGACACTCGGACGAGGCGCGTTCTGAGAGTGCCGCCGATGTCGCGTTCGATCCTGTCATCTTTTCTGGTCGCGCTTTCTCTTGCGAGCCCCGTCGCGGCCGCCGACGTCGAAGAACAGACACTCTTTCAGGCGGGGGAGGGGGGCTATCACTCCTACCGCATCCCGTCGCTCATCGTCGCGAAGAGTGGCGTCGTACTCGCCTTTTGTGAAGGGAGAAAGAACGGTCGTGGAGACACGGGGGATATCGATCTCGTCCTGCGCCGCAGCACGGACGGCGGCAAGACGTGGGGCGCTATGCAACTCGTCTGGAATGATGCCGACAACACCTGCGGGAATCCCTGTCCCGTCGTCGACCAGAAGACCGGCACCATCTGGCTCCTGATGACCCACAACCTCCGCGAAGACACGGAGGCGAAGATCGTCGCTGGGACCAGCAAAGGAAGCCGAACGGTCTGGATTACCAAGAGCACGGACGACGGCGCGACCTGGGCGAAGCCGGACGAGATCACGAAGGACGTGAAGAAGTCGGAGTGGACCTGGTACGCCACCGGGCCGGGCGTGGGCATTCAACTCAAGAGCGGCCGACTAGTGGTTCCGTGCGACAACAAGACCGATAGCGGCAAGCTGAGGCAGTCGCACGTGATCTACAGCGACGATGGCGGTAAGTTGTGGAACCTTGGTGGCGTCGTGGGGCCTGGGTGTAATGAATCGCAAGCTGTCGAGTTGTCCGACGGGCGGGTGATGCTCAATATGCGCAGTTACGAGCGCAACAAGCTTCGTCTCATCTCGACCAGCGGCGACGGCGGCGAGACGTTTGCCAAACCGGTCGAAGACCCGGCGCTGATCGAACCAGTCTGTCAGGCGAGCATTCTGCTTTATCCAGGCGATAAGGGCGGCATCCTGTTTTCAAATCCCGCCAGTGGGAAGCGCGAACGCATGAAGGTGCGCCTCAGCACGGATGACGCGAGGACCTGGCCGCATTCGCGAATCTTGTTCGAAGGGCCCGCGGCATACTCCTGTCTGACGGTCCTACCCGACAAGTCCATCGGCTGCCTCTATGAGCGTGGCGAAAAAAGCCCGTACGAGCGGATCGTGCTCGCACGCTTCTCGCTCGACTGGGTCAAATAGGTACATTTCAAAGCCGCGCACGGAGGACCGGTCAGAGCCGCGCACGGAGCGAGGCTTTGCGAGCGGAGGAAGCGGCCAAGGTCGCGAATCCGGCAAGGCCTTCCCAGCATCTGGCGTGTCCGCTTACTCCGTTCGCAAAGCCTCTCTGCGTGCGCGGCTCTGATCGGTCCCTATTTGACCCAATCGAGCGGAGTAAGCGGCCAAGGTCGCGAATCCGGCAAGGCTTTCCCAACATCGGGCGTTTCAGATTACTCCGCTCGCAAAGCCTCGCTGCGTGCGCGGCTCTGATCGGTCTGATCGGTCGCTCGTCGATCACTGGATTGAACCCACACGCTCCCCGCCTACAACACGCACCACCTATCTCGCAATTCGAATGCACCCCGGGGGTCTCATGAATCGTTCATTATCGGTCGGCGTGTTATTGCTGTTCGCTTGGGCCGTTCGCGCCGCAGATCCACCTCAGAAAGTCGCCACTGTTGAAGGGGTGACTGAGTACCGCCTCGCCAATGGGGCCCGCGTGCTCCTCTTCCCGGAGCCGTCGCGCGACTCCGTTACCGTCAACATGACCGTGCTCGTAGGTTCGCGGCACGAAGGGTACGGCGAAGCTGGCATGGCGCACTTGCTCGAGCACATGGTTTTCAAGGGCACGCCAACTCATCCAAATGTCCCAAAGGCCCTTCGCGACCACGGTGCCAGCTTCAACGGCACGACCAATGTCGACCGGACCAACTACTTCGAGACCGTGCGGGCGACCGACGAGAACCTCGAGTTCGCGATTCGGCTCGAAGCGGACCGCCTGGTCAACAGTTATGTCAAGCGCGAGGACCTGGTTTCCGAAATGACCGTCGTCCGCAACGAGTTCGAAATCGGTGAGAACAATCCGTCCGGGGTGCTTTCCGAGCGCATTCACGCGGCCGCATACGAGTGGCACAATTACGGTAAAACCACGATCGGCAATCGGGCCGACATCGAGCGGGTGCCCATCGAGAACCTGCAAGCCTTCTACAAGAAGTACTACCAGCCGGACAATTGCGTGCTAATCGTCGCAGGCAAATTCGAGGAGCCGAAGGCGCTCGAGTTGGTCGACAAGTACCTCGGCTCGATCCCCAAGCCGGCGAGGAAGCTCGACCAGACTTATACCGAGGAGCCGCCTCAGGACGGCGAGCGGACGGTCATTCTGCGCCGCGTCGGCACGGTCGGGTCGGTCGGACTGGCGTATCATATGCCGGCCGCGTCGCACCCGGACTGGGCCGCACTCAATTTGCTCGGCGGCATCATCTCACAATCGCCGAACGGCCGGCTACACCAGGCTCTGGTCGAGTCGAAGCTGGCGACAACCGCCTCCGCGCGAGCAGGCAACAATCATGACCCCGGCCTGTTCACCGCGTCGGCGTCAGCCGAGCTGGACAAGCTCGATGTCGTCAAGGAGACGCTGATCAAGACGATCGAGAATCTCGGCGCGACGCAGTTCACCGCCGAGGAGGTCGACAAGGCAAAAGTGCGGAACAAGCGGGCCGAAGAGACGCGGCAGTCGAATGCCCAGATGATGTCGCAAGCCCTCAGCTCCGCTTCGTCTCTCGGCGACTGGCGGCTCTTGTTCGTCCAGCGAGATCGGATCGCGGCAGTCACAGCCGACGACGTGAATCGCGTGGCGAACACTTACTTCAAGAAGCACAACAGGACGGTCGGCATCTACATCCCGGAAAAAACCCCGCAACGGCTCGCGATCGCACCTGCCCCGGCCATGGACACCATTGTGAAGGACTACAAGGGGGGCTCAGTCGGCGCCGCCGGCGAAGCGTTCGATACGTCGCCGGCCAACATCGACGCCCGCTTGCAAATCACCAACTTCGGCGGCATCAAAGTGGGCCTGCTGGCCAAGAAGAATCGCGGCGAGACGGTCTCTCTCGTGCTCACACTGCACTACGGCAACGAGGAGTCGCTCAAAGGACTGAATACGGCCGCGGGGATGCTGCCCGGTATGATGATGGCCGGCACCAAGAAGCATGACCGGGTGGCCCTGCGCGAGGAACTCGACAAGCTCGGCGTCGTCATCTCGCCCGGTATCGGCGGCTTTGGCGGCGGCCGTGGGGGACGCGGCGGCGGTGGCGGGGTGGTCACACCCGGACAGCTCACGTTCTCCGTGCAAGCCAAGAAAGACACGCTGCCGCAGGCGCTGACGCTCCTGGGTGAAATCCTCCGCGAACCGGCCTTCCCGGAGGCCGAGTTCGAAACGTCCAAGCGCCGCATGCGCTCGATGCAGTCCGGCAGTACGACCGAGCCCGGCATCCTTGCCCGCAACCGGCTCGAACGCGCCTTGTCCCCCTACGACAAGGACGACGTTCGCTACGTACCGACCATTGACGAGAGCATTGCCCGAGCCGAGGGCGTGACTCTGGATCAAATCAAGAGCCTCTATCTGACCCAGGTCGGAGCGACGAAGGGCGAACTGGCCGTCGTCGGCGATTTTGATCCGGACGCCACGCTCACCAAGGTGCGGGAAATCCTGAGCGGCTGGGAATCGAAGGTACCTGTCCGTCGGATCGAGCGCAAGTCCCCATCAGATCGGGCGGGTGCGAAGGAGGACATCCTGACCCCGGACAAGGCGAACGCCACCTACCTCGCCGGTCTCGCGTTTCCATTGAAGGAAACCGACCCTGATTACGCGGCCCTGCGCCTCGGCAACTTCATCCTTGGTGGCGGAACGCTGTCGAGCCGGCTCGGAGACCGCATTCGCCAGAAGGAAGGACTCTCGTACGGAGCGGTTTCGCAGTTCAATGCCAACGCCCAGGATCCGGTGGCATCGCTGACCATTTCGGTGAACACGAATCCCGGCAACATGGGGAAGGTGGACGTGGCGGCAGTCGAGGAGCTGGAGCGATTCATCGCCGACGGCCCCTCGCTCACGGAGTTGGAGGACGCCAAGAAAGCGTACCTCGAAGGTCAGAAGGTCGGCCGGACCGGCGATGCCGCCATCGCGGGACAGATCGTCTCGCATCTGAACCTGGGCCGGACCTTTGCGCACGAGATCGACCTTGAGAAGCGCATCGCGGCGCTGACGCCGCAGGACATCCACGCGGCGTTCAAGAAGTACGTCGATCCGAAGAAGCTCGTCATCATCCGAGCGGGGGATCTTAAAAAGTGAGCAGTAAGCAGTAAGTATTGGCGAGCGTCGAGGCGTCAGCCCGACGTGCTTGTGGTCTCAAGCACGTCGGGCTGACGCCTCGACGCTCGCCTCGCAGTTACTGAAACGTTGCGCGACCGCCGGTTGGGCGAAGTTAGAATGGCGACGCTCTTGAACCAGGGCGCTCGCCCGAGTGTCCGACCGGAGGTCTCTCATGCGCGGACTGTTCATCGCCACTGCCGTTGCCTTGTCACTCTCTCCCGCCGCTCAGGCCGGCCCCGCCGCGGCCGCCGAAAAGGCCCGATCGGTGGACGTCGTCCTCTGCCTGGACACGTCCAACAGCATGGACGGCCTCATCGATTCGGCCAAACGCAAGCTCTGGGCCATCGTCAATGATCTGGCCAAGATCGAGCCAGCGCCGACGCTTCGCGTGGCGCTCTACAGCTATGGCAACGACAACTACGATCCGAAAGTTGGCTGGGTCCGCAAGGACCTCGACCTGACCACGGACCTGGACGATGTCTACAAGCAACTCTCTGCCCTCACGACTCGAGGTGGCACTGAATACGTAGCCCGCGTGACCCGCGACGCGCTGGCACAGCTCAAGTGGTCCGAAGACAAGGACGGGCTGCGGCTGATCTTTGTCTGCGGCAACGAACCCGCCAACCAGGACCAGGAAGTGACGCTGCAATCCGTCGCGGCCGAGGCCAAGGTGAAAGGCGTCCTCATCAACACCATCTACTGCGGCTCGCCGTCGCATCCGGAGGCGGTCGGCTGGAAGGAGTTCGCGGGGATCGCTGGCGGCAAGTACGCGTACATCGATCAGGACCGCGCCGGGAGCGTGGCCGCGATCAAGACGCCGTACGACGAAGAACTCACCAAACTCGGCGCGGAAATCAACAAGACCTATTGCTGGTACGGCGAGCGTGGGGCCGCCGCGTGTGCCAACCAACTCGAACAGGACAAGAACGCCGAGAAGGTCTCCAAGGAAGTGGCCGCTGAGCGATCCGCGACCAAGGCCACTCGTCTGTACTCCAATGCCGCAGCCGACCTGATCGACCGCATGAAGACCGACAAGGACTTCGATGTGAAGAAGATGAAGGCCGAGGACTTGCCCGAGGAAATGCGCAAGCTGAAGCCCGAGGAGCGCGAAGGCTACCTCAAGAAGAAGGCCGAGGAACGGGCTGAAATTCAGAAGAAGGTCGCCGACTTGACCGCGAAGCGCGCCAAGTTCGTCGAGGAAGAGCGCAAGAAGGAACCAAAGAACGCCGCCGACAAGGCATTTGATGAAGCCTTGAAGGTGATCCTGAAGGAGCAGGCCGAAGCGAAGGGAATGAAGGTCAAGGAATAGTCCTGAGTCCTGAGTGCTGAGTCCTGAGTGACGTGCTCAGGACTCAGGACTCGGCACTCAGGACTAGAGCACGTTACCGTCCCGTTACAGCGATCCCCCCTCCTCGCCCGTTACAATTGCAGCGACTCAAATCCGGAGGCCTGTCATGCGCGTCGGACTGGTCCTCGCGATCGCCTTCGTTCCCGGGTCACTTTTCGCAGCGCCTCCCGCCGAGACAGCCAAACCTGTCGATGTGGTCCTCTGCCTGGACGTGTCGAGCAGCATGGACGGACTCGTCGACTCGGCGAAGCGGCGTCTCTGGACCGTCGTGAATGACCTGGCCAAAGTCGAACCGACACCTGGTTTACGGGTCGCGCTCTACAGCTACGGGAACAATTCCTACAACGCGGCCCGCGGTTGGGTGCGCAAGGAAACGGACCTGACGACCGACCTCGACCAGGTGTACAAGCAGCTGAACAGCCTGCGGATCGCCTCGCCGAACAGCGACGAGTTCGTTGCCCGCGTGACCCGCGATGCTCTCAACGAGTTGAAATGGTCTGACGAGAAGGACGCGCTGCGTCTGATCTTCGTCTGCGGCAACGAGCCGGCCGACCAGGACAAGACAGTTAGTTTGGAATCGGTCGCCCTGCTGGCGAAAGAAAAAGGCGTCGTCATCAACACAATCTATTGTGGCGCGGCGAACGCCCCGGAGGCGGCTGGCTGGAGCGCATTCGCAACGCGCTGCGCCGGCAAGTACGCCAACATCGACCAGGACAAGGCGCGGGCAGAGCTGGTGATCAAGACGCCTTTCGATGAAGAAATCGCGAAGCTCGGGACAAAGATCAACGACACCTATCTCTGGTACGGCGCGCTTGGCGCCGAACGCCGGTCGAATCAGTTGGCCCAGGACGGCGCGGCCAAGCGCGTGGCCGGCGACGTCGAAGTTGATCGGAGCGAAACCAAGGCCAGCCGCCTGTACCGGCACGCGGAGGCCGACCTGATCGATCGGATGCAATCTGAGAAAGACTTCGACCTGAAAAAAATCAAAGAGTCCGATTTACCCGAACAGTTGAAGAAGCTGAAGCCGGAAGAGCGGGAGCCGTACCTGAAAAAAAAGGCCGCGGAACGGGCAGAAATTCAGAAAAAAGTGGCTGACTTGAGTGCCCAGCGGGCACTCTATATTGAGGCCGAGCGCAAGAAGCTACCGAAGTCGCCAGCCGATAAAGCGCTGGACGAGGCGCTACGCGCCATTCTGAAAGAGCAGGCCGCCTCCAAGGGAATGAAGGTGAAAGAATAAGCCTCCCGCGGCGAAACACTGGTACCGCGAAACGGGGTACTACCGCCGGCGTCCTGTCGAGTGAGTGGGTGCGCCAACGAATTCAGCGCTTCGGTGTTCTTGCTGATTGATTCCCGCCCGCCGTTGACCCTCGCGGAATAATCGTGTTGGTTTCCGGTCCGGCCTCGTCTTACTTCATGAGGCGGTGCGCTCTCTCAACTGCCAGCAGCCCACTCTTCATAACCCGGATTGAGCCATGGTCAGCAAGGCCCGTATCGTCGTGGTGGAGGATGAGCCGGCGATCCGCCGTGGGGTCTCCGACGCTCTCAGGATCACGGGGTACGATGTCGCCGAGGCGGCCGACGGACATTCCGGCCTCATCGCCGCCACGCAGCCGCACGTCGACCTGATCCTGCTCGACATCCTGCTCCCGCGACGAGACGGCCTCGACGTCCTCTGCGAGGTTCGCAAGGCGCATCCCGCGCGGCCGGTCATCTTGCTCACGGCGCGTGGGACGGAGGAAGACCGCGTCAAGGGCCTCAAGCTCGGGGCGGACGATTACGTGGTCAAGCCGTTCAGCGCCCGCGAGCTGCTTGCCCGCGTCGAGGCCGTCCTCCGGCGCACCGCGCCGAAACCTGCGGACGTCGTCACCGTGCACTTCGGCAAAGGCATGATCGACCTGCCGCGACGCGAAGTCCGCTGGCCCGGCGGCAACCGCATGGAGCTGTCCGAAACCGAAACCGCCTTGCTCCAATACCTCGTCAACCACCGCCAGCGCGCTGTGACTCGCGAAGAGCTGCTCGAGCGCGTCTGGGGCATCACGCCGGACGGCCTGGAGACGCGGACCGTGGACATGCACGTCGCCCGGCTTCGCGCGAAACTGAAAGACCCAACCGGCCGCGACACGCCGGAGGCGATCGTCACCGTGCGGGCCCGCGGCTACATGGCCGGTCCCGGACTCCAGGTGCCGGTCGAGGCGGCGTAGCCGCTCGAGCTGGGAGCGCGGGCGTCCCGCCCGCAAAGGCGTTTCTCCCGATGGGCGACGCCTTTGTGGGCGGGACGCCGGCGCTCCCAGGGGCAGTTCCAGGTCGCTCTGAGTCGTGGTAAGATCACTGGGATGAGTGCGCAGTGCCGGCTATTTGCCGTGGGTATTCCTCTATGCCTCTATCTCGCCTCGCTAATTCTGCCGGCGACCGGATCATTTGTGGTTGGGTCGAACACTCGAATGAGCGGAGCGGACGCATTCGGAGTCGGATTTCGGGCGACGTTTCTATTTGAAGAGGAGTGGCCGCTCTACCGGATAGAGCTGGCGGTTGCGTGGATGGCAAACCCCGCGATCTGGCTTGCTATCGGAAGTGTGGCCCTCGGCTTTCGCCGAATCGCAATGGTCGCAGCGGGGATCGGTTGTGCACTCTGTTTGTCCGTCCTTCCGCGGTGGGGAGGAGAGCTTGTACAGTATCCGGCTTATTGGTGCTGGTGGGGCAGTTCGGTCACCGCACTCCTGGTCGCATTGTTCTTGTTCCCTCGACCGCGGCAGTCATATGCCGAAGACTTCGAGCCAATGACCGCACCACCCCTGACCCCTGGCTCCTGACATGACTTGGTCCGGCGGCAAGATGCGTGGCTTTCTCGCCTTCCTCGGCATCGCCGTGGTGCTCCACGCCGGGCTGGGATGGGCGACGCGGGCCGCTCTGCGCGTCGAGGACGATCAACGCCTCGCGGC
>Ga0066903_100001894_pt1 | contig 15825 bp, 10 predicted proteins | sample PanSoiMetaGPlot1_FD_67491 | JGI IMG/M metagenome (GOLD analysis project Ga0066903, IMG submission 67491) | Tropical forest soil microbial communities from Panama analyzed to predict greenhouse gas emissions - Panama Soil - Plot 1 (version 2) | ecosystem: Environmental > Terrestrial > Soil >... | reverse complement strand
ATGAAGCTGAGCGATCCGGTCATCACCGATCCCGCCATCCAGAACGGCGGCATCGACATGCATGCGCATCAGGATCCCGACAGCAACGGGCCGAGCTACGGTCAGGCGGCGCGGTCCGACGATGCGCTCGATTTATATACGCGGGCCAAGGCTGCCGGCATGCGCGGCTTCGTCATCAAGGAGCATCTCGATCAGAGCGCGGGGTACGCCTACTACATGCGCAAGCTCCATCCCGACATGGAATTCTTCGGCGGGATGGGCTCGAACTTCACGACAGGCCCCAAGGTCAATCCCTGGGCGATCATCCACATGGCCGAGATGAGGGGCGGCTGGGGACGAATCGTCTGGATGCCGAGCTGGGATTCCGAGAACAGCTCGCACAGGGTGCGGAACTACATGACCAACCTGGCGCCTCGCCGCACCCCGTACTTCGATCCGCCGTTCGTGTCGGTGGCGAAGTGCGCCGACGGCGGCCGGTTCTGGGCGAACTTTCCGAAGGCCTGCGAGAACGGCGAACTGCTGCCGGAAGTGAAGGAGGCGATCAAGCTGATCGCGACAACCAAGACGCGCGACAGCAACGGCGATCTCATTCTGGCCACCGGCCACAACTCGCCCGAAGAAGACATCATGATGATCAAGGAGGCCGTGAAAGCGGGCGTCAAGCACATCATCATCACGCATCCGCTCCTCGACGTCGTCGACATGACGAACGAGCAGATCAAGCAGGCGGTCGCGCTCGGCCCCGAAATCTACGCGGAGTTCACGTCGCAGTTCGGGAACCAGGACCCGTCGTCGCCGATGGTGAAGCAGTACGTCGAAGGCATCCGTGCGGCCGGGGTCGACCACGCGTTCGTGTCGAGCGACACCGGACAGATCAACTCGGTGTTTCAGCCCGATGCGCTCGCCAAGTGTGCGAAGGTGCTGCGCGCGAACGGGTTCACCGAAGCGGAGCTGGCGAAGCTGTTCAAGGTCAACCCAGCGAAGATTCTCGGCATCCCGCCACCCGCGGGCTTGTAGGAGCGGCATATGAACCGCGTTGTGTTCGGATCGATTGCACTCGGCCTGGTGCTCGCGCAGGCCGTCGCGCTGTCGCAGGGGCAGAACGACGTGGCCACCATTGTCAGCGGCGAGGAGATCCAGAAGGTAGCCGCCCTGGGCGGCGATCGGGAAGTCAAGATTCTGGACATGGGCAAGTTCAATCTTGGCGTCGCCGTGCTGCGCCGCGGGGCGACGAAGCCGGGCGGGCCGGTCGGCGTCATCAACCACGCGAAGCTGACCGAGGTGTACTACGTCACGTCGGGCGAAGGGACGATCGTGACCGGCAGCGACATCGAGAACGTGCGTCCGCTCGCGGCCGATAACGAACTGGTCACCACGGTCGTCGGGCCCGGCGCCAACGCGACGTTGAAGAAGCCGGCGCAGAGCCGGAAGGTCAAGGCGGGCGACGTGATCGTCATCCCCGCCGGCCTCTACCACGGTTTCAGCGAAGTGCCGGACCACATCGAGTACGTCCTGATACGGCCGGATGTGGAGAAGGTGCTGCCGGCCGGTTACATCAATCCGGCGATCAAGTAGTGGAGGGTCGCGTGAGGACAATCCTCGGCGCAGCCGCCGTCGTCGCTGTCGCAGGAGCCGCGCTGCTGGCGCAGGGGGGCGGCCAGGGACGGGCACGCGGCGGACAGAATCTGCCGCCGCCCCTCGAGCTCGCGGCCGGCAACGCGATGAACAACCCGTACCAGATGCTGGAGAACTGGCCGCATCTGGGCGACATCAAGCCCGGCGCGGCGATCGGGATCGTTCCGGACGGCAAGGGCGGCGTGTGGCTGCAGCATCGATCCGTGCCGGCGATCCTGCACATCGACCCGTCCGGCAACATCCTCAAGAAGTTCGACGTGACCTTCGCGTCGTCGCACGGCTTCTGCCAGGACCGCGACGGGAACTTCTGGGCGGCTGACAGCGGCCCGTTCAACGACTCGCCCGATGCGGGCGTGAAAGGGAACCAGATTTTCAAGTTCGATCAGAACGGAAAGCTGCTGCTCACGCTCGGCAAGGCCGGCGTTGGCAAGGCCGGCCCCGACACATTTCTGCAGCCCGCAGCCTGCCGCGAGACGCCCGACGGCAACATCCTGATCGCCGACGGTCACTGGCCTCGCCCGACGACGATGCAGCAGGACGGCGATCGGCTGGTCTGGTTCACGCGCGACGGAAAGTTCATCAAGGAGTTCGGCCGCCACGGGCGGAAGCCGGGCGAGTTCATGGGGCCGCACGGTCTCGCGTTCGACTCGAAAGGCCGGCTCTTCGTCGCCGATCGCTCGAACAACCGCGTCCAGGTCTTCGACAAGGACATGAACGTGGTCGATTCGTGGACGCACTTCGGGCGTCCCAGCGGCATCTGGATTCTCAAGGACGACACGCTCATCGTGTCTGATTCGGAGTCGAACAACCGGATTGGCGGACCGGACGATGCGCCGGAGGGCGGCGGCAACGCGATTCGCAATCCTGGCTGGAAGAACGGCATCCGCATCGGGAGCGCGAAGGACGGATCGCTGAAGTCCTTCATCGAGGGCACGCGGCCGGAGGGTCTGGCCGCCGACGAATTGGGCAACATCTTCGGCGGGCTGACGGCCGGGTGCGATGCGAGCAAGTCCGGCGGCTGCCTGCAGAAGTTCGTGCCGGCGAAGAAAAGCAAGTAGAGGAACGCTATGAAGAAGCTTGTGCTGACGATCGCGATCGCGACGGCCGCAGCGGCCCTCTCAGCGCAGGGGCCTGTCGCGCCGAAGCCGCGCAGCGGCGAGGGCGGATGGAAGGTTTCGAGAACGGTCGACGGCCAGCCGGATCTGCAGGGCACCTGGGCGAACGACAACGCAACGCCGCTCGAACGCCCCGTCGAGTTCGCCGGCCGTGCGACGTTGACCGACGCTGAAGTGGCGACACTGAAAGCGCGGTCGGCGCGCCTGTTCAGCGGCGAGGGCGACGCGGCGTTCGGCGACAACCTGTTCTCGGCCCTTCTGACCAATCCCGACAAGTTCGTGTCGGTCGACGGAAAGACCGGAGACTACAACCAGTTCTGGCTGCCGGAGCGCGTGTTCGACAACCGGACCTCACTGATCACTGACCCGCCGGACGGACGCATTCCGGCCATGACGCCGTTCGCCCGGGAACGTGCCGCCGCCGACGCGGCGGCACGGCCGGAGATACCGCGAGGTCCGGAGGATCGCTCGTTGAGCGAGCGCTGCATCACGTTCGGCGTGCCGCGGACGCAGCCCGCCTACATGAGCTACTACCAGATCGTTCAGTCGCGCGACACCGTGGTGTTCCGGATGGAGACCATCCACGACGCGCGCGTCATCTATATGGACGGCCGTCCGCATCCTGGCAAGTCGATTCGCCACTGGCTCGGCGACTCGCGCGGCCACTGGGAAGGCGACACGCTCGTCGTCGACACGACGAATTTTTCAGCGAAGAGCAACTTCCGCGGGGCGCACGAGAACCTGCACCTCGTCGAACGCTTCACGCGCGTCAGCCCCGATCGTCTCGAATATGCCTTCACGGCGTCGGACGACACGACGTGGACGCGTTCATGGACCGCGATGATTCCGATGCAGCGGTCGAGCGCGTCGATTTACGAGTACGCGTGCCACGAGGGCAACCTCGGACTGGCAGGCATCCTGACCGGCGCGCGCGCGGACGAAAAGGCGGGGGAGCATCCATGACCAAACGGATGAAAGTGGGATCTCTCGGCGCCCTGCTGCTCCTTGCTGCAGGTGGCTTGACCATCCGAGCGGCCGACGACTCGCCGGCTGTCGCGATGCCGGTGTTCGAGGTCGACACGGCGTGGCCCAGGCTGCCCAACAACTGGGTCATCGGCGATCCCTCGTCAATCGCCGTCGACCGGCACGACAACGTCTGGATCCTGCACCGGCCGCGCACGGTGCCCGCCGAGAAGAAGGAGCATGCCGCCCCGCCGGTCCTCGAGTTCGATAAGAACGGCAAGTTTCTCCAGGCATGGGGCGGCGCGTCCGACGCGTTCGAGTGGCCCGACACCGAGCACGGGATCTACGTTGACTACAAGGACAACGTCTGGATCGGGGGGAACAACCCGAACGTACAGATCCGAGTGTCGCAGCGATCCGACGACATGCTGCTGAAATTCACGAGCAAGGGAAAATTCGTGATGCAGATCGGAAAGCGCGATCAGAGCAAGGGCAACAAGGACACGACGAATCTCCACCAGCCGGCGGACGTGCAAGTGGTTCAGAAGACCAATGAAGCCGTGGTCGCCGACGGCTACGGCAACCGTCGCATCATCGTGCTGGACGCGGATAGCGGGGCGTTCAAGCGGATGTGGGGTGCGTTCGCCAACGAGCCGCTCGATCCGCCGCCGCCCGCGGGGCGCGGCGCGCCTGCGCCGCCGCGCGACCTCGAAGGCCCGGGCCCCCAGCAATGGGGTATCGTCCACGCCGTGCGGATTGCGAATGACGGCCTCGTCTACGTGGCGGATCGCGGCAACAGCCGCGTGCAGGTCTTCACGCTCGACGGGAAGTATCAGGGCCAGGTGTTCGTGAACCGGGCGGACAAGAACGCCGCTACGGCCTGCGGCCTCGCGCTCTCGACCGATCCGCAGCAGAAGTATCTCTACGTGTCGGATTTCGGCAACGGGCACGTCTGGATCCTCGATCGCAAGGCGCTGCGGGTACTCGGGCATTTCGGTGAGCAGGGGGCCGAGCCCGGGAACTTCCGCAACACGCACCACATGGCGACGGATTCGAAGGGGAATCTCTACACGGCTGAAGTCAATCCAGGCAGCCGCGTGCAGCGATTCATTTTCAAAGGCGTGAAGCCGAGCTGATTCACCCAGAGCCTCACATGAGCGGTACGTCGGATCACGCCGCCGCCGGCTGTTACGAGTTCGGCCCGTTCAGCCTCGATCTGCGCCGCCACCAGCTGTTTCGCGGTCAGGACCTCGTCTCGCTGACACCGAAGGCATTCGACCTCCTTCACGTGCTGGTCTCGCACGCCGATCGCGCCGTCGCCAAAGACGAGTTGATGAAACTTGTCTGGCCGGACAGCTTTGTCGGCGAGGACAGCCTGACGCAGCACGTCGCGGTGCTCCGGAAGGTGCTGGGCGACGCATCGGACAACCCGAAGTACATCGCGACCGTTCACAAGCACGGGTACCGGTTCGTGGCGCCGCTGCGAGAGGTCAGGGATCCAGAGTGGATTCATGCGCAGCTCACGTCCGGTGCTCCCGAGGACGTTCCAGCGGCGCAGTCGATTCCTCCGCGGCCCGCGCCAGCGCGGTGGATGGCGGCGACAGCGATCGTCGTGGTGCTGATCGCGGCGGCCTTTGGACTCGGCCTGCTCCGGAGCCGGTCGGTACAAACGCCGCCGGCCCTGATGCGATTCGTCGTCGCCGCGCCCGAGAACACCACGCTCGCATCCGCGGGCTTCCCCGCGCCCGACGGACGTCACCTCGCCTTCCTCGTGGAGCGGAACGGTCGATCGCTCATCTGGGTGCGTTCGCTTGAATCCGTGGACGCGCATCCCCTGCCCGGCACTGACGGCGCAGAGGCACCGTTCTGGTCGCCCGACGGCACGGCGATGGGATTCTTCGCCGGCGGAAAGCTGAAGGTCGTCAGCCTCGTGGGGGGACCGCCGCAGACGCTGGCAGCCCTCTCCAGGTCGACGAGCCCGGCCGGCGGCGCGTGGAGCGCCGATGGCCTCGTGCTGTACTCCGAAGGGCGATCCGGTCTGAAATCGGTGGCGGCGTCCGGCGGCACAGTCCGGACCGTGACGACGCTCGATCAGACGGCCCAGGAAACGCAGCACCAGTGGCCGCAGTTTCTTTCGGGCGGCCGCTTTCTGTACGGCGTGCGCAGCGCCAACCCCGATCGCAACGGGATTTATGTGGGGTCGCTCGATTCGCCGCGGATGGTCCGCGTGCTGGCGTCCGTCGCGCGGGCCACCTACGCGTCCGGACATCTGATTTACGTCGACAATCGCGCGCTGGTGGCACGCTCGTTCGATCCGGCCACGCTCCAGGTCGGGGCGCGACTGTATACGATCGCCGCAGACGTCTCCGCGGCAGGTTTCGCGCCGCCGAGCGACGGCCTCCTCACCTATCTGCCGGGCAAAGGGCAGGGCCGTGCCGTGTGGTTCGACCGCGCCGGCGCTCTTGTCGGCACGCTCGACACGCCGTCGGAGGTCTTCGCTGTGGCGTTGTCGCCCGACGAACGGCAAGTGGCCGCAACCGACGCCGTCAGCCCCACGGCCGGCATCTGGTTGTTCGATCTGCGCCGCCGTGCTCGGGGACGCCTGACCACGATCGGCAGCAGTCCCGTCTGGTCGCGCGACGGCAGCCGCGTGGTCTTTTCTTCGTCAAAAGCCACGGGCGTGCTCGCCTTGTACGAGAAGCCGTCGTCTGGCGGCGAGAGCGAGGAGCTCCTGCTCAAGAGCGGCCATGCCACGTGGCCGCACGATTGGTCGCCCGACGGGCGCTTCATCGTCTACACCAGCGCGGGTCCGGACACTCAATTCGATCTGTGGCTGTTATCCACGGCCGACCGCGCGTCCGCGCCGTATCTCCGGACGGCGTTCAACGAGCTGCACGGACAGGTGTCGCCGGATGGACGATGGCTGGCGTACACCTCTGACGAGTCCGGCACGTGGGAGGTGTACGTCCAGTCGTTCCCCAAGGCGGGTCATCGGCGGACGATCTCCTCCGACGGAGGAGCCCAACCGCGCTGGCGGCACGACGGCAAGGAACTGTTCTATCTGGCCGCCGATCGACGTTTGATGTCGGTCGCGATTCAGCCGGAGCTCGACGCGCAGGGCGTCCTTGAAGTGAGCGCGCCGAAGGCGCTGTTCCAGACCCGAGTGCGGGGCCCCCTCGTGCCTCCCTGGGAAGAGTACACCGTGGCCGCCAACGGCCAGCGATTCCTCGTCTGCGAGACCGAGCGTGTCGACGCGTCGATGACCGTCGTGCTGAACTGGACCGAGGAACTGCAGCAGCGTGTGCCTACGCGCTGATATCAGCTCTTCTTCTTGAACGAGTCGTCGACCTGCTTCTTGATCGATTTGAAGTTCTTCGATGCGACCTTTTCTTCGTCCTCTGTGAAGATGCGGAACGGCACGCGCACCAGGCTCTGGGCGAACTGCACGTCGAGCCAGTACTGGCCGTAGGTGATCCCGCCCGGCACCTGAAAGTACAGGCGACCGAGACACGCGCGGTCGGGAGTGAGTTCGACCAGATCCCACTGAACCACGCGTTGATCCAGATCGGCGAAGAAGCCCATGCGGCAAGCCCGGTACGCAGTGGGCGGGAAGTAGTTGATCGAATCGCGCTGAACCTTTGCACGGTTCTGGAGCGCCTGCACTTCTCCTTCGCCTTTTCTGTACTCCTCCCTCGTCGGCAGGGCAACCTTGGCGCCGCCGGGGGTCTCGAGCAAGATGGCCTCGCGCTTGAGGGTGTAGTCCGCGACTTTGTCCCTCAGCGTGATGCCGACCTCGAGCATCAGCCAGGGCTCCTTGAGCGACCGCTGGGCCATCTGGTACCCGAGGATCACGTAGCCTTCATTGTTGTACCCGACGCGGACGAACTTGCCCTCGAGCGTCGTGATCTGGGGGACGCCGGGCTGCGGGATGGGCAACTTCGGTGCCTCTTGCCCTCGGACGCTGCCTGAAGTCGTTCCGACGATGACGACACCCGCCGCCGCAAGAAGAGTGATGGGCCGCCAGTTGTTGATGTTCACGTCGCACCTCTGAAAGCCCGCATTGTAGGGCGAACCGGCTGACGTGGAGGGCTCTTCAGAAGATTCACCGAAAATTCAGGCCGTTTTCAGGCGCCGTTCACGACTCATCACTGGCTTGGCCTTACCGTCCCCCGGAAAGAACCAAAAGAGAGGTCAGACCACAATGGCCATCAAGCGAGCCTCAGTCGTCGCCGCGCTTCTTCTGTGTCTCCCGGTGCCCGCCCTGGCGCAGGGCGCAGGCGGCGCCAGCGTGACCGGGATCATCAAGGACACCTCGGGTGCGGTCCTGCCCGGGGTGACGGTCGAAGTGTCGAGCCCGGCGCTCATCGAGAACGCCCGCTCCGCCGTCAGCGACGACTCGGGCCAGTACCGCATCATCGAGCTCCGGCCCGGCACCTACACGGTCACCTACACGCTGGCGGGTTTCACAACGCTGCGCCGCGAGGGGATCGAGCTCACCACGAATTTCACCGCCACGCTGAACGTCGAATTGAAGCTCGGGGCGGTCGCCGAAACGATCACCGTGACGGGCGAGACCCCGCTCATCGACGTCAAGGGCGTCACGCGCGAACAGGTGATCAGCAAGACCATGATGGACGCGCTGCCGACGAGCAAGAGCGTCGGCGGCCTGATTGCGCTGGTGCCGGGCGCCGTGTCGCCCGCCAATGGCCTCGACGTGGGCGGCTCGAAGGGCGAGCAGTCGGTGCGCATCTCGGTGCACGGGGCGCGGACCGGCGACATGAGGCAGATGGTGGACGGCATGCTGTTCAGCAACCTGAACAGCGACGGCGCCGGCCGCCTCTACTTCGTCAACCCGATCACCGTTCAGGAGAACGTGATCGACCTCGGCACGGCGGGCTCGGCACAGTACCAGCTGGGGGGCGCGGTCATCAACAGCGTGCCCCGGGAGGGCGGGAACCGGTACAACGGCACGGGGTTCGTCGCCGGCACGGGCCACGGCCTGCAGTCGAACAACATCACCGACGACTTGCGGGCGCAGCAGGTCACGCAGGTGAACGGCGTGCGCAACATCTACGATTTGAGCGGGCTGTTCGGCGGTCCTGCCGTGAAGGAGCGGTTGTGGTGGGTCGTCTCGGCGCGGCTGAACGGCAGCACGACGCGCAGCGCGAATCAGTTCCACGACGCGAACCTGAACGACTGGGTCTTTACGCCCGATCCGACGCAGCCGGTCGATCCCGAAGAACGGACGCGCAGCAACCAGTTCCGGGTTACCTGGCAGGCGTCGAAGAAGGACAGGGTCACCGGCTTCTTCGATATCCAGAAGCACTTCCGCCAGCAGGCGTTCGGCGAGCTGGATCGCGGCGAGGCTGTCATCGAATCCGGCGCGGCGATGTGCCACTCGGACTCGCTGACGCAGTTCACGTGGGCCCGCCCGCAGTCGCAGCGGCTGCTCTTCGAGGGCGGCGGCACGATCGGCCTCAACACGTTCGGCCGCCCGAGTTTCGGCACGAAGCTCGACGGATCGGACTACGAGCGCTGCGGCATCAGCGAGCCGCTTCGCGTGCTGGTGATTGACGCGCCGGCGGGCTACACGGCGGGCTACCACGGGTTCGGCAGCGTCGGCATCGGCATCGCCAATCAGTTCGCCGGCCGCTTTTCGACGTCGGTGGTGTCCGGCTCGCACCACTTCAAGGCCGGCATGAACCTGCTCACCGGCGTCCAGCAGGGCAATACCTACCGCAATCCTCAGGATGTGCAGGGGCTGCCCCTGCAGTACGCATTCACCAGCGGCGTGCCCTCGGCAATTACCGAGTTCACGTCGCAGTACACCGAGCAGGATCTCAACTACGACCTTGGTTTCTTCGCCCAGGATCAGTGGTCGCTCGGCCGGATGACGGTCAATGCGGGTCTGCGCCTCGACTGGATCAAGGCGCACGTGCCGCAGGTGGTCGAGCCGGCCAACGCGCTCTTCGGATCGTTCACCGCGCCGGCCGTCGACAACGTGCCCAACTGGAAGGATCTGAACCCGCGATTCGGCATCGCGTACGACCTCCTCGGCGACGGCAAAACAGTGATCAAGGGCGGCGTCAACCGCTACGTCACGACGCTGACAACGTCGGTGGCGACGCTGTTCGGGCCGACGGCGAACTTCTCGACCGCGCGCAGCTGGAACGACGCCTTCTATGCTGTCGGCGATCCTCGACGGGGCAACTTCTTTCCCGATTGCGATCTCAAGAACCCGGCGCTCAACGGCGAGTGCGGACCGTTTCTCAACCCGAGCGTCGGCACGTTCACGACGAACACGGCGGTTCCCGATCCGGACTGGGTCACGGGCTGGGGGAAGCGCGGGTACAACTGGCAGACGCAGGTCAGCGTCGACCGTCAGATCGGCAGCCGCGCCGCGGTCAACGTCGGGTACTTCCGAACCATCTACGGCAACTTCTTCGTCACCGACAACCTGAACCTTCAGCCGAGTGATTTCGATCCGTTTTGCGTCACCGTGCCCGTCGACGCGCGGCTGCCGAATTCGGGCCAGCAGCTGTGCGGGCTCTACAACGCGCGCATCACGCCGGCGACGAGCAATTTCGTGACGTTCTCGGAGAACTACGTCAACAAGTATCCGTGGTCCGGTTACTCGCAGTCGTCGGAGAAGGAGCACTTCAACGGCGTGGACGTCGGCTTCAACTCGCGGCTGGCCCGCGGCGGGACGCTCGGAGGCGGCTGGAGTCTCGGCAACTCCATCCAGCAGGGCTCGGTCTCGGTGGCGGGCGGCGTCGTGAATTCGAATACGGTCCGCTGCTTCATCGTCGACAGCCCCCAGCAGTTGGTGAGCAACGTCAGCAACACTGTCGGCGTGAACGCGTCGCCGGCCGGCTCGTGCAACACGGTGACACCGTACCAGAACCGGTTCCGGCTGAACTCGTCGTACAACCTGCCGTGGGGCAACGTCATGATCGCCGGCGTCTATCAGGACTTGCCGGGCGCCAACTACCAGGCGAACCGGACGTACACGAGCGCCGAGATCAACGCGCAGTCGACCGGCAAGCTGATCAACCAGCAGACCGGCCAGGTGCGCAACCTGACCACCCCCGGCGGCACCATCACACTCGACCTCCTGTCGCCGCTCACGTCGTTCGCACCGCGCATCCGCCAGCTCGATCTGCGAGGCAGCAAGACCTTCCGGATCGGCGGCCAGCGTCTGCAGGCGAACGTCGATCTGTACAACGTCTTCAACCAGAGCACGGCGACGTTCCTGCGCGCGGCCTACACGACGCCGACGCAGGTGACCACGACGCCGTGGCTCCAGCCGACGCAGATCCTCGACGGGCGGCTGGTGAAGTTCGGCGTGCAGTACGACTTCTAGGTATAGTCTTCAAGTCATGAGAGAAATGCGGATCCTATGACGAGCGGCCTGAAAACGTTGGCTGTTGGCGCGCTGGCTCTCCTTGCGGCCGCTTCCGACGCGGCGCGAGGCCAGACGAGGGGAGCCAGCCCACCCATCTCGATCCAGAAGCAGGGCTCGTTTGCGGTGGGCGGCAAGGTCCTCGGCGATCCCGACACGCGATCGCTCCATTGCGATCACGGCTATGTCGACTACCAGATTCCGGTGAACCCGCGCCGGATCAACCTGGTGATGTGGCACAGCGCCGCCGCGACCGCCTTTCTGAATCGCTGGGACGGCGGGGAGGGCTACCAGAGCATCTTCCTGCGCCGTGGATTCCCGGTCTACATCTGGGACGGCCCGCAGATCGGCCGCGCGAACTGGGGCTGCACGCCGTCCGCCTACGAGCCGGGCCTCGGCCGGGATCAGGGGAACTTCGTCGCGTGGCGGTTCGGCGCCAAGTACCCGAACTGGTTCGAGGGCGTCCAGTTCCCGACACAGGACGCGGAGGCCTGGAATCAGGCGTCGCGCGCGCGCTATCTCGAGTTCGATACGATCGAGAACGCGCAGATGCAGTCGGACGCCGCGGCGAAGCTGATGGACCGCATCGGTCCGAGCGTGGCGATCACCAATTCTGCCGGCGGCATGCGGGCGATCCTGACGGCGCTCAAGACGAACAACATGGCCGCGATCGTGATGTACGAGAATGTCGGCTACGTCTATCCGCAGGGCGAGGGTCCGGGAGTGCCGCAAACCGGATTCGGTCCGATCGAGGTGCCGCTCGAGGAATTCAAGAAGCTGACGAAAGTCCCGATGCAGATGGTGTGGGGAGACAACGTCGACAAGTCGGCCAGCTATTCGAACAGCTTCAAGATGTCGCAGCTCTTCGCCGAAAAGGTGAACAAGTACGGCGGCAAGGCCCAGGTGCTGAGGCTGCCCGATGCCGGGCTCAAGGGAAACACACACCTTCCGTTCGCCGACATGAACAACGTCGCCGTCGCGGACCTGTTGTCGAAGTTCCTCGCCGAGAACGGTCTGGACAAGCGTTAAAGGATTCTCGACACAAAGGACACGATGGACACAAAGAACGATTCAATGTTTCTTGTGTTCTGTGTGTCCTTTGCGTGTTTGGTGTTCTTTGGGTCCTTTGTGGTTGCCGCGCCAACGTGGGCGCCGCCCAGAACGGTGTGGGGCGATCCCGATCTCCAGGGCGTCTGGACGACCGACAACAACTTCTCGATCCCCCTCGAACGTCCGTCCGATGTGGCTGACAAACCCTTCCTCAATGGAAAAGAGCTCGAGGAGGCGCTGTCACGTCGTGCGAGGACGATCGCGGCGGTTGAAACCGGGGGGGAAGTGGGCGCCGGTCCGCCGCACTGGTACGAGAACCTGACGGCGCGGTCAGCGCGCAGCTCGCTCATCATCGATCCGCCGAATGGCCGCCTGCCGTCGTTCACGCTGGGCGCGCGTCAGCGCGCGGCCGAGGCCGAAGCTTCACGCGGCTGGCGCGGTCCCGCCGACTCGTGGACGGATCGAAGCCTCTGGGATCGGTGCATTGCCGTGGGGCTGCCGTACGTGATGTTCCCGACCGGCTACAACAACAACGTGCGCATCATCCAGGCGCCGGGGTACGTGGCGATCACCCACGAGATGATTCACGACACGCGCGTCATTCCCATGGATGGCCGGCCGCACCTGTCGCCCGTCATCCGCCAGTACATGGGCGACTCGCGGGGCCGCTGGGACGGGAGCACGCTGGTCGTCGACGTGACGAATTTCCACCCGAGCATTACGACCTACCACCCGACCGGGGCCTTCCGCGGGCACGGCGCGACGCTGCATCTCGTCGAGCGCTACACGCGGACCGCGCGGGACGAGATGCGCTACGAGGTCACCGTCGACGATCCGGGCACGTTCGAGCGTCCTTACACCGCGGTCCTCGACCTGAAACCGCAAGGCGGCATCTTCGAGTACGGCTGTCACGAGGGCAATCGTGGTCTCGCCAACATTCTCAGCGCGGCGAGAGCCGAGGAACGCGCCGCGGACGCGGCCCGCGGCCGGTAGGTCAGAAGCGAAGAGCCTTGTTGACAGCGCGGATGCCGCTATTTACCGCGCGCTCGAACGGCGTCGACGAGCCGGAGTGCAGGGTCGCGAGCACTTCCACGGTCTGGCGCGACGACACCTGAATGCGCCGCACGTCGGCGGCGTAGCGCGGATGGCTGACCCGCACCACGTAGACCCCCTCTTTCAGGTCCTGCGTCGCGCGGCCGTTGGCGTCGGGCCTCAGTGTCGCCACGAGGTCGTTCTGCGATGTGAGCACCTCGATCGTCGCGTCGCTGATCCCGCGATGTGAGCCTGCCTCCTGCACGGTCGCCACGAGCTCGCCGTTGGTGAACGCCCGCAGGAACGGCGAGACGGAAAACAGGGCCCCCGCGATCGAGATGAGTCCCGCCAGCATCCCCACAATCGCCTGTACGCGCGACAGCGAGACGCCGGACTTGAAACGCGTCCAGCGCGCCCACCGCCTGGGCGGCGTGGAAGATGCGGGTGGCGCGACCGCCTTGTCAGATCTGGGATGCCGGCGCACAGGTCCCAGGGGAATACCAATTTTCGGACCAGCCGACAGGGTGTCGTAAATCGCGCAGCGAAGGCGGTTAGCGACCGTGCCCTGCTGGCGGACCGCCTGGCGATCTCCGTTTTCGCAAGTCGGCGCGCAAAACCCGCAGGTGGCGTTACGTGCTCGATCGCAGCGCGACGACCGGCTCGACGCACGACGCGCGGCGCGCCGGGACATACGTCGCGAGCAGGCTCACCGCAAGGAGAACGATCGCCACGCCGGCGTAGGTGACGGGATCGAGAGGACCGACTCCGTAGAGCAGCGCCGACATGACCGGCGTGAGCAGCATGGCTGCGCCGACGCCCAGCGCGGTGCCCATGACGGTCAACACGAGACCACGCCGAAGAAACAGCGTGCGCACATCCGCGCCTCGCGCGCCGAGCGCCATGCGGATCCCGATTTCGTGCGTGCGCTGCGCCGCGATGTACGACACCACGCCGTAGATGCCCACGAGGGCGAGCAGCAGGGCGACCGTGGCCGCGATCGCCAGCATCGCCATCGCGAAGGATGTCTGGGCCATGGAATCGGCCTGAATCTGGTCCAGCGTCTCCACGCGGGAGAACGGGAGATTCCGATTGACCGATGCGACGGCCTGTTCCAGTTCGCGAAGGAACCCCGGTTCGCCGACGCGACGCGAGCGCACCGCGTACGCCATGTTGCGATTCACATACGGCCGCCCGCCCGCCACGCCCGCCATCGGCAAATACACAATCGCCGGCGGGGGGTGATTCAAGCCGTCGATCCGCTCGTCGCCGGCGACGCCCACGATTTCGAACCACTCGCCGGGCATGCCGCCAATCCGCCTGCCGAGAGCCCGGGCCGGCTCGCCCCAGTACTCGCGTGCGAGACTCTGCGAAATGATGACGACCGGCTTGCGCTCGGAGAGATCGCTCCACGTGATCGTTCGGCCGGCGACGATCGGGTTGCCCATCGTCTCGAAATACCCGGGCCCAAGCGTGTTGACTCGCCGCGAGGGAGGCGTTCCGGCAAATGGCTTGTCTTCGACGACGATCGGCGCGCTGCCGGCCGTGCTGTCCATCGCAATCGATGTCGCCAGTCCGACACCTGCCGCACCCGGCACTCGCGCCAGCCGGTCGACGATCTGCTCGTGGGTTCGCAGCACCTGCTGCGGATCACGGACGAGAGCGGGCAGCAGGTTGATGTGGAATGTTTGCACCTCGGAGGGTCGCACGTAGCCTGGCTGGACGCTTCGCATTTCACGGAAGGTCCGAATCATCAGGCCGGACCCGATCAACAGCACCAGCGCGAGCGCAACCTGTGCGACGACCAGCGCGTTCTGCGTGCGGTGTCGGCGAGGTCCGCTGGTGGCCGATCTGCCCGCGTCCTTCAGGGCCTGAACGTTGAGCGTGCCAAATCTCGCGGCGGGCAGAAGGCCAAGCATGAGGGCAGTGACGCCCGAGATGGTGAGCGTGAAGAGCAGCACCACGCGATCGATGCCGATGTCGTCCACGCGCGGCAGCTCGATCGGCGCCATCGCTCGTAACAGGCCAAGGCCGACTGCGGCGAACACGACGCCGACTGCGCCGCCGGCCAGCGCGAGGAGGAGGCTCTCCGAGAACAACTCGACGGCCAGACGCCCGCGGCTGGCTCCAAGCGCTGAACGGACGGCAAACTCCTGCTGCCGTCCCTCCACGCGCACGAGCAGGAGATTCGTCACGTTCGCCGAGGCCATGAGGAGCACGACGCCCACCGCGCCCAGCAGAATCCACAACGATCGCCCGATCTCGCCGATCACGTCGTCGGCCAGCGGCCGCACGTTGGGCGCCAGGCCGACGCCCGCCCATTCCTCGCGCGTGAAGCCGCGCGGCAACGGAAACAGCTCGGGAATGCGGGGAATCATCCGGGCGATGTCGTCGTTGGCCTGGGCGATCGTCACGCCCGGCTTGAGCCGCGCCACGCCATGGAAGCCGAACCCTCCGCTGGTGAGTGTCTCCGCGCGATTGAGCCGCAACGGCAGGAGCACCTGCGCCTTCGTGTCCAGAAACCTGAACGACGCCGGCAGGACCCCCGCGATTTCGTACGACTGGCCGTCAATCGTGAGCGACCGCCCGACGATGCTCCTCTCGCCTCCGAACGCGCGCTGCCAGTAGCCA
>Ga0066903_100001893_pt1 | contig 15826 bp, 18 predicted proteins | sample PanSoiMetaGPlot1_FD_67491 | JGI IMG/M metagenome (GOLD analysis project Ga0066903, IMG submission 67491) | Tropical forest soil microbial communities from Panama analyzed to predict greenhouse gas emissions - Panama Soil - Plot 1 (version 2) | ecosystem: Environmental > Terrestrial > Soil >... | reverse complement strand
GTCATCACCTGGCGCCGCAGCAGGATGCCGAGCATGTCCGCCTCGCGTCGCGTGAGGCCAAACAGGCGCGGCGGCACCATCCGCATGCCCATCAGCCGCTCGAGCTCGTCGATTCGGTCGCGCAGTCGCGCGGTCTCGGGCACGGCGCTCACGTGGAGCTCCCGAGGCGACATTTCGCGACCAATGCGGCTATTTCGGCAGCGAGCGCCGGCCTTCGCCTTTGCCGCGCCGCCACCGCGCGCACCGCGAAACGCACAGTCGACTGGTCGCGGTCGCCGAACAGCGCCGCAATGTCGCGCGACGGGAGCTCGGCATGGCGCGCGCAGATGTACATGGCGACCTGACGGGGCCAGGCAACGCGACGTATCGCGTGTGCCCGACGATTTCGACGCGCGTGACGCCGTAGTGCGCCGCCACGACCTCGCGAATCCGTTCGCCGGACGGAGACGCCGCGCGCGCCGTGGCGCGAAGGAAGAGGCGGCGCATGTCCTCATTGAACGCAATCAGCTCGGGGAGCCAGCACGTCGGCCCGCATGACGGGCGCGGCAAGGCGCTCGGCCGCCCCGCAGGCACCTCCGACGGCCCGGTTTTCGCCGGCCGCATGAGCCGCGCCCGCGCTCCGCGATAGCGCGCCGTGAGGTCCGCGCCGCCTGCCGCGGCGGTCGCATTGAGCTTCCGGCGTGGGCCCTCCCCCGGCGACATTCATCGCGGCTCCGGTGATCGAGCCGGGCTCGGCACACGCCGGCGCGCCATGTAGGCGCGGGCGCGATCGACCAGGCACAGGCTCGGCGCCCGGCCCTCGCGCAGGTCGCGCACGAAGTTCGGGTCGCCCACCGCGGCGCGGCCGAACGTGCTCGGCGCTGCGCGCTCCCGCGCCAGGAAGTCTTCGATCTCGCACAGGAAGGCGTCGGCTGCGGATTCCATGCCGACGATGCTATAGGATTTATCCTATCGTGCAAGCGGAAAATTCCTTCTGGACTTTGTGTAGGGAATTTCCTACACTACCCTCCCATGGATGCGGTCCGCGAACTGGTGGTCGGCCGCCTGGCCGAGATCGGCGAGACGCTGAAATCGGCCTCGGAAAAGCTTGGTCGCAACCACGCCTATCTGCAGCAGTTCGTGCAGCGCGGTACGCCGGCGCGGCTGCCGGAGGACGTGCGGCGCGATCTTGCGGCGCTCATCGGCGTCGACGAAGCGCTGCTGCGCGGCGAGGCGCCGCCGCGCCGGCGCGATGCGCGGGCTTCGGGCGGTGGGCCCCAGCCGGCGGGATTGGGCGAGCCCACCACGCGCGAGCCTCTGCCGCCGCGCAATGCAGCGCTCGGCACGCCGGTGCGGCTCGGCCGCATCCCGCTCTTCGGTCAGGCGGTGGGCGGCGCCGACGGGCAGTTTCCGCTCAACGGCAGCCTGATCACCGAGATCGCCGCCCCGCCGTCGCTCGCCGGCGTCGCCGGCGCGTATGCGGTGATGGTGGTCGGCACCTCGATGGAGCCGCGCTATTTCGCCGGCGAGGCGGTGTTCGTGAATCCGCGCCTGCCGGTGCGGGTTGGCGACTTCGTCGTGGCGCAGATCGGCACGCACGAGGGCGAGCCTCCGCTCGCCTACGTCAAGCGCTATGTCGGGCGGAACGAGAAGAGTATCCGCCTCGAGCAGCTCAATCCGGGAAAGAAGCTCAGCTTCGCGGCCGACCGCGTCGTCTCGATCCACCGCATCGTGATGAGTGGCGAGGGATGAGGCCGGCGGCGCGCAGAGATGCGCGCCGAATTTGGCAGCGCTCGGCCCGCGTCGTCTCGATCCCGCATGGTGGGTGAACCCGATCGATTGGCGAGAACGCATGGTGGGCAAAGGCGTTCGCCGCCTTCGCGGAGACGAGGGTTGCGCACGCTGCCGTTCCACGGAAATGCCAGCAAGATTTCGCAACTTTGGAATATTCGAGCAATTCAGTGCAATCGGCCGCACCGCCCCGGGACTATCTTCAGCCCGTCCCTGAACGGACCGGAACATGGCGGTCTTGCCCCAGCCACACAGGACGACGTTCATGCGTTTCACGAACATCTCCCGGACGATCGGGATTGCCGCGGCCATCGTGCTCATCGGGTCGGTGGCGCAGGCCCGCCCGCGGCATTCCACCCATGATCAGCGATATGCGGTGCCTCAGTATGGCCGCGCGCATGCCGCCTCGCCCGAGGAATTCTTCGGCAGGAGCGTCCCCTATGACCCGGACGGCCCGGGTTACAACGACTTCCAATTGCAAGGCCGGCAATGACGCCGGCGCTCGGCGAGGTCGGCTGCAGGCCGTAGCCGGTCGTCCCGGCTTGATTCACTAACCATCTCTTAAATGACAGCCGCGCGCATGCCGTGACGCATGCGCCGGTTCCGTTGGCGACCCGGAAGTTTGGATTTCAAGGCAAAATTTTACGAATTTCACACCTTCCGTCTCTGAACAGTTTGCCAAGGACGACGGGTTCATCCCTTTTTAGGCCCTGTAAACGTAAGTTCTCACCAGCACCGACCTGGGAGGGTGTCGTCGTGTCCGTCAAGAGGTTTCTTACCGAGCGCGCGGTCAATATCGCCGTGCATGGAAGCTATTCGCTTGAACGGCTCTGGTACGACCCCGAAGGAAGACTGCGGACCTTCGCGTGTCGTACGACGCGTGTTTCTCCGTTCCGGATGATCGTAGAGGCGCCGGTCGTCGGTCAGATCGGCGAACGCCTGACCGCCTATTTCAGCGCGTTCGGGCAGTTCGAGGGCACCGTCAGCGATACGATGCAAGGCAGCTTCCTGTTCAAGATGGAGATGACTGCCACGGACCGCACGCGACTGGCGGATAAGCTGGCCTGGATCGAAAGGAAGCTCGAGGACTCGGCTGTTCAGGACGCCAGAGAGGCAGCCCGGATCATCCCGCCACCCTCTCCCTCGAGGCTGATGCTCGCCGACGGCACCGCCCACAACTGCTCTATCATCGACATATCGGCCTCCGGCGCTGCCCTCGCGTCGGACATGCAACCGCCGATTGGAACGCCGCTCGCGGTCGGGCCCTGCGTCGGTCGCGTCATCAGGACTTTTGACACCGGATTTGCTGTCAAGTTCGTGGAAAAGCAGAAGCCCGAGGTTCTTTCCCGCTTCACCATCGCGCGCACCCAAGTGAAGTCTTCGACCGAGAGAGCACGGGCTGATCGGGATCAGGTCCGGCCTTCACCCGATAGCGGAGATCGGGAAGACATCTCGGCATCCGCCGAGTAGCCGCTTCGAACTCTTGCGCGGCAGCAAAACCCTCAGCATGATGCGCACTACCGCCCGCGCGTGCGGCTCGACCGCATGACGCGCGCGGGCCCGTCAGAAGATACGGGCCGGCTCATGGAGGCACGCCATGAGGCTATCCCGCCGCGCAGCCCTCCGTCTGGCCGCGGCTGCCGCGGCTCTCGAGGCTGCACCGCGGATCGCGTTGGCGCAGGCCTATCCGGCGCGTCCGGTCCGCATCCTGGTTGGATTTGCGCCGGGCGGCGGTGTCGACATCATCGCCCGCCTGCTGGCGCAGTGGCTCGCGGAACGACTCGGCCAGCCGTTCATCGTCGAGAACCGGCCAGGCGCCGGCACCAATATCGCCACCGAGGCGGTCGTGCGTGCGCCCGCCGACGGCTACACGCTGTTGCTCGCCTGCCTCCCGAATGCAATCAACGCCACGCTCTACCAAAATCTCAAGTTCAACTTCGTCCGCGACATCACGCCCGTCGCGGGGATTGCACGCGACACCTTCCTGGTCGTGGTGAACCCGTCGGTGCCCGCGCAGACGCTGCCCGAGCTTATCGCCTACGTGCGCGCCAATCCCGCCAGGATCCACATGGCATCCGCCGGCGTCGGCTCCGGCAACCACATCTTCGGCGAGTTGTTCCAGAGCGTGACCGGCATAAAGCTGGTCCACGTGCCCTATCGCGGCGCGGCGCCTGCGCTCGTCGATCTGCTCGCCGGGCAGATGCACGTCATGTTCGCGCCGGCATCCATTTCGATCGCGCACATCAGGGCCGGGCGGCTCCGTGCCCTCGCGGTGATGACGGCCACGCGGTTGGCGCAGCTTCCCGACATCCCGGCGGTGGCCGAGTTCGTGCCCGGCTTCGAGGCAAGCTACTGGCTCGGGCTTGGTGCGCCGAGAGACACGCCCGCGCGGATCGTCGACACGCTGAACCGGGAGGTCAATGCGGCGCTCGCCGATCCCGGGATCAAGGCACGGCTGGAGGCGCATGAGTCCGCCGCCATTCCGGGCTCGCCCGCCGACTTCGCAAGGCTCATCGCCGACGAAACCGAGCGATGGGGCAAGCTGATCCGCAACGTCGGCATCAAGGCCGAATAGGATAACCACATGCAGCTCGCATACGAACTCGCCCGCCGCTCCGCCGCGCTGCGCTTCGAGGACCTTCCGCTCGAAGCGGTGCATTGGGCCAAAGTCGGCATCCTCGACACGGTCGGCGTCACGGTCGCCGGCAGCGTCGAGCCGTGCGCGCGCATTCTCGGCCGGGTCGTGTCGCATGGCCCCGGCGCGAGCCTCTTGTTCGGCTCCGCCGACCGCGCGGGCGCGCTCGACGCCGCGTTGATCAACGGCACCGCGGCACATGCGCTCGACTTCGACGACTGCAACAACACCCTGGGCGGCCATCCGTCCGCGCCGATCCTGCCGGCGCTGTTCGCGCTCGCCGACGAGCGACCGACCGACGGGCGCGCCTTCATCGCGGCCTACGTCGCGGGCTTCGAGACCGAGTGCAAGCTCGCGCTCGGCGTCAACTTCCACCACTACACCAAGGGCTGGCACCCGACAGCGACGCTCGGCGTGCACGGGGCGGCCGCCGCGGCGTGCCATCTCATGCGGCTCGACGCGCGGCGCACCGCGACCGCGCTCGCCATCGCCTGCTCGCTCGCCTCCGGCATCAAGGCGAACTTCGGCACCATGACGAAGCCGCTGCATGTGGGTCATTGCGCGCGCAACGGCCTCCTTGCCGCGCTGCTCGCCGAGCATGATTTCACCGCCAATGCCGGCGCGTTCGAGCACGCCCAGGGCTTCCTCGACGTGTTCAACGGCCCGGGCACCTACGACACCGCCCGCATCCTCGCGCACTGGGGCGCGCCGTTCGACGTCGTCGAGCCCGGCATCGCGGTCAAGCAATATCCCTGCTGCGGCAGCACCCATCCGGCGCTCGACGTCGTGCTCGATCTGGTGCGCCGCCATGACCTGCGCGCAGAGGCAGTTGCGCGCATCGACTGCTGGACGCATGCGCGGCGCCTCGAGCACACCAACCGGCCCGACCCGCAGAGCGGGCTCGAGGCGAAGTTCAGCGTGCAGTATTGCCTGGCCCGCGCACTCACCGACCGTGCGATCCGCATCGAGCACTTCGAGGGCGACGCCTTCCGCGATCCGGCGGTGCGGGCGATCCTGCCGCGCGTTCATGCGGCGGCCTACGACACGACGCAGTTTCCCGCCGACCAGCATCTCGGCGCCGAGGTGAGGGTGACGACGGTCGACGGCACAGACGTGTCCGGCAAGATCGACGAGGCGCTGGGCCGTACCAGCGCCAATCCGCTGCCGGTGGAGCGGCTGCGCGAGAAGTTCGAGAGCTGCATCGCTCGCGCGCCGCCGGCCTCGCGCGCGAGCGCGCTCGCCGACACGATCGAGCGGCTCGAGACCGTGGCCGACATGCGGGCGTTGAGCGGGCTTCTGGAGTGCCATGCCAGGATGGATCAGCGCAGGCGGGCGTAGCCAGGGCGAAGTTGAAGTCTGCCATCAGGCGGAATTCACCAATCAAATCAATTGACGTGCCGGTGTAGCGCGGCCGAACTCCAGGCGTGGACAAGCCGGGCCACTTTTGAGTTTCGCCTGATCGGATATTTCCTATTGACCTAGGATAGGCTATTTCCTATTATTGAGCCCGTCAGCACCGGGAGCCGCCCCATGCCGCCGCGCACGGCCGGCCGTTTCAACCCAGACGTCACCCACTACACGATCCTGTGCGTCCATCGCGGGCTTGGCTTCTTCGCCGAGCGCTCGCTCGAGGCGAGCGTGAGCCGCGAAGCGGCGATCGCCGACATCATGGCGGGCCAAGTCGAGGGCGTCGAGTAGGTGTTCTGCTTCAATCCGGCCGAGCACATCGCCGACGACGTGACCGAGGATATCGCGCTCGAGATCGCCGGCCGCCTCGACCCCGCCACCCCGATCCGCCCCGAACTGCGCGACTTCCTCGAGACCAACGCCGGCCTCGCCGCCGCGCGCGGCATCTCGGTCGACGATCGCAGCTTCACGGCCGCCTGAGGAGGAGACGATGACCGCACCGCTGCGAGCGCTTGCCCCCGACGCCCACCGCCGCCTGCTCGTCGCCGACATGGGCCGCGCACTGGTCGAGGGAAACGTCGATCTCGGCGACGAACGCGCTGCGATGATCTGCCTGCGCCGCACCCATCGCGAGGGCGACGCGAGGGCACTGCTCGAGGACGCGGTCTGCTGGGCGCGCGAGATGATGGCAGCTCTGGCAAAGCCAGGGGGATAGGGGAATCCACCCTCACTCGGCCCGCAGCCGCCTGCTCGCCTCGTAGCGCGCATTCGCCTCCTCGAACGTGCGCCGTACGCGCTCGCCGTCCGAGGGATGCTCCTCGAGCGTCAGCGAGTCCCATTCGCTGCGCTCGACGGCGAAGAAGTCGCCGCCATAGATGTGGATCGCGCCGGTGAGCCGGTCGATCGGGTTGAGCACCGAGTGGATGATGTCGACTCCGAGCGGCTCGGCGTCGCGCTCGCCCAGCGCCCTGGCGCCGGCCGCCTCGATCCGGTTCGGCGTGCCGCGCACGCGCCGCCAGAAGATGTTGTCCTCGCGCCCCGTATAGATGCCGATCACCGCCCACATGCGATGATTGTGCGGCATCACGGCCATCCCGGGCGCCCACACGACATTGAGAATGGTGAGCCGGTCCGAATGAAACAGCTCGCCGATACCGGCGCGCTCCGGCTCGCCCAGGGCCGCGAGCACGGCGGATGGATCGGATACGGCACGCGCCAGCACCTCGCGCACGGCCTTGTGGCCGGGGTCTTCGGCGAAGGCCGCGCGGCAGTCGGCAACGAAGCGTTCCAGGTCGAACATGGGCGCCTCCGGTGCGATCGAAACGAAACCGCAGACCCAGCATACGCCTCCCGCCGACTTCCGTGAACGCGTAATGCTCGGTGCCGCAGGCCCGCTGTGGCCGCGGCACCGGCCAGGATCGCGACCGCGCAGTCGCGGGTGACGCTGCGGCACCCCTGGCCGCAGAAACCAAAATTTTGGCGCGCTTCGACAAGACCCGCCGCGAACCGCCCTCCATATGCAGAACAAAAACTGTTCCGCCGCCTCGGCGGCGGAACGGCTGTTTTTGCGATCACCAAGCAAACGGGATGACATGACGACAAGAAGTGTACGGCCGGTCGACGTCCTGGTCGGGCAGAATATCCGGATCTGCCGGATGCAGCGGGGCCTTTCGCAGAGCGAACTCGCCGAGCGGATCGGCCTGACGTTCCAGCAGATCCAGAAATACGAGAAGGCGGCGAACCGCGTCGGCGCGAGCCGCCTGATCCAGGTCGCCAGCGCGCTGGGCGTGCCGCTCGCAACGCTGTTCGACGGCAGCGCGACCGCCACGCGCGGCGAGCCCGATCTGTCCGGTCGCGCTCTGCTGGCCGATCCGTATGCGCTGCGGCTTCTCCAGGCATTCGACCGGATTGCGGACCGCAAGCACCGCATGGCGGTCCTAAATCTGGTGGAGTCGATTGGCACGGCATCCGCGCGTCGCAAATCCGCGCGTCGATCCGAGGCTCCATCAGGGTCGTGATCTCGCATCCGCGATACCGATACATTGTATCGCGGCCGGGGATGAACCGTGACTGCACGTGGTCGAGCCCAGCGTCAGCCTTGGCGGTCCGGCCCGACGCAGCACTCCCTCTCCCATCGAGCTCGCGCGAGTTCGGCGCTATTTGATGCGCAGGTCCGGCGCTCGACCTGCGTGGGAGAGGTTTCGGGTGAGCGGCTCTCGATCAGCCGAGCGCTCCTCACCCGCTCGTTTTGCGCCCCCGCCTCACCCCGTCGCTCCCGCCTCGCGCATGCGTCTGATCGCGGCCGCGTCGAGCCCTGCTTCGGTCAGCACCGCGTCGGTGTGCTCGCCGAGCGCCGGCGCCGGACGTCGCCAGGCGCCGGGCGTCGCCGACAGCCGCGGCACGATGTCGTGCATCGGCAGGCTGCCGAGTTCGCCATCCTCGACCTCGACAATGACGCCGCGCTCCCGGAAATGCGGGTCGGCGACCGCGTCCGCGATGTCGTAGACCGGCCCCGCTGTCACGCCGGCGGCGCGCATATGCGCCAGTGCCTCCTCGCGCGTCTTCGTCGCGAACCAGCCGCCGACTGCCGCGTCGACCAGCGGGCGATGCGCGAGGCGGGCGCTGTTGCTGCGGAAACGCTCGTCCGCAAGCAGGTCGGCGCGGCCGATGGTCTCGAAGATGCGGCGCGCCATGGTCTCGGTCGAGCCGGAGATCGCCACGTACTTGCCGTCGGCGGAGCGATAGACGTTGCGCGGCGCCGAGGTGTGCGAGCCCGAGCCGGTGCGCTCCTTGACGGCGCCGGTTGCGCGAAAGATTGCCGCCTCGGGCCCGAGCACCGAGAACATCGATTCGAGCAGGTTGAGGTCGATCACCTGCCCGCCGACGTCCGCACGCTCACGCGCGCGCAACGCCGTCACCGTCGCGAAGGCGCCGTAGAGTCCGGCGATCATGTCGGCGAGCGCGAGCGGCGGCAGCACCGGCTCGCGGTCGGGGAAACCGGTGCGCGCCGCAAATCCGCTCATCGCCTCGACCAGCGTGCCGAATCCGGGCAGCGGCGCATACGGCCCGGTCTGGCCGAAGCCCGACACGCGCACGATCACGAGCCCGGGATTTCGTGCGTGCAGCAGGTCGGGACCGAGGCCCATCTCCTCCAGCGTGCCGGGACGAAAGTTCTCGATGAACACGTCAGCCCCGGCGACGAGGCGCAACAGCGCGTCCTTGGCCGCGGCGTGGCGCAGGTTGAGCACGAGCGAGCGCTTGTTGCGTCCGTACGTCTTCCAATGCAGAGCAAGCCCGGCGTCGCGCCAGTCGCGCAGCGGGTCGCCCGCTGGCGGCTCGACCTTGACCACGTCGGCGCCGAAGTCGGCGAGCTGCAGGGAGAGCATGTTGCCGGCGACGAGGCGCGACAGATCGAGCACTCGGATGCCGTCGAGCGGCCCGCGCGCCTCCGGGTCGAAGCGGATGGGGGAGTCTTTGGTCGACATCCGGGCGAGAATAGAGGAAATGGCGGGCGCCACAAACGGGTCGGAGATGTCTTGCGCGTCATTGCGAGCGACCCGTCTTCGCTCGCTGCGCGAGCTTCAGAACGGGTTTGAGTCCGCCGAAGCGCGGGATCGCGTAGGTGGAAGCGAAGCAATCTCCGCCGCACGGCAGGAGATTGCTTCGACGTGCTGCGCACGCCTCGCAATGACGCGAGGCGGATGAACCGGTCACACCCCCAGATGCCGATGCAGCACCTCGGGCTGCGCGCGCACCATCGGCGCGGCCAGCTCTTCGACCATGTGGCCGTTGTTGAGCACGTAGATGCGGTCGGCGAGGCTCATGGCGGCGGAGATGTTCTGCTCGACCACCAGGATGGTCTGTCCCGCCTCGGCGAGGTTGCGGCAAACGGCGAGGAGGTCGCGCACGATGATCGGCGCCAGCCCCTCGAACGGCTCGTCCAGCAGCAGGATCTTGGGATCGCGCACCAGCGCGCGGGCGATCGCCAGCATCTGCTGCTCTCCCCCTGACAGATCGGTGCCGCGACTACCGCGCCGCTCGCGCAGGCGGGCAAACATCTCGTAGATGCGCTCGAGCGGCCAGCGCTTCTGCGCCGTGAGGCCGGCCAGGATGATGTTTTCCTCGACGCTGAGGCTGCCGAAGATGCGGCGGTCCTCCGGCACGAGCTGCATGCCGGCCCGCGCGATCGCGTGGCTCGCCCGCCCGGCGATCTCGACGCCGTCGAAGCGGATCGAGCCGGAACGCGGCGTCACGATGCCCATCAGGCTCTTGAGCGTCGAGCTCTTTCCTGCGCCGTTGCGGCCGAGCAGCGCCACCACCTCGTTCGCCTCGATGCGCATCGCGACATCGAACAGGATGTGCGAATCCCCGTAATACGTATTGAGACCGGTGACCTCGAGCAGGCTCATGCGGCGCGCACTCCACCCAGATAGGCCTCTTGGACTTTGGCGTTGCTGCGGATCTCCTTCGGAGTGCCCTCCACCAGCACGCGCCCCTCCTGCAGCACCGTGACGCGCTCGACCAGCTCGAACAGCGAATCCATGTCGTGATCGATGATCACCATGGTGCGGCCGCGCGCGATCGACTTGAGCAGCCGGACGGTCTCGACCCGCTCGCGCGGGCTCATGCCGGCGAGCGGCTCGTCGAGCAGCAGCAGGCTGGGCGAGGTGGCGAGCGCGAGCCCGATTTCCAGCCGCCGCTTCTCCCCGTAGGCGAGGTCGGAGACCGGGATGTCTGCCCGGGCGCGCAGATCGACCAGATCGAGCGTGTGCTCCACCTGCGCGGCAACGCCCGGAATGGCGGCGAGGCGGCGAAACAGGTCGAGGCGGAATTTTCCGCGCACGGCCGCCAGTGCCGCGATGGTCAGGTTCTGCCGCACCGTCAGCCGGGTGAAAAGCTGGTTGACCTGATAGCTCTTGGTCAGCCCGAGCTGGCAGACGTCGGTGACGCTGCGCCCGGTGATGTCATGGCCTTCGAAAATGATCTTGCCCGATGTCGGCGGGACCTCGCAGGTCAGCATCTTGAAGAACGTGGTCTTACCGGCGCCGTTCGGCCCGATGATGCCGCGCAGCTCGCCGTGGTCGACCGTGAAATCGATCTCGGCATTGGCGACGAGGCCGCCGTAGCGCTTGGTCAAGCCGGTCGCCCGCAGGATCGGGCCCGAGTAGCCGTCATAGATGTGACGGCGCGCCGGCATCGCGGCAGTGGCGGGCATCGCACTGGGCGCGGCCGCCTCGGTGGCGGACGCGGACGGCTGCGCCGCGCCGGCACGCCGACCCATGATGACGTGGAAGAGATCGATCAGCCCCCCGATGATGCCGCGGCGCAGGAAGCAGACGAGCAAGACGAAGACGACGCCGAGCACCAGCTTCCAGGCGGCGCCGAGGTCGAGCGCGCTCTGGAGGAAGTCCTGCAGGAAGAGCCACACGGCGGCGCCGGCGAGCGGGCCGAACAAGGTGCCGGCGCCGCCGATCACCGTCTGCATCACCAGCTGGCCGGACGTGTCGAACGTGAACGCGTCGGGCGGCATGAAGGCCTGCAGCACGCCGAGCAGGCCGCCGGCGAAACCGGCGTAAGCCGCGGCGATCACGAAGGCGGTGAGCTTGTAGCCGTGCACGTTGTGGCCGAGTGCGGCGGCGCGCAGGGGATTGTCGCGGATCGCGCTCAAGATCGCACCGACCGGCGAGCGCACGATGCGCAGTGCGATCACGATACCGACGAAGTAGCAGAAGGCGAGGAACCAGTAGAGCGACCAGCCGGTGGTGAACTGGATGGTGGTGAAGCCGAGCCACAGACTCGGGTTGGGCACGCCGGGCAGGCCGTTCTCGCCGCCCGTGTAGGCGGCGAGCGGCGAGAACTCGACGAAGTAGAAGACCTCGGCGATCGCCACCGTGATCATCGCGAAGTAGATGCCGGTGCGGCGCAGCGCGACGAGGCCGATCAGCCAGCCCACCACCGCGGCCGCGACCATGCCGATCAGCAGCGCGGCGACCACGCTGGGAAAGCCCATGCGCGTGAGCAGATAGGCGGCGACGAAGCCGCCGGTGCCGTAGAACGCGGACTGGCCGAACGAGAGCAGCCCCGTGTAGCCGAACAGGATGTCGAAGCCGATGCCAAACAGGCCCCACACCAGGATGCGGTTCACGGTGTTGGGGGCGAAGCCGAGCGCCGGCAGCACGAACGGCGCGGCGATCAAGGCGATCGCGGTCAGGGTCTCGATCAGAAAGGGGCGTGTCGGGCGCATCGGGGGCTCGGAGCTTCAGTCTCGGCTCGCGGTGCCGAGCAGGCCGTGCGGCCGGAGCAGCAGGACCGCCGTCATGGCGGCAAACAGCATGACGTACGAATAGGCCGGATCGATCATCGCCGTGATGCTGATGATCTCGCCGGCGATCAGGCCGCCCAGCACGGCGCCGGGGAATGAGCCGACGCCGCCGATCACCACCACGACGAAAGTCTGCACCAGGATCGCCTCGCCCATGTCGGGCGTGAGCGAAACGACCGGCGCGTTGACGATGCCGGCGAAGCCCGCCGCCATCGCGCCGATGCCGAACACCAGCATGAACACGCGATAGACGTTGATGCCGAGCGCATCGACCATCTCGGAATCCTCGATGCCGGCGCGCACGATCATGCCGATGCGGGTGCGATAGAGGATGAGAAACAGCGCGATCAGCGCCACCGCGACGATGCCGACCACCGCGAGCCGGTAGGTCGGATAGAACATGAAGCCGAGCGACGTGATGCCGATGAAGGCCGGCGGCGTCGGCACCACCTTCGACAGGCTGCCGAACCACCAGCGCGCCGCCTCGACGAACACGATGCCGAGCCCGAAGGTCACCAGGATCTGGTCCTCGGGCGGGCGGCCGTAGAAATAGCGGATGACGCCGCGCTCCATCAGGATGCCGACCAGCATGACGAACAGCGTGCCGGCGGCGAGCGCCGCGACGAACGAGCCGGTCGCCTGGTAGGCGACGAACCCGGCGTAGCCGCCCAGCATGAACATCGCGCCATGCGCGAGGTTCAACACGCCGAGCGTGCCGTAGATGATGGTGAGCCCCGAGCTGATCAGCGCGAGCAGCGCGCCCAGCACGAGGCCGTTGAACATCTGCGAGACGAGATTGACCCAGTTGATCACGGCAATCCTTGCGCGGGGCGAGAGTAATGTCGGCCACGAGTGATGAGGGCTTGCGCCCCCTCTCCCCGAAGGGGAGAGGGTTGGGGTGAGGGGCTCTATGAGCCTCAATTGAGACTCCGAGCTCCCCTCACCCGGCTCGCTACGCTCGCCACCCTCTCCCCTCCGGGGAGAGGGAAAATTGCTCAGGTGTAATCACCCGGATGGCAGCCGAACGCGTCCGGATTCTGCATCAGCGACTCGCCCGGCACGACCTCGGTGACCTCCCAAAAATCCTCGGGGTTCTTCATGTCCTTCGGCGACTTGCCTTTGACGATGATCACCGGTCGCACCAGTTGGTGGTCGGCGCCGCGGAAATGGACGTCGCCCACGAACGACGGGAACGTCTCGCCCTTCTCGTAGGTCTTGATCACCTCCGGCGGGTGGAACGTGCCCGCCTCCTCGACCATGCGGGCCCAGATGGCGAAGCTCATGTAGGCGTTCTCGGCGCCCCACTCGGGGCGGTAGTTGTACTTCTTGTAGAACGCGTCGACGAACATTTTGGCCAGCGGATACTTGTCCTCGAGCGTCCACCAGAAGTCGGTCGCCGCGAACACGCCTTCCATCAGCTCCGGCCCGACCTCCTTCGCGAGGAACGGGATCTGGTACGGCACCACGAGCTTCATCTTGGGCAGCAGACCGAACTGCTTCGCCTGCTGGATCGACAGCACGGCGTCGTGACCCCAGTTTACGTTGACCAGGATCTCAGCGCCCGAGTTCGCGATGTTGGTGAGATACTGGCTGTAGTCCGGCGCGCCGAGCGGCGACACCTGGTTGGTCACCATGGTCCAGCCGCCGTTCTTGCTGAGATAGTCGTTGACCGACTTCGTCACCGTGTGGCCGTAGGTGTAGTCGGGCGTCATGAACGCAGCCTTCTTGTTCTTGCCGTAGGCCTTGAGCAGCACCGGGCCGATCGCATTGGCGGCCGTCTCGCCGTAGAAATTCTGACGGAAGCCGTAGCGCACGCAGTCCTTGCCCGTGGTGTCGTTCGAGCCCGAGATGCCGGTGACGTAGAGCACCTTCTCGCGCTCGGCGAGCTTGTTGAGCGCGACCGCGACCGCGCTCGAGGTCGAGCCGGTCATCAGCACGATCTTGTTCTCGGTGATGAAGCGCTGCTGCGCCTGCACGGCCTCGTTCGGCTTGGCGGCCGAGTCCGCCACCACGTACTTCACCTCCTTGCCGAGCACGCCCTTGGTGGTCTTCGGCGAGATCTTCTTGATCAGGTCATTGCCGCTGTTGATGTGCTCGACGGCGAGCTGCCAGCCCTTGAGCTCGTCCTCGCCCTGCACCGCATAGGTGCCGGTGCGCGGCACCGCGATGCCGATCGTCACCGACGATCCCGACGAGCCCGCCGGGTACGTGCCGATCGCAGGATAATTTGTCGCAGCCGACGCGAACCGCGGCAGCGTGGTCGCGGCCACGAGCGCGCCCCCGGCCTTCAGCACGGACCGACGTGTGCGCCTGGAATCCTTGAGAATCACGGGTTTCCTCCATATCAAGTTCATGCGGCGGAACCGCTACAGGCCGCCGTTCCGGCGCAACCTGCCCTCCTTAAGTAGGACTCGCCTTCATCGGGATTATTGATTCAAATGAATCCCGGGCGACGCGATCCAGGAGCCGGAACTGCATGACCGTGACGACGACCGTTTCGTCGATCGCCGCGTCCGAAATTGCGACGTCCGATTGGAGCCAGCATCCCTTCGTGGCGCGGCTCGCCCGCTATCTCACACTGAGCCGCGACGATCTCGACAGCCTGCGCAACCTCGTCGAGACGGAGCTGACGATCGAGAAGCGCCGCGACCTCGTCATCGACGGCTACGAGTTTCGCAAGCTGTGCTTCGTCGCCGACGGCTTCGGCGCCCGCTACAAGCTCCTGCGCAACGGCAAGCGGCAGATCCTCAACGTGATCCTCCCCGGCGACCTCATCGGCGTGCCGGTGAGCTTCCTTGAGCGCGCGAACTACTCGGTCGTCGCCGTGACCGACATGAAAATGCACGTCTGCTCGACGGATTCGTACGTGCAGCTCTGCTACCGCCGGCCACAGTTCGGACTCGCGCTCAGCTGGCTCGCCGTGCACGAGGCCGCCTTCTACGGCGAGCACATCATCGATACGGGACGCCGCACGCCGCCCGAGCGGCTCGCGCATTTTCTGCTCGAGCTGCATTCGCGCCTCGCCATGGTCGGACGTGCCGACGATACCGGCTTCGATCTGCCGTTCTCGCAGGAAGTGCTGGGCGACGTTCTCGGCCTGAGCGTGCCGCACCTCAACCGCATGCTCTCGCAGCTGCGCTTCGAGGGACTGGTCCGCGTCGCCAATCGCCGCGTCGAATTCCCCGATCTGCACGCGATCCAGGTGCGCGCGCATTTTCAGCCGCTCAACCTCACGCGCATTCCCGCCGTCGACTGAATTCGCCTAAAGACGTAGACGCGAAGGCCGCGGCGAATGGACGCTGGACCGGTCGCGACTGTCGGAATCCGAACCGGCAGCCTCCGGATTTCACGTCGCTCGCGGTCCCTGTCGCGCAGCAACTGTGCGCCGCCCTGCAGGGCTCTTCGCTTCAATGCCGTGCCACTTCCGGCCGCTGAACGGGGCTCCGTGCGGGCGCGCCGGCAGCAATGAGGCCCCGGCGGAGACCGCCGGAGCCCGCTCGCCGCAGCGGGGGGCATCAAGGTGCCGCAGCGAACGACCTTAGAAATGCGCGACGCTCGCAGTCGTTCCCGCCAAGAGACATCAAATCATTTCACACAACTGCCGCCACGTGGCGGCGCTACGCTCGAAAGACGGGCAATCACAGCGTCGCCCGTGCTTACGGGCTGATGCCGCCCGATTTTTCCGGTTGGCT
>Ga0066903_100001892_pt1 | contig 15831 bp, 12 predicted proteins | sample PanSoiMetaGPlot1_FD_67491 | JGI IMG/M metagenome (GOLD analysis project Ga0066903, IMG submission 67491) | Tropical forest soil microbial communities from Panama analyzed to predict greenhouse gas emissions - Panama Soil - Plot 1 (version 2) | ecosystem: Environmental > Terrestrial > Soil >... | reverse complement strand
CCGAGACGCGCCATGTTCTCTTTCACAATCTGCAATCGTTCCACTTCGCGGTCGCACGCGACGATTGTTCCGCGATTTTTCATTAGTTGGGCGATGTAGGATGTTTTCCCACCCGGCGCTGCGCACGCGTCGAGGATTCTTTCCCCGGGTTTTGGATCTAGTAGTCGACACGCGATCGTGGTGCTTGGATCTTGAATGTAGCAATGACCGTCTGCTAATGCGACGGACGGTATCGAACTAACTCTTACGAAATTCGGATAGTCAGGCAAAGCATACGAATCCGTATAGAGCTGAAGATATTCTGCTCGGTCGATTCTCAACAAATTGATGCGGGCATAAATTGGAGCGGCGAGGTTATTCCAGGCGCAGAGCTCTTCTGCGTGTAGGTCGCCGAAATTCTGCTGCCAGCGCTCGACGAGAAATTGAGGATGTGATGTTCGAACGAACAAAGGTTGCGCGTCGGCGCAAGTTAGCAATTCGTTCCGCCGCCGGCTTGCCGCACGCAGGATCCCATTAACGATCGTCCGTTTTCGTACTGACGCCAGCTCAACTGTCTCGTGGACCGCCGCATGTTGAGCTGTCTTGAGCAGAAAAAGCTGGTACAAGCCAAGCCGAAGAATGTCGCGAAGGCTGGGATCAATTTGCGAACTGCGTAGACAGCCGATCCAAAAATCCAGCAAAGTTAGATTGCGCAGGACGCCGTAAAAAAGTTCAAAAGCGAACGCGCGATCCGAATCGATCAGATCTGCTTTTGTGAGAAGCACAGAGACAATCGAATCGGCAAAACGCCTTTCATTTCGCCATGTGCGCAGTGCTTTCAGCGCAATTCGGCGAGCAGAAAGCCGCGCCATATTCCGAATAGTCGGTTATTGCGGCTTGACGCTAGCGCGCCCGATCGAATGATAATGAAATCCCAACCGTCCCATCGTTTCTGGGTCTAATAGATTTCTCCCATCGAAAACGATCGGCGTTCTCATTTTTTCCTTCACTTCAACGAGGTCCACGTTAGCGAATTCGTTCCATTCGGTCGCAATCACCAGCGCTTCAGCATCGCTCACTGCTTCAATGGCCGATGACGCAAATTTGACGTCAGCGATCGCCTTGATGGCGCGGGCTTTCTCCATTCCCTTTGGGTCGTAGGCAACAACGTGTGCCCCCTCGCGCAGCAAAGTCTCGACCACTTCTATTGCGACTGACGACCGAAGATCATCTGTATCCGGCTTAAATGTGAGACCCCATACTGCAATGCGCTTTTCTCGTAACACCCACAGTGTTTCTCGAATCGTTTTCAGGAAACGCTCTTTCTGGCCGTTATTGATGCGCTGTACTTCCTTGAGCAGACTAAACGGAACGCCAATCCGCTCGCTGATCCGGATAAAGGCCGCGATATCTTTTGGAAAACAGGAACCGCCGTACCCTATTCCAGCATTAAGAAAATCGCGGCCGATTCGGTGATCCATCCCAATTCCGTCGGCGACTTTTTCGACATCGGCTCCGCTGGTCTCGCAAATCGCCGAGACAGCGTTGATATATGAAATTTTCAATGCCAGGAATGAATTGGCGCAATGCTTGATCAGTTCGGCGCTGTTAATGTCAGTCACGAGGATCGGCGCCATGAACGGCTCATAAATTTTCTTCATGAGGGCGATGGCGCGCTCGCTTTGGGCTCCGATCACGATACGATCAGGTTTCATCAGGTCGTTTACCGCACACCCTTCGCGCAGAAATTCAGGGTTGCTGACGACGTCGAAGTCCGCGCCATGGCGGTTGTATCTTTTGATCGATTCGGCCACTTTCTCGCCGGTTTTTACAGGGACCGTGCTCTTGTCGACAATTACCCTGTAATCCGTCAGGACTCCTGCGATTTCACGAGCGACTTTTTCGATAAAGCTAAGATCCACATCGCCATCCGGCTGCTGTGGAGTGGGAACAGCGATAAAGACGATCTGCGAATTTTCCACGCCGTCCTGTATGCTACCGGTGAAACGCAACCGGTGTGCCGACACATTGCGATGGATTATTTCTTCAAGCCCGGGTTCGTAAATTGGCACCTGGCCCGCTTGGAGCTGCTTGATTTTCTGCGCGTCATTGTCGACGCAAACGACGTTATGCCCGACGTCGGCGAAGCAAGCGCCTGTTACGAGGCCAACATAGCCGGAACCGATGATTGCAAGATCCATGATTGAAGGAATGGTGCGGGCGAATTAGCTGCAACACAAGTCGTCAAACGAACCCAGACCGTCTTGCGTTGCTGGTGCCTTTTCGGTCAATCTCCCTGGGAGTATGGATCGAAGTTCAAATCGAATCCAAATTTCGGGAACGCCTTCAGCGTTACGGTGAAAAGAAGACCGTATTCCTTTACGCCAGAGTTATCCCGTATCACTCCCCCGAACGAGGCCACCCAAGAGGTGAGATCGCGATAAACGGAATAGCGTTGCTCCTCGAGGAGACCGGTCGCCGCTTCGTATTGCTCCTGAATGCCAAGGCCCCAATTGTCATTGAGGCGATAATACCCACCCACAACGAACAAACTACTGTCCTGGAAAAAGGGATTACCGTTTAGATATCGATGCGCAACGTTAAGTTGCAAATTGGCTAACGGTTGAACGGTCGCGATCGTATCGACTTCCGTGAACCCTTTGGCAAAAGCCGGGACTTGAGAGTTAACTTGGAGAGACATCCAGGGCAGTGGGTTAAACCGGATATTGTTGACGAGGTTTGAGTAGTCTGTGGGTTGATAAGGGTTCTCGAATTGCACATCGACGAAGGTGTCGACCTCCAGCCAGGTCATTGTCCTGTCGTCGCGTCGCGTTTCCAAACGATTGCGAACACCAATCCGCCACACGGTCCAATCATCAATGGAGTCGATGGTGGTGAACTGGGGAAAGTCGAGCGCACGCGGCTGAGTTGAAGGCAAAAAGCGGTCGAACCCCAAAACTGCCGTTGGATTAGGCCCATCCTCTTTCACGTAGGAAAAGTCCGTGAAGGGTTGGATAACGTGCATGAGTCCATCCAGGCCGAGTGCCCGGCTCTGCACGCCCTCCCATGTACGTGAGATCTTAAATGAAGCCTCGGCCCCGGTGTCGAACACCGAGCGAAATGTGTCTCCGTCAAACTTGACTGGATTAGCAAGCGTTGGGGGTGGGAGAATGAAGTTAGGCTCGAGCGGGTTTGTTGGTGGTACGAAGATTGTCGATCCCAGGTCCCACGTCTTGCCGTAGTAGGTTCCGCGATACCCAACACGGGGCACTATCGAAAGCCACCCAAAGTACGTATTTGGATAAGATAGTTGATGGAATGTATCGAAACGATATGTGCCATAATCCTCAAAACCCGAACCTTCGGGAAACTGTAGCCTCAAATTAGCAAAGCCAGTTTCGCCTTCATAAAAAATAGGTCCGCCAAAAAGGCCGTGGCGTTTGATGTCCAGTACAACTTCAGGCGAACGCTCTGTTGTGGTGAAAAATTGGTTTGCCTGAAAACGTTCGATGCCGGTAAGAGTATAAAAAGAATCCGTTTTCGCCACCGCGAGGACGTTATCCGGAACAGGATCGACGCGGAACTCACCCTGAAAGAAGTCCTGCATCACATATTGGTCACTCAGCTTGGTTATGTTGGCGAGGCCGTAAATGTCATCCGTAAAATCCGTCCGATCTTCCAGGCTAAGCCGGTATCGCCCGGTAGGAACGTCCTGTCGCGGGACAGCCGTTTGATTCAGGTTCGGGTTTTGATCCTGAATGTAAAAAGTCTTTATCTTCGCTATGCTGCTTTGATCTTGACCATATTGAATAACGGGCTCAAAGCCGATCGCCGGGCCACGGCGTCCATAATAATTGAGCCGCAGGCGCGCCTCGATATTATCCCGGATCGGAAACATCACTTGGGTAAGAAGCGATGGTCCCCAAGTACTGTAGTAAGCTGGTGAAATCGTGAAACTAAATGCCTGGTCGAGCGACTGATACAGGTAAGGCCACCAAAAGATCGGCACGTTTCCAACGTATGCTGTCACGTTCAGAAAAATCACACGATCGCCGTCATAAACACGAATCTTCCGGGCGTGGAGACGGAAATCTGGTTTCGTTGAATCGTGCGTTGTAAAGGTACCGTCCTGGATCAAATAGCCTTCGTCAGAAATCGAGTTTACGTGTTGCCCCGTCAAAAAATACGGCTGATCCACTGTCCGCCCATTTGCCGCACGGATTTTCTTTGTCTCAGTGTTGTAGATGCCGCTTTCGCAGAGATAAAGGCTCGTATCCCGATAGAGTCGCACGTGGCCTCTCAATTCTACGTCGTGTGTCTTCGGATTGTACTGAGCATAATCGGAGTAAATGTCTGTATTGCCGATGTGAATTACGACGTTATCCCGTGCCGTGGCCAGGCCGTTCTCGTACGTCGTCTCTCCCGAAGAAGTGATTTCAATGGGGGCATTCTCCGGAGTCTTGATCTCTCCTTTGATCAAACCGGCACTCGCCAAAAAGGTGGCGATCAACAAGACCAGCGTTCGCATGGCGCATGCCAAACGTACTGCGGGGAAGGCTCCCTGCAAAGCCAAAAGCACTCTGCTCCATTGGGCACATACTGGGCATGAGCAGTTTGAGTCCGAATCGTCTGCGCGTTCTGTCTTGATTAACCTATTAATTAACGGTTTTCTTCATCCGACGTGAGCAAGTCAGTTGACCAAATCTTCGTTATTGCAAAACAATGGCTTCTGTCTTGGCTGACGGGTGCGCCCGACTGGATTGTTCAAATCGCGTCGAGTTTGCTCAATATTTTCACACTACTGGCTGTATTCCTGACGTTGTTTGCACTGATGTCGGTGCTGGAACGGAAGATCCTCGGCCGAATCCAAAATCGTTATGGACCAAACCGGGTTGGACCTTTTGGGCTTTTGCAACCTGTGGCCGACGGCATCAAAATGTTGATAAAGGAAGACATCGTTCCGGAGCGCGCGGATAAGCTAGTTCATTTCCTAGCGCCAATTCTCATTGCTGCTGCGGCGATTCTTGCTCTGGGGGTGATCCCATATGGAAGGAATATGACGCCGTTTACAATTGACGGTGGCATCCTTTTTTTCTTTGCCATTGGATCGACGACGGAGCTTGCGGTCTTCATGGCCGGATGGGGAAGCAATAACAAGTTCTCGATGCTCGGCGCCATGCGGGCGATCGCGCAAATGATCAGCTACGAACTGCCGCTTATCATCACCGTGCTCCCGGTGGTAATGGTCGTCGGTTCGCTGACACCCGACAGGATCGTTGCGGCGCAGGCGGGCTACACATTCAACATCGTGCCGCGCTGGTTTGTCTTCACGCCCTGGGGAGCGGCTGCGTTCATTTTGTTTTTTGTATCCGGTCTCGTGGAATCAAATCGCACTCCATTCGATGTGCCAGAGGGCGAATCGGAAATTGTCGCCGGTCACATGACTGAATATTCCGGTTTCAAATACGCAACTTTCTTCATGGCGGAATACATTGGGATGTTCGCAATCACCGGACTCGCGGCGACTTTGTTTCTCGGCGGCTGGCATTCGCCAGTGCAGGCCCTGGAATTTATCCCGTCCTACATCTGGTTTTTCGCGAAACTGAGCGCATTGCTCTTCGTTTACATCTGGCTTCGCGGAACCTTGCCGCGCACGCGCATCGATCAAATCATGAATTTTGCCTGGAAATTCATGTTGCCAATGTCGTTTACCTGCGTCATCGCGGCGGCGGTCTGGCATTACGCGGGTCGCGGCTTGCGCGGTTGGCTTTGGTCGCTTGTCGTAGTCGCAAGCGCCTACACGATCCTCTCGATGTTGCTCGACACCCATAGGAAGTTCGCGCCGCGCGTTTACCGCTTCGCCGAATGAACAGCACCGCGTTCGCCCTCATCGCAATCCTGACACTGGCCGCGGCGCTGGCTGCTGCAACGCTGCAAAAGCTCATGCACGCGACGCTGAGTTTTGCCGTGGCGCTTGTCGGCGTTGCTGCGTTTTTCTTTCTGCTGGGCGCGGAATTTGTCGGTCTGGTCCTGATATTCGTCTATATCGGTGCGGTCGCGGTGCTGATTGTATTTACGATTCTTCTGACGCGGCGTGAGGTTGGGAAGGACCGCGGAGTTAACTGGGGTGGTGCGGTTCTGGCAATTGCCGTGTTTGGCGGTTTGATGTGGGCGGTCCTTAAGTCACAATCGGTTAGCATTGTCGCTCCGCACATACGAGCGCTCACTGTTAAAAGAATCGGCGAAACTTTGATGACCGGTTATGTCTGGCCATTGCAGTGCGTGGGGCTCCTTCTCACCTCTGCTTTGATCGGCGCGCTGGTTCTTGTGATGGAGGAAAAACGGTGACACCGACGCTGCAAGCCTTTCTCATCGTTTCTGTCGCGCTCTTTTCGATCGGCCTGTTGGCTGTTTTGAGCCGTCGTCACGCCATTTTTATTCTGATCGGGATCGAAATGATGCTTGCCGCAGCAAACCTCAATTTTGTTGCGTTCTGGCGTTTCAGCCCGCAATCGCAGTCGCCAACAGGTGTGATGATCGCCATTTTCTCGATCGCTATTGCGGCTGCTGAAGCCGCGGTCGGTCTGGCGCTGATAATCGCGGTCTATCGGCACTACCACACTACAAACGTCGACCATCTCGACCAGCTCAAGGGATGAGTCGCTGGATCGTCGATCATTTGTGGTTCGTCCCCGCCGTGCCATTCGCGGCGTCCTTGGCAATTTTGAGCTTGCCAAACAGACGGCACAGAAGCGCAGCCGCACTGGCGGTGGCTGGACAGAGTGCCGCGCTTGCAATGTCCTTTCTCGCGTTCCTACCGACGTTGCAGCAGAGCGGATTCCGCGCCGTGCAGAATTTCACCTGGTTCACCTTCGGTGACCATGCGCTGCGTCTGGGGTGGCTTCTTGATCCTCTCACAGCCGTCATGCTGATGATGATCACGCTGGTTGGGCTGTGCATTTTCATCTTCAGCATCGGTTATATGGCGGACGACAAAAATTTTGTCCGCTTTTTCGCTTATCTCTCGTTTTTTTCCGGCGCGATGCTGGGACTCGTTATTTCGAACAGCCTGCTTCTTTTGTTTATCTGCTGGGAACTGGTTGGTCTGGCGTCCTATTTGCTTATTGGGTTTTGGATCCAGCGACCGAGTGCTGCGGCTGCGGCAAAAAAAGCATTCATTACCACTCGCGTCGGCGACATGGGATTTTTCCTTGGCTTGCTTTGGCTATACGGCCGCAGCGGTACGCTGCTTTTTTACGATGGCGGTAACGGTTGCCTGGAGAGTGCAGGTCTGGCCACGCTTGGCGCCGCAGTCACTTTTATCGCGCTATTGATTTTCTGTGGTGCTGTGGGCAAGTCGGGGCAATTTCCACTGCATGTGTGGTTGCCGGACGCGATGGAAGGTCCGACACCGGTCAGTGCGTTAATCCACGCGGCAACGATGGTGGCTGCCGGCGTATTTCTGGTGGCACGTGTGTACCCGGTGTTCTCGTTAGGCGCGATCAACGGCGTGACGCCTTCGCTTACGATCGTCGTGTGGATTGGAGTAACAACGGCGTTGATGGCCGCGCTGATCGCGATCGCGCAGGCTGATATCAAGCGCATCCTCGCGTATTCGACTGTTTCTCAACTCGGGCTGATGATGGTTTCCCTCGGCGTGGGCGGCGTCGCCGCCGGAATGATGCATCTCCTGGCACACGGTTTTTTCAAGGCGCTTCTGTTTCTCGGCGCCGGCTCAGTCATTCACGGCTGCCACGGCGAACAGGACATTCGAAAAATGGGCGGCCTGCGCCGGCTGATGCCAGTTACGTTCTCGACTTATGCAATCGGTATGATGGCTTTGAGCGGCGTGCCTTTGTTCTTTTCCGGTGGGTGGACAAAGGAGGAAATCCTGCATGTGACCGCGCACTGGCCGGCGTCTTCCTTGCCCTATTATTTTCTGCTGGCAGGCGTCGTCCTTACCGGGCTCTACATGACGCGGCAAATCATCTACGTGTTTTTTGGCGATCGGCGCGCTGACTCTCAGCAAGCCCACGAAAGCCCGTCGGTCATGACGCTGCCGCTGCTTACACTGGCGATTTGCGTAGTCTTGTTCAGCATAGTGCTGACGCCGGCGTGGCCCTGGTTGCACGACTATTTAACAGCGACATCTGCACGCGTGGAGCTTGCGCACCTAGTCCAACCGACGCTCTTTCTTTCGTTGGTTCTTGTTGGTGCGGGCTTCACTCTGGGTATCTGGATCTATCGCAAAGCCGGCATTCAAGATCGACAGCGTCCCGATGACGCTGATCCACTCGAGTTCGCGCAGCCCCGATTGTTCCGATTCCTGGAGAACAAAATGTGGATCGACGAGCTTTATAGTCGAACCGTCGTTGCATTTAGTTGGGCGAGTGCGCGCCTGGCCGACTGGATGGACCGGAACTTCTGGGATCGCTTTGTGCGCGGATTCGGCGCGATCGGCCAAATCTTCGGAACTTTCGCGGCGAATGTTGACGAGAGCGGAATTAACGCGGGAGTCGATGAGACCACGGTAGGCACCCGCGGCCTGGGTCGGCTGATGTCCACGCGGCACTCCGGACAAATCCAAACATACCTTGGCGTCATCGCGATCGGCGTGTTGGCGCTATTGGTTTTCTACGCATGGTTGGCTTGATCAGCGCGCTCATCCTGATTCCGCTGGGAGGCGCTCTTACTCTCTTTGTCTTTCCGGTAAGAAACGCACGCCCAATCGCGCTGCTGTTCAACGCGCTGGCTGCGTTTGACGCTTTGCTATTGTGGCATCACTTCGACATTCACGCGGCCGGCGTTCAATTGGTCGAGCGTCATACATGGATTCCCGCAATCGGCGCCGAATACCTGGTGGGAACCGACGGTTTGAGCCTGCTGCTCGTGTTACTAACCTCGCTCGTCATTCCTTTCGCGTTTTTCGCACAGCGAATGGACCGCGGTTTTTACGCGCTGATGTTGATCATGCAATCTGCTCTTTATGGAACGTTCACGGCGCAGAATTTCGTACTCTGGTTCCTGTTCTACGAGATGAGTCTGATTCCCGCGTTTTTGCTCATCAAGATCTGGGGAGGCGAAAATCGCGACCGCGCCGCGACGAAGTTTTTCCTCTACACGTTTCTCGGAAGCGTCGCAATGCTGCTTGGGTTCCTCGGAATTTATCTGGCCAGGGGTTCCTTTGATTTTGCCACGCTCGCCGGTCTGGGTAAAAACGGATTGCTTCCCGGTAAACTGGCCTGGCTCGCTTTTGCCGGAATCTTCCTTGGACTCGCGGTCAAGGTGCCTCTATTCCCGTTTCATACCTGGCTGCCCGACGCATATGAAAGCGCGCCGACCGGCGTTGCGATGGTGCTGACAGGTCTGCTTTCGAAAATGGGCGTTTATGGTTTCGTGCGTCTTCTGCTTCCGCTTTTTCCAAACGAAATCAGAATCATTGGCCCCTGGCTACTCGCGCTCGCGATCTGCTCGATTGTTTTCGCTCCTCTGGCAGCGTGGGCTCAGCGCGATTTGAAACGAATGGTCGCGTACTTATCGATCAACCATCTCGGCTACTGCATGCTTGGCCTATTCGGGGTGGCTGCTTCATCCGTGGGCGCCGCGATCGACACGCAGGCGGCGTTGGGCGGTGTGTTCATGCAAATCTTCAATCACGGAATCACTGCCGCCGCATTGTTTTACCTAGTGGGTCTATTGGAACAACGTCGTGGCCAGCGCGGCATCGATGACTTTGGAGGCTTGATGCAGCGGACGCCGATTCTTTGCGGCTGGATGAGTGTTGCCATGTTTTCGTCGCTGGGCTTACCCGGACTAAACGGTTTCATCGGGGAGTTTTTGATTTTTAAAGGTTCATTTGCGACCACGGCGCCGTTTACGGCCGTAGCGGTGGTTGGCTTACTTGTTACTGCAATCGTTTTCATGCGAGCGATGCAGGCGCTGTTTACCGGACCGCTGGCAGAAAGCTGTGCCGCTTTTCCAGATCTCTTGTTTAGAGAAAAGATTGCCATTATTCCTGTGAGTTTGCTCATGTTTGCGATCGGCCTGGCACCGCAATTCATGTTCAACATTTTCAACACCACAGTCGTGCAAATGGCGCGTCTGCTTGCTTGAGACTAGTCGCAAATGAGCAAGGAGATCATTCCCATTGAGCGTGTAGTACAATCAATTCGGTGGATTCGCGGCCAGAAAGTGCTGCTAGATTCCGATCTCGCAATCTTATACGGCGTAACCACCGGGAATCTAAACAAGGCTGTAAAGCGGAACTTGGATCGATTTCCCACGGACTTCATGTTTCAGCTTAAGCCTGAAGAACATACGAAGTTGAAATTCCAATTTGGAATTTCAAATTGGGGCGGGCGTCGGCGATCGGTCCCTTATGCTTTCACGGAGCAAGGCGTTGCAATGCTCTCCAGCGTACTAAGCAGCCAGCGTGCTGTGAAAGTGAATATCGCGATCATGCGTGCGTTTGTGAGACTGCGTCGGACACTGGACACGAATCGCGAACTCGCACAAAAATTTTCACAACTCGAAAGGCGCGTTGGAAAGCACGATAAGGAAATCGTTGGAATTCTTGAAGCCATCCGGCAGTTGATGGCGCCACCGGAAAAACCACGACGCGAAATTGGATTTCACGTTCGGGAAAGGGCCGCGCAATACCGGGCGCACAAACGCGCATCATGATCGCCTGGACGATTTATCTCACCTTCGCGGGTGCACTCGTGGTGCTCGTTCTTCCGCGCGTTCTGGCGCGCTGGATTGCGTTACTTACGACCATTGCCGGGTTGGTCTTGTGCATCATTGCGTTTGTTCACATGCCGATCGCGGATCTTGCGCATTTCACGACGATCGTAAGCGTGCCTTGGGTGCCACGGTTGGCAATGAATTACCATCTCGCTGTTGATGGTGTCAGTCTTACGATGGTTCTTGTCACGGGCATCTCCGCGTTGAGCACTGTGTTGTTTTCATGGGATGTCGATCAGCGTCAGCGCGAATTTTTCTTCTGGTTGCTGCTCGTTGTCGGAGGTTGTTACGGCGTTTTCCTCAGTGCCGATCTGTTTTTGTTCTTCGCTTTCTACGAACTGGTGATCGTCCCGAAATATTTTCTCATCGCTGTCTTTGGATCGACCAACAAGGAGTACGGCGCGATGAAGCTCACACTCTACTCGTTCTTCGGCGGGATGTTCGTTTTTGCAGGAATTCTTGTTGCTTATGCGACTATCGGCTCTCTGGATCTGAATCAACTGGCACAATTTCACTTTAGTCCGCAGCTGCAATCCTGGGCGTTTCCCATGTTGTTTCTCGGGTTCGCAGTGCTTGCCGGTATTTGGCCATTGCATACCTGGGCGCCGACGGGCCATGTCGCCGCGCCGACAGCCGGGTCAATGCTGCTGGCCGGTATCGTGATGAAACTCGGCGCTTACGCAGGCTTACGCGTCGCGATGAATTTGTTCCCAGAGGGATTCCATATGTGGAGTAAATGGATCGCCGTTTTTGCCGTGATCGGAATTGTTTACGCGGCAGCGGTGGCATTGCGGCAGCGCGATCTGAAATTCGTCATTGGTTATTCCAGCGTCAGCCACATGGGTTTCGTGCTTCTGGGTCTGGCAACGGCAAATGTGCTCGGCGTTTCCGGAGCAGTGCTCCAAATGTTCTCCCACGGCGTGATCGCGGCACTCCTCTTCGCGGTTGCTGGACGGATGATTTACCGGCGCACACACACTCGTGAGCTCGACGCGCTCTCCGAGATGAATCTAAGCCGTGCACTGCCATTTGCCGCGTTCACCTTCGTGATTGCATCGGCTGCGTCGATGGGCATTCCCGGTTTTAGCGGGTTTGCGGCGGAAATCACGATCCTGATCGGCACATGGAAAACGTATCCAATCGCCGTCTGGATCACCGGCGCCGGCATGGTCCTGGTGGCGGCCTTCACCCTGCGGGCGCTCATGAAATCCTTTTTCGGCGAAGTGCGTCTGCAAACAGGCCGTGTTCCTACGGACGCCGACTGGAATGAGCAACCAATCACTGCCGCTGAAAAGTGCGGCGCTTATTTACTGATGTTCGCCACGCTCGCAGTTGGACTGTATCCGAAATTTCTGCTCGATCGGATCATGCCAGCAGTGGAAGCGATGAGGTTTCTAAGATGACATTCCTGGCTTCAACGGTGTCGTATCTGGAGTTGTTCAAGCTGGTACTCCCTGAGGTCGTTGTGGTGATCACTGCTCTTGTCGTACTTTCGATTGGACTAACGAGCGGGCGAGCGGCCATAGCGACAGGCGTGTCATCTGCAAGACGGCAAACCAGCCCAGCCGGCACAAGTGCCACTTCAGCCTGGTGCTCATTGACCGCCATCCTTGGAATTGTCATTGCCATTGGCGCGGTACTATTGCTGCCGAGCACTGCAAGCCTTTTCGGTGGGATGCTTGTGATCACGCCGCTTACATCGCTTTTCAAAATCATTTGCCTTGCGCTTTCCTTTTTCACGGTATGTCTGGTGCAGGCGGAAAAATCGCTGCTTCATCCAGGCGAATATGTGGCCATTACTCTGTTGGCAACGGTCGGACTCATGGTGCTCGTTGGCAGTGAAGAGTTGCTGATGATCTTCATCGGGCTCGAACTGCTGGGCCTTTCCCTTTACGTCATGGCGGCATTCGACAAGACCGATCTGCGATCTGCAGAAGCTGGCCTCAAATATTTTCTGTTCGGCAGTACGTCCAGTGCATTCACGCTCTTTGGAATCAGCTTGATTTACGGCATGTCTGGAAGCACGAGTCTCGCCGCGATCTCAGAGAAATTGTCGACTGCATCCGTTCAACCTTTGCTCGCGACCGGCATCATTATGACGCTGATCGGCTTCGCGTTTAAGATTGCTGCTGCACCATTCCACTTGTGGGCGCCTGATGCGTATCAGGGAGCACCCATTCCGAGTGCCGCGTTTATTGCGTCGGGATCCAAGGTTGCCTCGTTCGTGGTGCTTGGGAAAATCGTGCTGGTGGGCTTTAGTCCGCTGCACGGGAGCCCTGGATGGCACGCGATGATTGCCGGCTGGTCGCCGGTTCTGGCTGTGCTCGCGGCCTTGTCCATTTTGATTGGCAATCTCGTCGCCCTGGCACAGACAAATGTCCGACGGCTTCTGGCTTATTCAGCTGTCGCGCACGCTGGCTATACCCTGCTGGGGCTGGTTGCTGGAAGCCGGGATGGATTTTCGGCGACGCTTTTTTATGTGGTGGTCTACGCGATTACACTGGTAGGTGCGTTCGGAGTCGTCGCAATCGTTCGCAGTGAAACAGGTGGCGACGATCTTAAGAATTTTTCCGGACTCAGCTCGCGTTCGCCATTGATAGCCGGCTGCATGACTGTTTTTATGCTCTCCCTGGCCGGCATACCTCCGTTGGGGGGATTTTTCGCAAAGTTCTATTTGTTTAGCGCGGCGCTGCGCGCTGGTGGCAATTACGGCCTGTTCTGGCTGATTGCATTGGCGCTCTTTGGAAGCTTTGTCTCGCTGTATTATTATCTCATCGTGCTCAAAGCGATTTTCGTGGATCAGCCCTCGCTTGCAACCGTCACTTCGCCCAGTTTTTTATCGTCCGATTTATTGCGGCGAGCCACGATCCTTGCGCTTGCTGCGGCTATTTTTTTCCTGGGTGTCATGCCAGAGCCCCTGGTGGCTCGAATCCTTGCTGCCATTTCGTAGGAATTTGCGACAAAAAAAGTACGATTAACGCTTGACTATTGCGGTATAAGTTTTGCATCAAATCGATTGGTACAGACCGCAAGAGTTGATGAAGTAAAGATGGGCAGCATCAGCCAGTTCATTGATCGGCATTTCCGTCACTTCAACGCGGCAGTGCTCAAAGATGCCGCCGACGCGTATACTGCGCATCTGAAGGGAGGCGGGAAAATGATGATCACGCTCGCTGGAGCGATGAGCACCGCTGAGCTGGGCATTTCCCTCGCAGAGATGATCCGGCAGGACAAGGTCCACGCGATTACCTGCACCGGGGCGAATTTAGAGGAAGACCTTTTTAATCTGGTGGCACGCAGCAAGTACGAACGCATTCCCAACTATCGCGAATTGAGTCCGCAGCAGGAAGATGAACTTCTCCGACGCCATCTCAATCGGGTAACGGATACCTGCATTCCGGAGGAGGAGGCGATGCGACGGATCGAGCACGTTGTACTCGAGGAATGGGTTGGCGCAGCGAAAAAGAAGGAGCGAAAATTTCCCCACGAATTTTTCTTTAACATCTTGCGAGAGTGCCGGCTCAAGAAGTTCTACGAGATTGACCCGGCAGACAGCTGGATGATTGCCGCCGCGCTCAAGGATCTCCCAATCTTTGTACCCGGCTGGGAGGATTCGACATTGGGAAATATTTATGCCGCGCGCTGCATTACAGGTGCGATCAACGATGTACACACGGTTCGCTCCGGGATCGAGTACATGATCGCTCTGGCAGAGTGGTACCGCCGAACATCACAGGACGCCTCCGTTGGTTTTTTCCAAATCGGCGGCGGCATTGCGGGCGATTTTCCCATTTGCGTTGTGCCCATGCTAAATCAGGACGTGGTAGCGACCCCTGTTTCGGAGTGGGGCTATTTCTGTCAGATTAGCGACTCCACAACCAGCTTTGGATCGTACTCCGGGGCAGTGCCGAATGAAAAGATCACCTGGGGAAAACTGAGCATCGATACACCGAAGTTCATCATCGAGTCGGATGCCACGATTGTCGCGCCGCTTGTTTTCGCCAAAATTCTGGGCTGGTGACGCCTGGCGATTTGTCAAAAATCAAACCTGCCTGCGTTCGATAGCGGAAGACCGATTTTGATCCGATGATAGGAGATGCTTTACGTCGTCGCGACGCCGATTGGCAATTTAGGCGACATCACATTGCGCGCGCTGGACGTCCTGAAGTCGGTCGATCTGGTGGCCGCTGAAGACACGCGGCATTCCGGAATGTTGCTGAAATATTTTGGAATTAAAAAAGCCTTGATCAGTTACCATGAGCATAACGAAGCAATGCGGACGTCGCAGCTTATCGAGCGCCTTGCTCAGGGCGAAAGCATTGCGCTGATCACGGACGCTGGAACGCCAGGACTGTCCGATCCGGGCGCACGACTCGTCCGCGAATGCATCAAACGAGAACTCTCGTTTACTGTCATTCCCGGGCCGTCATCAATCCTCAACGCTCTCGTTGGTTCCGGATTTTTGACTGAGAGATTTTCTTTTCGCGGGTTTCTTCCTATCAAGCGTGGACAACGCGAGCGCGAACTGCGAGTCGCGGCTGAGCGGGACGAAGCCACAATCTTTTTCGAGTCGCCTTATCGATTAATTAAATCGCTCACAGCCTGCGTCGATATCATGCCGAATCGGCAACTTTGCGTCGCACGAGAGCTAACAAAAAAATTCGAAGAGTTTCGGCGCGGTATTGCCAGTGAACTCGTTGCGCATTACGAGGCCCACCCGCCGAAAGGCGAAGTCGTGCTCGTGATTTCCGCGCCGGAGTGATTTTGCGTCTACTGGCGGAATGGAGCGGGCAAAGTTGAGCGAGAGAAAGCCGATCGTCTCCGGCGAATAAATGAAGTTTATCCCCGTCAAAGTCTTCCATTCAAATCAGCAAAAACGCTTTGGAACAAATGCGACCCGAGACTACCGATTATTCCATACGCTGTTGCATTTTTGCTGCATTCCCGATATCGCGTCCTCCCGCCGATGGAAATGGCTCTGGTAAAAAAAGCCTGCGGGCCGTACGACGGACGACTGTGTTCAAATTGCGGACTTTCACGGACAAAGAGACGGTGCGCAGCGATTACCATGTAATGACCCGTTCGCTTTGGTTGCTTAAGCCTTTGCTC
>Ga0066903_100001891_pt1 | contig 15832 bp, 10 predicted proteins | sample PanSoiMetaGPlot1_FD_67491 | JGI IMG/M metagenome (GOLD analysis project Ga0066903, IMG submission 67491) | Tropical forest soil microbial communities from Panama analyzed to predict greenhouse gas emissions - Panama Soil - Plot 1 (version 2) | ecosystem: Environmental > Terrestrial > Soil >... | reverse complement strand
AGGGGGTTCTTGAATACGGCGCCGGTCGCCACACGCCGCAGCGGGGGATTGGCGCGCGCGCCATATTCGGCGTTGATCTCTTCGACAAACGTGACCGTCTTACGCACGTCCATGGGAGGCTCCTTGGGCTGGATTGGAAGCTTAGCTGGAGCGCGTGTGCCGAGATAGCGGCACGGTCAGCGGCGAAGAACGGCTGGCGAGGGCCGTGCGCGCAGAGGCGTCGGGCAGGTGGATTTGCCCTCGATCAGACGACCGGTTCGCTCGGTGCCGAGCGCTCGCACGCCGACTGGAGAGGCGCCGGTTCGGGATCGGCGGACGCCGTTGCCCGCTCCCGGTCGTTTGCCCGCGCGATCCCAGTTAACTTTGCGCCGGCGGGCGTCGGTGCGGGGCTCGAGGAGAGCTACGGCTCACCGTTCAGGCCCAGCCGATAGCCGATGCCGCGCACGGTCTCGATGGTGACACCGGTGGAGCCCTCGCTCAAGGCCTTGCGCAGGCGCGAGACCAGGACCTCGACGGCGTTGGCCGAGAGCTCGCGGCCGATTTCCGACAAGGCGTCCTCGATGGTCGATTTGGCGACGACGCTGCCGCTGCGGCGCATCAGCACCGCCAGCAAGCGTCGCTCGCTCAATCGCAGCTCGATGGGCTTGCCGCAGCAGGATACCTCGCCCAGCGCCTCGTCGAGCTCCACGTCGCCGAACTTGAGCACGGGGCCCTGTAGCTCCGAGGGGCGTCGCAAGAGGGCGCGCACGCGCGCCAGCAGCTCTGCATGGTTGAAGGGCTTGATGAGGTAGTCGTCGGCTCCGCTGTCGAGGCCGATGACGCGATCCTCAACGCTCCCCCGCGCGGTGATGATGAGGATGGGCGTGGAATGTCCCATGGAGCGCAGGCTGCGGATGGCGGACAGACCATCGCCATCGGGTAGTCCGAGGTCGACGATGATCAAGTCGTATTGTACGACAGCGACGCTGCTCAGGAGCTCGGCCACCGTCGCCACGGCATCGAGCCCATAACCTGCTCGCCGCAGCGGATCGGCGAGCAGCTCCTGCAAGCGCAAGCTGTCCTCAACGAGCAGTAAGCGCACGCACGCCTCTTGCCTGTCACCCAACCGAGCCAGTTTGCATGCCCACCTCGGTGAACTATCACACAGCCAGCGCGCCGTTCCGCTCCCCCGAGGGCACCCGCGCCCGCTGGCTTGACGGATGGTGTCATAGCACACCCATCCGGGGCGCGGAAAAGGGAAGGTGCCTAGACGCGCCGCGGCTTATTGGGCCGCACATTGATCGAGCGCCGGGGCAAGACCGAGAGCCGCCTTGCCGATGGTCGAAGGGTAGGGCCTGGCGACGGGGCACCGCCTTAAGCCGTGGGTCGGGAACGCACTCGACGGGGGGGTCATGATGCCTAAAATGGGATCCAGCCGAGGCGAGGCCGTGCGGCGGCCAGAACAACGCCGGCCTGCTGGTGCGGCTCCCGAGGCCAAAAAATCCTGCTAAGGATGCTTGTGCCATCGGGCAAGAGGCCCGAGAATCCAAGCAGGGGGAGGTCACGACCCATGCCGCACGAAGCGCTGCGCGCGATCCTGTCGATCGCCGGTTGGTCGGAGGACGGGGCCGGCGCCGTCACGTTCACGGGAGGCAGCGATCCCGTGCTTCCCACCCCGTTCCGCATCGGCACGGCCGCGGCCGCAACGCTGGCTGCCACTGGGCTTGCGGTCTCTGAGTTGTGGGAAGCCCGTACCGGACGCCGCCAACAGGTGGCGGTGGATCTCCGCCGGGCCGCCGCCTCGCTGCGCAGCGGGCGCTACATGCGCCTCGGCGATGGGAAGGTCTCGACCGCACGCAACAGCATCATGGGCGTCTACGCGAGCCGGAATGGCCGGTGGTCCTATCTCCACTGCAATTTTCCCAACCACCGTGCGGCAGCGCTCAAAGTGCTGGGTGCGGTTGAGGATCGCGACGCGGTGGCGCGCGCAGTTGCCAATTGGGATGCCGCCGATCTGGAAGAGGCCATCATCGCGGCCCACGGCGCGGGTGGCATGGCACGAACGCAGGCGGAATGGGCCGCACACCCGCAAGCCGTTGCCATCGCCGCCTTGCCGCTGTTGGAGATCATTCGCATTGGCGACAGTGGCCCTGAGCCCTTGCCTAAGGGCGATCGGCCGCTCTCTGGCATTCGCGTTCTCGATCTTACGCGCGTGCTTGCGGGACCCACGTGCGCCCGAACGCTGGCCGAGCATGGCGCGGAGGTGATGAAGGTCACGGCCGCGCACCTGCCCAATCTCGGATACCAGGAATGGGATACCGGGCATGGCAAACTCTCGGCGCAGCTCGATCTGCGAGCGGCAAGCGATGTCGAAACCCTGCGCGGACTGGCACGCACGGCAGATGTGTTCTCGCAAGGCTATCGTCCCGGCGCCTTGGCCGCCCGCGGCTTGTCGCCGGAGGAGCTCGTCCGGATCCGGCCAGGGCTCGTCTACGTGTCGCTCTGTGCGTTCGGCCATACCGGCCCCTGGGCGTCGCGGCGCGGCTTCGACACCGTGGTGCAGACCGTCAGCGGCATAACGATCCGGCAGGCGGAGTGTGTACCGGGGGATTCGCCCGCCCCGCGCTTTTATCCCGTGTCGGCCATCGATTATTGCACCGGCTACCTGATGGCCTTTGGCGCGATGGCAGCCTTGCTACGCCGCGCGCGCGAAGGCGGCAGCTGGCTGGTGCGGATCTCGCTTGCGCAGGTCGGCAAGTGGATCGTGGATCTAGGCGAAGTGCCGCCGGCTTCGCTCAGGGATGTGGCCGAGGAGTTCAGTCCATCGGAGCTTGAGCACTGGTCGATGCTGAGCGCAACACCCTCTGGTCCCTTGCGCCATCTCAAACCCGTCGTGCAGTTGTCGGACACGCCACCCTATTGGGCAAGGCCCTCGGTCCCGCTTGGCTATCATCGCCCGGTTTGGCCGTCGACCTTGCCATGAAGGGGTATGGGGGCGGGCGGCCCGGGGGCGCATGAGCGCTGGTGCGGCCGTTGGCGGTCACGGCGCACAAATCGCAGCGCATGACGCTGGCCGCGCGCCACCATGGGATGTTGGTTGGCCCATCTCAACCCAGGCGCAGGCACCCGGCGACGGCGCGGCATGTGCGAGCGCACGCGTTTACTGTTGGGCCCATGGTGGGCACGCCGTCTATAATGCGGCCATTGTTGGCTATCAGGCGCATCTGGAGGAGAGAGAAGGCATAGGCCATGATCGCCGCGGCAGATGCAAGGCGCTAGAGAACATGGTTATTCCATGATCGCGCGTGCACCGACCCTGCACCGCAAACGCCCGTGGTACAGCCCAAAGGCGATTGCACGGTCGATTGCCATTCGCCCCCGCCTCTACTATTCGGCCCTGGCCGGGGCGGGGGCACTTTTGCTGCTACCCGCAAGCTGGCCGGGGAGCTTGCGCGGAGCATTGGCCTGGGATCTGAGCGCCGCGATCTATCTGGGCCTAGCCTTCAGGGTCATGTTGACCTGCAAAGGCGAGAACATCCGTGCCCGGGCCGCGCGCCAGGACGACAGTCGGGTCGTCATTCTGATCATCATCCTTCTGGCCATCACGGCAAGCTTCATCGCCATTGCCGGATTGCTGGCCGCGGCCAAAGAGACGCCCCACAAGATGCTCAATTTGGGCCTTGCGGCACTCACGATCCTGCTCTCCTGGACCGTTACGCAGGTGGTCTTTACGCTGCACTATGCGCACGAATACTACCGACCCAGCGGTGGCCCGCAGACCATTGCGGAAGGACTGGACTTCCGTGGCGACCGCAATCCGGACTACTGGGATTTCTTCTATTTCGCGACCTCGTTTGGGGCAGCCTCCCAGACCTCAGATGTGTCGATCCTGACCAAGCCGCTGCGGCGCCTGGCTACACTGCATGCGATCATTGCATTCTTCTTCAACACGGCCGTGTTGGCGCTGACCATCAACCTTGCGGCGTCGATGATATGAGGGTGCCAAAATGGACGGATCTTCTGCGGACTATGTGACACATCTGATCGCGACCTACGGTTATATAGCCATCGCAGTGATCATCGGTCTTGAGAGCATGGGTTTACCGCTGCCCGGCGAGAGCGCGCTGGTGGTGGCGGCTCTCTACGCGAGCCGGCATGACCACAACATTGCCGGTGTGGTGGGCGCAGCGGCAGCGGGCGCCATCGTCGGCGACAACATCGGCTACTGGATCGGTCGGGAATTCGGCTACCGATTGGTGTTGCGTTACGGTGCGGCGATTGGACTGTCGGCGGGCAAGATCAAACTTGGGCAGTACCTGTTCCTGCGCCATGGCGGCAAGGTCGTGTTCTTCGGCCGCTTCGTGGCCGTTCTGCGCATCCTTGCGGCGCTCCTGGCGGGCGTGAACCGCATGGATTGGGGTCGCTTTCTGCTGGCCAATGCGGCGGGCGGCATTGTCTGGGCATGCGCGGTTGGCTTTGGCGCCTATGCCTTCGGCAGAACGCTCCTTGCGGTCACGGGGCCGCTCGGCATCGGGCTCATTGCAATCTGCGCCGCGCTGATCATCGGCGGCGTGCTGTTCGTGCGCTCGCACGAAGCGGAGCTCGAGGCGAAAGCCGAGGCGGCCCTGCCTGGTCCCTTGCGCCCCGTGCATCGCCTGCGGACGCCGCAGGTGACGTGAGACGATTTGAAGACGAAGCCGACGGGGTCGCACTGTGCCCCATATCACCCGTCTGTCACCCAACCGTGAGTTTGGTCGCCCGACACAATCGAAGCCAACGGCATTGCCGCCGCGATCATTGGTTCGGCGCTGGATATCCTCGAGCACTGTGGCGAGCCTCGCTTTGGGTTCACTGATTTTCCTCCGGGTAAATCCCATTGGCCACTAGCGTCGCGACAGGCAGGCAGATCGTCGCCGCTTGGCTTGCGCTCGCCCGAGGGCGCCGCGGAAGAAGGAGCACCATCAGGGCGCCTGAGCGACTTCTCGCCCTGGGGCGGGCCTGCCGTGCGCGCCAGGCGGCAGCCGCGGGGAAGGAACGCCGCCTCGAGCAACCGAGCGGCGGAATCTTGGTGCGGGATGTCAATTCAGTCTGGCCGTCAGTCTGGCCGTCAGTCTGGCCGTCAGTCTGGCCGGCGACCGGACCTCGGCGGCCGGCCCAGGACTCGGCCGCATCGGACCGCGCCCCCGAGGTGGCCGTGAGGTGGCCGTCGGGTGGCCCTGGGGTGCCCATGAGGTTTCTAGTTCCAGCACTGGATGCTGGACCTTGGCCAACGCACTGATTGGCGCCTGTAGGCACCAGGAGCGTTGGCCGCTTGGAGACTAATCTACAACAAATTGGCTTTTCAACCCTAAGTTCGCGAGCGTAAGCTCGGTGGCGGCGTTGGGGTGGTCCCGGTGCATGCGAACGCGGCTTGAGGCCCCGATTTCGGCCGCTGTTGCGACACTCGCCGCCCCCGAGGATTGGGCTGCAACGGACAGCGAGAATGGCTTTCCTGCGCGTGCCTTCTTTGCTTTCATGACGTGGTGGGGTGCCGGCGCCAGGGTGCGCGCGCGCCGCGCTCGGGTCGGCTCGCGCCGCAGGCCCACCGGGAGCGGATCCCCGGGGCCGAAGGGAGCGGAACGCAAGCTGAATGCGCGGGTTCTAGTCAGATGAACAAGGCCTTCGTGCGCGACAGCGATCAAGAGCGGGCAAGCAACGCGCTTCCCGATCGCCCTATCCCTGCCGGCCACAATCTCGTGACGCCCGGCGGGCTTGCGCACTTGGAACAGATGGTTGCTAGCACGGAAGAGCAGCATCGGGCTGCCGTAACGGCGGGCGACGCCAACGAGATTGCTCGAACCGAAAGGGATCTGAGGTACTGGACGGCGCAGCGCGCGACCGCACAGCTGGTCGAGGTTTTCGGGTCGGGCGAGGTGGTCGAATTCGGCTCCACCGTGAAACTGAAGCGGGATGACGGGCAGGAGCGCACCTATCGCATCGTCGGTATTGATGAGGCCAATCCCGCGCGGGGAACCCTGTCCCACATCTCCCCGCTTGCCAAGGCGCTGCTGGGGAGGAGCAAAGGCGATACTGTCACCATTGGAGCCGCCGAGGCTCAAATCCTCGAGATCAGATAGGTTGGCAACGGCACCACTTTGTCTGTCCGTGCCGGTCTTCAAGGCGGGAGGATCGCGGTGCTGTCGCCGGCAGGATTTGCTAGGAAGGTCGCACGGCGCGCGGATGAAGGGGACGCGTCCGCTTGCAATCAGGCGCTCGCAAAGGTGCGCTGCTGAGGCGAGGTTCGCCCTCAGGCGATTTCCTGCGGGCCCACCGTCTTGTCCATCGGGCTCGTCAGCTGATAGAGGATGCGCATGGTTCCACCCGGGCTTCCTCAATTCAGCAGGCGCAGCGTCTCTTCGATCAGGAGGCTGCAGTCGCCGAGGGCGTCGGCGATGCGGTTGCGGTCGCGCACCAGCTGTGTCCCCAGCATCCAGCGTGCTTCGCCTTGACCGAGACTGGCGTAGCGCGGCACGTCGTACAGCGACGGGATCATGGTGCCTTGCGGCGTGTAGCCGTAGGGATCGTGGCCATAGGTGCCTCGCGATGTGCTGGCGAGCGGCACCAGAGTGCGCGATAGTCGCTTCATGCAGGCGTTGAGGATGTCCGCTGGTGCTTCATCCTCGACCTTGCCCGCGGCATAGCGGCCGCGCCAGCCCTGGGCGACCGCCTCCAGCTTCTCGGCCGACACCTTGAAGCCCCGGGCGCGCTCGACGGCGCTGCCAAGCCCAAGGTCCGCGCCCGGCGCCTGGAGCTCGTCGAGGCGCGCGATGAACGCGTCGGCAACGCTGACGTACTCGAACGGCAGCACCACGGCCGTACACAGCTCCCAGAGGTAGGCGGCATACACGCGCAGGTGGTCGGCCATGTAGGCGAAGTCGAGCTTATCGATGGTGTTCTCGAGGCTGTGGTGCCACCATCCGAGGTTGGCGAGCGCTGTCCTTTTCAACTCGTCTTCGGTGAAGGCACCTTGCGCCGCCAGCATCGGCACGCCGAGCCCGAAAAAGGAGGCATCGCCATTCTTGACCGCGCGGCGCCAGGCGAACGGCCGGGCGCCGAGCAGGCGTGTCTCGATCTGCTGGTGGAAGCGCTTGAGTTCGACGTTGGAGGCCGCGCTCCAGCGCGAGGTACCGGCACAAGCCGGCTGGTCGATTTGCAGATAGGCCACGGCATGCTGGCGCAGCCGATCCCAATTGCGATCCACGAAGCTGGAGGAGCCGATCATGGTGCCGGTTTCGTGGCCGGTCCAAAAGCCGGCAACGAGGCCGCGGCGGAGCTTGTCGCGGTTCTCCTGGAATACGCGGGCGAGCTCGAGAATGCAGGCCGTGCCGGCGGCATTGTCGGTGGCCTGCGGGCCAGGCCAGGAGTCCTGGTGCCCGCCGACTACGACGAAATCATCGCTGCGACCCTTGACCTCGCCGACGGTGATCTGCACCGGGCGCCAGCAGTTCTCCACGTTGGTGCGCAACCGCACGCGCACCGGCCCGCTCGCGAGCATGTCGCGCAGCTCGAGGCCAGCGGTGCGGGCGATCCCGACACAGGGCAGCGTCGCCATCTCGGACTTATAGGTGTCGGGTGTGGGATTGCCCCACACGGGCTTCACCGAGCCGAATGGCACCGCCGAGTTTTGCGGGTGGCCCCAATTCATCATGACGCAGCCTGTGGCGCCCATGATCGCGGAGATGCGCTGCTTCTCGTGCCGTGCGGGATGATAGGAGAGCTCGGAAAGGGTGATTTTGCCCCTGGCATCCCGGCCCTCGTATTGGCTCAAGGCACCGGAGGCGACGTCGATCAGTTCGGCGGCAATACCGTCGGCCAGCGTCGGCAGGCTGTGCCCCAGCGTGTTGGCCTCGATCGCCAGTTGCACCGGCGCGAGCACCCGCATCTCGGCCTTATCCGGGAAGCTCACGAGGCCGGGCATTTCGTGCACGTTGGCGGCGAGGCCGGCTTCCAGCAGCGCCCCGCAACTGTACTCGGCCATGCGCTTGGCGTTGGCGGACCCGGCGAGCCGCGAGGGGATAGAGGTGGTGATGTGCTCGACGTGCGCCCTGACGTTGGCCGCTGAAACGGCCGCAACGACGCGGTCCTCCGACATGCCAACCCTCGCACTCGACACCCCGCAAAGGATGCCCAACATCTTGCCCTCGTCAGCACGGGCATTTTGCGGCAAAGTCTCGTGCGTGTCACGCGCACTCGATCGAGCTGAGGCTGGTGGAGGCAAATGCCGCAGAATTGGGCGACGACGGGAGCAGAGGCGTGCGATCCGATCACGCTGGCGATCGTGCGCGGTGCGCTGCTGGCGATCCAGAGCGAAATGGAAGCGGTGATCGAGCGCACGGCGATGTCGCCGTTCATTCGCGAGAAGAAGGATTTCTACGCGGCGCTCTACGACTGCGCCGGACGCCTGATCGTGGGCTCGAACCTGCCGGTGTTCGGCGACGTCGTCTCCCCGATCGCGGAGCACTATCCGCTCGCGAGCATGCGCGAGGGCGACATCTACTGGTTCAACGACTGCTATGCCGCCAAGGGGGCGGTCTCGCATTCGCCGGACCAAGTGTTCGTGGCGCCGGTTTTCGCCGAAGGGCAGCTCGTCGCATTCGTTCAGTCGTGGGCGCATTTCAACGACATCGGCGGCATGCGTGCGGGCTCGCTGTCGCCCGATTGCACCGAAGTGTTTCAGGAGGGGATCATCGTGCCGCCGGTGCGTGTGGTCCGCGAGGGTGTGGTCGCCGAGGAACTCCTGCGCCTGTTCTGGCGCAACTCGCGCTTTCCCGGCATGGTCAAGGGCGACACTCGCGCATCCATGGCCGCGATCCGATTGGGGGAGCGGCGGCTCGTCGAGCTCATCGGCCGCTTCGGCCGCGCTGTGACGGCGAGCGCCTTTGCGCACCTGATCGGGGAGACTGCGCGCGAGTTGCGCCGGAAGCTCAAGGCGCTGGTGCCCGAGGGCCGACACGACTTCACCGATACCATCGACAGCGACGGCCAGGGCCATGGACCCATAAAGCTGCGCTATGGCCTGGAAGTGACGAGCGAGCGCATTCGGCTCGATACCAGCAAGAGCGACGATCAGGTGCCGGGTCCCATCAACTTCCTGATGAGCCCGTGCGTGCCGGCCATGGTGTTTGGCTCCTACCTGCTGGGTGAGGGAGATGGGCCTCCGGCCATGCTCAATGCGGGCGTGGAGCAAGCCATCGATGAGGTTGTGGTGCGGGCGGGCTCGATCCTGCAGCCGCAATTCCCGGCGCCGCTCGGCATGCGCGGCATCACCATGATGCGCAACATGGCGGCCTGTCTCGGCCTGCTCAATGTGGCAACCCGCGGCGGCGCCATGGCCGCGCACAGCGCCTACGTCATCTGGTATTTGCGTGGACGCGACCAATCGGGCGAGCTGTTTTTGCTGTCCGACGGGCTCGGCGTCGGCTACGGCGCGCGCCCGACGGCGGACGGCAATGATGCCGTCTATTTGGTGGCACAGGAAAATTTTCCCGCCGAGTTCCTCGACGGGGTCTTTCCCGTGCGCGTTATGCGCTACGCCATCAATCCGGACACGGGTGGGCCCGGTCGCTGGCGCGGCGGCTGCGGGCTCATTCGTGAGCTTGAGGTGCTGGCGCCGGAAGCGATGGTGTCCATGCGCATTGACGCGGTTGAGCATCCGCCATGGGGCGTTGCCGGCGGTCAGGCTGCGGGTACGGGGCGCTGCGTCATCAACCCGGGTCGGACGGATGAGCGCGTCATTGCGCCCTTGAGCGACGGCACTATGGTCAGACACGGAGATGTCATCCGCATCGAGACAGGTGGCGGGGGCGGCTGGGGTCATCCCTTCGACCGTGAGCCGGAGCGGGTGGCTGGCGACGTGCGCAACGGTTTCGTCAGCCGCGCCAGCGCACGGGCGCGCTATGGCGTGGTGTTGACGGACGACGCCATGTTTTTCGACGCCGCGGCCACCGCCAAGTGCCGCGCCAGCCGGCCGCAGGCAAAGCTCTTTCACCGTCACAGCTACTGCGACGTGCTCGCCTGATGGAAGATGTCGAGAAGCTACCGCGCGCCATCGTGGGCATCGACACGGGCGGGACGTTCACCGACGTAACGCTTCTGGATGCGGTCACCGGGCGCATCTGGACGGCGAAGACGCCGTCCACGCCGGACGACCCATCGCGCGGCTTCGGCAACGGCATCGCCGAGGCGCTGACGGCGGCTGGCCTCACCGGGGCCGACATCGCCCGCGTGCTGCACGGGACGACGGTTGCCACCAACCTGATCCTGGAGGGCAAGGGAGCGCCCACCGCGCTCATTACCACGGAGGGGTTCAAATTCGTGCTGGAGATCGGGCGCCAGGACGTGCCGCGCCGCGCCAGCCTCTTTGCCTGGGTGAAGCCCAGGCGCCCGGTGCCGCCGGAGCACATTTTCGAGGTTGGCGGTCGCATCGGACCCGACGGGTGCGAGCAGGTACCGCTCGACGAGGGCGCCGTGCGCTCGGCAGCGCGGGCGATCAGACAGCGTGGCATCGGCTCGATCGCCGTGGTGCTGCTGCACAGCTACGCCAATCCGGCGCACGAGCGTGGCGTCGGCGCCATTCTGGCCGAGGAGATCCCGGGTGCTCTCGTCTCCTTGTCGAGCGAGGTGCTGCCCGTCTTCCGCGAGTACGAGCGCAGCATGACGACGATTCTCAACGCGGCCGTCATGCCGGTGGTGGCGAGCTATGTGGACCGTCTTGACCGCCGCATGGCCGAAGAAGGCGTCTGCGCGCCACTCCTGTTGATGAAGTCGAGCGGCGGGGTGACGAGCGCGCGAACGGTGAAGCGCGCGCCGGTCGAGACGGCTCTCTCTGGTCCGGCGGCGGGCACGGTCGGGGCGGCCAAGGTCGGGGCTCTGTCGGGCCATGCCAATTTGATTGCGATCGATATCGGCGGCACTTCGGCCGACATTTCGCTCGTCAATGCTGGCGAGCCCGGGCTGACCACGCACGGGCGCATCGGGGATTGGCCGGTCGGTTTGGCTATGGTCGACCTCGTGACGATCGGCGCTGGCGGCGGCTCGATTGCGCGCCTGTCCAACAACGGCGCCCTGACGGTGGGGCCGCAAAGCGCCGGTGCAGTTCCAGGCCCCGTCTGCTACGGCCGCGGCGGCACCGAGCCGACCGTGACGGACGCCCACCTCACGCTGGGTCAGCTGCCGCCATATTTGCTCGGCGGCGCTATTCGGCTCGATGTTGCCGCCGCGCGCGGTGCCATCCGCGAACGTATTGCCGAACCTCTTGGACTTGGCGTTGAGGCAGCGGCGCGGGGTATTCTCGCGGTTGTCGACAACAACATGGTGGGCGCCATTCGCGTTGTGTCGGTCGAGCGCGGGCACGACCCGCGCGCATTCGCGCTGTTGCCATTCGGCGGTGCTGGACCGCTGCACGGCGGATCGTTGGCGCGGCTGCTCGGCATTCCCCTGATGCTCGTGCCTCCGGCACCCGGCGTGCTCTCGGCCCATGGCTTGTTGGTATCCGACCTCAAGGCGGAATTCGCGCGCACGCGCCTGCAGAAAGCCAATGCTTTTGATGCCTGCGCGGTCGCGCGACTATTTGCCGAGCTCGAGACCGAGGCGCTCTCCTGGCTCGAGGCGGAGGGCGTGCCGAGGCAGGCGCGCCGGATCAGCTGGCATGCCAGCATGCGCTACCAGCACCAGGGCTTCGAGCTCAACGTGCCCTGGCCGGGCCGGGAGGTGACCGAGGCGTCGGTAGCGGCCGCCGTGGCGGCCTTTCACCGACTGCACGAGCGGCTCTACACGTTCGCGCAAGAGGATATGCCCGTCGAATTCGTGACGTTCAGGGTCGATGCGCGTGGAGCGTTGCCGGCGGCAACCATGCACGAATTGCCGCCTGCGGGTCCGCTCGCGGCAGCACAGACCGACGTTGGGACCGTATTCTTCGAGAACGGCGCCGCGCGGGTGCCCATCTACGCGCGGGAGCGGCTCGGCGCGGGTGCGAGCATTGAGGGACCCGCCATCCTGACGCAGTTTGACGCGACCACGTTGCTCCTTCCCGGGCAAATGGCCAAGGTTGATCGGATGGGCAGCTTGCTCGTCACCGAAGGGGCTTGAGCTCGTCGGCGGGGGATGATCGGCCGTGCGACCGTTTTCGGTTTTTTCCGGCCAGCCCAACGAGCTCATTTCGCTGGTCGAACTCGGTCTCGCGCGATGGTTGATCGATGCACTCGTCGACCGCATAAACCGCCCGAGAGACGGGCGTCCTGGGTCAAATTTGGCGTTTTATTGTTGTCTGATGCAACTTGGGTGCCCGCTAAATTGGTGGTGAGCGCACATAGCGGGTTTTACGCAACTACACACGCAGCATCGCTGGAGCCGTTTTGCCGTCTGCAGGACCCATTTCCCCGACATACCCCGCGTGCCTAGCGCGCGAGGCGTGACCTGCGAGGAGGCGGGGCGCGGCTATCGCTTGATCATAGCGGCAAAACGGCGGCGCGTGCATCCGCGCGCAGGGCCAGGACGACCCTGCGTCCGACGGTGAATATAATCGGGGAGCGCACCACCCCAATCTCGCTCAACCCGTGGCGAGGATGCTGGCCACGGCAGCGCGCGGCACTGCGGTTCGGGCGCTGGGTACGACCGGGCAACTTCGCTGCGAGGCCAATCGGCTCGTGTGCTACGCGGTCGGCATCGACTTGCGCGGCTGTCACATCCCCCGTCTGTCCCATGGGGTCATTCGTGTTTGCGTTGTGGATAACCCGGCCGGTCGCGGAACAGCCGCCTGGCCATTTCGTTGTTCGAGTGCCCGCCGACCCACCCAGCACCCGCGGCGGGATTGTCCTACTCGGCGCTCAACCCCAACTGGGCGTCTTTTTTTGCTTGATGCGGACTGCACATGGGTTTTCGTTGGGGTGGGTCGGCGCTGCATATGCATCATGCATGGAGGCATCCGCGGCGTGGCACGATAATTCCGGCCACTGCGCCAGCCTACTCGACCTCTACCGCGGTGTAGAAGGTAGGTCGCCAAGCCGCAGCCACTTTCTCCGTCACGGTTTTGTCATGGTGTTCAATGCAGGAGCGGTCGTCTTGGCCGTCGACGCTGCATGTCCTTCTTGTTCAGCCGGCCCGAGCGATCGTCCGTCTTGTTGGCAATTTGCGGCCCAGCAGCCATCGCCAGCTGGCGTGCCCATAGGTGCGTCACGCAGGGGTCGGGGTGCGCACGCCTGCCTCAGGCAGCAAGCGCCCCCGGTAATCAGGAAGCGCCGCATGTTTTGGCGACCTTGCTTGGTAGTGGGAGTCGAATGCACTCGCGCCGGGGACGCCGCTGCCTGGAATGGCTGCGAGCCGCTCACGATCCGCCTTGCGCTGCTGGATGACAAGGGCGCTTCCGATCGCGGTGATCTCGCTGGCAGAGGAGGCCTGGCGACAAGCGCAGACTAGGCAGGCACGCGCACTCTTGTCTCGGTAGCTGTTCGGGACTCGAGCCTTCACTGCGCTGAGTTCATGATGTCCCTATTCACAAACGAGAGTTTGCCGTCGTCGAAATCAGGTTCCACACGGATGGTGAACGCTGCACGATGACGGCAAGGTCCAGCTGGACCCGTGGCCTCCCCGCGTAGCGTACGTAGGGGGAACCTGCGGCGATGTGATGGGGTTGGTTCCTGAGAACGATTTACCGGGTGCCCTCTGGACTCGCGTCTAATCCCCGTGACCACGCAAGGACGGCAAGAGCTTGGCGTCGCGACCTCTCAGCGCCTCCAGCTTTGGATGGCTTCTGATCCGCCGCCGCCCGATAGCGGCAATCGATCGCTTTGCTTCAGCGCGGATTGAGCGAATGGAGGACTACGATAAGGTCGAGGAACTTGTGGCGGGGGTACGCCCGGTGTTGCGTGGCTTCCGTTATGGCGGCAACATCCGCCTGTCAAAGACGCCGAAACTCCTTAACTGTGACGCGCTCGAGGTCTATGTGGATGCCCAGCGGTTTACGCTTTATCCCGGTAGTGACATGGAAGTGCAGGCGGGCGCGACCGCGAGGATGGAGGTGGAGCCGACAGGACGATCGTCGCAAGCGGCGATCGAGTCGGTCTTATGCACGTTCTATGGTAAACCTTGAAGAACTTGCGACCCTACAAATTTGTTTTCGCGAGCATATAACGCGTGCGATTTGGCCAACCCAAGCCGTCGCCGCGGCGCGGGCGTGCTCGGGCGCGGTTCCGCGTCGAGCTCCCGCTTGAGCGGCGCCTTAGGAGCCTCGTAGTGCTTGAGCGTGTCCCGAGAAGCCTGTGCGGGTAGCCAAGCCAGAGCAATGATCGCGAACCCTGAACAACGGTCGAGACCTTTCATTGCGCGTGCGCGCACGATTGATTCGTGGCGCTGAGCCTCGCGCGCCGCGGACGACACCCCACAGTGCCCGTTCGCGGTTGTGGCGCAAAGGCGGTGGGCATCTGGGGTGGCCTTATCTCCGGCTTGCACTTCGGCCAACGCGCCGGCTGGCGGCCGCCGAAGGGGATAACGCCCATGACGATGATCCTGCAGACGTGCGGGGTTGGTCGCGGCTGGCGCGAACGGCCCGAGGCGGGCGCGCTAGGCGCGGGCGCGATCACCGAGCCGCGGTGAACGAAGCGAGAGGACGTGCAATTTCTGCACCAGGAAGCGTTCCCACCAGGAAGCGCCTGCCCCCAATGTGCAGGAACGACGCGGTTCGGCGGGGCAGTGGAAGCGGCGGTCGCTCCATCTTAGGGTTCGGTGGACCGATCGAGCAAGGACTGGAGGCGTAAAGGCTCCGCTCGGCCTTGAGACAACGCGAGCTTGATCTGTGCGGTTCGATGCGGCGCGCCGACGCTTCAAATCTGTCAAACCCATGGACAACCAGGCGTATTTGCTCCAATGGAAAGATCGAGTATCCGCATTGGAGCTGGAAGCAAGGGCGAGTACGGGGTTTTCTGAATGCTCGAAGATCTTCGAGCCATACAGCGCTGGCCGCTTTGGAGTCGTCTCTCCATAACTGGGCTGGCGCTCGGCGTAGCGTACTACTTTCAAATCCCGCTCAAACAGGACTGGCCGGGGGAACCATTCCTGCTTTTTCTCTTGGTCGTCATCGGGGCGACGCTCTGCTTCGGGACGCGCGTTGGTCTTGCAAGCGTCGCCCTGAGTACCTTCCTTTCGGTGTATTTCTTCGAGCAGGTCGGCTCTCCCACGCTTCGCTACGCTTCAGATCTGGACAAGATCGTGTTGTACGCGATCCTGGCGCTGGGCTGCGTGGGCGGCTTCACCTTTCTCGGCAATGCCCTCCGCGACAAGAGCGATGCGGAGAAGACTAAAACCGTCCTGCTTCGCGAAGTCGTGCACGGTGTCGCGAACAATTTTGCGGCTATCGCAGCGCTCATTCAGATGAAGTCTGACGCCATAACCGACACAAAGGCCAAGTCGGTTCTCGATGATGCAATTGAGCAGGTCAGAGTTATGGCGCGAGTGCATCGCCGGCTGCGCGGCGGTGGAGGTGAGCTTTCATTGGATAGCAAGGCGTTCATCCAGGAGCTCTGCGACGATCTCAGGGCTTCAGCGGGACGCGGTCGCTCTATTGTGATCGATTGCAGGGCTGATAGCCATCAATTACCCATGAATCTGGCCGTAATGCTCGGCCTGATCATTAATGAGCTTGTCACGAACGCAATCAAGCACGCATTTCCCGAGCAGCGCGCTGGCCGCATTTGTGTGGGTTTCGCGGCAAACGGTAACCAGTCATGTCTCTCGGTGGAGGACAACGGTGTCGGTTTCGATGAGTGGCGCAGCGTCGGATTGGGAGATGAGCTGGTGAGGGGGCTCTCGAACGAGCTCGAGG
>Ga0066903_100001890_pt1 | contig 15835 bp, 10 predicted proteins | sample PanSoiMetaGPlot1_FD_67491 | JGI IMG/M metagenome (GOLD analysis project Ga0066903, IMG submission 67491) | Tropical forest soil microbial communities from Panama analyzed to predict greenhouse gas emissions - Panama Soil - Plot 1 (version 2) | ecosystem: Environmental > Terrestrial > Soil >... | reverse complement strand
TACTACCTGGGGCGCATTATGGCGGACCGCGACTATCCCAAAGCTCCGGCACTCTTCAAGGCAGCAGCGGATCAAGGCATCGCGCCGGCCCAGTATTACTATGCCAAGGCTCTGAAAGATGGACGCGGAGTCGAGATGGATCGGTTCAGCGCATATGTCTGGTTTGTCATTGCGCTCGACGCCGGGCAGTCGCGGGCCGCATCGGGCTTGTCGGAACTCGATGGCGGGGGCTTTCTAACGCAGGGGCAGATCTCCGAAGCAAAGGGCAAGGCCAGAGAGTTCGAGCAGACGGTGATCCGGGTGGTCAATGCGCGTGGGTGCACTGGTTGGGACGGCGAGTTCAACGACTTTCCGACACCGCCACCGCCGAAGCTGCAGAGATTCTGCAGGTAAAATCCAGAATTCAGATTTGCTGACTAAAGTGACTGTCGCTTCGAGATCCGTCCCGGATGATGTAGAAAAACCTGTCCGCCCTCACCCCACGGTGTGTCGAACGTCACAGCGAATGCCGCGGTTCCCGGAATAAATCCATAAGTATGAATGTCTTTGTTCCGTCCGCGGAGGGCTTCATGGCTACTCTCACCTACGACAAACGTGCCGATCTGGCAGGACCGGGGATCGGCGACTATGCGGAGCTTGAACGCATACTTGCCGCCGACTATCGTTCCCTGCTCGACCGGCGTGAAACTCAGCAGGCAATTTTTCATCTCAAGCGCTATATCGAAGACAATCTCTCGAAAGAACTGAACCTGATGATGGTCGAAGTTCCGCTGATCGTCGATACCGATAGCGGCGTGAACGATATGCTCGACCGCGATGGTTCGCGCACTCCAATCTCGTTTCATATTTCGAACGACCGCGGCAAGAACCCGATCGATGCGCAGGTGGTGCAGGCCGCGACCAAATGGAAACGCGTCGCTCTCAAGGAATTCGACTGCAAGCCCGGACAGGGCATCTGCACCGACATGCGCGCTGTCCGCAAGGACTACTTTCTCGATCATGACCACTCTGCCTATGTCGATCAATGGGACTGGGAGCGAGCGATCACGGCGGGGGATCGCAATATTCCCTTCCTGAAAGAAATCGTGCGCAAGATCTGGAAAGTGCTGGTCGGGGCAGAAAAATATGCGCAGGAACTCTTCCCGCAGCTGAACGATCCGCGCTTCCCAAATCTGCCCGAGGAACTTACCTTCCTGCATGCGGAAGAAATCCTGGAGATGTTCCCCGACCTGCCACGCAAGCAACGGGAGACGCAGATTCTGCAGAAGCATCCTGCGATTCTCATCATCGGGATCGGGTGGCCGCTCAAGGACGGCTATCCGCACGAGAACCGCGCGGCGGACTATGACGACTGGGTTACCGACACCCGCAAGGAAACCGGCAAGGACACGCACGGGCTAAACGGCGACATACTGGTCTGGAACTACGTGACCAAGCGGCGCCATGAACTCAGTTCGATGGGTATCCGCGTGAACGCAGAGACGCTGAAGAAGCAGCTGGAAATGGCGAAGCTGCTCGGGAACCTGCAGTTCCCGTATCACCAGGCGATCGTCAAGAACGAGATTCCGCTATCGGTGGGCGGTGGGATCGGTCAATCGCGGACACTGATGCTGCTTCTCCGGAAGGCGCATTTGGGAGAGGTCAGCGTGACAGTCTGGCCGAAGATCCTGAAAGACATCTACGCGAAGAAGAATATTTTTGTGCTGGATTAGGCGAGCAATATCAGGTCGGGCCAGTGGCCGGCGGTTGGGCACTAAAGCTGACAACTGGCCACTGCCCACCCTTCAATTCCCGTCAAACCATTTCCGTTCCCCACAAATCGTGCAGATGCACGATTCCGAGGACGCTCTGATGGGCGTCTACCACGACCAGCGACGTAATTTTCATCTCTTCCATGCGGGCGAGTGCGCTGGCTGCGAACTCCTGCGGACCGATCGTCTTCGGTGTGCGCGTCATGCAGTCGGCGGCAGTGAGGTCGAGTGTGTCTTTGCCACGGCGCTCGAGCAGGCGGCGCAAGTCGCCGTCGCTGATCACCCCGAGCAGGCGATCGCCATCAACGACTGCTGTAACGCCCAGCTTCTTGCTCGACATCTCGTAAATAACCTCTGGCATGCCGGTGGAGGCGCTGACGCGAGGCACGGCGTCTCCGGCGTGCATGAGAGATTCGACGCGCGCCAGCCGCTTCCCGAGTTTGCCGCCGGGATGCAGGTTGGCGAAATCCTCTTCCTTAAAACCGCGTTTGTCCGATAGGGCCACAGCCAGGGCATCGCCGAGCGCTAGCATTGTGGTCGTTGAGGCCGTAGGGGCGAGGCCGAGAGAGCAGGCCTCTTTCGAGATCGAGCAATCCAAGGCGACATCGGCTGCAGAAGCAAGAGTCGAGGTCTTCTTGTTTCCCCCGTTAGTATCGTCGCAAGTCATGCTGATAAGCGGCACCTGCAGGCGTTTTATGGTGGCGAGCAGTTGCAGGATTTCCTCGGTCTCTCCACTGGCTGACAGTGCGAGCACCACATCGCCGCGCACGATCATCCCGAGATCGCCGTGCAGGGCTTCTACGGGATGAAGATAAAGCGCCGGCGATCCAGTCGAACTCAGTGTAGCGGCGACCTTGCGGGCGATGAGTCCGCTTTTGCCCATGCCGGTCACCACCACGCGGCCCTGGCACTGAAACATCAGTTCGATAGCACGGTTGAAGTCGGCGGCCATTGGGCCCGCGATGCGGTCCGCCAGCGCCCGCAAAGCATCAGCTTCGATGCGGACAACGTTCTCCCCAATGCTTTTCATGGAACGGAGAATGGTAGCAGAAAGGGATTGAATCATTGAGGGATTGAAACATTGAATCATTGAGGCATTGAGAGATTTACTTCAACGGCACATGGTCAGCAAGAGAATGATTCAATGCCTCAATCGCTCAATCTCTGAATGCTTCAATGTCTCAACATCAAAAGTGTTCGTCGGCGACACGACGCGGACCTTCGAGGGCGCGCGCCTGGATGGCTCGATCCCAGGGGCTTCCCTGCCAGTTGTCTTTTTTGTGTTCGCTTGGATACCAGGGCGGCACCGTCAAGAACAAGCGGCGGGCGAGCGCATCGGCATAGGGCTCATAAAGCAGGCGCAACTTGGCTAACTTCTCCTCTGCGTTATCCGCGTCACTCAGAGTTACCCCTGCTTGGGCAAGCGCCTTGCGGAGCTGGGTGAAATCTTCGCTCTTCAACCGGTTGGGATAGTGAGGATCGTATCTGGCGTTGATGACCTGCGCGAGATCGACCATAGCGTGCCGCGCTATGGCAAAGGTCAGCTTGGCCTGTTCGTTGTGCAGGCCATCGACACCGACCATGAGGAGCGAAGTGACATCAAGCATGGTGGTGAGAGCGGCGAGCCAGGATTGGTTGCTGTGCTGTGAGCGAAAAAAAACGAGCACAGGGTAGGAAATGTTGCTGGCCAGCAGTTCGGCGCTCCATCGCTCCCAGTCGCGGAAAATGTTGTCGAGGACGGTTTGGTCGGGGCAGCACCCGAGGCGCCCGAGAAACTCCGCGGCGGTGGGTGGCGAACCTGCTCGAGCGTCAAGCAACGAGATTTCAATCTCACGCGCGGAAAATGACGAATAGACAACTGGCAGATATCCGATGACAACCGCGAGAAATGCGAAACCCGTCCCGGATTCCATGACGGCGAGAGCTCGGGCCGCGCCGTTATTGGGAGTAACGTCGCCATATCCAAGCGTGAAGAAGGTCTCACCGCTGTGGTAGAGCAGCGTTCCGAAGGTGATCTTTTCGCCCGCCAGTTGCACGTGCTCGCCCAGACCGAATTGCACAAGAGCGAACCCGAAGATGAGTCCAGAGGCCCACAAGCCGAGCAAGAGGATCAGCGAAAGCGGGCCGAAGTAACCGAGAAAACTCTCGCGAAGGCTAGTCCTGCGAATATGCCGTGCCACGCGCGCCCAAGACGGCCACGTATTGCGATAGAACACTGATGTTAGCCGGAAACTGCGTTGCACCTTGCGCGGCAGGACAATGGTCTCGAAGGCATCGAGAAGTATGGCGAGGATAATGACGATGCCAAAGATGGTGGCCCAGATGTGCATATGTGGAGATCAGATGTGGCGGGAATGGTAACAGATTCGGGGAGGAACCCTATGGCGTGGCGTGGACCGTCTCAATCGCCTTCTTGATCGCCAGCATCTCCTTCAATAGACCGCGAAGATTGCGGCTGTCGAGGGCGTTGGCGCCATCACTCTTGGCTTCCTTCGGATTATCGTGAACTTCCATGAAGACGCCGTCCACGCCGGCCGCAACGGCGGCTCTCACCAGTAGAGGAATGAACTCGGGCTGACCGCCGCTGACCGCGGGAGCGTCTCCATTGCCGGTCGCCGCCGAGGGCAGTTGCACCGAATGGGTCGCGTCAAATACAACGGGAGCGAACTTGCGCATGATCGCGAGCGATCGCATGTCGACCACGAGATTGTTGTAGCCGAAGCTGGATCCGCGCTCGGTAACAAAAACCTGGCTGTTTCCAGCGTCACGGCACTTTTCGACCGCGTGTCGCATGTCCCAGGGCGAAACAAACTGGCCTTTCTTGATATTTATGGGGCGTCCGGTGAGCGCGGCAGCCACGAGCAGATCGGTCTGCCGGCAGAGAAAGGCCGGAATCTGCAGCACGTCGACGACTTCGGCCACGGCACTCACATCAACAGCCTGATGGACATCGGTGAGGACGGGTATGTGGACGTCATCTTTCACTTTCTTCAGGATGCGCAGACCCTCCTTCAAGCCAGGACCGCGAAAGCTGCGAATCGAAGTGCGGTTTGCCTTGTCATAGGACGCTTTGAAGATGAAAGGGACGTTGAGCGAGCGCGTGACTCCCTTGATGATCTCGGCCATGCGCAGCGCGTGATCTTCGCTCTCGATGACGCAGGGGCCTGCAATCAGAAACAGGCTGCCATCGCCCACCCGTACGTTGTCAATTTGAAAGCTAGGGGTCAAAGGTCCACCGCAGGCTCTATTTCACCACAGAGGCACAGAGCCACAGAGAAAAACAACATCTTTGCCTACTTGAGCGAGTACAAGCCTGATATTGAGGTACGACCTATATTCGGCGTCTTGTCGGCTACGAGGGCAAGGCCAGCTGCGACCCCTCGCTACGCGCGGAGTAAACAATTGGGCCACGTTTCAGCTGTTCCTCGACTACCTTCTGCCCACTTTTTCCGGGCGCAGAAACATCTCGACCTCGGCGGCCTCTTTTTGTTCCTTGCGGCTCTTGCCATGCTCGTACGCCGCACCAATAAAGGCTTTGAACAATGGATGCGGTTCGAGCGGCTTCGACTTGAACTCAGGATGAAACTGGCATCCGATGAAGTATGGATGCTCGGGAATTTCGATCATCTCGACATAGGTTCCATCGGGCGTCGAGCCAGAGATGCGCAATCCACCAGCAGTTAATGGTTCCTCGTACTCGCGATTGAACTCATAGCGATGGCGGTGACGTTCGCTGATTTCGGTTTTGCCGTACACCTTGTAAGCAAGCGTGTCCGGTTCGATCTTGCAGGGCCATGCGCCCAGACGCATGGTGCCGCCGAGTTCCTCGACTCCCCGTAACTCCCGCAGTTTGTAAATGACTCGATGCGGGGTGGCGGGATCGAACTCGCTGGAGTTGGCGTCGGCGAGGCCGCACATGTTGCGTGCGTACTCGATGCAAGCCGTCTGCATGCCAAGGCAGATCCCGAAGTATGGCACACGCCTTTCGCGCGCGTACTGAATCGCCCGTAGCATCCCCTCGATGCCGCGCTTTCCGAATCCGCCGGGTACCAGGATTCCGTCGTAGATCTCAAGCTGGGACTCATAGCTCTTATCGGACTTATCGGCGTTCTCGAGCCCTTCGGCTTCAATCCAGTTGAGTTCAAGCTTCAGGTTGTGAGCCAGCGACCCGTGGACGAGTGCCTCTTTCAGCGATTTGTAGGAATCCTCATACTCAACGTACTTGCCGACGATGCCGATCCTGACGACATCCTTGGGGTTGTAGACGCGGCGGACCAGTTCCTGCCACTGCGAAAGATCGCGATCCTTGGCTTCGAGGTGGAGGTAGCGCAGCGCAAGCGTGTCGACGCCTTCGTGCGCAAAAACGATGGGCACTTCATAAATCGACGCCACATCTTTTGCGGTAATGACTGCTTCTTCCTCGACGTTGCAGAAGAGCGCGATCTTCGACTTGATCTCCTTCGAAAGGAAGCGGTCGGTACGGCAAAGCAGGATGTCGGGCTGAATTCCAACGCTTAACAGCTCTTTGACTGAGTGCTGCGTGGGCTTGGTCTTGAGTTCCTGTGCGGCTGCGATGAACGGCACGAGCGTGACATGTACGAAGAGCGTGTTCTCGCGGCCGAGTTCCTGGCGCATCTGGCGGATTGCCTCGATGAAGGGCAGTGACTCGATGTCGCCGACGGTCCCGCCGATCTCCACGATGAGCACGTCCACGTCCTGCGCGCACTTCTTGGCAGCAGCCTTGATTTCGTTGGTGACATGCGGGATGACCTGCACGGTCTTGCCCAAGTAGTCGCCGCGACGCTCCTTGGCGATGATCTGCTCGTAGAGGCGGCCGGTGGTCCAGTTGTTGTCGCGCGAGAGCCTGGCGTGCGTAAAACGCTCGTAGTGCCCAAGGTCGAGATCAGTCTCCGCGCCGTCATCGGTGACGAAGACCTCGCCGTGCTGGAAGGGAGACATGGTGCCGGGGTCGACGTTGAGGTACGGGTCAAACTTCATAATGTTGACCTTGAGACCTCGGCTTTCCAGCAGGCAGCCGATTGAAGCGGCCGCCAGTCCCTTTCCGAGTGAAGACACAACTCCGCCCGTCACAAAGATGTACTTTGCCGACATCGCTTCCTCGCTCTAATTGTTCTTGAAAATTTGTGCAGGCTGGCGTGCACAATCAATTATGGCAGAGAATGTTCGGGAAGGGAATGCGAAAAAAGAGCAGCCGTCAGCATTTAGCAGTTAGCAATTAGCACTTAGCCACAATCGCGACATTCCGCATTTCGGACACTGACGCTTTCATTCGCTAAAATATTCCATGGCTGACACTCCCCTATGGAGTGAGGGTGCTCCATCCGACCGGCTCGCCGAGCTTACGGCCGATACTGCCGATCCCTCCAAAGAAATTCCGCTGCGACGCGATGTACGCTCGCTGGGCATTCTCTTGGGCCGAGTTCTGGTCGAGCAGGAGGGGGAGGAATTCTTCGCCACGGTCGAGCAGTTGCGGCGGTTGATGATTCAGCACCGCGAGCAGACGGCCGGCGCTCCCGAGAAGCTTGACGCCGACCTGATGCAGCGGGTGCGGCAGATCATCAGCGGGCTGTCCGTCGAGCGTGCCTATCGCGTCACCAAAGCGTTTGCCGTCTACTTTGAGCTGACCAATCTGGCGGAAACGAACCATCGCAGGCGGCGCCGTCGCGCAGCACGGATTCTGGCGAATAGCAATGTGGCCGATGGATCGTTTCGCGGCACGCTGACTCGGCTGCGGTCGGCGGGAACCTCCCTGCAACAAGTCGCGGCTGCCCTCGAGACGATCAAGGTAACGCCGGTGTTCACCGCGCATCCCACGGAAATCACCAGGCATACGATCCGGCTGAAACGGCGGCGGATTGCGGGATATCTCGAACGGCTCGATCAGCTGCCGCTCGCACAGGCGGATGCGCGCGAACTGGAGTCGCTGATCCTCTCCGAGATCACGGCTCTTTGGCAGACCGATGAAGTCCGGCTGAACAAGCCCACTGTACGCGACGAGATCCACATGGGGCTCGACTACTTCCCCATGGTGCTGTTCGAGACGCTGCCGCGGCTCTACCTGGAGCTCGAGGAGTCGTTGCGGGAGGTTTACTCGTGCGACAACAAGGTTCCCGAGGTTTTAACCTTTGGCTCATGGATCGGAGGAGATCGGGACGGCAATCCGTTCGTGACGGCCGATTCGACGCGCGAGGCGGCCACGATGGCGCGACAGGTCATTATCGATCACTACATCGCGGAGGCCACGCGTCTGATCGGGCAGTTGAGTATGTCGACCCGCCGGATCGGAGTCTCCAAGACACTGACGACCCGAGTGCGCGAATACGAGAAGAAGCTGGGCGAGAAATATTCCCGCTGGAAACAGATCACGTCGGCGGAGGTCTATCGGCACTTTCTCGAGTACGTGATCGCGCGGCTGCGCTTTACGCGCAAGTCGGGCAAACATGAACATGCTTACAAGTCGCCGCAGGAGTTCGAGGGAGATTTGATACTGGTGCGGGACAGCCTGTGCGCCAACCATGGCCAGCGTCTCGCGGAGATTCTGCACCCGCTGCTGCGGAAGGTTCATACTTTTGGCTTTCATCTGCATGCACTCGATATTCGGCAGCATGCATCCGTGCTGGCGAAAGCACTGACGGAAGCGGCAGCAGGTTTGAAGACGTCTTCTAAAGTCCGATCGGAGCCTTCCGCGCAATCAGCAGAGCTGTTTGATACGTTCCGGGTCATGGGAGAAGTCAAGCGGACCCACTCACCGTCCGCGATTCGTCACTTCGTGATCAGCAACACGCAGTCCGAGCACGACATTCTGGCGGTCGTAAGACTCGCCTCGCAGGCGAAGGTGGCAGTTGAGGCGCTAGGCGACGATCCTGGGCTGATGCCGGTGCCGTTGTTCGAATCGATTGAGGCATTGCGTTCTTCCGCGCAGGTGATGCGGCGCGTGTGGGCAAGTTCGGAGTTTCGGGAACTCCTCGTGTCCAGGGGAAACACACACGAAGTGATGCTGGGCTATTCCGATTCCAACAAGGACGGCGGCATGTTCACCAGTACGTGGGAATTGCACAAGGCCCAGCGCAGTCTGCACCAGGCAGCGCGCGAATACGGCGTCAAACTGCGGCTCTTCCATGGAAGAGGCGGAACCGTTGGACGCGGCGGCGGGCCGACCCATGCCGCCATCCTGGCACAGCCGCCGGGAGACTTTTCGGGCGAGATTCGCATAACGGAGCAGGGGGAGGTTCTGAGCTGGAAATATGCAGATCCGGTGCTGGCGGAATGGAACCTGGAAACGATGATTGCTGCGTGTCTGGAATCCCTCTTGCGCCCAACCGAGGTTCCGCGCGCCACGCGTGAGCGGTGGCATCAGGCGATGGAAACAATGTCGGAGGCTGCGCTGGCGTTCTATCGAAAACATATTGCCGACAATTCTGAAGTGATCGAGTACTTTGAGCAGGCGACGCCGGTAAACGAATTGGAGCACGCGCGCATTGGCTCGCGTCCGGCGCGGCGCACGGCCAATCGGCGTTTAGAGGACCTGCGGGCGATTCCCTGGGTGTTTGGCTGGATGCAAAGTCGGCACGCCCTTCCGGCCTGGTTCGGAGTGGGACATGCCCTTGCAAGCTTTGCTGCCCGCGGCGAGCAAAACCTGCAACTCCTCCGCGAGATGATGAAGGGCTTCCCGCTGTTCGCCAGCCTGATTCGCAGCGTTGAGATTGCGATGGCGAAAGCGGACTTTTCGATTGCGCGCCTCTATGCGGAATTGGTGAAGGATGCGGGGGTTCGCGAACGCATATTCGGAATGCTCTGCGAGGAGTTTGAAAGCACCCGCGTCCAGATTCTTCGCGTTACCGAACAGCAGGAACTATTGGAGAGAAATCCGGTGCTGTCGCGGTCGGTGAAACTTCGAAATCCATATGTGGATCCTTTGAGCTTGGTGCAGGTTGATCTGCTGCGCCGGAAGCGAGGCGGCGACGATAATCCCTTGCTCGAGTATGCCATTGGCGCAACTATGAACGGGATCGCGGCGGGTCTACACAACACCGGCTAGCATCGTCAGCGGTCCTCGTATCCGCGCCCAATTTCGCAAACGTCGACCCCGCAGCCTTGCATCTAACCTTTCAGAGACCCCTGAAAAGGCCGATAATGGACTGCGGAATGCCATGGCTGAGCCGCAAGTCGGGCTTGCTTTTCGTGGCCAGTTTGTTCGTCTCGCTGGCCAGTCTCCTCCTCCCTTGTTCTCTCAGCGCCCAGAATCAGGCTAAGCGCCTCATCCTGAAAGACGGTTCTTATCAGCTGGCGACGAAATATGAGGTTCACGGCGATCGGGTGCGTTACTTCAGCGCGGAACGGGGCGAGTGGGAGGAGGTTCCGAACTCGCTGATTGATTGGGATGCAACGGAGAAATATGAGCAAGGGCGTGCGCAGGGAGCGCCCTCGCCGGAAGCGGTTCAACTCGACAAGGAATTCGAGGCCGAGCAGAAGGCCGAAGAGGCGCGCTCGCCACAAGTAGCTCCCGGACTTCATTTGCCAAGCGACGGGGGCATCTTCCTGCTCGATACGTTTCAGAGCCAGGCGCAACTAAACGAACTGCAGCAATCAGGCGGCGAGTTGAACCGGAACACGAAGGCCAACATCCTCAGGTCGGCGGTTAATCCCCTCGCCAGTGCAAAGCAGACCATCGAGCTACCGGGATCGCACGCGAAGATTCAGGCGCACGCCGTAGTGCCGTCGATTTACATCAACATCGATACGCAGGATGCGGCTACGGCGGCAACGGGCAAGGGCGACTCAGGGCCGCTTCCTTCCGATGAGCGTTTCAAAATCGTAAAGGCCGAGATCAAAGGCGGGAAGCGAATCGCGGGGGGCATCAAGGTGGCGCCGTATGGCAAGGTAAAAGCCGATCAACAATTCGTCGCTGCTACCGTGACGCCTATGACGGGAGGCTGGGTCAAAGTCACTCCAAAAGATCCCCTGCCGACAGGCGAATATGCAGTCTCCGAGATGCTGGGCAAAGAGGGGATGAACCTCTACGTATGGGATTTCGGCGTGAATCCCAATGCGCCGGCAAATGCCTTGGCGATCAAGCCGAGGTAGTCAGTTGTTGCTGCTCGCCTGTTGCGAATGCGGAAGGCGGGCTGACCAACACTCACCTCGAAACACTATCCACTATTCAGGATCCGCTGCTACTCTCTACCCAATGGATCTCTTCGCGCTCACGCGCCAACTGATAGACATCGAATCCGTCACTCCGAACGAACCTGCGGTCGGAAATTTTCTTTGCGATGAGCTGGGTCGGCGCGGCTTCTCCGTGCACAAGATGCCGGTCGAAGGACAAAGATCGAACATTGTTGCCACCTGGCCGGGACACGAGCGGCCGGAGATTGTCTTTTCTACCCATATGGATACCGTGCCGCCGTTTATCGGGTCCTCGGAAGATTCGGCGCGGATCTACGGGCGCGGGTCTTGCGACGCCAAGGGAATTATTGCGACACAGATCGTGGCGGCCCAGGCGTTACATGCGGACGGTGTGCACGTCGGGCTGCTTTTTCTGGTTGGCGAAGAGCGCGATTCGATCGGAGCGAAGGCCGCCAATCAACAGCCGATCGGTTCCCGCTTCATGATCAACGGCGAGCCGACTGACAATCGTCTCGCTCTCGCCACCAAGGGCGCATTGCACGTCGAACTGACGGCTCGGGGCAAGATGGCGCACTCGGCGTATCCGGAGTTGGGCGAGTCGGCCATCGACAAGCTGGTCGATGCCTTGCACCGCCTGCACGCGATGAAGCTGCCAACCGATCTCGAAGTGGGACCATGTACCAAAAATGTCGGTTCGATCCAAGGGGGCTGCGCACCGAACGTGATATCTGATCTCGCCAAGGCTGACCTTTTTTATCGGCTGATTGGGCCTACTGACGAGCTTCGACGGCAAATCGAGCAAGCGGTGGGCAATCTGGCGGAAGTGCGGTTCACGCGCGAGACGCCGTTCATACGGCTCCGCAAGATCGATGGGATGCCAACCATGGTGGCAGCGTTCACAACCGATATTCCCTCTCTGCCGGACTGGGGCGAACCACTATTGCTGGGGCCTGGTTCCATTCATGTTGCGCACACGGAAGGAGAGTGCGTAGAGAAAAAACAGCTGGTGGACGCGGTGGAGCTGTACGGGAAAATTGCCAAAAGCCTTTTGTCGACCAATTGAGCTTGCCGTTCAGACGAGGGATCCTCAGCGGCGCCGAGTGCTGCGCGTAGTGATTAGCGTTTTCATCGAGCCGTCGGGCTCCGCCCGAGCGGCAATCAAGGTATGGGAGTTGGGTGTGATGTCGATAAACGAATCGCGCCATTTCGTCTTCTTCCCGTGCTCCACTTCCTCGTAGTCGTTCACAAAATTGTTGCCTTCCCAGTGAGCCGATCCGCGAATGAAACAGGCGCTTCCCGTATCTCTGAAGCAGACGTAGTAGCCATAGTCTTTCGAATTCTTGTTCCACCAAATCACAATCAGGTGATCCAGTGGACCCACCGAGCCATCGGAATGTCCTTCGCCGATCAAGGTCGTTCCGCCCACGCCGAGGCGCCAATGTGAAATTCCGCGCCGGCGGCCACCCTTTGGAAAAAACTCGCTGCGCTCCATCGATTCGGTGGTGTCCCAGTCACCGACGAAGGCCGCGGCCAAGCGGGCCAATTCAGGGCTGGGCCGCTCGGCCGCGGAGGGAGCGTTCTGTGCGTTGGACAAGCTCACCGACGCTTGCACCACAAGTAAGCTCACAACTACTAACCAACGTGTCATCACGACCTCCGAAGCCGATCTGTTTCCCTTAGACTGTGAAGAAGCAAAAGCGGTTAGCGCAGGCGAGATCGCGCCTTCTGCAACTTCCGTTAAAACGATATCCTTACCTGATGACTGCTTCCCTCAACTCCCTGTCCAAGGCATCGTCTTCCTACTTGCGGTCGGCAATGCACCAGCCAATCCTGTGGCATGAGTGGAGCGAAGAAGCTTTCGCCGAGGCCAAGCGCGAAAACAAGCCGATGCTTCTCGACATTGGGGCGGTCTGGTGTCACTGGTGCCACGTGATGGACCGGGAATCGTATGACGATCCGGAGGTAGCGAAAATCGTCAATGAGAATTTCATCGCAGTAAAGGTGGATCGAGATGAGCGTCCCGACGTCGACAGTCGATACCAGGCAGCAGTCAGCGCGTTGACCGGGCAAGGTGGATGGCCGCTCACAGCCTTTCTCACGCCGGATGGCAAGCCCTTCTTCGGCGGAACGTATTTTCCTCCGACAGAGCAATATGGGCGGCCAAGTTTCAAGCGCGTGCTTGGCGCAATTGCGCAAGCATATCGCGAGAAGCATGGCGATGTGACCGAGCAAGCAGAAATGGTGGCGGCGACAATCGCTCGTGCGGAATCATTTGCAGGAAACAACGGCCAGGTCACTCCGAAGATCGTTGACGAGCTGGTCGACACATCGCTGAAGATGTTCGACCAGCGCAATGGCGGATTCGGAGGCGCGCCCAAGTTCCCACATCCCTCGGCAATCGATTTGTTGATCGATCATTACGCGCGTACCGGCAACAACGAAGTGCGGCATGTATTTGTCAGCACGCTCGAGCACATGGCCCGCGGCGGCGTCTATGACCAATTAGCGGGAGGCTTTCATCGCTACTCGGTGGATGAACGGTGGATTGTGCCGCATTTCGAGAAAATGTCGTACGACAACTCGGAGCTTCTGAAGAACTACGTGCATGCCTATCAGGCGACCGGCAATCCATTTTTCGCCGATGTCGCACGCGACATCATTCGCTGGATGGACGAGTGGCTTAGTGACCGGGAACGCGGGGGATTTTATGCCTCGCAAGATGCCGATTACTCGATGGACGATGATGGTGACTATTTCACCTGGACCCTCGACGAAGCGAAAGCCGTATTGAGTCCCGAAGAAGCCGAAATTGCCATGCTGCATTACGACATCAACGAAATCGGCGAGATGCACCACAATCCGGCGAAGAATGTGTTGTTCGTCCGCGCCGATGTCGGCGAGACTGCGCGGCGGTTGAGTCTCAACGAGGAGCAGGTTCGTGAGCGTCTGGCGTCGGCCAAGAAGAAGATGTATGCGGAACGGCTGCAGCGGCCCACGCCCTATGTCGATAAGACCGTTTACACGGGTTGGAATGCAATGAGCGTCTCAGCGTATTTGCAGGCTGCGCGCGTGCTCGGGATCGACGATGCCCGATACTTCGCCCTACGCTCGCTTGACCGCTTGCTTGCTGAAGGATGGAATGGCGAATCCGTAGAAGCGTCAAATACCGACTTCCGGCCAACTCTAAAACACGTGGTCGCCTATTCCGATCCGGCGGCTGAAAAGCGGGATGCGGCGGGCGTTCTCGACGACTATGCGTTCACAGTCATCGCCTGCCTTGACGCGTACGAAGCGACCTCGGCGATGAGCTATTTCAGATTCGCGGAGAAGATCGCATCGGCGATGGTTACGGATTTCTACGACGTTGTCTCGGGAGGCTTTTTCGACACCGCTAGTACTGCGGTCGAGCCCAACGGAGAGTCGAAGGCGCTGGGAATCCTGGGAACGATGCGCAAGCCGTTTCAGGATTCGCCGACGCCCGCTGGAAACTCGGCGGCCGCAATCGCGATGCTGAGGCTGCACTCCTACAGCAACGATCCGGCGGACCGCGAGAAAGCGCAGCGAACCCTGGAAGTCTTTGCCGGCTCGGCGCCGAAGTTCGGGATGTTCGCCGCCACCTATGGCTTGGCCGTCACACATTTCATCCAGCCACATACCCAGGTTGTAATAGTGGGGCGTGACGATGCAGCCGAGCGGCTCTACCGCGCGGCGATCGCGCAGTTCTCCGCTAACAAGGCAGTGTTGTGTTTGCCCCAAAGCTTGGTTGTTGACCAGAATCTGCCTCCGGCGCTTGCTGAAACATTGCCGAATCTTCCGGCACTCAACGAAGGACGCTCTTTCGCGGTCATCTGCTCCGATTTCGCCTGCCAGCCTCCCGTTTTTGAGCCGCGCGAACTAGAAGCGAAACTCGGTTCGGCTTCCCGATCGGCAGCCTAGACTCCAGTAGGGCGCCGGGGCTTCGACTCGCGAATCAAAGCCCCGAAGTCCTTCTCAGAAGTGGAAACCCACTTCCGCCGTGAAGGTGCGCGGGGTCACGTAATGGGTTCCTGTAAAGGTGGAAAGAAAGTTGTAGAGCGCCGTTTTGTTCGTGATGTTAACGGCGGTCAGTTGCAGGCTCCACTTGTACTTATCGCCGCGGAAGAGGTTGTCGTCACCGATCGCCAAGTCGAAAAGATGGCGGGGCGCGATGCGCGGCGGATTGTGGTCGTCGTTCTCAGTTCCCGGCGCAGGAATCGAGATCAGCGTCGATCCATACAGTGATGCCGGGCACAGATTCGCCCCGAGGCTGGAGCTGATTGGAGTGGTCGGAGTTGCGCGCACGCCTCCACAAAACAACCCAGCCTGAAACTGCTGGTTGGGGCTGATAATCGAAGTGTCAACCACCGTATCGGTGCCGGCCGGGCCGTTATTGCAGTTGCCTCCTGCGCACGGCACCGAGCCCGCCACCAATCCGCTGTCATACCGCCAGTTGAAGCCGACCCATGGACCTTTCTTCCACGGTTGGTACTGCAGGTGAGTTGTCTGATTGAATCTCTCGTCGTGATCGATGCGGAACGGCGTGTTGTCGGTCCCGCTGGTTCCGGGCGGAACGGCGCCAGCGCCGCCCAGTTGTGGATTGAAGAACCGCGCGGACACACTGGAGAAGACGAAGAGCGCTGAAAATCCGTGAATGTCAGGAACGCTCACGCGGCCGGCAACGCCGGGAATCTTCGAGTTGTGCCATTCGATCGGAAACGTGAGTGGTGTGGCTCCGAAGACGCCGAAGTCATAGCCGTTGTGCGTGTACTTCCAGATGTACTCTCCGGAAAAAACCAGGTATTTTCCGAAGGCCTGTTGCAGGCCCACGTGGAACTCGTTTCGCCATCCGGGTTCAAAGGGAGTAGTCGAATTCGAAGCACAGACCAGCAACGGATTGAGCACGGGGTTGGCACAGCCTG
>Ga0066903_100001888_pt1 | contig 15840 bp, 10 predicted proteins | sample PanSoiMetaGPlot1_FD_67491 | JGI IMG/M metagenome (GOLD analysis project Ga0066903, IMG submission 67491) | Tropical forest soil microbial communities from Panama analyzed to predict greenhouse gas emissions - Panama Soil - Plot 1 (version 2) | ecosystem: Environmental > Terrestrial > Soil >... | reverse complement strand
CCGTGGTGCATCACGGTAAGAAGTCCGGCAAGCGGGCGCTCAAGCGGCACCGCGTCAGCCGTGAGGCAGAGGCCCGGCATCGCGCGGACGATCCGCCCGGCGACGACCGGGGCGGCGACCGCGGCGGAAGGTCTGGTTCGGACGATCCTGCGGGCCACCGCTAACCGAAAGCAGGCGGGACGAACTGGGGCGGCGACGGCACTTAGACCGTCGCCGCCCCGAAGCGAATGACGCTACGGCGTCACGTCGCCGTAGATGTTCTGGTCGAGACCACCCGCCCACGGGCAGGTGTCCGGGCCGACGCTGCCGTCCGGGCTCACCGCCCGGCATTGCATGACGTCGGCGTTGTCAACGTCGCTGTCGCCGGCCTCGCGGGCGTCCGGACCTGCCATGACGTCGTGCCAGTCGGTCCACGTGCCGTACGAGAAGGGGCCGACCGAGCTGATGTAGAGGTAGTCGCCGCCGAACGGGACCGTGCGACCTCCGAACTGCTCCCAGTTCGGGTTGGACGTGAACTGGCTCAGCCGCTGGGCCGGACCCCAGGCCAGCGAGGCGGTCGAGCCGGCGGCCGCAAACGCGTCGATCGACGGCACCGTGAAGCCGCTTGGGCAGTTGCCGAGCGGCCGCGTCGGGCTTCTGCACACGTCGTTGCGGCTGTCCCACCAGATGGCGTGCATGAGGCCCGCGTCCACGGAAATGTCGGGGAAGCGTTGCAGCGCGCCGTTCGGCCGTGGGTCGTTGATCAGCACCGGCGCCGTGTGGCCGCCCGTCGAGCCGTCCAGGCGGAAGAAGTAGATCCCGGACAGGCTGCCGATGTCCTGGTGGTACTTGTCCGGCAGGTCGCTGGAGGTCACCGAGCCGTACGTGGTGCCGGTCGGGACCTCCGTGCCCGGGATCGACGGGTCGTAGACGACGTAGACGTAGTCGTGCTGCTTGTCCTGCTGGTCGGCCGTCGAACGTACCTGCGTGCCACCGCGCATGAACGTGTAGCCCGAGGCGCAGTGTGAGTCGAAGTCCCCGCAGTCGCCGACGACCGAGCCGGGCGTTGGCGCCTCGGGCGACGCCTCGGCAGCATCGCGCTCCGCTGTGGCCGGCGCCGCACCGGGCGCCTCAGGCGCCGCGATGTCGGTCGGGTCATACGGCTCGAACGGCTGGATGATGGTGGGAGCCGAGAACGACGCGCCGCAGTTCGTGGACGCGTTGTAGGCGATCGCATCCTGGAAGTTGCCGCCACGCACGTCGGCGAACTGGCGATAGGTGACGTAGACGTGCCCGTCGCCGGTGACGGCGATGTCCGGGAACTGGATGTCGTGCACCGTCTGACTTAGCTTCGTCGGGCTCGAGAACGTCTGCCCGTGGTCGGTCGAACGGACGAAGTAGACGCTCGAGTTGAAGCCGCTCGTCGTGTTGCCGGTGAAGCGCGCCCAGGCGAAGTAGACGTTGCCGTCGCAGGGGCCGCCGGTGCGATCCACCTCGAGCGCCGTCTTGTCGTTGAACTTGCCGAGCAGGTTCGGAGCGGACGATCCTTGCCCGACGACGACCGATTGCACAAACTCCTTCCCGTCGTTGATCGGCGGGCCGTTTTCCCCATTCGGGTTCTGGTAGGTGGCGACCCAGACGTCGCCGAGTGTCTTGGCGGTGCCGGCCCGGTCGCCGGAGCTCTCCGAGCCTGCGAACAGCCGGCCGTGGTTGTCCCACGCGAGCACCGGATCGCCCGAGTCAGCTGTCCGGACGTGCGCACGCGCCGCGTACGGGGACGCGTCGCCGATGTAGCCCGGGACGAGCGAGCTAATGAAGTGCGCACCGAAGTCCTGGGATCGGTAGTAGCCGAGCCAGACGTCGCCGAGCCCGAGCAGCGCCCCGTTCTGCTGGAAGACGCCGCAGTAGTCGTTCGAGCTCCCGACGATCACCTGTCTGAATCGCGGATCGACTGCGACCGCCGGCTCGTTCTGCCGCCCGCGGCTATGCGAGCAGGTCTGTAGGACCTGATCGGTATACGGGATGCCGGTTGCGAGCGTGAAGTCGCTGACGTAGCCGCCGCCCGCGCCGTTGTCGTTCGTCAGCCGAGCATTCGCCGGCGACGCCTGTGCCGCCGGGACGGCGACGACGGTGGCCACGAGCGCAAGCAGCGCGGCCACCAGAAACGTGGTTCTCCTCATGAACCCTCCTTCCCCTCGAATTGCCGGGGACTTCCTTTCCAGGCGGACGGTTTCCCAACCGCCCGCTACGTAGGATCAGCGGCATGGCGGAGCCATCGGGGTCGATTGGCGTGCTCGAGGCGCCGCCGCCGCAGTTCTCGCCAAGCGAAGTGGCGAGCATCGCTGCCGAACTCTACGGCCTTTCCGGCACGGCGGTGGACCTCGGCAGCGAGCGCGACCAGACGTTCCTGATCGACGACGGCGGCGCCGGCGGCGTTCTGAAGATCTCGAACACCGGCGAGGATCCGGCGGTTCTCGACCTGGAGGCCCGCGCGATTCTGCACATCGCGGGCGTCGATCCGGAGCTTCCGGTCGCGAGGCCGTACCGCGTGCCGAAAACCGATGCCACGGGCGCAGCCGCCTACCGGACGACCGCAGACGGGCCGTCCGGCACGCACCTCGTGCGGCTCTTCGAGCGCCTGCGCGGCCGGACGGGCGGCGCGGAACTGGACGACGCAGCCGTGTTCGCCTACGCCGCCGACCACGCGCGCCTGAACATCGCGCTGCGGGGGTTCTTCGATCCGACAGCCGGTCGGGAACTGCTGTGGAACCTCAAGTGCGTCTCAGGCCTGCGCCCGCTGGTCGGCTCGATCGAGGACCGCGGGCGTCGCGCGCTCGTGGAAACCGTGCTCGACCGGTACGGCGAACGCGTTCTCCCCCGGTGGCCGCGGTTGCGGGCGCACGTCGTGCACGGCGACGTGAATCTCGAGAACGTGCTGCTCGACGAGCGCGATCGGATCTCGGGCATCGTCGACTTCGGCGACACCGCACACAGCGCCCAGGCCGCCGACTTCGCGATCGGGCTGGCGTCGCTCCTGCGCGGGCGCTCGAGTGACGACGTCTTCCGCGTCGGCCGCATCGCGATCGACGGCTACGCCTCGCGGATCCCATTCGAGCTCGACGAGCTCGAGCTGCTCGGCGACCTCGTGACCGCCCGCCTGGCCACGATCGTGACGATCAGCGCCTGGCGCGTGGAGCGGTATCCCGAGAACGCGGAGTACATCCAGGCGTGGGACGCGGATTCGTGGGAGCTGCTCGAGCTCTTCGCCGACACCGGAGCCGATCGAGTCGCCCAGGAGCTCGGCGCCGCGGGGCCGCGCGTTCGCACCGCTGCGCTCGCCGACCGGCGCCGGGCCCTGCTCGGGCCGGCGCTCACGGATCTCACGTACAGCCGCCCGGTCCACGTCGTTCGCGCCGAGGGCGTCTGGCTCTACGACGCCGACGGCAGGCGGCTGCTCGACGCCTACAACAACGTGCCGGTCGTCGGGCATTGCCACCCCCGCGTGACGGAGGCGGTCGTCCGCCAGACGCGGGCCGTCAATACGCACGCCCGCTACCTGTACGAGCCGCTGATCGAGCTCGCCTCCCGGCTCGTCGCCTCGATGCCGCCGAATTCGGGTCTGGACACGGTGATGCTGGTGAACTCCGGCAGCGAGGCGAACGAGGTCGCGTGGCGGCTGGCGACAGCGACCGGCCGCACCGGCGCGATCGTCACCGACTTCGCCTACCACGGTCTCACGTCAGCGGTCTCCGATCTCTCGCCCGAGGAGTGGCCGGAAGATTTCCGGCCGTCGCACACCGAGACGATCCCTCTTTCGGACCAGGCCGGGATGGCATGCGCGATCGACCGGCTGGCTCACTCCGGTAACGGCCTGGCCGCCACGTACCTCGACAGCGGTTTCACGAGCGACGGGATCCTCGTGCCGCCGCCGGAGGACGTGCAGACGATCGCCCGGGAGACCCGGGCGGCCGGTGGCCTCCTCGTCGCCGACGAAGTCCAGGCGGGACATGGCCGGAGCGGCGCACACCTGTGGATGTTCACGCGCTACGGGATCACCCCCGACCTCGTGACGATGGGGAAGCCGATGGGCAACGGCTATCCGGTGGCTGCAGTGATCGGCCGCAGGGAGATCTTCGAGCGGTTCGCGACGACCACACGCATGTTCAGCACTTTCGGGGGCAACCCGGTCGCGGCGCAGGCCGCGCTAGCCGTCTTTGACGTCATCCGCGACGAACGGCTGGTCGAGAACGCCGCGCGCGTCGGCGAACGGCTCCGCGATGCACTCGAAGCGCTACGCGCCAGGCATCCCACGATCCGGGACGTGCGGGGCGCCGGCCTGCTCGTCGGCGTCGAGCTGGGCGCGGACGCGGCTTTCGCCGAGCGGGTCGTGGACCAGATGCGCGACGACGGCGTGCTGATCGGGCGAACGGGGCGCAGGGAGAACGTGCTGAAGATCCGTCCGCCGCTCGTCTTCGCCGACGAGCACGCCGACCAGGTGGTCGACGCGCTCGCCAACGCTCTGGCGGGTCAGCAGCCGGCGCACTGATCCGGCGAGTTCAGCGCCAGCCGCGTGTGGCTGCGCTTCACACGGAACGTCGTGAACAGTCCTCCGCCTCGACGGGCAATGCCGGAGCTCCCTGCCAGGGAGTTGTGGGTGATCGCTGTGTTCTTGAGCGTGAGGCGCACCGGCGAATCCGTGAAGCGGCCGTTCCAGACTCCGCCTCCCTGAGCGACGCCGGCGGGACCGGTCGCCGTGCCGGTGTTGCCGCTCACCCGCACGTGGCGAAGCTCGAGCAGGCTGCCGTTGAAGATCCCGCCTCCCTTCACGCTCGCCGATCCTGTCGTCGTGGACGCTGTCGCCGTGTTGCCGCTGATGACGCTGTTCTTCACGAGGACGAGCTTCGCGTCGTGATTGAAGTTGAGTACGGCGAGACCGCCGTTCACCTGCGCCTCGCCGGCCGGGCTGATGGCCTCGGCCGAGTTATCCGTGATGCGCGTTCCCGAGATCGTGCCGCCGCCGTCGAGTTCGAGTGCGCTGCCACCCGAGCCGACGTCGTGAGCGGTCGCGGAAGTGACCGTCACGTCGTTACGGCTGATGAAGCTGTTTCGCATCACCACGCGCGCGTCTCCGGCGTACATGGCGGCGTCGAAGGCGAGCGGCTCGCCGGCGGGATCCTTCGCGCTCACGGTGTTTCCCTGAATCGTCGCGCTGTCGATTGTCGCTGTCGCGCCGTCGTTCACATGAACGCCGCCGGAGTTCGCGTTCATGTCGATAAGGGTCTTGCCGGCCTTGTCGGCGAACGAGGGCAGGTTGCTGGTAAGGCTGGCGCTGTTTCCGCTGACGACGCTGTTGCCGATCTTCAGGCGACCGCTGTCCTCGACGAAGATCCCGCCGCCCTCGGCGAAGCGACCGTTTGGCGCCACCGCGGTGGCGTGGTTCTGCGTGACGACGGCGTCGGCGAGCGTCACGCTGACGTTCGCCGCGCTCCAGATCCCGCCGCCGGTGGCGTCGCTCGCCAGCGGACCCCCGACTGCATTCCCGCTGACGGTCGTGTTCCGCACCGTCAACGTGCCCCAGTTGGCGATCCCGCCGCCGCGCGCACTCGCGTACGGGCATTTTCCTGCGGGGCATTCAGCACTGTGCGGAGAGATGACGGTTGCGCTGGGCTCGACGCGGTTGCCCGCTACGACGCTGTCGCTGAGGGTGAGGGTGCTCAGCGGGAGAACCTCGATGCCCCCACCGGCTGCGTCCACCCCCGGCGTGTTGTTCGACACCGGGCTCGAACTGGTGAGGCCAGCCGTGATCGTCACGCCTGAGATCGTCACGGTCGACTGGTTCTCTGCGCCGGGCGTCCCGATTGCGATCGCAGGCCCGCCGCCCCGGATGATCGTCTTACCGGCGCCCGCCCCGAGGATGGTCGCGCTCCTCCTGACGGTGATTCCTCCGGCGTAGGTGCCGGCGTCGACCTGGATGGGAACCACCGAATCGACAGCATCGACGGCGGCCTGAATCGTGGGGAAGCAACCGGGCCGGCTGCCGACACAGGCCGACGCCATGGTCGCTGCCGGTCGTGCGACCCCGCCGCCCGCGACGAGCGCCGCTCCCGCCAGACAAAGTGTAAGCGCGAGACGTTTCATGTGGCCTCCTAGATCTCGTCCTCCCAGTCGTTGTCGGACGAGTCAATCGCCGCCGGCCCGCGTTGTCTTGGATGACAGCCCCGGATCGCGACCGGGGCTATCCCTGAATCCGCTAGGCGCGGAGATACGTGAGGACGGCGAGGACGCGGCGGCTGCTGTCGGGCGACTCCTGGAGACCGAGCTTCACGAGGATGCTGTGGATGTGCGTCTCCACCGTCTTCGGGCTCAGAAAGCAGAGCTCGCAGATGCGCTTGTTGGAGTGCCCTTCAGCCATCAGCGCGAGGATCTCGCGCTCCCTCGGCGACAGCTCGTCGAGCGGTCCGGGCTCCCGGGCCCGGTTGAGGAGCCGGTTGACGATCGCCGGGTCGAGGACGCACTCGCCGCGATGGAGCCGCTGGAGCGCGTCGCTCAGCACGCCGGCGTCGCCAACACGCTCCTTGAGCAGATAGCCCGTTCCCGCCGGGTAGCTCTCGAAGAGCGTGGCCGCGTAGCGCGCGTCCAGATAACTCGACAGCAGGAGCACGGAGGTCTCGGGGTGGTGCTCGCGAATATCGGCCGCCGCGCGCAGTCCCTCGTCCGTATGCGTGGGCGGCATCTTGATGTCGATGATCGCTGCGTCGGGTCGCGTCCCCACGACGAGGCGGAGCAGCGAGACGGCGTCGGCGGCCTCGCCGGCAAGCTCGAACCCGCGGTCTTCGAGCAGCCGGGCCAGGCCTTCGCGCATCAGCGCCATGTCCTCGGCGATCACGATCCGCACCGCAGCCTCGCTGTGACGACGGCCGGGTCGGAGGCAGTCACGGTGACATCGCCTTCCAGCGCGGCCACACGGTCGAGTGCATGCTCGAGGTCGATCGCTCCCCGGTCGACGCCGGGGAGCTCGATTCGAACTCGCAGGTCGTCTGCCTCTCGTGCGATCGCGACTGAAACCGGACTCCCGTCGCCGGCGCGTTCGGCGCTCCCGACGGCATCCAGGACGAGGCGGTACGCAGCCGACTCGACGGCCGGTGGTGGTCGGCTGTTGATGTCCACGGTCACTCTTATCGGAGCCCGAGCGCCGTCGGCGAGCTCACTCAGCGCGGCCTCGAGTCCGGCGTCGGTGAGGGCCGTTGGATGGATTCCGTGCGCGAGGGATCGCAGCTCGTCCAGCGCTGCCAGGATCTCGTTCCGGGCCCGGATCGAGGCCGCGCCGTTCCGCTGCAAGGCGAGAGAGAGTGCGATCAGCCGCTGCTGGGCGCCGTCGTGGAGATTGCGCTCTAGCCGCCGCCGCTCACGATCGCCGACCTCGACGATCCGGGCGCGCGAGTCCGTCAGCTCGGCCAGTTCTGCCCGCAGCCTCGCTCGCGATGACGCGTGTTCAAGCGCCAGTCCGGCGGCCCGGGCGGCCTCGACCAGGCGCTCGGACGGCGGGTCGTCCACGTTGCCGCGGTATCGCACTCGAGCGATCACCTCGTCCTCGCGCTTGACCTCGAGCGATGCGCCGGCGCCGTCGAGTGCGGCAGGTCTGCCTTCGCTGTCGACGGGCCCGAGGTCGGGGCGGGGGAAGACGACCGTGAGATCGTCATCGCCAACGGCCGCTGCAAGGGTCGCTCGAAGCTGCTCGGCTGAGGGCGGCGTTTCGACGAGGACGCCGGCGACGAGGTGGCTGAGCATGCGCGTTCGGGCCGTCTCGAGACCGACGCCGGCCGCGACGACGCCCAGCGCGAAGCACTGAGCGAGCCAGAGTCGGTGCGCCGTCGAATCGCGCGCGAGCAAATCGAGACGCGTCTGATGCGCGAAGCCGGCCGCGGCGAGGCAGGCGGCCGCTGCGCCGCCGACGACGACAGGGGCCATGATCCAGCGTTCAGCCGCTCGGACCTGCACCCAGCGCACCAGAACGAGTAACGCCAGCGCTGCGCAGGTTGCGGCTGCGGCATACGACCCGCTCGTGACGAGGTCGTCGTGCAGCCCGGAGTCGCCGCGGACGAGGAAAAGATTGCGAGGACAGATGAAGCATCCCGTTGCGCTGGGATCGAACGTTGCTGCCGGAAGCACGCCCAGCCAGAGCAACGTCGACGCCACAGCGGCGCCTGCGACGATCCCGTCCGGGAGCCATCGCGCGGGAGGCGAGTAGAAGAGTGCACCGGATCCGGCGAGCGCCGAAGCGGTCGCGCCGCCGACCAACGCGACTGTGAACAGGAACGCTCCACCGCTCTCCGGGAGCGGCACCTCTGCGAGGAACACTGCCACTCCCGCACCAGCCAGCAACGACCCGGGAAGCCGCGTCGAGCGTAGGACGATGACGGTCAGGCCGGCAGCCCAGAGCCCGAGGCCAACCGCGAGTTGCAGCGCGAGCTCGGCGGCCGAGCCCGCGAGCGTCTGGTCGGGATGCCGGTGCGCCTGCACGAGTACGGCGATGGCCAGTGCCCCGAGGACAACGGTCGCCACGCCGGCAACGCCTTGGCGCACTTTCATACAGAGATCCTTACTCGCCTGACGACGACGTTCCAGCAAGTTCAGGGCTGACCCCGACCGATAACGCCCCGATTGGGGGTTCGCGTCGATGACAACGTGCTTCCACGGTGCGACGATCAGGTCGTGGTCAGTTCCGGCATGCGCGCCATCGGCGCAGGCCTTTTCGTCCTGCTGCTGGCTGCCTGCGGCGGGGTACAGCACGCCAACAAGTCGGGCGCGTCCGCTGACCCGGCCGTGACGCTGCGGCTCGTGCAGGTCGAGGACAGCGGCGACATCCCGGCGTCGTACTTCGCCGACGCCGTCGCCAGGCGCTCGGGTGGTTCGGTGAAGGTCGAGCTCGATTCCCGCCGTCGCGCGAGGCTGCCGGCGGCAAATGAGCTCGCGCTCGCACGCGACGTTCGCGCGGGGCGGGTGGGCCTGGGCTACTTGCCCGCGCGGGTGTGGGCGCGGGAGGGGGCGCCGGCGTTCGAAGCGCTGCTTGCTCCGTTCGCGATCACGACATTCCGCACCGCCGACGCGTTGGCGGCGGGTCGTGTGGGAAGGGCGCTCCTGAAGACGCTGCCGAGCTCCCTGGTCGGTGTCGCGCTCGTCCCCAGCGAGCCCAGGAGAATCCTCGCCTCGACGCGCCCGGTCACGCGGAAGGCATTCGCCGGGCTGCGGATGTACGTGAACGACAATCCGCGTGCCCTCGGTCTGCGGGCTCTCGGCGCGAGACCGGTGGAGGGCGCTTGCTGCGCCGGAGCCGTGCCACCGGAAGAAGCCCGACATGCGCTTGCGAACGGCCTGCTGAACGCGGTCGAGGCGTCGCTCAGCGATCTCGTCATCGACGACGACTACGAGTACGTCAAGCACCTCTCTGGCTACTCGATCTACCCGAGGTTTCAGAGCATTGTCGTGAGCCGCCGTGCCTGGGATCGCCTCACCGCGGATCAGAGATCAGCGATCCGGCAAGCGGCTCTCGACACGGTCCATGCGGCCGGCCGCGCCGTTCCGGAGCGCGAGCGCTTCGAGCTACGGGTGCTCTGCTGGTCCAAGGTCAACATCGCCGTCCCGACGATGAGTCAGTTGAACCACCTGAGGCGTGCGGTCCGCCCGTCGATCGAGGCGCTCAGAGCCGACGGTGCAGCAGCCTCTGCCCTGGCCGCCATCCGCAGCTTGCCGCTGGCCGGCCCGCGTCCCCTGGCCGCGCCGATTCCCGCCGCCTGCAGGTCGGTCGGTCGTCCCGAGCCCGTCCGGCCACGGCCGGGCGAGGCCACGATCCCCGATGGGGTCTATGCCACCACTGACACCGTGAAGGACTGGCGCGAAGTCGATCTCACCAAAAATCCGGACTTCCGGGTCGACGTCACGTATGTGACACGTATTCGTGACGGACGCTGGTACCAGTTTCAACTGCCCGGCTATTCGGACCAGGGGCCGTGGAGCGGTGTGTACGAGTTTCACGGCACGAATACGGTGACGTTCACGATGCTCAGAGCATTGGGAGGCCAGCTCTCCGCGCCGGACACCGTGAAGTGGTCGTACTTCAACGGCGAGCTCTATTTCGAGCCGGGAACGCCCGATCCGAACAGCAGCGTGAACGATCCGTCGGCGCGGGTGATGTGGTTCGCGCATCCGTGGCGCAAGATCGGCTGACCCGCGTTGTCGCGATCGTCGCCGTCCTCGGGTTTGGGGCGGCGGCCGAGGCTCTGGGCGGGGCCGACCTCGAGTTCGCCGACTTCGCGGTGGGGGTGGCGATCGGCTGCGGCGGAGCGCTGCTCCTGGGGCGGGCGACGCGGCCTGCGCTCCTTGCGCTGGCGACTTCGGTTGCCTGGTTTCTCGGAAGCCTCGACGGGGCCGGCACTCATGCACTGGACGCGTTGGGTGCGGTTCTCCTGCTCGCGTATCGTGGGCCGCTGCTCCACCTGCTGCTCGGCGTTCCGGCCGGGCGGGTGTCGAGTCGGCGCGGACAGGCGCTCGCCGCCGGGGCCTGGGTCTGTGCGGTCCTACCGCTGGAGGCGGCCCGGCCTGCAACGACCATTGCGGCAGCGCTCGTTGCGACAGACACCGCCGTCCGCGCACGCCGGGCCGGGGCCGACCGGCGGCCGGCACTGGATGCAGCGGCCGCTGCCGCCGCGGCGCTCGCCGTCGTTTGGGCGCTCGGCTGGTTCGAGGTGTTCAGCGCGACCGTTCTGCTCGTTGTCACGGATATCGCCGTCCTCGCCGCCGGAGCCGTTGCTCTCGCCGCTGCGGGCGGCGTCTGGGCTCGCAGTGGCGCCCGCGCGCTCGTCGTCGACCTAGGCCCGACGCGGCGGCCCGGACAGCCCCTTACGAGTCAGCTCGCACGGGCGCTCGGCGATCCGGAGCTCGACCTCCGCTATGAGGTGCCGGGACTCGGCTGGGTCGACGAGGTGGGGCACCCCACTCCCGATCCAGGCGTGGGACCGAGGGTGACCCGCGCCAGCGCTCCAGGAGGAGGCGAGGTGGCGCTCATCTCCGGCGACGGCGTCCCGGCGGATCCGCGCCTCGTGAAGGCAGCTGCGTCGGCGGCCGCGCTCGCGCTCGATGCGGCGCGCCTCGACGCGGAGACACGCGCGCGTGCCGTTGAGGTTCGCGCCTCGCGGCGCAGGATCCTCGGCGTCGGGGACGCCGAGCGGCGCTCGCTCGAGCAGCGTCTTAACGAACGCGTCCTGACGCGCCTTCGCAGCGCCGAGCGGCTCCTTGGCCCCGGGAACAGCGGCGCGGACACGGATAGGGCCGAGCTTCGCGCCGCCATGGCCGAGCTGACGGCTCTGAGTCGCGGGCTTTACCCGCCGACGCTCGCCCGCTCCGACCTCCGGGGGGCGCTCGCGGAGATCGCGCAGCGATCGCCGGTCCGGACCGCGGTTGAGTTCGATGGTGACCTCTCGGCGCTGCCGGAGCCGCACGCAGCCGCCGTCTGGTTCATCTGCTCCGAAGCACTTGCCAATATCGCGAGACACGCGGACGCCTCCGAGGCCGCCCTCGTCGTGCGGGCAGACCGGCAAACGATCGACGTCGAGGTTCGCGACGACGGCGTTGGCGGCGCGACGCTCACACGCGGACTTCGCGGACTCGCGGATCGAGTCGACGCGTTGGGCGGTCGCCTGACACTTGACAGCCCGCCGGGCGGGCCAACACTGGTCAGCGCACGCCTGCCTCTCTGAGCGGCCTGAGCAGGCCGACTGCGAGATCCTCCGTTCGGAGGATGGTCCGGAAGGATCGGTCGGCGCATCGTCATGACCGCCATGGCAGCAACGGCGGGTGCCGGCGCCGGCAGCGAGGCCGGCCACAAACGTGCGGGGGCGGTCTCTGTGGCGACCGCCCTCCTCGTCGCAGCGTTCCTCGCAGTGGGGTCGCTCGGCGCCTATCGCTACGTGCTGAACTTCTGGCTCTACCGCGGGTTTCCGGCGCCGAGGGATCCGGCCTTCGTCAAGGTTGCCGGCACCGAGCAGCAGCTCCAGCTTCGAAGCGCGGCACTCGGCGGACGCCGGCAACTCGTCGACGTGTATCTCCCACCGGGCTACGCGCAGGATGTCAACCGACGCTACCCGGTCTTCTACCTCCTCCACGGGTTCCCGGGCAGGCCCGCGGCGTTCCTGTCGACGGTCAAGCTCGGCGTCGACGAGGACGTGCTCGTCAACCAGGGGCGCATCAGACCGGTGATTCTCGTGATGCCGTTCGGGTCGACCGGGACGTTCACGGACAAGGAGTGGGCGGACGGGATCGGCGCCCACGAGGGCTGGGAGACCTTCGTCGCGCGCGATGTCGTGAGGGCGATCGACGCTCGCTACCGCACGATCCCCAATGCGTCGGCCCGTGCGATCGGCGGCCTGTCGGAGGGCGGCTACGGAGCGGTCAACATCGCCCTGCACCATCCCCGGGAATTCCGCGTGGTCGAGAGCTGGTCGGGCTACGAGCTCGCCGACGGGATTTCGTCGATCTATGGCGGACGGCAGGCGCTGATCCGGTACAACAGCCCGCTTGTTCGCCTTCGGGCTGTGGCCGCTGCTCTGCGCCGCGATCATGCCTACTTCTGGTTCTACAGCGGGTCGACCGAGAGCCCCTCCTTCCGAAAGCAGAACGCGAAGTTCGCCGGAGAGCTGGCGCGCGCGCGGATCCCGCACCGCTTCTTCATCATCAACGGCGGCCACAACTGGGCGGTCTGGCGGGCGAACGGCTCGACCGCGCTCCAGGTGGCCGCGACTCGCCTGCAGCATGGCTAGGGCGGGTCGCATCGCCGTTCTCTTCGTCGCCGCGCTGGCCGCTCTCGCGACGGTCACGGCCGCCTATGGCTGGCTCTATCTGGTTCGCCCGTGGCCGGGCATGCCGGGGCCGCTGATCGGTGACGCCCTACCGCTCGACGAGCTTCCGGGACACGCCGGCGTCCCGCTCTCGGCGTTCCTCGCCGTCTGGATCGTTACGGCGCTGCTGCTTGGCCTCGTCGTCCGCGTGACGCGGAGCGAGCGGTTGACCGCCGGGGTGCTGCTGGCTCTCGGAGTCGGTGGGTGGGCCTACCTGCTGACGGCCACCTCCATCCTCGTCGTCCGCCAGATCCCCGCCGAGGATGCGTTCCGCGCTGGAGCCGAGGCCCGCGCGGTGTACATCCCTGCGCTCCTGGCCGGGTTCGCTGGAGCGCTCATGGGACGTGTGCAAGTGCGCAGTCGGCCGAGGGCGCCGGTCGTCCTTGCCTGGTTCGTGGCGGCGGCGGGGCTGCTGACGCTGCTGGACGCGCTACTGCCCGAGTACAGCGGCACGCTGCTCGGGCACCTGGCGCCTTCGGCGCGGCCCCTTGCTCGCGGGCTGGCGGGCCCGCTGGGGCTCGCGCTCGTCTACGTGGCGTTCGGCCTCGCCCGCCGCCGAAGGAACGCGTGGAGACTCGCCGTCGGGCTGCTGGGGGGCGCGACGGCACTCCACGTGTTGCACAGCGACTACAGCGCGGTACCGACGGCACTGCTCGCGCTCGTCCTCGTCTCGCGCCGACAGGACTTCCAGGCGCCGGGGGACCCCGAGGCCGGTCCTCGGCTGCTCGTCCGGGCCGCGATCTTCGCGGCGTGCATCTACGGGTACGGCGCGCTCGCGCTGTGGGTGAACCGCTTCGGAGCCGACCAGCCGCTGACCGTCGGTTTCTGCCTCAGAGAGACCACCCGGGCATTGCTCGGCCTCAGCCTTGCCGGATCTCCGCATCTCGTCGAAGGGGTCGGGAGCTGGTTCGGCGTCTCCGTTCTCGTGCTGGGTCTCGCCGCTGCCGCTTTGCTCGTCCACGGATGGCTCGCTCCCTGGCGCTTTCGCGTGCGACAGGTGGCGCAGGAGCGGCAGCGGGCGAGGGAGCTGGTGGAGCGCTGGGGCTCGGACACGCTCGCCCCGTTCGTTCTGCGGGCGGACAAGTCGTACTTCTTCGACGAGAAGGAGCGGGCAGTGCTCGCCTACACCGTCGTCGGCGGGGTGGCGATCGTCTCCGGGGACCCGATCGGGCCGCCCGAGTTGCTGTCGGCGGTCCTCCAGCGGTTTCTGGTCTTCGCGCGCGAGCGTGACTGGCGCGTCGCCGTCCTCGGCGTCTCCGAGCACTGGCTCCCCCTGTACCGCGACTGCGGGCTCCACGCCCTCTACCACGGCGACGAAGCCGTCCTCGACGTCGAGGACTTCTCGCTCGAGGGGCGACCCATTCGGAAGGTGCGCCAGTCCGTCCACCGCCTCGAGCGCGCCCGCTACGCGGCGTGCGCTCTGCGCCCGGGCGAGATCGATCTGAGCCTGCGGGCAGAGCTCGAAGGCGTCGCGCGCGCCTGGCGCGGGGCCGAGCCCGAGCGCGGGTTCACGATGGCGCTCGACGAGCTCTTCCGGGTCGAGGACGCGGTCTTCGTGATCGGGGCCGGGCCGGATCGCCGTGCAAAGGGCTTCCTGCACTTTGCGGTCTGCCCGGCGGCTCGGGCCCTCTCGCTCTCCTCGATGCCGAGGCTCCGTGAGACACCGAACGGCTTCAACGAATGGCTGGTCTGCGAGGCGGTGCGGTGGGCGCGGCTGAACGGGCTCGAGCGGATTTCGCTCAACTTTTCGCCCTTCGCGGCCCTGCTCGCGCCGGAGGCCGAGCTCTCGGCGCTGCAGCGGTTCCAGGCCCACGCGCTGCGCGCGCTGAAGGGTCACTTCCAGCTCGACAACCTGCTCCTGTTCAACCGGAAGTTCTTCCCCTCCTGGGAGCGCCGGTTCGTCGTCTACGAGCGCCGGCGCGACCTGCCGCGGATCGGGATCGCGGCGCTCGCCGCGGAGGCCTACCTCCCGTCGTTGCCGTTCGTCAGGCGGGCCAGCGGATGAGCGCGGAGCTCGCCGTCGGCCTCGCGCTCGCGCTGGCCTCGGCCGCGGCTTTGAACTGGGGATTCGTTGTGCAGCACGGAGCGGCCGCCGCCCTCCCTCCCCTGAGCATCCGGCGGCCGCTCCGCTCGCTGCACGCGCTGTTCGGATCGCCTCGCTGGCTGGTCGGGTTTCTGACCGGGATCGGCGGCTGGGCCCTGTATATCGGCGCGCTCGCGCTTGCGCCGCTCTCCCTCGTCCAGGCGACATCGGCCGGCGGGATCGGGCTGCTCGCCCTCTTCGCCTGGCGATCGTCGGGAACGGCGCCGAGCCGTCAGGAGTTCGCCGGCGTGGCGCTTGCGACCACGGGTCTGGCGCTGCTGGGCGCGTCGCTCGTCGGTGCGAGCCGGACGTCGGCGCACGGCTCGTGGACGGCGGTCGCGGTCTGGATCGGAGCCTCGATCGTGGCCGCCGCGCTGGCGGTTGCCGTCGGTGGCCGCGTGCTGCGATCCGGTGCGGGATTCGGCCTGGCCGCGGGACTGCTGTACGCGGCCGGTGACGTTGCGACGAAGGCTGCAGTCGTCGGTGGCGCTCGGCTGGCGTTCGTGCCGGCGGTACTCGCGTGCCACGGGCTTGCGTTCGTAGCGCTCCAGCTTGGTTTCCAGCGCGGCGGGGCGCTTGCGACCGCAGGCGTCGCGACGCTCTGCACGAACGCCCTGCCGATCGTCGCCGGGACGACCGTCTTCGGCGAGGGCCTCCCCTCGGGGTGGGCGGGCGCGCTGCGCGTGCTCGCGTTCGTGGCGGTGGTCGCGGGCGCGGCGGCGCTCGCGCGTCCCGGCGAGGAGACGCGTACCGTCAACCGCGACCGGCGACGAAGCGTCGCCGTCCACGCCTAGGAAACCGTTTCGGCGACGTTCTGGTATCCCTCTCGGCGCTCATTCGAGGAAAGCGAGGGACGATGCGAAGAATGCGCTGGTTCGTCGTCGCGCT
>Ga0066903_100001887_pt1 | contig 15841 bp, 12 predicted proteins | sample PanSoiMetaGPlot1_FD_67491 | JGI IMG/M metagenome (GOLD analysis project Ga0066903, IMG submission 67491) | Tropical forest soil microbial communities from Panama analyzed to predict greenhouse gas emissions - Panama Soil - Plot 1 (version 2) | ecosystem: Environmental > Terrestrial > Soil >... | reverse complement strand
AAGGGTTCTGGCTACCGGAGCAACCGCCACCGTACCGCTCACTCACCGAGCCCCGCAACCGGTGGAGAACCAGCCGGTATACCAGGAACCCGTACCTCGGCAGCCAATAGAAGAGCCTCCAGTATATGAGTCGCCGATACTGCAGGCATCCGTACAACATGCGCCTGTATCCCAGCCAACGATCCAGCAGCCACCGATTCACCCTGCACGGATAGAGCCGCCGCCCGTACCCCAGCCCATACAGCAACCAGCGGTGGAGGCGCCGCGACCACGCTATGAACCAGTTCGCTATGAGCCGCCGCATCAGGAGACGGTAAGCCCTGAGCCCACAAGTCACGGGCGCGCGCGCCATGAGCCGGAGCCTGAACCTGTCTCCTTGCGGGGCATGAGAACTCACTCGGTGATCTCTGCGTTGGGGCTGGATCCCGATGCTGCTGCGGATGGTGACGGTGAGGCCCACGAAAAATATGAGTACCTCCAGTCTCTGGGCTCGGGAGGCATGGGTGAGGTGGTGCGCGCCTTCGATCGTGACCTCCAGCGATCTGTGGCCATCAAGCTGCTGCGCCCGGAGATCGGAACGCGCGAAGGCGTGCTCCGCTTTATTAAGGAGGCCCAGGTCACCGGCCGGCTGGAGCACCCCAACATTGTCCCCGTCCATGACCTTGGAGTGGATTCAGAGGGAAGGGTTTATTTCTCGCTCAAGCTGATCGACGGCGAGTCGCTAGGCAAGGTAATTGACAAGCGAAAGGGCAACAGCGAAATGTCGCCCGGTCTGCGTTACAAGGACGTTTACACGCCGCTGCGCATGATCGAGATCTTCGTCTCCGTCTGCCAGGCTGTGGCCTACGCCCATTCCAAGGGTATCGTTCATCGCGATTTGAAGCCGGACAACGTGATGCTGGGCCGATATGGCGAAGCCCTGGTGGTGGATTGGGGAATCGCCAAGGTGCTGGCAGACAAGGTGCCTGGAGCAACCACCAAGGATAAAGATGCAGGGACCGAAACGCTACCTCTCGGGGCGCTCAATGTGCCCGCGCCGGAGAAGTCCCTGGAGGGACAGATCTCCGGGACGCCCGCCTATATGTCGCCGGAGCAGGCTGAGGGCCGGATTTCCGCCATCGACGTGCGCAGCGATGTCTATTCGCTAGGTGCGATGCTGTATCACGTGATAGCAGGCCGTCCACCTTATCAAGGAGGCGACAGCCTGGAGATCCTGCGCCAGGTGCAGAAGGGGCCGCCGCGTCCTTTGACCGCAGGTACCGCTGGATTTCATCCGGTACCGCGCGAACTCAAGGCCATCTGCAGCCAGGCCATGTCCAGCGATCCTGCGGCGCGCTACCAGAGCGTGGAGGAGTTGCGCGACGATCTGCAGGCGTACCTGGAAGAGCGCCCGGTCACCGCCTCTCGCGACAATCCCTGGCAGAGCTTTGTCAAATGGCTGAAGAGAAATCGCAAGCAGACGCAGATTGTTGCCGTAACCGCCGGCGCAGCGCTGGCGATCGGTCTTGGCCTCTACTACGGAATTCGCGAATGGCGCGTTCGCGGGTATCTTCAGACGGCCACGGACAAGCTCTACCAATTTCGGATCAATCGCGCATCCGTGACCGGCGGCGGCGATTCCGATGTTACTGCGAGCTACGATCAGTTGAACCGTATCTTTTTCGATCTCCAGCGTGCTCTCGACCTGGCGCCGCAGCGTGCGGCCACCAAAGCCATGCTCTCCGATGCCTACATGGAGCAGTGGCGGCTGGCGATGGGACAGGAAAACTTTCCCCTGGCGGAAAATGCGCGGCGTGAGGTGATTCGCTATGAGGGCGGCGAGCCGAACCGCTACTCAGGTGAATTGAACGGCTCGGCCACAGTCCTGCTCACCCTGGATCCGGAAAATGCACGGATTTATCTCTTCAAGTACGTGCGTATCGACGTCAAGCGCGATGGCGGCGAGATGGAAACGCGGCTGGTGCCCGTGCCTTACGATCTGGCCCATCTGGATGTGTTCCCGGACGCGCTAAACGCAGAAAACATACGGGCACGCAGCGGCCCGGTGGTGCTGCCCGGCGCTCATAGCATCTTTAATCTTGTGCCCGTGCAATCTGCGATGGTTCCTTTCAAGACGGTGCACAATCTGCATCTTCCGCCGGGCACTTATTTGCTCCTGGCGCAAGTCACGGGCAGGGAAGACACGCGAGTGCCTCTGCTGGTGCCACGGGTAGGAACGGTGGAGCAAGCTATTCACCTGCCCACAGCGGACGAGTTGCCCGCAGGCTTCTTCTATATTGCCGGCGGGACAGCGCGCATCGGAGGGGACTCGGCCAACGCTTTGCCTCCCAGTTCCACCAACATCAAGCCATTCCTGCTCTACCACGACGAGATTACCATGGGAGACTACGGGGAATTCCTGAAGGCTCTGGTGGATGACGGAAAACGAGCGGAGGCTGAGCAGCGTTTGCCTCGCGATTTCGGCAAACAGCTTGCCGTTCTGACCAGAGATCGCGATAGGAACAAAGATGGACTGCTGACCGGCTTGAATACCTCTCACCCCCAATGGTTTCTGGCCTCAGCGGTGCGGGGGATTTCTTTCATCGATGTGCAGGCTTACATCCAGTGGCGCTCAGGGCGTGACGGTCTGCATTATCGCCTGCCTACCGAAGTGGAATGGGAAGGTGCGTGCCGTGGCGCGGATGGACGGCGTTTCTCCTGGGGGAATCGTTTTTCGCGCAGCTTCGCCTTCATCCTTCAGGGCTACAACGACACCGGTGGAGACCGCCAATGGAAGTGGGAGGACTTCAAGGATGAATCGCCCTGGGGAGTGCACGATCTGGCCGGAGGCGCAGCGGAGTGGACCTCGACCATCTACAATCCGGAAGCCCGGCCCGGCACCGCGGAGTACGGACAGTACGCCATCCGGGGCAACGCCTGGTCGCTGCCCCCAGTGGGGTTAGAGTGTGCTTTCCGAACTTCAGGCCAGCCCGATTACTTCCATCCCACCATCGGCTTCCGATTGGCGTTGGATTATCCCGTACAGAGAGCAATACCTTTGGGCGACAAGGAAAACTGAGCTTCAGATCGAGGCCGTCTCCAACTATGCGAGTATTTTCTGACTTGAGGAGAACATGAGCCTTACGGGAGGCCAGTTGGGCGCACACGTGAGGATGGTGCCATGGTTCAGTTGCTCCATTGAGCAGCGACAAACAACGGGGGCCGAGCCACAGGGATTTCAGTCACGACCAGCCTAAGCAGCGAAGCGCAGTCGTTGACTCCTCTCGCAAACACAGACATCAACCGCCCCTTCCGGAGAAGTGCGTTTTTCCGTGATTTAGCCTCGCCGGAAAGGGCGGGACCTTGATGATGTTGTTGCGCTCTTTCTTACCGATTCGAGTGGCAGGATGTGTGCCGTTAAGAGCTAGCCGACCTTCCGCTGTGGTTCTGCCTCGGTCTTTACGGTGTTAGCCCACTCATTCACCTGCTTTTCCGCCGCTTCCTTGGCGAGTCCGTAGCGTTGTTGAATCAGGCCTATAAGCTGCTCGCGGCGGCCGCTGACCACGTCAAGGTCGCTATCCGTCAGCTTTCCCCACTTGGCCTTGGCATGGCCTCTTATCTGTTTCCATTTACCCTCGATCTGATCCCAATTCATTGATTCTTCTCCTTTTTTCTTACGAACTTACAAGGGTGATGTAGTTGCAACCTGACACCGTTCTGCTTCGGTCCAACTCAGGGCAGAGAAACGGTAAAAACCTGCGCCATCACCCCTCAATTTTCCTTGGATGCAACAAATGCGCCAGGATTTTCCTCAATGGGTAAGTTGGTGGCGCGGGCTGCCGCTGCTGGATTAGAGGAGAAGATGCTGATGCGGAGAGGGATGAGGGCCCATGAAGCCTCCCGGCGGTTGTAAGTGTGGCGCCAAATTTCTTGCCAGCTTTCATTTTCTTCGGGTTTAGGATTGGATTTCGCCAAAAACCCTTCTTGCAAACCAAGGAGGTCACATGTCGGCTACATTTCCGATCTATCCGGCCCACACCGCCCTCCTGAGCATGGATTGTCAAACCGGCATCGTCTCTCTCTACGCCAAAGACGACAAAGACGCTTTTCTGACTCGTACCGCAAGCGCCCTCAATCATGCGCGCTCCAAGGGCATGATGGTGATCCATGTCCAGGTCGGCTTTCGTCCCGGGCTCCCTGAGGTCAGTTCTCGAAACCTTCTCTTCGGCTCGATCAAGTCCTCGCCCTTACATCAGAAACTGTTTCAGGGACCGAGTGGAGCGATCCCGGCCACCATCGCACCCAAAGAAGGCGAAATTACCGTCACCAAGCATCGCGTCAGTGCCTTCACCGGCACCGACCTGGCCATGATCCTTCGCGCCAACGACATTGACACGCTCGTTCTCTTTGGCATCGCTACTAGCGGCGTTGTCCTTTCCACTCTGGTTGAAGCCTCCGACAGCGATTTCCGGCTGGCTGTCATCAAGGATTGCTGTGCCGACCTCGACTCGAATGTCCATGATTGCCTCGTGAACAGATTCTTTCCCTCCCGGGCAGCGGTGCTCACGGTTCGGGAATTTGTGGAAGCGTCGTGACCATGCAAGACACTGCCGGGGAACAGGCTGGAAATCAAGATGGTGTTGTTCCCGCCCACGGCTTGATTCTGGGCAACCAACGCCGCACGTTAGCGCAGAATTCCTTGTATTCGTCGCCGAACTTGCTGCGTAACGTAGGCTCTTCGTAAGCCAGCACGAAAATATGGAAGCCCAGCCAGACCACCAGGCCGTACCCCAAGACGCGGGCGTTTCCGAAAAACAGTCCCTGGCCGAAGATCAGCGAGGTTACTGCGACGTACATGGGATTTCGTACGTAGCGATACAGCCCGGTCACGACCAGATGTTTTGGCGGCGCAACCGGGGCCGGTGTACCGAAACCTTGCCAGGCAAAGCGGGCGAATGAATCCAGCAGCACGGGAAGTCCGAGGGCGATCAGAAACACTCCCAGCCAGCGAAACGGAGCGAATCCGAGCAAGGGCGGCGCTATCCGCCAGCGATCGAACGTCCAGGGACCATAGACCGCCAGCGTGCCTGGAGCAATGACCAAAAAGATAGCTGACCCGAGAATGGCGGCAAAACGGTTCATGGCAGTCCGCTATCAATATCTACTCCTGAGGGCGTCCACGGGTTCAATAAATTAAAGACACATTTGTGCCGAACTCCCTACCATCCCTGGGAAGTTACCCGGCCTCATATACTGACGGTTCAATTTCTTGCTAATCGTTTGTGATCGCAGCGATCAAGCTCACAACCCGGGGTACGCGTGCAATCGCGATTTTGCCTCGCGTTCCACAGTCACATGATGGCAATGTGACGAGTGCCGCACTTCCACAGGTAGAGGCATTTCAGCGAGCGAAACTTTGAATGGGCTTGGGCCCAAGCCGACGCACACGCGTCCGGACAAATACAGAGCGGCGCTGCAGTGATCGCGATGCGGCCTTCCGACTCTGTTACCGTTGGAGTTGCCGGAGTCGAGTCCACGTGGCCAGCAGTACAACAACACGGGTCGGGAGGTTTCGTGGACAGAGCGAAGAAAAATGACAAGGATCTCTCGGTTATGTCGTTGCACCCCTGGCACTTGAACTGGGACCGGTTCGCGCTCTCCACGGCAGCTTGGATCAATATTGGATGCCCGCTGAGGGCGGTGACAGACTCGATGCTGCCGTCCACGCGGACATAAACCTTTAGACGTACTTCGCCGGCAATCCCTGCGATCTTTGCCATTTGCGGGTACAACGGGGGAGCTAACTTCTCCAGAACCACCTGAGGCGTGGAATCTCCATTATCAGGTCTCATTTGCTCAGGAGCAGATTGAGCAAAAACGGACGACCAGAGTGCAAGCATGACTGTCCACGTGGCTATACTGAACTTAACTCCAGGTTTCAGGACAAGGTTTTCAGAGCGCCAACGCTGCAACAAATGCTGCGTTATTAGTCGAAACCGCATCAGTTGCGTTATAGGCAAGCCGGCCAGGCTGCGGACGGGTGGCGCAAACAGTGATTCTTCGCTCACGATCCGGTCTCCTCGGGTCGAGCTGTGTTTGTCGAGGTTGTCACCCATGTAGCCGTAGGTTCTGTTACCCATTTGTCCGGAACGGACATTACGGAAATGGTGGGCGGTGAAGGACTCGAACCTTCGACCTCCTGCTTGTAAGGCAGGCGCTCTAACCAGCTGAGCTAACCGCCCACGGCATGGGCTCCAGAAAGTTGCTTGGGGAACACGAGGCGCGATTATCCCCCCATCGCAGTATAGAGGCAGGCAGCCGGCGCGGTCAAAAAACGGAAGCAGCCCTAAGTTACTGCGAACCAAGCCGGTTACCGGAGATGTGATACCTGAGGTGGCCCTAAAGTTTCCCAATTGTGGTAGGCTCACCAAAGGCAATTCCCCCTCCTGAGATTTGAACAAAGATGACATCTGTGTTCGACAAGCTCCCCACCATTCTTGTGCTCGCCGTACTGGTGGGTATTTTTGTCGCTTTGCGGCGCCACGTAAAATCGCCACGGCTGGGATTATGGATTGCCGCTTGGGTCCTGGTATATCTGCACTTTTTTGTCGGGTTGTTTGAGCCTGCCGACGCCAACCTGACTGCCCTCATGCACATCATGGACGAGGGCACATTGGCGCTCGCGGCTCTGTTCTTTGTCGCCTCACTGACCTCATTTTTCGAAAACCGCAGGCACACTATCACGCTCCTGGTCCTGGGCGGGATTCCGATTCTGAGTTATATCGCGGGCATGGGGTATGGAAAGGACTGGCGCACGCTCTACATCGTCTGTCTGTCCAGCATATTCTTTGGCATACCGTTGTTCGTGGCTCTCTTCCGGGACATGACAATGGAAGCGCTGATCTGGATGCCGGCCGCTGTAGGCACCGGCATCGTCGCGGTCAGGCATGCCTGGCGGCACGATTACGACTGGGGCTGCCTTGCTGCGCTAACCATAGGTTTCGCACTTCCAGGTTTTCTCTATTGGCGGCGCTACCGTCGCTGGTCCCCGGGAGTGATTGCCAGCGCCGGGGGATTCTTCCTGTGGGGAGCTGTATTTCCCTTAAACATTCTCGTCGATGCCAGGTGGCCAACCCTGCACATCAACCCTGAACTTTGGAATACCCCCAAATTTTTTGTTGCCTTGGGCATGATCCTTACCCTGCTGGAAGACAAGTCCGCATTTCTGAAATCGGCTAGTGACAGGGAAGCCAAGCTCAGCCGCCAGCTGCAAAAATTCGCGGGCATTACCTCACGCCTGTTGACCGGCGTGGAGGTGAATTCACTGTGCGACGAGATTGCCCAGGCCATCGCGGAGACCAGCACCTTTCGCCGGGTGATTATCGTGCTGAGCAACGATGGGCGCAGCGTCTATCCCGCCGGCCACGCGGGTTTTGAGCCTTCGGAAGTTCGGCAGATCGAGTACCAGTGCGCCAACCGATGGAAGCTCGATCACGTAGCCGAAGTATGCCGGGCCGGCGCCAGGTTGGGAGCAAACTCCTTCTTGCTGCAGCCCGCGCAGGCGGATCAATATGGTCCGATACCCAGCTCGCAGCAGTTCGAGCCGAATCGATTCTGGGAGAACGGCAGCATGGTAATCGTACCCCTGCGCTCCACGCGCGGGATCTATGTGGGCGGGTTGGGCCTGGACGATCCCCGCGACGTGACCCGCGTTACCGCAGAAGAAATGTCCAAAATTGAAATGCTGGCCGGAGACCTGGCCGTCACGATCGATAACGCAGCCTTGCACCGGCAGCTCGCCCGATCGGAAAAGCTCGCCGCTATCGGCCAGCTGGTGGCCGGCGTGGCTCATGAGCTCAACAATCCCCTGGCGTCCATCGTGGGGTATTCCGAGCTGCTGATGGATGAGATCAGCAGCGGCGCCTCGCGTCAGAAGCTCGACAAGATGATCCGCGAAGCCCAGCGTATGCGGCGAATCATTGAGAACCTGCTGCGCTTTGCCCGGCAGAACAGCCTGGAAAAGAAGTCGGCAAATCTCCAGCCGCTGCTCCAGGAGGTGCTGGCGCTGCACGAATATCACATTCGGGAACACAACGTGGACGTGCAGGTGGCGATCGAGCCGGATCTGCCGCAGGTGGCAGTGGATGAAGACCAATTCAAGCAGATCCTGCTCAACCTGCTGAACAACTCGATCGATGCCATGGGCAACGCGGCCGACAAGCGAATCAGAATTGAAGCGGCCCGCCGCGAAGACCGCATTGTCCTCCGCGTGGACGATAACGGGCCCGGCTTTGACGACATCAACCGCGTCTTCGATCCCTTTTATACCACTAAGCCAATTGGAAAAGGCACAGGACTGGGCCTCAGCATCTGCTATGGCATCGTGAAGGAGCACGGCGGCGACATCCAGGCCATGAACCTGGAGCCACGTGGAGCCCGCATCGTGCTTGAGCTGCCGGCGCAGGTTGGAGTCGCAGCGGCGAGTGTCGTCGGCTCGTAATCGTTTCAAGCCTGCCAAGAAACACCTTTGAAACGCGGAGGAACGGAGGGAGCGGAGAGCTTTCTGTTCTCCTGTCTTTTTCCATTCCTCACTGTGTTCTAAGGCTGAACGCTGCGTTGCGGACCTAGGTCCGCTCAGTAGAAAATCCCACGAATGCGGAGGAAGGCCTGACGACTCGGCCCAGTCGCTTCTTCCTGTCTTTATGGAGTGCTCCGTTTCCTGCTTTCCTCAGTGTTTCAAGGGTTTTGGTCCGACCGCCACGACTGCGCAAAAAATCAGAACACCTTCCGTTCCCAGGTAGTCTTTCTGTGCAGGAAGGCAAAATGGCCGGGCAGGTAATTTTGGGAGAGACATTGCTGAAGCAGGCATTGGCCACCGCGACCGAAGAGCCGGCAAGAACGGTGGAAGGTTTGGTGGCTGAGTATGCCTCGATGGTCTTCCGCATTGCTTACTCCATTCTCCGCAACCACCACGATGCCGAAGATGCTGCCCAGGAGTGCTTCCTTCGCGTGGTGAGGTTCCAGAAGCGACTCACCGAGGTGCGAAATCCCAAGACCTGGCTGGCGCGGATCGCCTGGACAACGGCGTTGGACCGGCGCTCGGGACGATCGGACGCTTCCGGGCATGAGGAGATTTTTGAGGACGATGCGCTCGCGCAGTTTCCCGATGCAGCGCAGCGGCCCGACGAGCGCCTGGGCTCGGAACAGATGCGTCAGTTGCTGGAAAGGCTGATTGCCGGTCTGCCTGAAGAGCTGCGCCAGCCGCTGGAACTCTCTACCGTGCATGAGCTCAATTCGGCTGAGATCGCGGACGTGATGGAGATACCTGAAGGCTCGGTGCGGACTCGTTTGATGCGCGCTCGCCGGTTGCTCAAGGAAAAGCTTTCCATCCTGCTGGAGGTAAAGAAACATGGCTGAACAGGAACAGGAAAAAGACAAACGGCTGAATGATCTGTTGGATTCCATGCTCTCGCGGTACTCGTCAGCAGATCCGCGGCCTGGGTTCGAGACAAGAATCCTGGCCACAGTGAAAGATGCAGAGGCGCCAAAAAGGCCATGGTTTTGGAACCTGCGTTGGCTAGCAGCAGGGGCGGTTGGGGTCTCTGTGGCGGCAGTTATCGTGTTCGTCCTCTTCTCTCGGACTGCTGCTCCGCGGCCTCAGCCGCAAGGGCGTAGCAACCAGAAGACTCCCCCAACGCGGGTTACTCCTCCTGAGGAGACAACTATTTCGAAGACTGTCACCGTGCTAACCCCGAGCCGTAGGTCCGCCAGTGTGCCGGTCCACGACACACTCGTAGTTGCGGCAAGGCTGGAAGTTTTTCCCAAGCCCGTGCCTTTGTCGGAACAGGAAATTCTGCTCCTGCGCTATATGGCGTCCACGCCGCGCGAAGAGCTGATTGCGCAAAGCCATCCCGACGAACCGCCTGTGGACCTTGGGCAGGACACGCCTCCGGTGCGCGATTTGACCCAGGTTCCACAACGATCCAGCAATACTCAATAGGAGATACTATGAAAACCCTTTGCAGAATCATGATAGTTCTCGGCCTTGGAGTTACGCTCTTGGCCCAGGCGCCTAAGAGCGCGGCGGAGCAACCCGCGAAAAAGGAGAATGGCGATGCCCAAGAGCCCAGAGCGTTAGTTGCTGAGAACTTTTACAAGCTCAACTTCGTCATTTATGAACTCGAAGACGGTAAGCGGGTGAACCAGCGCGACTACAGCGTGATTGGCAGGACCAACACGGGCCCGCCGGCCACGCTAAAGGTAGGAACACGAGTGCCTATTTACATTGACGACAAGAAGATGCAGTACCAATACATGGATGTGGGCGTGGAGATTCGTTGCGCACTCAAAGAATCGCTAGGGAAGCTGCATGCAAATTGCGATTTCAATATCAGCAGCCTGGTCTTACCCGGGTCAGGAACAGACACTCCAACGATTGTTGCCACCCCGGTGGTACGAAACACGAGCACCAACACCTGGGCTGTACTGACGCCTGGCAAACCGGCCCTTATCAGTACCATCGACGACGTGAACAGCAAGAAACGTACGCAGATCGAAGTGACTGCCACTCGCGTGGACTAAGTCGAGTTTCCCCGGGAACAGGGGCGCCAAGGTGCCCCTGTTTGTCTTGATTTGTGCATCTTAGTATGTGCATTCCAGGCGGAGTGCGCCTGGTGTTTCCGCGGGCTCTACTTCGAAGGCAAGCCCTGGGACAGAAATAAGTTTGCTAGCCAGCGGCCTTGCAGATGTATAAAATGTGCTCACGTATAGGATTTCTGGCTGGTAGGGTTTCCTCCATGTTCCCCAAAGGAGGTAAGTCGTGAAGTCCATTCTGTTTGTCGACGATCACGAGGTCCTGGCACGTCTGAGCTGCGAAATCCTGGAGATGCAAGGATATCGGGCGGTCGACGCGCATAGCGGCGAAGAGGCTTTACAAAAACTCCAGGGCGAGCAATTCGATGTCCTGGTTACGGATATGCGCCTAGGAGCTATGAACGGTCTGGAATTGGCGCGCAAGGCACACGAGCATGCTCCTGAGATTCCAGTCATCCTGATTACCGGTTACGAGCCGGTCGATGTCGGCAACGATGCGGTTGCCTGCCTGCAAAAAGAAGACCTGTTTCCCGCTCTCCTGGACAAGATCAAGAAGGTGGTCGGCCAGGGCGGCAAAGAGCCGGAGATCGCGAAAACAGCATGACGAGCAATTAGCACTCAGCAATCAGCACTCAGCTAAAATCTAAAGTTCGTCGGGACAGATCGCTCACGTTGACTCAGGAAGAGACCGCTCTTGAATCGTGTGAGTGACGCCGACAGGTAGCCCGATCTCGCCTTCGCGGGATGAGAATTCAGAAGGAGCTGAGTGCTGATTGCTGAGTGCTGACTGCTAACTGTGCCCCGCCTTATTATTAATGCTGACGATTTTGGCCTTACGCCGGGCGTAAACCGCGGAATCGTGCAGGCTGCGCGCACTCGAGGGACGTTCTCGGCGACCATCATGGCCGGGTCGAAGGCTTTTCCTGAAGCGATCGCACTGGCCCGTGAAACACCCCAGCTCAAGACTGGCTGCCACGTCGTGCTGATTGACGGCGAGCCCGTGGGAGAGAATGCTCCATCCCTGGTCGTGAACAATGGCCGCTTCCGCAGCAGCGTGAAGGACTTTTGTCGGGCGGCATTACGGAGTCAGATCGCGCCCGATGAAGTGCGCCGCGAAGCGGAAGCACAGATCCGCAAGATCCAGTCACAGGGAATCACGCTGACGCATATTGACAGTCACAAACACACACACGTTCTTTCTCGGATTCTGGTTCCTTTGTTGCAAGCGGCAAAAGCCTGCGGAATTCGCGCCGTGAGGAATCCCTTTGAACCGATACGAAGCTGGCCTCTGGGCAGAGTGGCTGCCACCCCGGGACTCTGGGTGCGTGCAGCCGGCGTTACGGGATTCCGCGCCTTTCATGGGGCATTCCGACGTGCCATTCGCGAGGCAGGCATGCTCACCCCGGATGGCACAGTTGGCATGGTTGCCACAGGATTTCTCGATCAAAAGATGTTGACGGCAATTCTGAAGGCGCTGCCGGAAGGCACGTGGGAGCTGGTCTGCCACCCTGGGTATGCGGACTCTGACCTAGAAGCTGCCGGTACACGGCTGGTCCAATCACGCCAGGTAGAGCTGAATGCCCTCGCTTCCGAGGAGACCAGGAAGGTGATGAACGAGCAGGGCATCGAATTGATTTCTTACGCCGATCTGAAAGAATAGTGAATCCGGACACGCAGCCTCGAAATCCAAAGACAGCATTAATAAAAGATCGGGAGATCGGGTGATCGGAAGTGCGGTCATCGGCAATCTTCATTCGAAGCTGTTTTCCCAGATGTTAGCCTCGCCGCCTTCAGATGATCCGATGATCCGATTGTATAAAGGCGAGCCCGGCTTGCCTGTTGCACGAAGCGCAGAAGGATCACGGCGAGGAGAAGGCTCGGGAGCGGTTTGGAGCGGAGCGACGCCGGAAGGGATCGGAAAAGGCGAGCCCGACTAGCGCGGCTCGCCTGCTGCAGAGGAGCAAAAGGATCACGGCGGGGAGAAGGCTCAGGAGCGGTTTGGAGCGGAGCGACGCCGGAAGGGATCGGAAAAGGCGAGCCCGACTAGCGCGGCTCGCCTGCTGCAGCAGGAGCAAAAGGATCACGGCGGGGAGAAGGCTCAGGAGCGGTTTGGAGCGGAGCGACAAGAATGAAGATAGGAATAACCTGCTATCCCACTTATGGCGGCAGCGGCGTGGTTGGCACGGAGCTGGGTATTGAATTAGCAGCCCGGGGCCATGAGGTCCATTTCATCACGTACCAGCAGCCCATTCGCCTGAATACGCAGCAACAGCCACAGATTTCATTTCACGAAGTAACGGTTTCTCAATATCCCCTGTTCGAGTACCCTCCTTACGATCTCGCCCTGGCTACGCGCATGGCGGAGGTGGCTGAGCTTTATGGCCTGGACATTCTGCACGTGCACTACGCCATTCCGCACTCGGTCAGTGCGCTGCTTGCCCGGCAAATGCTAGCCGTACAAACCAACGGCAAAGCGCGCAAGCTGCCCTTCGTGACCACGCTGCATGGGACTGACATAACGATTGTCGGGGCCGATCGATCCTATCTGCCGGTCACTCGCTATTCCATCGAGCAGAGCGACGGCGTTACCGCCATCTCAAACTATCTGAAGCAGAGAACCTTGCAGGAGTTTGAGATCCGGAATCCGATTGAGGTGATCTACAACTTTGTAAACTGTGACACCTACCATCGCGACGCCAACGCCGCGGAGCGGCGCAGCGAATACGCGGGGAAAGATGAGCGCATTCTGGTGCACGTCTCCAATTTCCGGCCGGTCAAACGGATTGGTGATGTAATCGAGATCTTCGACCGCGTACAGAAGCAGGTGCCGTCAAGATTACTGCTGATGGGTGATGGGCCTGAGCGATCGCGCGCCGAATGGCTGGTAAGCCAGAAGAAATTGCGCGACAAGGTCGAATTCCTGGGCAAAGTAGACCGCGTGAGCGAGAACCTTTCCATTGCGGATTTGATGCTGATGCCCAGCGAATTGGAGTCTTTTGGCCTGGCGGCGCTGGAAGGCATGGCCTGCGAGGTACCGTCCATAGCGACGGCTGTGGGCGGAGTGCCCGAGGTCATCGAGCATGGCCGCACCGGTTTTCTGGCTGAGGTTGGCGACGTGGCCACCATGGCCAGGGACGCGATTTCGATCCTCTCTGATGAAAAGCGGTTGCGTGAAATGGGAATGGTAGCGCGATGGGAGGCGCAGTCTCGTTTCTGCGCCAGCAAGATCATTCCTGAATACGAGAAATTCTATGAGCGGGTGCTGGAGCGGGCAGCGTAGATTGGGCTGGCGGCGCTTTCGTCGGACTGCAGCACCGGCAACTCCACCATCACCAACGTGCCGTGCCCGTCGCGGCTCTGGACCGTCATTTTTCCTTCATCGCCAAAGAGGACATGTAGCCGTTCGGCTACATTGACCATACCGATGCCGCGTCCGGAACCGGCCTGGGCCGCTACCGCGGGGGGAGCGCTCATGCCTACACCATCATCTTCCACCTGGATCATCAGCTTGCCATCCTGCAACCGGCTGCGCAGGGTAATACTGCCGCCATCTACTTTAGGAGAAAGACCGTGTTTGATGCTGTTTTCCACCAGCGGCTGCAGCAGCATGGAAGGGATGATCACATCCAGCGTGTCCGGGTTCAGGTGTTTGTAGACGCGCAATTTGTCACGTCCAAAGCGTACGACCTCGATGTCCAGGTAATCGTCCACAAACTCGATCTCCTCGCGGAGCTGCACAAACTCGTCGTGCTTGCCCAGAAGCCGGCGCAGGATCTTGGAGAGCTTTACGATGAGCTCGCGCGCGCGATCGGGATCAAAGCGCACCAGCGACGAGACCGAATTCAGGGTGTTGAAGAGAAAATGAGGATTGATCTGGCTCTGCAGCGCATCCAGGCGGGTTTCCAGCAGCAGGCGGTCTTGTTCCTCCAGCTTCATCTCGATGCGCGCCAGGTTCCAAATCTTGATGGGAATGGATATCGTGGCAATTACGCCGGCCAAAACCAGCATCAGGGCCAAAGGCATTGGAGTCGGGAGGTCGCCGGGACCGAGGGCGAACAGGCCCTTGGGCGCTGCAATCTTCAGCTCCACTCGCGCTGCTTGCAAAGCCACGATGATCAGGAAAAAAGCCGTCTGCCAGTCAATCCGCGGATGGCGCACATTGCGCTTGAGCCAGCGGTACACGCTCATGTCTAGAAATGGCGAGAAGGTCCAGATCTCTTCTTCATTGCGGCAGAAGTGGCGGAGCGATCCCGCGAGCATGCCTGCCATCACATTGACTGCCATGGTGAGGTATTCACCGTGAAACATAGCCGGGAGGGCAATGATTGCCCCGCCGAGCGTGCCGGCCACGCGGCCCCCCATGACACCAATCAGAATCGAGGCTTCAAACCCCACGTCCACGCCCATATCCGAAGCCTGGAGGTACTTGCCCCGGCAACGGATATAGACCCCGAGCGCGAAGGGAATGGAGGTGAAAAGAGTGAAAAGGATGTTCTTGCGCCGTGAGCGACGCTCTGCGAAGAGCAGCTTCTTGAATTCACGAGACCGCCCCCAAACGCTGGCCACAGCCGCGGCGGTCCCCATCTTGACTAAAAGCTGGAAAAACAGTGACTCCCAGTCCACAGAGCTATTTTTTCACGAATGTGGCCGATTTTCACAGAGGATACGCATATTGGACATTACATTTGGTCCGGCGCGGGCTCCCGAGGGCGTGGTATCCAGATTGAGAGACAAGTATCAGGGCCTGACGTCGGGCCGAAAAAATGCGAGTAGCCACCTGCTTCTTGGATGACAGGATCGGCGTGTCTGAATGAAAGGCACGTCATAAGACCGCGCGCGCCGGGCAGGAACACAGGATCGTATCTTCTCAGTGCCTCCGTGGTTGGTGAGCTGTGACTAAGGCATTCGCAAAGCGCGCGGGCGAGAAGGCTGAGATGTCGATGCCTGCGGGTCGTTCCATAACCAGGGCGGCCATGATGCGAGCGGTTATCGGAGCCAGCAGGATGCCGTTGCGAAAATGTCCGCTGGCTAGAAAAAGACCGAGCTCAGTCTGCCCCAGGAGCGGCAGATTGTCCGGACTGCCGGGACGCAGTCCCGCCCAGCTTGCCGTGACCGGCGCCTCAGCTAGTTCCGGCACCAGATTTCCGGCGGCATTGTGCAGATGGTCGATGGTTTGTGCGGAGACAGTCTTGTCGTAACCTACGTCTTCCACGGTGGCGCCGATCAGGATCTTCCCTGAGCTGCGCGGCACAATGTAAACTTCCGGCGC
>Ga0066903_100001886_pt1 | contig 15844 bp, 18 predicted proteins | sample PanSoiMetaGPlot1_FD_67491 | JGI IMG/M metagenome (GOLD analysis project Ga0066903, IMG submission 67491) | Tropical forest soil microbial communities from Panama analyzed to predict greenhouse gas emissions - Panama Soil - Plot 1 (version 2) | ecosystem: Environmental > Terrestrial > Soil >... | reverse complement strand
GCCTCAAGGAGTTCCGCCGCATCGCCACCCGTTACGACAAAACCGATGCCAGCTTCGCCGCCGCCATCTATCTCGTCGGCGCGTTGCTTGCTCTCAGATGAATGTCTACAGGCCCTAGCTAGCGTCAGCGGGAGACCCCCCGGCTCTGCCGGGGAGGCAGTAGCAGTTTGACGAATCCGGCAGTCCATCGACGGGCTCCCAACCGTGAGCAGCCACGCACACGGAAGGAACTCCGCCGATGGATGAGCATCAAAGCCTAAGCCACACGATATGGGACTGCAAATACCACGTAGTCTTTATCCCGAAGTGCAGGAGGAAGACGTTATATCTGGAGCTCGCAAGCACCTGGGCGAGGTATTCCACAAACTCGCGGCGCAGAAAGAAGCGAAGATCGTGGAAGGGCATCTGATGCCCGACCACGTTCACATGATGATCTCGATCCCTCCGAAATACGCGGTTTCACAAGTAGTGGGCTTCATCAAGGGCAAGAGCGCGATCCACTTGGCCCGGGTCTACGGAGAAAGGAAGCGTAACTTTGTGGGCCAGCACTTTTGGGCGCGCGGCTTCTTCATCAACACGGTGGGGCGGGACGAGCAGGCAATCCGCGCCTACATCCGCAACCAAGAGAAGGAGGATCAGAGATTGGACCAACTCAATCTCTGGCGTTGACCCAGCCACCTTCAGGTGGCTCAACCTTCAGGGGCCGCGTTAGCGACCCCTTCTGCCGCCCCGGGCGGCTCCAATCCTAAAGCCCCCGGCTTTGCCGGGGGATACTTACATCACCCTTTTCACGTTGGACGAAATGTTGAACGCTTTGTTGGGCGTCTGCGCTTCCCGAAAGCGGTTGCATCTTACCATAAGTGGATTGGCAAAGATTGCTTGAGAGCAGTTGACTCTTAATCAGCGGGTCCAAGGTTCGAGTCCTTCTGCGCCCACCACATAACTGCTTAATATTGCAGCAGAATTTGCAGATCAGGCGAGGTGACCTTATTCCACAAGAGACGAGGATAAGGTAAAATAAGGGATGCCGTGCCGGATACATGGGGAGTGCGCTTGATCGCGGTGACCGGCCGGCCCCTTGTGTGGCTTAGCTGCCCGAGATTGCCCACGGTGTACGTTGCGCGCCTTTGGCACGCCTGCGCCTTGCGGGGGGCATGTGTAGTTACCTATTAATCTGGACCGCCTGCCATCAATCGCACAAGAGTCGGGATGTATGATCGCCAAGTTGCGGACCCTGTTATGGCAGGTGCACAATGCTGCGGGAGACGACTTCACGGGAGTGGGCATTCTTGTGTGCGACACGCCCGACATACTCCCAATCCTGCCGCTCCGACCCGTGAGCACGCTCTCGTGCGGGATGGACCTAGTCGGTTCACTCGCGGCGATTTCGGTTCGCGACAGCGAGTACCATGACGGCTTTCATATCGTATCATCCGACTGGAGACTTACTCGGGTTTCCCAATATTTCTCGCCCCCGATTCTAGCCGACGCGAGGATTGATCGGACGAAGGTTTTCGGTGGACGATACATCGCGGCACTATTCGGCTCAGCAATCCATGGGGTTCAACTGGCGGGAATCGCCAGCCGGGACTTCGGGATCGCAGTCTTCGAAAATGGTTCCGAACGGCTTTTTGAGCCTGCCCCATGATGAATCTACTGCCCTTTGTCCTAGTTATTCGATTTGTCGCGGTTATCTACGCGGCCCTCGTCGCTCTGCTCGTCGCTATTAGCTGGAAGTTCGGTTCGCAGACGATCTTAGGAAGTATTCCGTTCGCATTCTCTGGCGCGATTATACTTCAGCTCGCTCTTGTTGGATGGTTCTATTTCGGCTGGCGGCGCCTGTGGAGGTGGATTCCGGCGTTGAACCGCCTGCTATTTCCTGACCTCGCAGGCGAGTGGACCATGGAAATCCACTGGCAGGCTGAGGGCGAATGCGGAGTTGTCAACGCAGAAGCGACGATAAGGCAGGATTTTCTGCGGGTCAGTATGGAAGTAAGGTCTCCAAAGTCTGAGTCGCAAACCTTGATAGCGCAGCCCAAGAAGGAGCCAGAATCGGGAACGCCCGTCCTCTATTACGTGTACCTGGTGGTTCCGAGGGCGGTGGGACTCAATCCAAGCTCACCATATTATGGCGCCGCCATTCTCAAGTTCTCTGAGTCAGGTGGAGGACAGCTGACTGGCAACTATTGGACAAGCAAACGAACCAGCGGTCACTTTCGGCTCCTGCACCGAAGGTGTGTGTGACCAGATGCAATTCGAGCGCCTCGAAAAACCTTTCTTAGCCTCAACCGAATCAGCTGAGCCTGGGACTCCGAACTCGCTTCGAGTCAATATCATTTAGATAACTAGCGACCAAATGAATCGCAGTTAACTAATCTTGCAGCAAACCGATCTGGTGCCCACCTGTGTGGCAAGAGCGCCTCCCCGGGGGAGGACTGCGCAGACGGGGAGCTGTAAATGAACGTTGCCTACCAGGGGCCGTGGCCCCAACTGTCCGAAGCCGACGCGTCGCTCATGGACGTGGCTCGGCGGATTCAACTCAGCAAGACCAAGCATGAAGTCGCGGAACAGAATTTTCGCGCGCTGTGCCAGCACGTAGACCGCGAGGGAAGCCCGCTACACAAAAGAGTCATCGAATGCTACCCCAGCGGCAGCTTCGCGACTGGCACCGCCATCGCCTCGCGCGTTGCCAAGAACCAGCACGACGTCGGTGTCGTGATCGAGCTTGAGGTCGCTGCGAACACCAATCCGCAGATGATCCTTGAGTTGCTATTCGAAGCGATCAACGGTGAGCAAGGTAGCCGCTATCACGGCAAGGTGACCCAGAACAGCCGCTGCGTGACCGTCAAATATGACGATGGCACCACCGTGGACCTGATGCCGATCGCTCGGACCTCCGGACCCCAGCGGACCGGGCAGTTGTTCCACTTCAAGGCTGGCGAGAGCTACCACAAGCCTGTAAACCCTTGGGGGTTCGCGGACCATTTCAATCGCCACGTCGAATTCGATCCAGCTTTTCACCAAGTGTTCAAGGGTCGGCGGCTTCTCGTGGAGGGCGAGGCGCTGTTGAAGGCCGAGACCCAGCCGATGCCAGATCACTGCCCCATCGAAGAAAAGTCGTCGCGCGTCGTGGCGCTTCAACTCATCAAGCGCAACCGCGACATTGTTTGGCGGCAGGCCGCCCGCCGCAACATGCGCAAGCCTCCGTCGGTCGTGCTGGCCGCAATCGCGCTCGACGCCGGTCCGGTGGCGCCAAGCCTCGTGGACGAGACCATAGCCGTTGCCCGCGCCATCCGGACCAAGCTCCTGGACAAGAGCGGCCCGCGCGGCACGGTTCAGGTGCTTAATCCAGCGTACGCGCTCGACGTGTTTACGGATCGCTGGCCCGAAAACCTCCACGCGCAGAACTTGTTCGATTCCGATCTGCGCCGCCTCATTGTCGAGCTGTACCGGCTGAGAAATGACGATCTGAGCCTGCAAGATAGGAGTGAACTTCTAAGAGATTTGTTCGGCGAGTCGGCCGCGTCCTACGCGATCGAAAGCCACCTCGACGTCCGCCGGCACGAGATGGAGGCGAGCCGGATGCAGATAGGGCCTAAGGGCAAGGTCGTGACTGGGTTGGCAGCAACGACAGTTGCGACAGTGCCCCGGACGACTGCGGCGAGGCCCGCGACGCGCGAGGGCGGCGGGCATCTGCCCGAATGAAAACTATTGAAGAGCAAATCCGGGCCATGGAGGCGCAGTGGCCCGGGTTCAAACTCATCAGCCAGGCCGATGACCGCAGCGCTGAATGGCAGGGGGTGCTCGCGCCCGACAAGCGCGAGCACGTTGTTCGCATCCGCTATCGCGTGCCGATGGTGCTCGAGAACATCACTTTGAAGGACGTGCAACCGAGGGTCCAGGTGCTCAGACCGCTGCTCGAATGGCATGCGGACTATGAGCAAGGTCCGATCCCTCATGTGTATGCCAGCCACGCCGATCCGAAGTTGCCCTATCTGTGCCTATTTAGTCCTGCCGGACGCGAGTGGGGTACGGGGGACTTCATCTCGGACACGACGGTATTTTGGGCCGCCGAATGGCTATATTTCTACGAAGGGTGGCTCGTGACAAAGAAGTGGCGTGGCGGCGGGCAGCACGTCGGCCGGACTGCTGATGGAGTGAAGCAGCTTGAGACGGTCTAGCGGCGTCCTTCATGGCTTAAGGGAGCAGTTGCCGTGGCCCGAAGGCAGGCCATTCCGCATTCTCTCAATTGATGGCGGCGGCATTCGCGGTATCTTGCCTGCCGCGATACTGACGGAACTTGAGGTCAGATACGCGAACGGCCGGTCAGCAGGAGACTACTTCGACTTGATAGCCGGTACCTCAACGGGCGGGATTATCGCGTTGGCGTTGTCGCTGGGCATGCCCGCAAGAACGATCCTCGACATCTACACCGAACTTGGACCGCGCGTGTTCCCTCGCCCAAAGGGCCTCCGAAAGGTTTGGCACGGGCTTCGGAGCTATTGGTACTACGCATACGATCCGGCGCCGTTGAAGGAAGGACTAACTCGCGTTCTGGGACCTGCGACCGTCGGCGATGCGCAGCGCCGACTGTGCGTACCCTCGTTTGACGGCTTCACTGAGGTGTTCGTTTTCAAGACGCCCCATCACCCTGACTACAAGCTCGATTGGCGAGAATCGATGGTGACGGTAGCGATGGCGACAGCTGCGGCTCCCACGTATTTTCCGATTTATCGGGACCGCGCGCCAGTTGCTTCAAGTGCTAAAGTCAGTGCGCTTGGGCGCGCTCCTCGGCGCTTCGGCGACGGCGGCATTTGGGCAAACAATCCTGTGATGATCGCATTAGTTGACGCATTGGTCTGCCACAGGATGGACCGTCGCCAAGTGCACATCCTGTCGCTCGGTACCGGCGATACGGAGATGCACATCACCGAACAACAGGCAACGCTCGGAGGCCTATGGCATTGGCGTAAGATCATCGAGTCAGCAATGCATCTGCAAAGCCAGAATGCAATCGGCCAAGCCGGTTTACTCATCGGACGGGATCAACTCGTCAGGCTCAATGGGCCGCCGATGCCAGATGCCCCGATCATGCTCGATGATCGTGACCGGGCAAGTGCGGAACTTCCGCCGATTGCGGAGCGGCTGGTCGATGAATTTGGCACCACGATCCGCAATCGGTTCCTATTTGATAGCACTGACGCATACACCGCATTTTACGGGCCGCGAGCGCAGGCGTAGTAGATGTTCTAGCCAACTTTTTTTGTTTTTGGCCAACTTGAACGTGATGCTGTTGCGCAGGGTAGCGGCTGGTTGGCGCGCCCTCGCATTGGTCTAACTCGCGCGGCGTAGTGTGCACCTCGCCGCCGATCGCGGGCTTGGTCACGGTTAGAATGTCGCCGCAACTGACGAAGGGCCGCTTGGCGAGCATCAGAACGGCGCGGCGCGCCGCCTCGATGGGGGAGTCGGCGACGATCTGATCTAAGATCGCTCCCGACTCGTTCCGAAGTGTCAACAGCAGCGTCTCGTCTCGGTTGTTCCGTCGCCTCGCAGCGAGCGTATGATGGTCATCAGCCATCTACGTAGCTCCTTACGTTGGTGGTTAGATCGGCCGCGGTGTTTCCAGCGCCGCGGTCGGTCGCCTGCGGGTACCTGCAGGCCAGGATTATGGTCCTATTTCGGAATGCGGGCGCAAGGACCGATCGCGGAAATCTTCCGCGCACCGTGCGACGGAGCCTTTGATCAGAGGGCCGGGTTATTTGCCCGCGTACTGGTGGGAGGGGCCCCGGCGGACGTCGCCCGCGTTGGGGTGCTGCCGCCTTGTGCCGAACCTCGCTCCGGCCTATTGCTGGCGCCGTTGCGATGTAGAGCGCCAGAACGGGCGCGCGTCACTGGCTGCGGGAGAGACGCAAATGGAAGACAGGATTGCAGCGCTCGTTGATGGCGAACTCGATCGAGTGCCGTCGCAACTTAAACCCTTCATGGAGAAGGCTGGAAAAGATGACCTGGATCAACAGGTGATGATGACCCTGGGTTGCATGGCATATGCCTATGGTCGGGCGTTTGAGGAGTTTGCGATAGAGGCGGTCAAAGCGTGGCCGAAAAAAGACTATATAGCCCAGCCTATGTGCTACCTAGACTAGCTCGGCATTCGATGGAGCTGTACCTCAAATCCGCGGCGGCCGCGTATCAGGAATACCTCGGCGACCCTACCGTAAAGGCCGACCACCACAACCTTATGAGACTATGGAACACGCTGACAAAACTACTCGATGATGCGGGCAGCACCCCCGCAGATGATAAGTACACAGCGTACATTCTCAAGCTGCTCAATCACATTAATGAGATTGACCCTGACGGTGAGCAATTCCGCTACCCTCACACGAAGGGCGGGCAGGTTTTCGAGCTGGCGAAGGTCGAACTGGAGGGACTGCTCAAAGCATACTGGCACGTCAGCCGCTATGCAGAGGCCTCAGTCGAAATGCTCGGTGAGCTCGGTGAGGAACAAGATTGAGGCACCCGATTGCCGCTCAGGCATTCGTTGAGGGTACAGCAACATAGTAGACGTGGTGCGTTGCCAGCTGCTTCGCCCACCTGACGTCTCGCCCAAAGGGAGTACATATACTCCTGGGGAGCTCCTTGTTGCTCCCAATTGCGTTGTCGCGCCCTCCCATGCCCTATGCCGAAGAACATTGTGCCGCATTAGAAGGATAGCATTAGCGTGACCGCTCTCGCCTCACTCGATAAGATGCGATGGCAGGATCAATGCTGTAAGGGCCGGCTAGCCTCCTCGTACGCGGCTCTGACTGCCGGATCTGGATGAGATGATATTTCAGCAAGAACTGTTTGAAGCTCGGATGTTGCCTCATCCAAATATGCGGCGTTCGGTATCTCAATGCCATGAACGAGCTGGTTTCTGACCGTACGGGCTCTCGACAGAGTATTGACCGCCTCTCGAGACAACTTCAATTTCTGAGCAACAGACGACAGGAAGTTGATGGCAATAATTCGGCTTGCAATTCCTGGGCTTGACATTTTTCCAGCTATTATTGAAAACGTACGTTCAAGTACAATCCAGGATGAAAGGAAACTACCTATGGCTACAGTTCGAGCTCGTATTGATGAACTGCTTTGATCATAAGCCACTGGTAGTGCCAGCTCCGTCTGCAAAGAAACATAAGTTTGATAAAGCTCCGGGAGCTTCTCCAAGACTGCATCTACAATTTGATCAGATACGGTCTGACCGTCTACACTGGGTCCGAGAGAAGCCAGCACGTCACGAAGCTTGGCGGCGTCATTTAAGTCCGCCTTGCGCAACAACTCCAAAAGTATATCGACTCGTCCCATCGGGGGTTCCGAGTTCAGAGAAAAATGACGTATCCATTTATACAGGAACGCTGCTAGTTCATATTGGTTATCGAACTGCACATCCGCTTCGGTTAACCTGCGCTCGACGGCCCTTTGAAGCCGCTCCAATGCAATCTCTCCGGTTAGCACCATTCCGTTTAACTCATCGAGAATTGCATGCTCTTCTTCCGAAAGCCGGCCACTCTCAGGCTTATATACAAGGTCGTGTTCAACTTCCGCCCAAGCATGCATAAGGACCGAGCCAACTTGAATTTCAATCCTGGCGGCTGCGTACGCTTTCTGGGTCTCGTCTAAACTGGTATCCAATATACTCACACGATAATGATCGGCGTAGTATCCTTCGAATCGCTTTCCCTCCCGTTTCTTGCCCGGTTCGGGAAAGTTCTTCGTTTGTATGACGGCAAAATTGTCTTGGATAAGTCTCGCCACACGAATTCGATCGCCAGGAAAATAAAGAGCAATCCTCACTCCGGCCAAATCTGCGATGTCATCTCTGATCTGCTGAGAATCCTGATAATCGTGCTTAACATCGCGCTGCAGTAGTTTAGTGAGAAGCTTTGCTGACCTCTTGGCCCGATGAGTTACGATTGCTCTCACACCTCGTCCCGCAAGCAGCGATTCGCACCGCTGGCTGCAGAGGCGCGCCGCTGCTTGATAAAAATCGAACTCTCGTTCATACGCTGCTACAAAATTCTTAACGACGCCAACTGACAAATTGCGCCCCCAATAGACAGCCAATCCAGCTGAGCGATATCATTTACTGAAGAATGAGCCAACAATTTTGATAACTGGTCGAGGCGGAATTGGCGCGAAGGCACTTACCGCCCCTTTACTGGGGTGGCCCCTAGTATCCCCGCGTAAACCTTACGTCCTCTGGGGTGACCCCGGAACTCCGTTGCGCTCGCACCAGCTAACGGGAGGTGGGGTGACGTCCGCCTTCCCCGGCCAGCCGAGAAACGGCAGCAGCGGAGAGTCGAGCTGCGACGCGAGCCACTCCTCCCAGTCCGCGCGCGCCACCGTCGTGCGTCCGCGAGCGGCGACGACGACGTGCGGCCGGAGATAGAACGCGCGGTCCGCGCGGCTCTCCATGACGACGAAGTCGCTCATCGCACCGACGTTATCTCCGCGACGGGGGTAGTCGCGAGCCAGTTGCCCATCACCTGCTGATTGGGGAACGAGCGCACGAATACGCTCCCGTCCAGATTTATTCCGGTGACGGTCCTGGTCCCGTCTGCGGTGACGGTCGGCTGCTTCGCCGCCATAGAAGAGGCGGTCTGTGCCGCCTGATGCTTCGTCACCATGTCCAACTCCTCCTCACGTGAGCCTCGCCCCCGGTCCGGCTCGCACTGCTCCGGCCGGGGAACGAGGCGTAACGCCGGCCCAAGAAGCGAAGCCGACGGAAAAAGCGAGGCCGGCCGTCATACGTAAGCCGGCCTCTCCCCGTCGCCGTCCGCCCCACGACGCTGAGGGCGGGAAGGACTCGGCGACGGATGCTCCTCGCTCGGATAGCAATGGCCGAGCGAGGAGGAACCTGAGTATGGGCTGTCACCTCGGCAGCTCCGCGTCTGCGTCTCGCTCCAGCTCGTCGATCGCGGCGCCCCACGCTTCAGCGAGATCGCGATCGGCATCGCCCCAACCTGCGGTCTTACAACGGCGCGCATCGTCGGGCGCCAACATCAGATAGTCGAGGGCGGCCCGCAGGCGGGCGGCGGTACGCATCATCGCGACGTAGTCGGCGATCAAGCGTTTCGTCTCGGGCGCGTCCGCATTGCTCCATGGCAGAGCGTCAACGCTGCCGCCAGGACGTTTTCGCACAACCAAGGCCATTATCGAACCGGTCTCCGGATGTCGAAAACGGAAATTGGAAAAATACGACCAGAGACTCCCACCTAAAATGCGCCGATTGGGCGCGAGATCGCGCCCCTTTACGCAGCAGAGACTCGGGCCACGAGCCCTAACCCACGGAATTATCGCGGGTTCTCCCAAACCCGGAAACACCCAGCGCCAAGACCGCACTGGCTGGCTGGGGCGCCAGGATTCGAACCTGGGAATGGCGGAATCAAAATTAGTTTGATTATCCAATGATTTCAATGCGCATTTGGAAAACTCGGCCCAAATGCGCTCCAGAGATTTCAATGGCTTGGCATCCGTTTCCAAATGAAAGTAGCCGTCGCAGGGAGGATCAATCCTGCAAAATTGGAGGTGGCGGGGTCCGCCCACACGCTCAAGAGCTTCTCGAGCGTAAACGCGAGCGTATCAGGCAAGACGCTCGCCCTCCGAAGGCAAAGGTCAGGAGTTTCGAATCTCTTCGGGTGCGCCAGCTAACATCATGTCAGACAATCAATTTCAAAATCGGACCGAAATAACCCCAGACTAAGATTTCCATTTAGTCTGGAATTTAGTCTGGGGAAACGCGGATTACACGCCGCGCACACTTCCAAAATCTCATAAAAAACGGGAAGAACGTGTCTGCACCACACCTCAAGCCCTTCCCCGCAGCAAGCCCGGACAACACTCTCGACGAGCCCTATCGCGCAAAGGACCACGCACGCTGCAAACCCTTTCGTGACCGTGCTCTCGCGGAAGTCATCACGATGTTGGTCCGAAGTCACCGACCGACTGAATGCTGTCGAGGAGCAACACAGTCGGCTTAGTCGCGAATCTCACCGATGGCCGAATGTCGTCGGCGCCGGTCATAAGGCGGAGGACGTTGCACTGCGAGCCCTGGCGGCGTGGGAGGCGCTGGTTCGCATCAAGCCATTGAAGGCGCTCCCCGCCCAGCTTCCACTCGTTCACCCACGCATCCGGAAGGCGTTGATCCGGCGGCAACTCGGCTTCCCAGATCAGGGCCAGAGCACGGTTAGCAATGCTGCGCACCCACTTGAGCGAGAGTTCCGGATTCGGTTCAAGGTCCCGCACAGCAGTCTGGAGAAGGTTGCGAAGGACTGGATCGACCCGCCCATCGAGAACCTGACCCAGCCGATACTCAAGCAGCCCTCGAATGTTCGCTTCGAACCCGTCACGCGTGCCGAAGAGACGTTTAAGATTGGCGACCGCAGGCGCCTGCTGCAGCGCGAACCTTGCCATCAGCCGGCAGGACGCGCGCGCATGCGATTCCCCGAGCTCGTGCCGAGCCCGCGCTGTTGGAGTGCGCGTTCCCGCGCGTCAGAGAGTTCGGAGAGCGGGATCCCGTCGACCGGGAGGCCTAGTCGCGCCTCCTCTGATTCGCCCAAGAGCATTGGCCTCTACCAACCTCTTGTTTCCGTGGCATTTTAGGCCGCTGCGCAAAATAGCAAATAAAGCTGGTTGCGCTCCCCTGATTTGAACCTGCATTCGACCAACCTACGCGCAGGATCGAAGGCAATAGCGTATGTTCGGCAGGTGTGGGGAAAGGCGGTAACACTCCTCCGCTTTGAACCCCCAATCAAGGCAACTTGCGATCCGCAGACCCCGATTTGGCATTCCGCAATTGATGCCAATTGAACCGACAGAGCTTCTATTTGCACGATTTTTCGGACGCGCGCTGAGATCACTCGAACCACTCGAAATTTTGGTTCCCGCTGTCCAAAGTTCGAATCGATTGCCAAAACCGCCCACGCGAGTGTCTGTGAACATTTTCTGAGAGCTGGGGTCGTTGCTGCGCGTCCATTCCCGATATCTGTTCCGAAGGACTCGTCTCATGCTCGACGATTGCAGGTGTTCTGACTATTGAAGCGCGACGGCGGGGAGCCGCCCCTTGCTGTTTGTGGAGCTGACAACGAAACGACTTGTCACATGTAATCTCGGCCGGCAGCACTTAGACCGGGCAGGGCATGTGATCCATTGGGAGATGGACGACAAATCCCGATGCGAACCGCTTCTAGCTTCGCGCCCTGTGTCGCCTTCGGATCGGACGATTAATCGAGATGACTTTATCGTTGTCGACCATGGCATCAATTCGGTTCGCCCAATGCTGCATCAGCTTGGTGCGCGGTCCGATCAGGGCGAGCGGTCCAATCTTGTTATAGATCGCCTTGACACTCTCCTCGTCGAGATGGGCGAGGCACAATTCGACCACGTCACTATCCCACAGCTTGTTGTCGTCCCGGTCGACCTCCTGGTGGCAGAGAGTCGAGAAGGTGCTTCGAAAGCCATGGGCGCAATGCTCGGCAGCGGTATCATAGCCGACTACCCTCAGCCGCTTGTTGAGCGTGTTGTTGGAGAGGGGCTGATCGTGCGTGCACGAGAAAATGTAACGCCGGTTCCCGGTCAACTCGTGGACGGCTTTGAGGATTTCTACCGCCTGTCGCGACAGGGGTACGACATGATCCTTCTCCATCTTCATCTTGGCGGCCGACATAGTCCAGCGCGCCTTGCCCCAATCGATCTCGGTCCACTCGGAATTGTTGACTTCGCCTGGTCGCACCGTGGTGAGCGACAGGAACCGCAACGCGTACCCGACCAAGTCTCCGAAGCGTGAATTCTCTAAAGGCGCGGCGATATCTTGGAACAATTGCGCCACCGCATTGATGGGCTCGGTGATTGCAGGACGCCGTTCGGAAACATTTTCCATGAGAAAATCGCCGAGATCGCGGAACGGGTTGAGCCCCGTTCGTTTCAAGTCGGCGAATTTGCAGATATCTTCGCCCGCCGCGCGAACGCGATCTCGGGTCTCGAGCTTGCCTTCATTCTGGAGAACCTTGAGATATGCAACCACGCTCTCGACAGTAATGTCGCCGATCATGGAGCTGCCGAATTGGTCCTTGAGGTAGCCGACAAACCGGCGCTTGCCCGTCATCGTGCGTTCGCCACACTCGGCCTCCTGTTTCGCAAGCCATTCATCGGCCCATGACGCGAAGGGGCGGGCGGTTGCCTTCTCCAGCCTTTGCTCTTTCCTGGCGGCACCGGGATCGATGCCCTTGGCGATCAACGCTTTGGCCTCGTCGCGCTTCTTGCGTGCTGTGGCGAGCGACACGCGGCCCTCATCGTCAGAACCATAGATGCCGAATGAGAGCTTCTTCTGCCTACCATTGAAGCGGTAGGCCATCTGCCAAAGCTTGGTTCCGCTCGGTTTGATGAGCAGATAAAGCCCAAAGCCGTCACTGATCTTTTTCTCTTTGCCGCCCACAGCTTTCTCGGTTCGGCATTTGATATCAGTCAGCATTTGTCCCTTCCGAGAATGGGCAATTGGTCCGAATCCCACGCCAAGGACCGGGTCCCTTTCCGTTCCAGTGAAGCCAACGGGATCGACTCCCGGCCTCGGACTCGAGCCTAGCATTTCCCTGGTTCGAATCCGGTCACCTAGTGGCCGCTCTGCAAAGGCCAACAAAAAGGCCAACAAAGTTGTCCGGCTGTCAGCGAGAGAGAACGAATGTGAACGGGCAATAATGAACGCAAAAGACTCGGCTATTCAAGGGCTTTTGCCGATTTCGTGGTCGTATGGGATCGTCTGCGAACGCCTGCGGAAGGGGCGTTTGGCTCCCCGGGCCGGATTCGAACCAGCGACCAACCGGTTAACAGCCGGTTGCTCTACCACTGAGCTACCGGGGAACGGTGCCAGATGTGACCCGCGTATAACAAAGCGGCCGGCCTTTGCCTAGCAGCATTTGTTCCGGCAAAGCCTTCGCGGCCCCTCGCCCCCGACCTCAGGAGCTTCGCAGGTGGCAATCCTCCCCTGACAGGCTGGATAAAAAGTCGCCTGAGCGAGCGTCCCTAAGAATCGTTTTCTCCAAAGTGCCCTGATGACGCTGTTTGCAAATGCTATGTCTTGTCAGGTGGTGAAATCGAGATGGAATTTCTACCTGCTAAATGCACTTCAGATTTTTTACACGACCTTCTCAATGGGGAGGGTCGGACTGCCGGAGGCAGTCCGGGATGGGGTAAGACCGGCGGAGCGAATGCTGAAAGGCCGTCACCACTCCCGGCCCCCCTCTGATGCGGGCCAATCCCCCCAAGGGGAGGTGACCTGACCATCATCCCATGCACGAACTGGGCCCCGTTCCCTTCCCACAAGGGGCCCACAAGGGAGAGGGAAGTAGTTCGCGGCACGATTGCGCGGCAACTTGGTGCCAACGCAAAATTCCGCGATTTATGCACGGCCGGTGAGGGCGATGCGGGGCAGATCTTCCCGTCGCATTCCGCGCGCGGCGAGCTGGGTGTCGGATAGATGCGAGAGTTCCTCGTAGCGATGCGAGATTTCCCGCGCCTCCCGGAATCCGTTGATGAGATTGAGAACAAGTCGCTTGAAACTGCGGCGCGGGTAGTCGCGGCCGGATGGGAATTGCAGGGCGATTGCTGTCATGGTCCACCTTGTTAGCGAGAATCAATGTCGATCATACAAATAGGGACAAATATTTCTTATTAATCCGCTTCTTGCCGCAATGCAGCGAGAACCCTGACGCATGGCGATACCCCGTTGGCGTCCGTGAAGCGATGATGGCGCCGACGCGGCGGACTTCCCCTTGTCGGTGAGGAGTCTTTACGCGAGCTCAGACTCGCGGAAACCCCCTTCACCCGGAATGAGCGCAAACGCGCTCATTCCGGTCTCTCCCGGCAAGCGCGGCAGGCGCAAGCGGGACAGGTGAAGGGCCGCCAGCGCCCCTGGCGCGGCCAAACGGCGCGGCCCCGGCCGGCAACAGCGTCTGGGGCCGGCTAACCGGCCGCCCGCATCGGGGCCGGACCGGCGAATGCCGGCATGACGTCGCGCGCAAAGCGATGCAACTGATCTCGCAGGCCCGGCCCGTTGAGCAGAACATGGGCGATGCCGGCGCTCCGCAGGGTCTCCAGCTTGCCGGCGATTTCGTCCGGCGTTCCGAATAACGCGGAATGTTCGCTGGCTTCGTGGGTATCCGCGAAGCTCACCATGCTCGACCTGTTGTCGCCGGCCGGCGACTGCGCCAGGCTGGTCATCCGCCGTGTCGCCGCCAGACGCCGCTCGACTGCACTTGCCTTGTCGGCCGCATCCTTGGCCACATAGAAGGCGCGGGCGACCGCCACCGTCATGGGATCGAAGGTCCGCCCGTGCTTCTCGACCTCGGATTTGAACAGGTTGAATCGCTCGATAATTGTCTCCGGCGAGGCAAACTGATCGAGCATGAGGCCGAAGCCGCGTTGAGCCACGCGGCGGATCGAAGCCGGGTTTCCGGCAGCCATCCAGATCGGCGGATGGGGCTTTTGCGCGGTCGGCGGTTCGACCACAATATTCTCGAAATGCCAGTATTTGCCGTGGTGGGAAAAGCGTCGCTCCGAGGTCCAGGATTTGAGGACGAGCGCAAGTCCTTCCTCGAAACGTTCCTCAGCCTCTTCCATCGCCATGCAGAAGCTGGCAAATTCATTGTGGCGGTACCCTTTGCCAACGCCGAACTCGAGCCGGCCGTTGGACATCAGGTCGATGGTGGCGGCCTGCTCGGCGAGCAACACCGGATTGTGCCACGGGAGCACCACGACCGCGGTGCCGAGCCGCAAGGTCGAGGTCCGCGCCCCAACCCACGTCAGGAGGTTAAGACTCGCGGATACCTGGCCAAATCCGGTGAAGTGATGCTCGACCACGAAGGTGCTGTGATAGCCCAGGCCTTCAGCCTCCACATTGTACTCAACGAAGTCCTTGAAGCCCTGGGCGCTGTCCACATCCACGCCGCCGCGCTGCGCCTGGGCGCTGCCAAAAAGGCCAAATCTCATGAGGGGCGTGGTCCGATGCATGCGTGCTTTGGATGGTCCTAACTTGTCATACATTGCGCTGCGCCACCACAACGCATTTTCCGGGGCATCGGCGATACCAGTTGAGAACCGGCCCTTGCCGCCGCAAGGGCCACAATTAACTATGTCATTACAAAGTGTTGGGGGAGGGTACGTCAAGTGGCTGCGCGGAGGCCTAAGGTGGAGGGCGTGGAGATATACGCCATGTCAACCAAACGTGCGGTTCCCCAGCTGCAACGGGAACTCCTGATGGCCGGGATCAATAGCCCGAGCGGCAGGCTGCGCTTCGCGAAAAGCTCGGCCGAAACGCTCGCCGCCACCTACGCGGCTCTCATGAGCCTGCAGCGCAAGAAGCTGATCGAGCCGGAAAAACAGACCGATCCCGCGATAATGAGCTGGAAGGTCACCAAGGCCGGCAAAGCGGCGCTGGCCGAAAAGCCAAGCCGTCGGTAGGGCGTCTGCCCTCGGACCGGGTCCATCGAGATTGTATCAGACGTGACGGAAGCGCGACGGCGCTGGGCGTGCGGCGTGCGCCAGTATGATTGGCTCGTGCCCGGCCTGCGCTTATTGCCAAATCCAGGCTGGGGAGGGGCGTCAGAAGAAGAAGTCCCGCTGGTGGGCTTTGCGCTCCGCCCGACCGTGCCTTCGGAATCGCACTTCTTCAGCATCATCAGCGCAGAACTCGTTGCAGAAGAACTGCCCGTTAGGGGCGCGCCATGGTTGCAGTTCTCCGTTCACCATAGGCAAACGCTTGCCGCAGAAGGCGCAGCGCGCCGCCGCGTCGATATCTTTAGTGCATTCG
>Ga0066903_100001885_pt1 | contig 15850 bp, 13 predicted proteins | sample PanSoiMetaGPlot1_FD_67491 | JGI IMG/M metagenome (GOLD analysis project Ga0066903, IMG submission 67491) | Tropical forest soil microbial communities from Panama analyzed to predict greenhouse gas emissions - Panama Soil - Plot 1 (version 2) | ecosystem: Environmental > Terrestrial > Soil >... | reverse complement strand
CCGACGTCGGTGTTCTTGTCGAGCGGGTCGCCGACCCGCAGCAGCTTCATCCGGTCCCACAGCCGCCGCACGACGTCGTCGACGACGCTCTCCTGCACGAGCAGCCGCGAGCCGGCGCAGCAGACGTGGCCCTGGTTGAAGAAGATCCCCTGGACGATCCCCTCGACGGCCTGGTCCAGCGCCGCGTCCTCGAAGACGATATTCGCCGACTTGCCGCCTAGCTCTAGCGTCAGCCCGACGTCGCGCCCGGCCAATGCGGCCTGGATGTCGCGCCCGACCGCGGTCGAGCCGGTGAACGCGATCTTGTCGATCCCCTCGGCGCGCACGAGCGCGGCGCCGGTCTCGCCGTCGCCGGGCACGATTGCGACGACTCCGGGCGGGATCTCCGCCTCCTGACAGATCTCGGCCAGCAGTAGCGCGGTCAGCGGCGTCGTCTCGGCCGGCTTGAGGATCGCCGCGTTGCCACACGCCAGCGCCGGCGCGAGCTTCCACGCCGCCATCAGCAGCGGGAAGTTCCACGGCACGATCTGGCCGACGACGCCCATCGGCTCGAACGCGCGCCCGCCGAGCCCGTAGGACAGTTTGTCGGCCCAGCCCGCGTAGTGGAAGAAGTGCGCCGCGGCGAGCGGGATGTCGACGTCGCGCGACTCGCGCAGCGGCTTGCCGCCGTCCATCGACTCGACGACCGCCAGCTCTCGCGCGCGCTCCTGGATCAGCCGCGCGATCCGGAACAGGTACTTGGCGCGCTCGCGGCCCGGCAGCGCCGCCCACTTCGGCTGCGCCTCCTGCGCGGCCTCGACGGCGGCCCGCAGATCGGCCTCGGTCGCCCAGCCGATCTGCGCGATCGGCTCCTCGCTCGCGGGGTTGGTCGTCGGCTCGGTGCGGCCCTGCGCGGGCGCGCGGAACTCGCCGCCGATGAACAGGCCGTACTCGTCGCGCAGGCGGACGTGGTCGGTCGATTCCGGCGCCGGTGCGTAGTCCCAGACGATGCTTGTGCGCAGCTCCGTCACGGCGTCACTCCTTGGAGAAGTCCTCGCTGCGCCCATAGCGGCCGGTCGCAGTCTTCGAATACTGCATCAGCAGATCATTGAGCACGGACGACGCGCCGATCCGCAGCAGATCCGGGGTCAGCCACTCGTCGCCGAGCGTCTCCTTGACGAGCACGAGCCTGTGCAGCGCTGCCTTGCTCGTCGAGACGCCGCCGGCCGCCTTGAAGCCGACCTGGCGGCCGCTGCGCTGGGCGTAGTCGCGGATCGCCTCGAGCATCACGAGGCAGACGCCGGGCGTCGCGCCAGCCGACGACTTGCCGGTCGACGTCTTGATGAAGTCGGCACCCGCCTCCATTGCCAGCATCGACGCGTGGCGCACGTGCTCGTAGGAACCGAGCTCTGAGGTCTCGAGGATCACCTTGAGGTGCGCGTCGCCGCATGCCTCGCGCACGCGCACGATCTCCTCCTGCACGCGCGCGTCGTCGCCGACGAGGAACGCCTCGCGCGAGATCACCATGTCGATCTCGTCGGCCCCGGCCGCGACCGCGTCCTCCGTGTCACGCAGCTTGACGTCGAGCGGCACCTGGCCGGCCGGGAAACCGGTCGCCACGGCCGCGGTCTTGACGCCGGTCCCCGCGAGCGCCTGGCTCGCCACGCCAGCAAGCGCCGGGTAGACGCAGATCGCCGCGCACGACGGGATCTCGGGCATGTCGGGCGCCGGGCACACCGCCTTGGCGCACAGGTGGCGAACCTTGCCGGGGGTGTCGGCGCCCTCGAGCGTCGTGAGGTCGAGCATCGAAATCGCCAGCCGGATGCCCTGCTGCTTGGCCGTCGTCTTGATCGAGCGCTTGCTGAGCGTCGCGACGCGCTCCTCGATTCCGACGCGGTCGACGTGGGGGAGTCGTCGGATCACAACGACCCAGTATGACGCCCTCGATAGCCTGGCCTGCATGCGTCGCGTCTGCGTGTTCTGCGGATCGAGTCCGGGCGCCCGGCCGGAGTACACCGAGGTCGCCGTGGCGATGGCGCGACTGCTCGCCGAACGGGGGATCGGGCTGGTGTATGGCGGTGCGAGCGTCGGGCTGATGGGCCGGCTCGCCGACACCGCGCTGAAGGCGGGCGGCGAGGTCATAGGCGTCGTCCCGGAGGGGATCTTCCCGACCGAGATCCCCCACGCCGGACTGACTGAGCAGCACATCGTCGGCACGATGCACGAGCGCAAGGCGCTGATGGGCGAGCTGTCGGACGGGTTCATCGCGCTGCCCGGCGGCACGGGCACGCTCGAGGAGCTGTTCGAGGTGTTCACCTGGACGCAGCTCGGGATCCACGGCAAGGGCTGCGTGCTGCTCAACGTCTGCGGTTACTACGACGGGCTGATCGCGTTCCTCGACCACGCCGTCGACGAGCGCTTCCTGCGTCCCCAGCATCGCGAGATGCTGATGACCGCTGACTCCCCCGAGTCGGCGCTGGCGGAGCTCGAGGCGTTCGAGCCTCCCGTGGTGGGCAAGTGGATGGACAGCGCGGGGCCGAAGCCGTGAACGGGCGCGCGTTCGTCGTCGTGCTCGACGCATGCGGCGTCGGCGCGCTGCCCGACGCGGCCGAGTACGGCGACGCCGGTGCGAGCACGCTTCCCCACCTCGCACGCGAGGCGGGCGGCCTCGACCTCCCGGTGCTGGAACGACTCGGGCTCGGGAACATCGTCGAGATCGAGGGTGTACCGCCGGTCGACGCGCCGGTCGTCCATGGCCGCATGCGCCCGCTCGGGCCGGGCAAGGAGTCGACGACCGGCCACTGGGAGCTGATGGGCGTCGTGCCGAAGTACCCACTGCCGACCTACCCGGACGGCTTCCCGCCCGACGTCGTCGCGCGGCTCGAGGAGGCCACAGGCCTGCGGTACTGCTGCAACAAGCCGTTCTCGGGGACCGAGGTGCTCGTCGCCTACGGCCCGCACCACCTCGAGACCGGCGAGGCGATCCTCTACACGTCCGCCGACAGCGTCCTGCAGATCGCGACGCACATCGACGTGCTAGACGAGCCGGGGCTGTACAAGGCGTGCGAGGCCGCGCGCGCGGTGATGACCGGCGAGGACGCGGTGGGGCGCGTGATCGCGCGGCCGTTTGACGGCGGGCCGGGGGCGTGGCACCGGCGCGAGGGGCGCCGCGACTACGCGGTGGAACCGCCCGGGCATTCCTACCTCGAGGAGCTCCAGGCCCAGGGCGTGCCGGTCCACGCGGTCGGCAAGATCCGCGATCTGTTCGCGGGTGTCGGGATCGACGTCAAGCACACGGCGCTGACGAACGCGGCCGGGATCGAGGCGACGACGGAGCTGATCTCGACGCTCGACGGCGGCGGGTTTGTGTTCACGAACCTGGTCGAGACCGACCAGGTCTACGGTCACCGCCACGACATCGAGGGCTTCCACGGCGCGCTGCGCGAGATCGACGCCGCGATCGGGCGCTGGCTCGAGCTGCTGCGCGACGGCGACCTGCTCGTCCTGACCGCCGACCACGGCGTCGACCCGACGATGGACCACACCGACCACACGCGCGAGTACGTGCCGCTGCTGGCCGTGTTCGCGGGCCAGGACGGGCGCCGGCACGACGGGCTGATGGCCGATGTCGGCGCGAGCGTGCTGCAATGGCTGTGCCGCGCCGATGCGCAGCGCCTGATCGGCACGCCGTTCGCGTGAGCGGGTCGGCTCAGCCGCCCGCGAGACTGTGCGCGAGCGGCTGGTTCTTGGGTACCGGGTCGAGCACCAGCAGCCGCGGGACCGTCACGAGCTTGTAGCCGCGCAGGCGCAGTCGGTGGACGATCCGCGGCAGCGCCTTGAGCGTCTGGGTGCGGTCGCCGCCGCCGTCGTGCATGAGGATGATCCCGCCGGCGCGCGCGCCGGACAGCGCCGCGAACACGATCTGGTTGACGCCCGGCTTGGTGTAGTCCTTGGTGTCGACGCTCCACAGGACCATCAGCAGCTTGCGCGCGCGCAGCAGCTGCAGCGTCGTGTCGTTGAACGACCCGTCCGGCGGTCGCAGCAGGCGCACGTAGCGCCCGGTCACGTCCTTGATCGACCGTGCCCCGTCGTCGATCTCGGCCCTCTGGCCGGACGCGCTCAGCGTCGCCAGCGGGCGGTGGGTTTCGGTGTGATCGCCGAGCACGAAGCCGGCGCGCCCTTCGGTGCGCGCCATATCGGGGTTCGTGTTGACGGCGCTGCCGACGAGGAAGAACGTCGCCGGGACGTCGTGTCGCTTCAGCCAGTTGACGATCCGGGGCGTCGTCGGGCCCGGGCCGTCGTCGAACGTCAGCGCGATCAGCTTGTGGCGGGGCAGCCCGCTGATGACGTAGTCATGGGCCTTGGCGGCGCGCCGGATCGCGGTCACTTCGAGCGAGTGTTCGTAGGCGCCCGGCTTCGCAGGCGCCGTCGGGTGAGCCTTGGTGATCGGCGTCTGCGGCGCGTTGAGGACCGTCGGGATTGTCGACAGCGCGGCCGCAGTGGCGGGCGTATTCGAGCCGTTCGAGCTGAGCAGGAGGACCGCGACGACGACGGCGACGACCGCGCCGAGCCCGGTCGCGGCCAACAGGCGGCGCTGGCGCGTCCGGCGCACGCGCGCGGCGGCGCGACGTTGCCGCAGTTCTTCGGTCGTCAGCGGCGCCTCGTCCGGGGCCGGCATGGCATCGAGCCTACGCGGGACCGTCGAGGCAGACCAATTGCGCACCGCCGCTTGCCACGAGGCGCCCGTCGGTGTCCCACACGCGGCCGCTGATCCCGATCAGGCCCCGATCGCCCGCCACGCACTGCTCGTCGATCAGCAGCCACTCGCAGTCCGGGCTCGGGCGATGAAACCACGCTGCCGTGTCGAGGTTCGGCGCCGGCGGCTGGTCGTCGCGGTACTTCTGCCACGACGCCGGATAGCCGTAGGTGTCGAGCAGGATCAGCGACCGGGCGGCGTCGAGGAACGGGTCGTCAAAGCACGGCGTGGGGCGAAAGCGCGCCCAGTCGCGGACGACCGGATCGCCGCCCGGTTTGGGCAGGTCCTGCGGGACCGGGCAGCGCTCGAGGTTGTCCCAGAACGGGAAGAAGCGCGCGTTCTCGGGGCCGATCAGTTCGTCGAGCGTCCTGAGCTCGTCGGGCGTGGGGACGTCGGGCGCGCGGGCGTACTGATGGTCGTGGCCGACGCCGTCGGCCGCGGTGCGGACCATGGCGTGCAGGATCGGCTTGCCGTCCTGGCCCATGTGGACGGCGAGCGCTTCGGAGCGCCGCCCGGCGCGGAGCATCGTGACGTCGAGGTCGACCTCATCGAAGCGCGCGGAGCTGAGGAAGTGGCAGTAGAAGCTCACGGGCTGCGCGATCTGGGCCTGTGTCGCGGCCGCACGCAGCGCGATCGCGGCAAGGTAGCCGCCGTTCGGCCCCCAGATCTCCCAGGCGTCCGACAACGTCGCGGTCAGCCGCTCGCCGTCGTCGCTGGGCACGACGCGGGTGGCATCATCGAGGTCCGCGCCGACGGTGGTCGTCATCGGCAGCGAGGCTACCGAGTCGGTTGTCCGTGCTTGCGTATCCTCGTCTGCGGAGGGGTGGCAGAGCGGTCTAATGCACCGGTCTTGAAAACCGGAGTCCGTGCAAGCGGACCGCGGGTTCGAATCCCGCCCCCTCCGTCAGTCTCAGATAGGGTGGCCGAATCGAACCCAGGGCCGACGTGAACCGCAGCGCCAGCTTCAGGATCGTGTCCTCGCCCTACTCGGAGCACACAACCGAGCGCAAGATGACGGACAAGCTGCCATAGGCATGGCTGCATGGTCGCGCGGTCGACCGGTCCAGCGGGTGGTCAGCCTTGCGGCGGCCTGCGTGGTCGTCGGCGCCGCTGCAGTACATGTGACGGCGGTGGCTCATGCCGCGGCGAGCGCATCGCTACGGGGTACGGTCACGGCGGCCGGGAGACCACTCGCGGCGGCGCAGGTCACGCTACTGGGTGCCTCGCGGAACGGCGCGACACCGCTGGGTCATGTGACGACCAACGCCTCCGGCGGCTTCACGATCTCCTACGCGCACCCAGGCTCGGCGGGCGCCCTCTACGTCGACGTGAGGCGATCTGCGTTCAGCCGCCTCCGACTACGAGCCGTTGTCGGCGTTGGAAGCGGCGGCGCATTACGGTCGACGACCCAGACCACCGTCACCGTCAACGAACTAACCACGGTCGCGGCGTCCTACGCGCTTGCGCAGTTCAGCGACCCAGACGGCATCGCCGGCCCAACCCCTGGGCTCGAAAACGCTGCCGCGACGGCGTCCAACCTTGCCGACCCTGCCACCGGCAAGGCCGGGTCGGTCGTCACCGACGCCGACAACGGGACCAAGAACGACACGCTCGCGACACTGGGGACCCTCGCCAACCTGGTTTCGCTCTGCGCCCCCGGCTCGTCACCCGGGTGCGCCGCCCTGCTGCGGCTCGCCACGCCGCCGGGCGGATCGCCGCCGACGGACACGGCACAGGCTATGGTCAACCTCGCCCGCAATCCGACGCTCGCCACGGCGGGGCTGTACTCACTCACACAAGGCGCAACGGTGTATCAGCCGGCCCTGGCCGCACCGCCGAGCGCGTGGATCCTCGTGCTCCTCTACACCGAGCCGCAGCTCTATGCATCGGGCCGAATCGCGATCGACGCGAAGGGCAATGCGTGGTCGAGTGTCAACTGGTTGCCCGGCACCCAGACGGCGAGCACCTACGCCACCGTGCTCGACCCAGTCGGGCGCTCGACGCTCGGGAGTCCGATCAGCGGTGGCGGGATGAAGGCGGGAGCATGGGGCGCCGCGATTGCGCCGGCGGGCGGCTCGGTGTGGATGGGGAGCTTCGGCGGCGACGCGATATCCCAGTATTCACCGGCCGGTAAGCCACTCTCGCCCGAGTCGGGCTGGACGAACGGCCAGCCCGACCATCCACAGGGCGTGGCCGTCGACCAGAAGGGCAACGTCTGGATCGCCAACAACTACGGCCCGGAGTCCGCACCCGACCAGGGCGACGTGATCGTCTACCCGGGCGGAGACCCGTCGAAGGCGCTAAGAGTCACGGGCGGCGGCCTCAACCACCCCTTCGCGATTCAGATCGACGGCTTCGGCCGCGCCTGGGTCACAAACGCGGGGCTGGGCGGCGCAAAGCTCGTCAACGCGCGCGCCGCCACCCTGATCGGCAAGTTTGGCGGCAGCGTCACCGTGATCGGCACGGACTTCAAGCCGACCTCGTTCTCACCGATCCAGAGCGGCTCGTTCAAGTCCCCGCTGGGGCTCTCGATCGACTCGAAGAACAACGCCTGGGTGGCCAACTATTTCGGCAGCACCGTCACCCAGATCGGGCCCGACGGGGCCGTCGCTGGCGTGTACGAACTGCCGAACGGCACGCTCCCGTGGTCGCAGGCCATCGACGGGTCCGACCGCGTGTGGGTGGCCGGCTTCGCCCAGCCCAACGTCTGGCTGCTGTGCGGCGCGAACACGGGCGCGTGTCCACGCGGCTCGGCAACGGGCGCGGTGCTGTCGCCGCGCCTGGGGTTCGGCAGTAAGGCGTTCCAGCACCACACCTCGATCCAGATCGACCAGGCGGGGAACGTCTGGCTGAGCAACAACCGATCGCAGCTCGTCCCGCCCGTCGGCGGGACCGGAATCGCCGAGATGATCGGCGCCGGGACCCCCGTCTGCGCTCCACTTACGCCGTTGCCGAGCCGGCCGTCCGCGGGCTCGGCGGCTTCGTGCCCACCACAGGCCGCGGAGGCACCGCCCTCTTCGCTCACCGGCGGGAGCCTCCCCACCGCGGCATGGGTCGCGATCGCAGCCGCGCTCGCGGCGCTCGCCGCGACCGCCGGGCTCCTGCGTCGTCGTCGGCAGGGCAAGGTTGTCGACAAATGAGATTCGGTGAGAACCGGAGTCCGTGCCACCGGACCGCGGGTTCGAATCCCGCCCCCTCCGTTCCATGATCGAACCCTCCGATGTCACCCCGGCGACGTGGGCGATTGCGGGCGGCCGGCCCAGCGGCGCGCCTGGCGAGCCGCTTAATGTGCCTCCCGTACTCGCGTCGACCTACTTGCTAGGCGCCGAGCGGATCTACAGTCGCAACGAGTCCACGCTGGGGTGGGAGGCCTTCGAGGACGTGATCGGCGGCCTTGAGGGTGGTACGGCCATCGCGTTCTCATCCGGGATGGCCGCCGCCGCGGCCGTGCTGTACGGGCTGCCATCGGGTGCCCACATCGTGCTTCCTGACGACTGCTACCAGGGGGTGGCCGAGCTGGCGACCGCCGGTGCCGCCGCGTACGGATGGCAGCTCGAGCGGCTGGCCGTCACGGATCCAGCCTGGCCCGACCGGGTCGGGAGGGCAGACGTGGTCTGGCTCGAGTCGCCGTCCAACCCCATGCTCGAGGTCGCCGATCTGGCGGCGATCTGCGGCGCGCCGCGGGGTGGTGGAGCAACGGTCTCTCGCGTCGTCGTCGACAACACGTTCGCGACTCCCTTGCTCCAGCGGCCGCTGGAGCTCGGCGCCGACGTCGTCGTGCATTCGGCGACGAAGTTCATCGGCGGGCACTCCGATCTCCTCCTCGGCGTCGTCGTCGCTCGCGCTGAAGAGCACGTCGCGCAACTGCGCACCGCTCGGGCCGTGGCCGGCGCGACGCCCGGCGCGTTTGAAACCTATCTCGCGCTGCGCGGCGTGCGGACCCTGCCGCTGCGCTTGGAACGCGCGTCGTCGACGGCCGTCGTCCTGGCCGAGCGACTCGGTGCGCACCCCGCAGTCACGCGGGTGCGCTACCCCGGGTTCGGTGCGATCGTTTCGTTCGAGCTCGCCGGCGCCGAACCCGCCGACCGGGCGTGCGCCGCGACCCGGCTCATTCGCCACGCGACCAGCCTTGGCGGCGTCGAGACGAGTATGGAGCGCCGCAACGCGCAGCCGGGGCAGGAGCACATCCCCCCGGGGTTGATCCGGATGAGCGTCGGGTGCGAGAGCGCGGATGACCTCTGGCGCGACCTTCGGGCTGCGCTCGACGCCTGACGCCACGCCACTCGGACGAACTGGGGTCCCGCCGAAGCGGCGGGACCCCAATTGTTGGTCAGTGACTTGCTGCGACCAGGTCTGGAAGCAGATTCGCGGCGTTCGGCGTGCCGAGGCCGGTGGCCGGGTCCCAGCCCGGCGAGGCGAAGAAGCCGGGGATCGTTGGGTCGGCTTGGTTGTTGCCTTCCGTGATGTCGAAGTAGTCGCTTGCGTACTTCGCGGGGTCGGTCGCGATCTTGTAGAGCGCGGGGTTGATCAACCCGAGACCGCCACCATTGATCTGGTCGGCAATGGCCACGAGCCCGGCCCATTGCGGCGTCGAGAGCGATGTCCCGCCGATGTCGTACCAGCCGGTGCTGCACGGAACGCCAGCGCAGAGCAGGCCGCTGTTGCCATCGTTCGGCAACGAGATGTAGACCAGGTCACCCGTGCGCGGGCTCCCCTGGAAGGCGATGTCGGGCACGCCACGCGAGCCCGTCGCGATCGCCGTGCTTCCGGTCGGCAGCACGTCCTGGTAGGTCGGGCGCGTGAACACGCTGCTGAACCCACCGCCGGTGGCGATGCCGCGGCTCAGCTCACCCCACACGATCTCCGCCTGGGTGATTCCCTGGCACGCCGGCGGCGCGCTGACGTTGTCGGCGACGCGGCCGCCGCTGGTGGCGGTCGCATCGGTGCAGAGCGCCGTACCGCCGACCCCCGTGACAAGCGGGTCCGACGCGGGCCATTCGACCGTCTGGCCGGGGAGCGTCGAGCCCTCGGTGTGGACCGGCGTCTTCTTCGCGTTCGCCGTGCCGGTGTCGCCTGCCGCGCCGAGCACGGTCACGCCGTTCTGCGCGGCCGACACGAACGCATGGCGCAGGTTCTGCAGCGAGTTCGCGCTGCCGAATGCGCCCTCCGCCGAGGCGAAGCTCTGGGAGATGACGTCGGCCAGGTGATGATCGACGACGTACTGCTCGGCGTTCATCATCAGCGGGAATCCCTGCACTCCGAGGGTCTCCGCCGACGGCGTCGTGACGAGCAGGATGTTCGCCCCGGGCGCGATCGCGTGTGCGGTCTCGACGTCGAGCGAGACCTCAAGCGCCCAGGCGCTCTTGTCCTGCTGGCCGTTGCCGTTGCTCTTGGGCGGCGGCGCCTTCGTCGCCGGTGAGCCCTGCACCGAGAGGGTGCTGAACGTGGGCATGCCGGCCGCACACGTCACGCTCTCCTCACCGCACATCGGCGGCAGGCCGAAGGCCTGGTCGAAGACGTGAAGGTCGTGCGTGATCGTGTCGCTGCCGAAGGAGTCGACGATCGCGATTGTCTTGCCGGCGCCGGTGAACCCCCGGCCGTAGAGCGGATTGACGTTGTATGCCGCGCGAATCGACTGCGGCGTGAAGCAACGACGCCCTGCCGAGTTGCACTGTGCCTGGCTCGGGGGCGTGGTCGACGAATTGATCTGCGCGTAGTCGCTGACCAGCGGATGCGGGATCGGGAGGGCCGGCGCAGCAGCGCGAGCATGCCCTCCGACCAGCGCGACCATCAACCACGCGACCGCGGCCGCTGCCACGATCAGCAATGCGGTGCGAGGCCGCACGATGCCTACTTTCATGATGTGTCTCCCCTTCTTATGAGACGGAATGGGACTTCTTGGTTCACACCCTTCCCCGCGTCGGCCACTGTCAATCGCCGCCGGCCTTGGGCCGCGGGGCCAGCGTCGTGCGCGAGAGGCTGGGGTAAGTGGCGCGGTACCCGCGGCGCCTGGCGATCGGCGCCAGCGCGCCGAACACGATGCGCTGCACCGCCGCGGGCGGCTTGCGGAATACGAGTACATCGGAGAACTCCTGGCCGATCAGCGCGAGCTGCAGCGGATCCGGCATGCCCTTCGCGTTGACGTGCCCTTCGCGCGCGAGTCCGAACAGCGTCTCGACCATGTGCGCGAAGCGCTCGCCCGGGGTGACCTCGACGCGCACGACAGCGTCGACCTCGGCCTCGTTCCACCAGTCGTGCCACACGCCCGCCTCGACGTCCGCGCTCTCGCCGGCGTGCAGAGTGAATCGCTGCCCGTTGCGCACGACGGTGAGCTCACCTGCGATGACGCTGAAGTGCTCGTGAAGCGCGGGGTGCAGATGCTCGCCCACGACGCGCGCACCGGGGAGCGCGGTCATCTCGGCGACGGCGCGACCCTCGGGATTGCTCCACGGCGCCTCGAGGATCGTCACCCGCTCGCGCGTGACCGGATTCTCCAGCACGTCCCCCGGCCCGATCGGCCGGAGGTCGGGCGCGGCCGACGGATCTGGGTGCGACATGTGCGGACACTACCTACGAGCGGGCGCGCAGCGCATCAGCTCTGCGCAACCGCGAAGACGACGCACGCGACGACGATCACGCCCGCGATCAGCAACACGAGGTGCGTTACGAGAGCGTGGCGCATGTGCGTCCGGGGGTCATGCCATGTCGAAGCGCTCGGTGTGGACCCGTTCGGCCGAGACGCCGAGCTCGATGAGGGCGGCCTCGGCCGCATCCATCATCGGGTCGGGCCCGCAGATGAAGAACTGAAATCGCCGGTAGCCGCCGGGGAGGTGGCGCGCGAGAACCTCGGCCGTGATGTAGCCCGTCTCTCCCTGCCACTCGGGCGGCCGCTGTTCGAGCACGTGAACGACGGTCAGGTTCAACCGCTCCTTCAGTTCCTCGAGCTCGTCGCGAAACGCAGCGTCGTCCCAGCTGCGGTTCCCGTAGACGAGGCTCACCGGCCGCCCGTCGTCGCGGTCGGCCATCGTTCGAAGCGTGCTGATGAGCCCGGCGATGCCGACGCCGCCGGCGATCAGCCCGAAGCCCGGCCCTTCGTCCTGGTCGATCGAGAACACGCCGTGCGGGCCGTCGACGTAGACGGTCGTGCCCGGCTCGAGTTCGCCGACCGTGGATGTGAAGTCGCCGAGCGCCTTGATCGCGACCTCGACCTCGCTGCGGTTCTCGGCGCTGGACGAGAATGAGAACGGATGCTGGGTGAGCGAGAACGGCGACCGGCCGAAGGCAAACCACGCGAACTGGCCGGGCTGGAAGGCGAACTCGGTGCCGTCCGGAGGCGTGAGCGCGACGCTCGTCGTATCGCCGTGCTCGGCGGTGATCCGCGCGACGGTCCACGGGCGCGCCAGCGCGCGCCGCGGCTTGATCAGCCTCACCCACGCGAGCAGGCACACGAACGCCGCCGACATCAGCCCCCACAGGACCTGCTTCCACAGCGAGCCCACGTATTCATCGACGAAGAAGATGTGGCCGACCGCACCGACGATCAGCACCACCGCGAGCACCGAATGGATGGCGTGCCACGCCTCGTACGACAGCCGTAGCCGCTTGCGCCAGACCGATGTCGCCACCAGCACGACAAGGGACAACATCGCGGCCATCCCGAACCAGACGAGCAGCGGGGCCGCGAGCGCCTTCGACAGCGTGAGCTCGTCCCACTTCGCCGAGATCGCGAAGTGAACGAGGATGAACGCCATCCCGACGTACCCGAACTGGCGATGGAACTGGAGCAACGCGTCCTGGCCGAACGGCGCCGCGACGGCCCGGAAGCGCGCCACGAGCGCGAATTCCAGGCCCATCATCGCGAGGCCGGTGAACCCGAGCGCGACCGAGAAGTTCGTCCAGAACCCGTGGTCGGGCTGACTCGCGCCGATGGCCGCGAACACCAACGGCGCGAGGACCACCCCGAGGTAGACCAGCACCGAGGTCACCGCGCGAGTAGCGAGCGCCACGCGGCCCGATCTTAGAGGGCGATGATCGGGCCGCGGGCGCGATTCGTTACTGAAGCAGCCGGCGCGACCCCGACGTCAGCGTCAGGCTGCCGCCGGCGTTGCGCGCGATCGCCGTGCAGAACAGGCGCCGCGGGAAGGTGGCCGTCTTGTACAGCGCCGACGTGATCTTCAGCTTCTGACCGTGCGCGCGCACGCGGCTCGTGTCCTGGGTGAGTGCCCAGGTGTACGACAGCGTCGCGCGATTGCCGCCGAGCTTGCCGACCTTGCAGGTCACGGTGTGCCCGACCTGCACGGTCCCCGCGACCGTCGCCCCGGCGGCGAAGCGCAGCAGGCCGCCGGCGTGCACCGTGTACGGCTCGATGGCGGGGTAGCGCGCGTTGATGAACGACTGAAACGACGACACGCGCATCGACACGTTCGGCAGCTTGAGCTGCCCGCACTTGCCGTCCATGACCTCCGGGCCCCAGCTCGTGATCCCGAGCTGGACCGGGCCGCTCGGTGTCGAGGCGACGATCGGACCGCCGCTGTCGCCGGCGCACGCCTGCGTGAACGGCGGCGCCTGCTGTGCGGCGTTCAGCGTGCACAGCATCGAGGGCTGGATCGCGTTGGGATAGGCCTGCGCGCAGACGTTGGCGGCCAGCACGGTGAGTCCCCCCTGCTGGAGCGGGAGCAGCGGCGGCGCGGGGTTCGGCGGCACGACCGGCGCGGTTTCGCCATACCCGAGGATCGAAGCCGACGTACCGGGAGCCTCGAACGCCGCGTCGGCGGCACCGGCAACTCGGATCGGCTTGATCGTCGTGATCGGCTTCTGGAGCAGCACGAGGCCGACGTCGTTGACGGCAATCGCGTTCACCGGCGACTTGTGGGCGAACGGGAACGACTCCTTGAACTTCGGGTCGACGCTGAAGCCGCGGACGGCGACGGCCGCGGCCGACCGCTGCGCGTCGGTCGCGACGTGGGGATCGACACCGACGAGGACCCGCGCGTCGCTGGCGGACGTTCCGTCCAGGCAGTGGCCGGCGGTGAGGATGCGGGTCGGCGAGATCAGCGTGCCGGTGCAGTTGTCGTTGATCGAGACGACGTAGGGCGCTTGCGCGATCGGCAGCGTCGTGCCGGTGGAGACGGCGCCGGCCGGCGATGCGGCGAGCGCGGTGACGAGGAGGGACAGGGTGACGATGAATGTGGGGGCGTTGGGGCGAATCATGGGCGTAAGAGCCACAACGGCCCCGCCGACCCAAAGGTGACGGACCAGCCACCGAAACCTCAGCCCGGAAGCGGCGCGCCGAGCGCGCCGAGCAGCGCACCGGCCACGCCGGCGGCGAGCAGCGTCGTCACCACGCCGCGACGCAGGACGAGCAACGCGAGCGCCGCCGCCGCGAGGACGCCGAACTGCCACGCCTCGCTCAGCGCGAGCGCGAGCGGGATCGCGGCGCCGGCGATGGCGCCGATCGCCGCAGGCCCGGCACCGTCGAGAAACGCGCCAACCGTGGGACTCGCGCGCAGGCGATCGAAGTGCCGTGCGCCGACGAGGATGAACACGAACGACGGGGTGAACGCGACGAGCGCGGCGAGCAGCCCGCCGCCGACGCCATGCGCCGAGTAGCCGACCGCGGCGACCGTGTGGACGACGGGGCCCGGGGTGATCTGGCCGAGCACGACGGCGTTGAGGAACTGGCTGTCGGTCATCCAGTGGTACGTGTGGACCGCGTCGTGCTGCATCAGCGGAATGATCACGAAGCCTCCCCCGTACGACAGGGCGCCGACCTTGAACGCCACCCACGCGAGCGCGAGCACGCCGCCGGTCGTCACTGATGCGGTGGCGAGCAGCGGCCACGGGTGGATTCCGGCGACGGCGGTGGTCCGCGCACGACGCATCGCGACCTCGATCGCCCCGCACGCAATGATCAAGAGGACGAGAAACGCCCCGATGGTCGCGGCGGCGAGGCCCCCCGCGACGAGGTAGACCAGCCAGCGCGGCGGCGACGACGCGCGCCGCCAGCTCGCCGGCGCAAGGCCCGCGGCGGCCTGGACCGCGACCGCCGCCACCGCGGCGCTCGCGCCGGCGCCGGCGCCGAGCACCCAGTCCGGTGGCGACGCAGCGAGGAAGATCGCCGCGAGCGCGAGGATCGCGATCAGGCCGGGGACGATGAAGCTGACGCCGCCGAGCAGCGCGCCGGCCGCGCCGCGCAGCCGCCAGCCGCAGTAGATCGCGAGCTGGGTCGACGCGGGGCCGGGCAGCAGGTTCGTGGCGGCGATCGCGTCCTCGAATTCGCGGTCATCGATCCAGCCGCGACGGGTGACGCACAGGGCGCGCAGCAGCGCGATGTGCGCGGGCGGGCCGCCAAAGCCGATGCAGCCAATGCGCCCCCACTCGCGGACGACCACGCCGAGGCTCGGAGGCGGTGCGCTCACGCCGCCCGTTGCAGCGCCTCGACGAGGAAGCGCACGCGGACCTCGAGCTCGGCGGCCATGCGGTCAAACGCGGCGCAGATCTCGGCGTCGCTACCGGTCTCGCGCGCCGGGTCGGGGATGCTCCAGTGGATCAGTTCCGGGGCACCCGGGAACTCGGGGCAGACCTCGCGGACGCGGTCACAGAGACTGACGACGCACCCAAAGCGTCGCTGTGCCACCTGGTCGAGATGCGTGCTCGACCGCGCGGAGATGTCGACCCCGCGCTCGCGCATCACCCGTACCGCCTCGGGGTGCAGCGGCTTGGGTTGGCTCCCGGCGCTCGCCGCCGCGATCGTGCCGGCCGACAGCTGCTCGCACATGGCCTGGGCGACCTGTGAGCGGGCGCTGTTGCCGGTGCACAGGAACAGCACGCTGCCGTGCAGGGCGGGGTGGAGCGCGTCTGCGGCGCTCAACAGCAGGTCGCCGCAACGCTCGAGCTCGAGGAGGTAGTAGGAGTCGCGCCCGCTGAAGGCGCTGCGCCGTGCCGACACGAGGCCGCCGTCGCGCAACTGGCGCAGGTGGTAGGAGACGAGGCTCTGGCGCCGCCCCGCGAGCTCGCACAGCTCGCTGACGCGCCGGTCGCTGCGCGCCAGCTCGGCGAGCAACCGCCAGCGCAGCGGATGGCCGGCCAGCCGCAGGAACGGCGGCGGGTCCGCGT
>Ga0066903_100001884_pt1 | contig 15853 bp, 13 predicted proteins | sample PanSoiMetaGPlot1_FD_67491 | JGI IMG/M metagenome (GOLD analysis project Ga0066903, IMG submission 67491) | Tropical forest soil microbial communities from Panama analyzed to predict greenhouse gas emissions - Panama Soil - Plot 1 (version 2) | ecosystem: Environmental > Terrestrial > Soil >... | reverse complement strand
ATCGAAGGCGCTCAACTCCGAGTACCAGATCGTCGTCACCGCGCGGCCCGATGCGTCGATCGACCGAATCCGGTCCATCGTGGACGAGGAGCTGCAGAAGATTCAGCAGGCGCCGCCGTCCGAGCGCGAGTTCCGGCGCGCGATCAATCAGGTGGAAGCGTCGTTCTACGACCGCATGGAGCGCGTCGGCAGCTTCGGCGGCGTCGCGGACCAGATGAACGGCTACTACTTCTCGGCCGGCAACCCGGCGTACTTCAACGAAGATCTGTCCCGCTACCGCGCGCTCGCGCCGGACGACATCACGGCGGCGGCGCTCCGTTTCCTGCCGCTCACGCGCCGTGTCGAGCTCGTCGTGGAGCCAAAGAAATGAGGACCAGACCTTATTCGTGGCTCGTCGCGCTGGCTGTGTGGCCGTTGTGCCTGTGCCTGGCCGACCTTCGGGCGGCGCAGACGCAGACGCCCGATCGCTCGAAGCCGCCCGCCGTCGGGCCGGCGCCCGCGCTCCGCGTGCCGGCCATCGAGAAGCGGACGCTGCCCAACGCGCCTGCCGTCTGGGTCGTGCCGATGCACAAGGTGCCGACCGTGCACGTGCAATGGGTCAACCGGATCGGCGGAGGCAACCCCGCGGGATCGCCGGCGGGCCTCGCGAGCCTCGTCGCCGACATGCTCGACGAAGGCGCCGGCGCCCGCAGCGCGCTGGACGTCGCCGACGCGATCGACTTCCTCGGCGCGCAGCTGTCGACGGGTGCGACCTGGGACGCGGCGACCGTCGACCTGCGCGTGCCGGTCGCGCGGCTGGCCGACGCACTCCCCGTGATGGTGGACGTGATCACGAAGCCCACGTTCCCGGCCGCCGAGCTCGAGCGCCTGAAGAAGGAACGGCTCGCGTCGCTGCTCGAGTCGCAGGACGATCCCGAGGAGCTCATTCGCTTCGCATTCCCCCGTCTGCTCTTCGGCGCGAAGCACGAGTACGGCACGTCGATGCTGGGGACGGCGGCGGCGATTCAGGCGTTCACGGTGGACGACCTGCGCACGTTCCATCAGGCGCACTACGGCTTGAACGGCACGATCGTCGTCGTCACCGGCGACGTCACGGCCGACACCGTCGTCCCGCAGATTCAGAAAGCCTTCGGCACGGGCGGCGGCAGCGCCGCGGCCCCAACGGCCGTGGCCACGGCGCCGCAACCGACCGCGCGGCGCGTGTATCTCATCGACAAGCCGGGCGCCGCGCAGTCGCAGATTCGGATCGGGTGGGTCGGCGTGCCCCGCGCGACGGCCGACTACTTCCCGATCCGTGTCCTCAATACGATCCTCGGCGGCGCGTTCACCTCGCGGCTGAACAACAACCTGCGCGAGGTCCACGGCTACTCGTACGGCGCCTCGTCGGCGTTCGACATGCGCAGGGGCGCGGGTCCGTTCTACGCGGCGGCGGGCGTCCAGACCGACAAGACCGTCGAGTCGCTGAAGGAATTCTTCAACGAGCTGACGCGCATCCACGAGCCGGTTCCGGCCGACGAGCTCGAACGGGCGAAGCGGTACCTCGCGCTGCAGTTGCCGAGAAACTTCGAGACCACGCGCGACGTGGCGACGACGGTGTCGCAGCTCTTCATCTACACCCTGCCCGACGACTTCTTCGAGACGTACGGGAGCCGCGTGGCCGCCGTCACGGCGGCGGACGTCAAGCGCGCGGCCGACACATACATCCGGCCCGACCGGTTCCAGGTCGTGATCGTCGGCGATCGCAAGACGATCGAGGCCGGCGTGAAGGCGCTCAACCTCGGACCGCTGACCGTCGTCGAGGCGGGAGACATCTTCAAGTGAGGGAGTCGCGGCCGACGGCTCACGCTCCGGCACACAGGCGTGGCCGTCGGCCGTCGCAGGGGTAGTCGATGGAACTGAGGTACGACGAGCTGCTGCGGTACACGCAGGAAGAGCGCGACAAGTGGCGCATCTGGTTTCTCGCGCATCCCGACGCGACCGAGATCGAGCTGCAGCCGGGCGGCCGCTATCCGACCGTCGGATCGCTCGTCGATCACATCTTCCTCGTCGAGCGGCGGCACCGGCAGCGGCTGACCAACGCCACGCCCGACACGACGACGGGGCTGAGCGGCCACAACGCGGCGCCGCTCTTCGACTACGGCGCGTCGGTGCGCCGCGAGCTCGAGCAGTACGCCGGGGAACTCGACGACGGCGTCGCGGACGAACCGCGGACCTTCTCCGTGCAGTCCGGCGAGTTCACGCTCACGCCGCGCAAGCTCCTGTTCCACATCCTGCTGCACGAGACGCGGCACTGGGCGCAGATCGCGCTCGCGGTGCGCCGCGCGGGACTGGAACCGCCCGGCAACCACGATTTGTTCTTTTCGCGCGCGTTCAAGTAAAACGTGCGGCGCCGGTCATGCACGTACTCTCGCGGAGGGCGCAGAGGACGCGGAGCATCGTTGGGATGAAACCAGTTCTCGTGTTGCTCGTGCTCGGGCTCGCACTTGGGGCATGCGGATCCACGGCCGGTTCGACACCGACGGCGCCGGGCGCGCCGCAGACGCCCGTCGAACCGGATCCGCTGCGCGCCGCCGCGGCCGCGGCGGGCAAGCGCATCGGCGCCGCCGTCCAGGCGTCCTACCTCACCGATCCTCGCTTCAGCGCGGTCTTCGCGCGGCACTTCGACTACGTCACCGCCGAGTACGAGATGAAGTGGGATCCGATCGAGCGGACGCGCGGATCGGAGGACTTCTCTGGCGGCGACGCGATCGCGTCGTACGCGGCGGCGCACGGCATGCAGGTGAAGGGGCACGCGCTCGTCTGGCACCAGGCGCTGCCGTCGTGGGTGGGATCGCTCCCGGCCGACGACCTGCGGACCGAGTTCGAGCGCCACGTCCGCAGCGTCGCGTCGCACTATCGCGGACGCGTCGCCGCCTGGGACGTCGTCAACGAGGCGATCGACGACAGCGGCGCGGGCCTGCGCGACACGCTGTTCCGCCAGAAGCTCGGCGACCGGTACATCGCCGACGCGTTCCGCATCGCGCACGACGCCGATCCGCAGGCGTTGCTGTTTTACAACGACTACTCCGGTGAAGGACTCGGCGCCAAGTCCGACGCGATCTACGAGTTGGTCAAGGGCCTCCTGACGCAGGGGGTGCCGATCGACGGCGTCGGGCTGCAGATGCACGTGCGCGCCGGGGCGCCGCCGACCGACGACGCCGTGGCGTCGAACATGCGCCGGCTGGCGGCGCTCGGGCTGCGCGTCAACATCAGCGAGATGGACGTGCGCGTCGGCGACATCGGCGGCGCGACGCCGGCCAACCTCGACCGTCAGAGGGCCGTCTACCACTCGCTGGTCGCCCTGTGCGTCGCGGAGCCGGCCTGCCACGGCGTGACGTTCTGGGGCTTCACCGACGCGCACTCGTGGATCTACGGCGCGTACGGCGCGGACGCGCCCCTGCTCTTCGACGCGCAGTACGCCGCGAAGCCCGCCTTCTACGGCGTCCTCGATGCGCTCATGCGGCGGTGAGCGGTGTAGACTGGTGCGCGCTCGATGACACCCCTGGTCTCGTGCATGATCGTGACCCGCGATCGACCCGGGTTCTTCCGCCAGGCGCTCCGCTGCTACGCCGCCCAGGACTACCCCCGCAAGGAGCTCGTCGTGGTCGACGACGGCGAACAGCCGGTCGGCGCGCTGTGTGACGGCATCCCCGACGTCACCTACGTCCGGCTGAAGGCGCCGACGCCGACGGGGACGAAGATGAACCTCGCCGTCGAGATCGGCCGCGGCGACATCGTGCAGAAATTCGACGACGACGACTACTACGCGCCGGGGTTCCTCTCGGCCGCCGTCGCGCGGATGCGGCGCGCGCGCCGGCCCGACACGCTGGTGGTCGCCTGCTGCTTCGCGGTCCTCATCGCCGGCGAGCCGCGGCTCTACTTCTCCGGACACGGCTGGAGCGCGGGAGGATCGATGTGCTTCCGCCGCGCGCTGTGGCAGCGCGCGCCGTTCCGCGACGTGTACTGGTCGACCGATCGCTTCTTCATTCAGGACAACGAGCCGCCGATCGCGCGCGTGTGCCAGGGCGATCGCTACGTCGTCGTGCGCCACGGCCTGAACAACTGGAGAGGGATCGAAGGCTACGACTCGGTCGAGGGCTACTTCCGCCAGTTCCGCCATCCGAGGACGATCCGCGGCGTCGTCGGACGCGCGAACGCGGCGTTCTATCGCTCGCTGAAGGCCGGCGCGGCGGTTGGCGCATGATGTCCGATCCCGTCAAGCCGGGGACGCTGACGCCCGACGACTGGGAGCGCGTCAAGGACATGGTCTTCGCGTGCCTGCCGCTCGATCGGGACGCGCGCGATCGGTGGCTCGACGCGCAGGGAGCGACGGCCCGCATCCGGAGCGAAGTGGAACGGCTGCTCGCCGAGTCGAAAACCGCCGGTACGTTCATGGACGTCCCGGCGCCGCAGCGCGTGCTCGAGATGTCCGACGGCGACGTGCCGCAGCGGATCGCGCACTTCCGCATCGAGCGCGAGCTGGGCGCGGGCGGCATGGGCGTCGTCTACGCCGCCGTCGACGAGCGCCTCGGACGCCCGGTCGCGATCAAGGTGCTGCAGCCCGACGCCGCGATGGACGAGACGCGCCGCAAGCGGCTGCTCTGGGACGCGCGCGCGGCCTCGGCGCTCAATCACCCCAACATCGTCTGCGTCTACGAGACGGGCGAGGCCGACGGCGTCGAGTACGTCGCGATGGAGCGCGTCTCGGGCGAGACGCTCGCCGATCTGCTGGAGCGCGAGCCGTTGCCGCGGCCGAAGGTCCTGTCGATCGCGGCGCAGATCGCCCTCGCGCTCGAAACGGCGCACGCACAGGGGATCGTGCATCGCGACCTGAAGCCGAGCAACGTCATGATCACGCCGTCGGGCGTCGCGAAGCTGCTCGACTTCGGCCTGGCCAAGAGCTTCGGGGCCGAGACCGCCGGCGGCGCCGCGCCCACGACGATCGAGGGACGACTGGCGGGAACCGTCGCCTACATGTCGCCCGAGCAGGCCGAGGGCACCGAGGTCGATTTCCGGTCCGACATCTTCTCGTTCGGATCGCTGCTCTACGAGATGCTGACCCGCCAGCGGGCGTTCGAGGGCGGATCCACGGTCTCGATCCTCGCGCGCGTGATCCACACGGATCCGATGCAGCCGAGCGCGCTGCTGCCCGCGCTCGACTCGCGCCTCGACGAGATCGTCGAGCGCTGTCTTCGCAAGGATCGCGAGCGCCGCTTCCAGAGCATGGCCGAGGTGCGCGTGCGCCTCGAGGAGATCATGGACGAGCCGGCGCCGAAGCGGCGTCCTGATCCCGTCCCGGCTCCGGGCCACTGGAAGATCGCCGCCGGCGTCGCGATCGCGGCGCTCACGGGCGCACTGGCCGTCGCGGCCGGCATCCTGTTGTCGAGGCCGCCGGTCCGCGTGCCGACGATGACGAGGCTGACGTGGGACGGCGGTCTCACGACGGCGCCGTCGATCTCGCACGACGGCACGATGCTGGCGTACGCCTCCGATCGCAGCGGCCGCGGCGACCTCGACATCTGGATGCAGAAGATCGGCGGCAGCGATCCGGCCCAGATCACGATCGACCCGGCGGATGATTCCGCGCCGGCGATCTCGCCCGACGGCACGAGGGTCGCCTATCGATCGGAGCGCAACCCGGCCGGCGTGTACATCACGTCGTCGCTTCCGAATGCCACCGAGCGCCTCCTGGCGGCGCAATGCCGCGACCCGAAGTTCTCGTCCGACAACGAGACGATCGCGTGCTGGATCGGCGACGTCGGCGGAAATTTCTATGCGGGATCCGCCAGGATCATGATCGCGAAGACGTCGACCGCGCCGCTGGTCCAGTTCCGTCCCGACTTCGAAGCCGCCGCGTACCCCTTGTGGCTGCCTGACGGCAAGAGCCTGATCTTCCTCGGCCGGCATAAAGACGACTCCGGCGTCTCGGTCGTGGACTGGTGGGTCGCCGGCCCGACCGGACCCGCGCGTGCGACGGGCGCCGTGCCGAGGCTGAAGGCGCGTGGGCTCCAACTGGCCATGGGTGCCTTCCAGTTTCGTCCGCAGGCCTGGCTCGAGAACCCATCCGCGATTCTCTTTACCGCGCGGCAGGAAGACGCGACCAGCGTGTGGAGCATCGCCGCGAACGCGCGCGGTGAACTCACCGGCAATCCGCAGGCGATGACGCTGGGCTCGTCGGTCGACACGCTGCCGACCGCGCCGGGCGGCAACACGCCGTCGATCGTGTTCGCGAGCCTCTCGGTCGAGGCGCGCCTGGCGCAGATGCCGCTGTCGGGCCCGAACTTCGGGCATGTCGCGCCCCTGCTGCCGACGCTCTCGCAGATCGCCTCGCCGTCGATCAGTGCCGACGGCCGCCTGCTCGTGTTCACGGCGCCTCAACCTGGCGGGTATCGCGTGATCGCCGTCGATACGACGACGGCGAATCAGGAGCAGGTCACGACGGTCGAGTCGCCGACGTTCGTCCGCGTGCTCCTCAGCGGTGACGGAAAATCGATCGTCTACAGCGGCGCCGGAAAGGTGGGCTACCACATGAGCCTGCCTGGGGGCTCGGCCGAGCAGATCTGCACGAACTGCAGCTCGCCGACGCACGTGAGCTACGACGGCACCGAAGCGATCTTCGAGTCACCGGGGCCCGACGAACGTCTGCTCTTCTGGTCCCACGGGAGCGTGCGCCCGCTCATCGCCGGCACCACGCGGACCGAACGGCAGTTCTCCGGCCGCTTCTCGCCCAACGGCAAATGGGTGGCGATGGGGCTCAGGAACAGCGACACCGACTCGCAGATCCGAAAGGTCTTCGTGGTGCCGAACGCGCGCGGAGGCGAGATCAAGCCCGAGGACTGGGTGAACCTGAGCGACGACAATACGATGGATCGTGAGCCGTACTGGGCGCCCGACGGCAAGCGGCTGTACTTCATCTCGGATCGCGACGGGTTCCGGTGCCTCTGGGCGCGGGACATGGATCCCGACACCGGCCGGCCGACGGGCCCCGCCGAGTCGATCGCCCATTTCCATCACGCGCGCGAGCTGCTCGCGTCCGTCCTCCCCTCGTCGGGCGCGATCGGGCTCACCGCGTCGTCCAAGGCGCTGATCTTCACGGTCGCCGAGTCGAGCGGCAATCTCTGGTGGCGGCGCGAGAGGGACGACCGATGACGCTCGACACGCTCAGCGTCGTCATCATCACCCGCAACGAGGGCACGGAGCTGAAGGCGACGATCGACGATCTCGCCCGCACGCTGCCGAAGCGGCGCACCGAAGTGCTCGTCGTCGACGACGGATCGACGGACGGATCGACGAGGTTCCTGAAGTCGTATCGATGGGTGCGTCTGCTGCGCACCAACGGCGTCGGCGTCGCGAACGCGCGCAACATCGGCGCGGCGCAGACGACCGGCGACGTCATTCTGTTCTGCGACGCGCACATGCGCGTGCCGGCGCGATGGCGCCGGGCGATGCTCGAACCGCTGGAATCGCGGCGCGTCGGGGCGGTGGCGCCGGGCGTCTACAGCCTCACGGAACCCGCGCGCCGCGGGTTCGGCCTGTACCTGAGCGGACCGGACCTGCACGCGCGCTGGAAGCCGAAGCCCGGGCCGGATCCCGCCGCTGTTCCGGTGCTGCCCGGCTGTTTCCTGGCGATGCGGCGCGACGTGTTCACCGCGACCGGCGGCTTCGATTCGGGCATGCGGCAGCTCGGGGGGAACGACAACGAGCTCAGTCTCAGGTTATGGTTGCTGGGCTACGAGCTGCTGATCGTGCCGCGGGTGGAAGTCGGCCATTTGTTCCGGACCACTATTCCATTCGACGCGACATGGGCGGCCGTGGTACACAATCGTCTCCGCACCGCGTTCGTGCACTTCGGGCGGGAGCGGATCGAGCGCGTGATCCGGGCCCTTCGCGAGTACGCGTCGTTCCCGAGCGGCCTGGCGATGGCCGTCGAGGGGGACCCGTTCGCGCGCCGCGCGCACCTGCTCGCGGAGCGGCGGCGGACCGACGACTGGTTCTTCGAGTTCTTTGGTATGAACTGTTAGCTGAGGAGAGAGCGAACATGAGTGACCCGACGACCCCCGTCCCGCCTGCCGATTGGAACGAAGCGCCGAAGGACACGATGGCGCCGCGCGCCGAGAGTCTCCTCGGCGCCCGCTCGACGGTGCCGCCCGGAATGCCCATGAGGGCGCCAGCGAAGGCGCCCGCGAAGCCGGCCAAGGCGCCCGCAAAGAAGGCGCCGGCCAAGAAGGCCCCGCCCAAGCGCAAGCCCGCGAAGCCGGCGAAGAAGAAGGGGGCCGCCAAGAAGAAGTCGGCGCCGAAGAAGGCCGCGAAGAAGGCCGGAAAGAAGAAGGGCGGAAAGGGCGGCAAGAAGCGCTAGCGCCGGTTCAACTCCGCGTGGAGCCAGGACCGGGCGACCGTCCAGTCCCGCTTCACGGTGCGCGTGGAAATGCCGAGCACTTCGGCGGTCTCATCCTCGGTGAGGCCGCCGAAGTAGCGGAGCTCCACGATCCGCACCTGCCGCGGATCGATGGCGTTGAGGCGCTCCAGCGCTTCGCTGATCGCCAGCATCTCGTCGTAGGCGTCCGACAGATCGTCGCCGGGCACGTCGCTCTCGATCCGTTCGATCGGCCCGCCCCGCTTCAGCGCCCGGCGGCGGCGGCCGTAGTCCACGAGCAGCCGTCGCATCGCCTGTGACGCCACGGCGAAGAACTGCGCGCGGTTCTGCCAGTTCCGATCCCGCTGCTCGACCAGATTCACATAGGCCTCGCCCGCGATCATCGTGGGTTCCAGCGTGTGATCCCGCCGCTCGTTTGCCATCAGCCGGCGCGCGATGCGCCGAAGCTCCGCATAGACGGCGTCGGCCAGTTGGTCGGCCGCTGCCCGGTCCCCGGCGGCGACCTGCTGCAACAAAACTGTAATTTCACCCCGATGGTCGGTATTCATGACGGTCGAGAACTGCTCATCGTAGCCCGGAACCCCCCGAATTCGGGGCTCTGACGGCCCCATGTCCCTTTTTCTCGGGTCGGTGCGCTTATTGGGTTATGACCTCAGCCAGTTCGACCCCGGAGCAACTGTTTCTGACCCACCTGCCTGCCATCGACGGCATCGCCCGGGCCGCGGCCCGGCGCCGCCGGCTGGCGCCCGACGAGGCCGAGGAATTCCGGTCGATCGTCCGGCTGCGGCTGATCGAGGATGACTATGCGGTCATCCGGGAATTCCGGGGCGCGAGCAGCTTCCGCACCTTCCTGACGGTCGTCATCGCGCGGCACTGCCTGGACTACCGGGCCGCCACGTGGGGCCGCTGGCGCGCCTCCTCGAAGGCCCGCCGCCTGGGTGACACCGCCGTCGCCCTCGAGCGGCTCCTGGTCCGCGACGGTCTGCCGCTGGAGCGGGCGGTGCAGGCGATTCGCGAGACCAGTCCCCGCACGACGCTGGAGCAGTTACAGGATCTGGCCAATCAGCTCCCGACCCGCATCCGGCGCATCCGGGTCGACGAAGCGACCCTCGAGGACTGCTGCGCCGACACGCCGTCGCCCGACGCGTGCCTGGCGGCGCGCGAAGGCCGCCGCGTCACCGGCGCGCTCGCCAGAGCGCTTGCGACGCTGGAACCGTCGGATCGCCGCATCATGCAGCTCCGGTTCGCAGACGGTCTCAGCCTGGTCGGCATTGCCCGGCGCGAAGGCCTCGAGCAGGCGTCGCTCTACCGGCGCGTCGAGCGCATCCTGCGCCGGCTGCGGCGGGAGATCGAAGGCCGCGGCATCGAATGTGCCGACGTGCGGACGCATTTGATCAATCGGCACCAGGTCGCCTGAACCGTCTGTTGCCCGTCGGCCGCTAACCGTACAGCCGTCGTGCTAGGCTGTGCGGCCATGGGCGTTTTGCCTGGTGTGATACCCGAGTTCGGGGATCGCTTTCAGCAGGACAATCGCTTCATCGGCGCGATCACGTTCCAGGCGAATACTTCGCCCTGCAGGTGGACGGGCGCGAGCAGCTGTCTCGTCACAAGAGACCCTAGACGGAATCTCGCACATCCTCACGCGTGCGATGTCTCGACGCTCAAGAGTAAGCGGGTGCACTGAGGGCCCTTCCGATGCTCAATGCTGTTTATTACCCTCATACGGCCGTTCGCGACGAAAACTTCCTCAAACACGCCCTCCTATACTGGGACAAGGTTGAGTACATATCGCCCTTTGACAATTTCAACTCGTTGCCCAGATACCCAGCCGAGACAACGCGACGACTAGCCAAGTTCCTCGAACCTCGAGTCCCGAACGAATCTGAGAAGGAACGTGCACACCAGGAAATCATGAAGCTCATCGAGAACGATCTACCTGCGTGGCTCAGAGTGGATCGGGCGAGCGAGAAAAACGACCATCAGACTTATGCGATGTTTCGAGACAAGCTTCTTCCGAAAACTTGGAAAGAGTTGGAGAAGCGTGGGGTCGCCACCTTCAAGAAGCACGGGAACCTGGATGATTACGTCAGTCACACGTACTTAGGGTTGACGCTGATGGCGATCCTGGCGCGGTGTTGCGCTGGCACGCTGAAGCACACGATTACTGACCGGGCTGACGCCTATGGAAGCTTCCTGAAACATCTCGAATTCCTGAGTGGTTCGGATGGCTCGTCTGGTCCTCTAGATACAGCCTCGGCGCGCTCCTTCAAGACTTGGGTCGACGTCCTTGGCGTTCAACGCGCGCAGTCGAAGGAAGTCGAACGGCATACGCTGGTATCGATCACGCTGGACGTCATCGATGCTCGCGCTCTTTCGGTGGATACCCTCGTTCGGCTACGGACAGACAAGACGGCGCTGGCGGCGGAGCTTCGCAGTAACTATAGAACTGCCGTCGAGGAGTACGTCAGCAAGCTCACTGAACCTGGGTTGCTCGACACCGACGCGATCGAGTTGCGCGACGATTTCAGGTCGAAGATGACGCTCGATCTCAAGAAGCTCTTTGAGGAGCTGAAGCCCGTCGCCAAGAAGACTCTGCTGTCGAAGGAAGTCCTCGTTGCGGTCGCCGCGCCATTTGCCGGCGCCGCTGTATTAACCGCCTCTGGCGTTGGGTCGACGCTCGGAGGCGCGCTCGCAATTGGCGCTCTGGGGAAATTGAAGACCGACTATCAAGCGGCCAGGGACTCGGTATTAGGCAAGCACCCAATGGCCTTCCTGTACAAGGCAAAGCGTTCGCGAATCTATTGACGTGGACGGGAACGTCATGCAGGTCGCGCTGATGACCACGTTCGTGGCCTCGAGGAAGGAGCCGTTGGCGGACCTGCTCCAGCGGATCCACGCGGCCTTCCTCAGCTCGGGTCTCGGCGACCCGGCGGTGCTCTTCACGTTTTCGGATTCTCCGGTGGGTTCGTCTGCGGCGGTCGATCGGCTGCTGAAGAAGTATCCGGAGTTCGAGCGGTTCGTCGGCGAGCGTCCGCCCATCCCGCATGTGCCGACGGTTCGGCAGGTGTCGAACCGTCCGGGCTATCCGGGCGCCGGCCAGTCGGTTCCCTTTTCCACGGTGCTCGCCGTCGCGGGCGGCGTCCCGCGATCGCTGCCGATTCACGCGATCGCGATCCACTTCCACTCGCCCGAGTTCGGCGTCCAATTCCCGATGGGCCATCTCGCGCCGATCGACCCCGGCGTGATGGTGACCGACACATGGTGGGTGAACGGGCGTGAGCGCGGCGTGACCGCGCTGACGAGCGTCGACGCCGATCCGGCGGGCAAGAGCCTGCCGCCGCATCCCGCGAGCGTGGCTGCCGTGCTCGCCGCGTGCGGGAAGGTGAAGAGCACCGTGCAGGTGGCGCTGACGGCGGGCGGCGCGCCGTCTGACCCGCCGCAGTTTGCGCGCCCCTCGCCAGAAGTCGCGACAGCGGTCGCCGCGGTCGTCCAGGACTACCGGGCGCGCATGGCGGAGATCGTCGCGCGCGCGGCGCCGCCGCACGATTTGCCGCCGGCGCTCGAGGCGCTGAAGACCGTCAGCGTCGCCGAGAAGACGGGCCCGCGCAAGCCCGCGCTCCTGCGCGCGTTCACGCCTCTGGGCTACGACTGTCAGGCCGAATCGGGCACCTTCACGCTTCGCCGGCGGACGCCGGGGAACCTCACGGTCGAGATCAACCTCGACGTCGGCACGTGGAGCAAGAGCGTGAGCGGCAGCTTCACCGTGCAGGGCGTCGGCTTCAGTGCGCGGCTTGGGCTCCCGGTGTCGAAGCGCGCGCTGGACGGGATGCAGTACCGCTTCGGCGACGCCGCGGACTGGCAGAGGATCGTCGACAACCTCGCCGCGATCGCCGCCGAACTCGATCGGACGTTCGTCCCCGCGATCGAGGCCGCCGCCGGTCCTGCGCCCGCGTGGTTCAAGCCGGAATCCTGATTCAAGCCACTCTGCTGACGTCGACTTTCCGGATGTCGTCGATCCCATAACGGAGCATCGCCAGCCGCTCGAGCCCGTAGCCGACGCCGATCGCGGTGTGGGTCGCGGGGTCGCCGCCGAGGTGCGCCACGACGCGATCGGTGAAGACGCCGCACGCGAGCACCTCCCACCAGCGGCCGTCGTGCTCCACGTCGACGTCCCAGGCCTGGCTGCACATCGGGTACTTCGTCGGCGAGATCCGCACGGGCAGGCCCGGCATCGTCACGTCGACCGAGCGCAGCACGAGCGACATGATCTCCCACATGTCGAGGCGATCGCGGCGATCGAGGCAGAAGACTTCCGCCTGGTGGAACGCCTCGAGGTGCGTGGTGTCGGGCTGGCACGCGCGATACGTCTTGCCCGACGAGAACAGGCGCAGCGGATCGCCGTCGAAGCGCACGTGCATCAGCAGCGGCAGCGTCAGGTCGTACCGCAGGATGCGCCCCTCGTCGATGCGCTGCAGCTCGTGACGCTCGATGTAGACGGCGTCGGCCGCGATGGTGCGCTCGGCTTCGCGCCAGTCCACGACCTCGGGGAGCTGGACGTCTGCGAAGCCAGCGTAGACGCCGCGCAGCAGTTCCAGGATCTTCCCCACCGGGTTCTCGGGCAGCACGGTGAGCTGCGGCCTCGCCAGCAGCTCCGCGATCCGCTCCGGCAGATCGCCGGGGATGTCGTCCTGTCCGATCGCGCGCCGTTCCGACATTTCGATCTCCTTCCGCAGCTTGTCGCGGATGCGCTGCAGGCGCTTGCGCATCGCCGCGTCTTCCACCCCTGAGTCGGCCGCAAGACGCGCGACGCTCCAGCCGCCGTGATAGCGGCGATCGCAGAGCCGGCGTTCTTCCATCGAGAGCGTCTGCAGCGCCGCGGCGAGCCGCCGGCGCTGCAGGTCCGACCAGCGCGTCTCGGTCTCGTCGAGCACGGGCACGTTCGACGCATCGTCGAGCTGCAGAAACGCATAGCGGCGCCCGCGCCGCGCGTTCAGCGCGGCGTTGATCACGATGCGCCGGAACCAGCCGACGAACGCGGCGGGCTCGTCGAGATCCTCGAGCCGGCGGAAGGCGATGAGGTACGCCTCCTGCACGGCATCCTGCGCCGCGGCACGATCGCGCACCACGCCCGCCGCGACGGCCATCGCCATCGTCTGCGTCCGGCGGACGACCTCGGTAAACGCCTCGACGTCGCCCGCGGCGGCCCGCGCCACCAGCGGGTTCAACGCGTCCATATCGGTTCCTGCCGATCGAAAGACACAGGCTACCGGAAAACGTGACCGCGGGCCGAGGCCGACATCCGCCGGGACGTGTCCTCCGTAGTAGCGCTGAAGACGGGAGGACGCGATGAGAGCCATCTCTGCCACGGCGGCGCTCGGGGCGCTGCTGCTGGCGCAAGCCTGCAGTCGATCCGCGCAGCCAGTCCAATCCTCTGAATCCCCTGTTCAGAGCCGGGCGTGCCAGCTAACCATCACGGCGCCGGCCGGCGGCGACCAGGACATCACGACGTTCCAGGGCGACCTGCGCGAGCTGCGCGCGCCGGCGCGCGCGGCGGAGCAGCTCGGGTACCGGTTCATCTCGAAGGCGCGTCTGACGAACGACGCCGGCTTCTACACGGTTGCCGAGCAGGCGGCGGCCTGCCTCGAGGCCGTCCAGCCCGGCGACGCCGCTGCGCTGCTCCTGCGCGGACACGTGCTCCACCAGATGCATCGCTTCAAGGAAGCCGAAGCGATCGCCCGGCGCCTCGTGACGCTGCGCGAGTTCGTGCTCGACTACGGGCTGCTCGGCGACGTGCTGATGGAGCAGGGCCGGCTCGCAGAAGCCGCAACGGCCTACCAGACAATGATCGACCTCAAGCCGTTCTACCAGTCCTACACGCGCGCGGCGCACCTCCGCTGGCTGAAAGGCGATCTCGACGGCGCGATCGCGTTGATGAACGCCGCGGTCAAGGCCGCCAGCCCGCGGGATCCGGAGTCGATCGCGTGGGGCTACACGAGGCTCGCGACCTACGAGCTGCAGCGCGGCCGGTTGGCCGACGCGGAGCGGATGACGAACGCGTCGCTGCAATACGTTCCGGAGTACGCCGCCGCATGGCTCGTACGCGGCCGGATCGCGCTGGCCCGGCACGCGCCGGCGGACGCGATCGGCGCGCTCGAGAAGGCCGCGCGCCTGAATCCGCTTCCCGAATACACGTGGGCGCTCGCGGATGCCCTGCGATCGCTGAACCGCGTCGACGAGGCCGCAGCCGTGGAGCGGAAGATGCTCGCCGAGGGCGGTGACGCACGAACGGTCGCGCTCTATCTGTCCACGCGGAGCCAGGATCCCGAGAAGGCCGTCACGCTCGCCCGCGAAGAGCTCGCCAAGCGAGGCGACGTCTTCACGCTCGACGCGCTCGCGTGGGCGCTGGCGCGCGCGGGACACGTCGACGAGGCGTCGGGCGTCATGGCCCGGGCACTCGCCGAAGGCACGCAGGATGGCCGCCTCTTCCTCCACGCCGCCGCGATCGCGGCGGCCGGCGGCCATTCCCAAGACGCAGCGCGATGGGCCCGCAAGGCCCGGACCTACCGCTTCACGCTGCTTCCCTCGGAGCTTGGGGTGCTCCGCTCGGGAGTCGTGGCACCACCCCACGCATAAGAGGACGCAATGAAGAAAGTGCTCTACATGCTGCAGCTGATCGCTGCGGCCGGGCTCCTGCTCTGCCCCGACACGGCACGGGCATCGAGCCACATGGATGCGCCGCTCATCACGCTCGATGACGCGGCGAATACGACCGACGTCTACGCGTTCGTCTCGCAGCGGTTCGGCCGGAAGTACCTCTCGACCGCGCTCGCCGTCTACCCGCACGAGGAACCGGGCGTGGGACCGAACAAGTACAACTTCGACGACGACGTGCTGTACGAGATTCGCGTGGCGACCGGAAAGGATCTCGCGAAAGGCCGCACGACGATCTCGTATCAGTTCCGCTTCGACACGACCTACCGCAACCGCAACACGATCCTGCAGTCGTATCTCGGCGTCATCGCCGACGTCGGCGACGCGTCGCAGAATCTCATCCAGCGGTACACGGTCGACAAGGTGGACTGGCGCACGGGTCGCGTGACGCGCCTGGGCCGCGGCATCGTGCCGCCGAACAACCAGGGCAACGCCACGCCGAAGTACAACCGCAACGACGACGGCGAGCAGCCCGCCAGGGACGGCGTCGCCACCGAACCCGAATTGGATCTCTACACGTCGCAGTCGATCGCCCAGCTCCAGGACGGCTACCTCGCGTTCGCCGGGCAGCGGGACGACGGCTTCTATGCCGACGTCCAGGCGATCTTCGATCTCCTGAAGCTACGCCCCTCGGACAAGGCCGTGGACTCGCAGGCGGGGTTCAACGTCCACACCATGGCGCTCAACATTCCGATCGACGAGCTTGGCGGCGATCAGCAGATCGTCGGC
>Ga0066903_100001883_pt1 | contig 15855 bp, 14 predicted proteins | sample PanSoiMetaGPlot1_FD_67491 | JGI IMG/M metagenome (GOLD analysis project Ga0066903, IMG submission 67491) | Tropical forest soil microbial communities from Panama analyzed to predict greenhouse gas emissions - Panama Soil - Plot 1 (version 2) | ecosystem: Environmental > Terrestrial > Soil >... | reverse complement strand
GGGGTTGAGCTTGCGGTATGCCTCGGTCAGCGTGTTGCCGAACTGGCGACCGTAGTCCTCGCGGACATAGCGCAACCCGAGTTCCTCCAGGCAGAAGATGACCTTCTGCACGTTTCCCGATGTCTGTCGGCCGAGCAATCTGATCACGTCACGTCCTCCTCGGTTTTTCGGCATTTCTAACGGTTGTGGAAATGCACGTTCGTCCATTGCCATCTACCAAAATCTAGGCAATTTGTGAGGGTAGGTGTGCTCCTGCGAGAGAAATTTTCGCATGCGTGCGATTCATCGTTTGTCTGCGCGTAAAGTCGAGACTGCTAAAGCGCCCCGTCGCTTGCATGACGGCGGCGGCCTCCACCTGCAAATCACACCGCGCATCGGCGGCGGCGTGGCAAAGTCCTGGGAGCTGCGATACCAAACACTGCCGCAGCCGGATGGGAAACGCCGCTGGCACTGGATGGGGCTCGGACCCTTTCCCGATGTCAGTCTCGCCCGCGCCCGTGAGAAAGCAGCAGAGGCACGCGAGCAAAGACGCAATGGTGTCGATCCGCTTGAGGCTCGCGCTCGCGCCAAGACCGGACGGATCGCTGCCGCGCGGCGCACCCGGACCCTGAACGATGTTTTTGCGGCCTGTCTCGCTGACCGCGAAGCCGCATGGAAGGGCAGCGTCAGCAAAGAGCAGTGGAATGGGGAATGGCGTCGCTACGTGTCGCCGATCATCGGCGAGACATTGATAAATGACATCACGGTCGATGACATTAAAAGCGTAGTGCATCCGATTTGGACAACCATGCCAGTGCTCGCTGATCGCGCCCTGAGCCGCATCGAGAAGGTGATTGACTATGCCATCGCATCCGGCTGGCGTCTGGCCGAAGGCAACCCTGCACAACGGACGCGGCTGCTGCTGCCGAAGCACTCCGAGGTTCACCGCGTCGAACACTATGCCGCTATGGCAGCAGCGGATCTGCCAGCGTTCATGGTCCAGTTGCGAACGCTGAAGAGCCCCGCAGCTGCCGGGTTGGAGTTCACGATCCTGACTGCGACCCGCAGCAATGAAGCACTTGGTGCCACCTGGGAGGAAATTGACCTTACTAATGCGACCTGGACCGTGGCAGGCGAACGGATGAAGGGTCGAAAAGGCAAGACTCGGCCACATGTCGTGCCGTTAAGCCCGCAGGCGGTTGCGTTGCTCAAGGCACGCAAAAGTGCGGGGGCCTCCGGGTTGGTCTTTACCAAAAAGGGGCGGCGACTATCTCGTAACGCCTTTTGCAACCTGCTGCGGACGATGAAAGTCGAAAATGCGACCCCGCATGGTTTCCGCTCAACATTTTCGAGTTGGGCCAACGATCATGAGGTGGCGACCTCAGACACAATTGAAGTGGCATTAGCGCATAAGATCGGCGACGAAACCTCGCGTGCCTATAACCGTGGAAAACGGCAGGACCCGCGACGTGTACTGATGCAGCGGTGGGCCGATTTTATTGATACCGGCGGACTAGTTGGCAATGTCAGGGAGTTAAAGCGCGCCTAGAAACCGTTCAGCCCGGCAGAGGAGCCGCACCCCGCTTGCTGCACAAACAGCCGAGAGCGGCTTGCGTGGTACGCTACGCAAAATGGCGTAGACACAAACGGGCGCGGGCCGGGGTAGCTCGCCGTCGCCGGACACTTCACCACCATCCAGCCTGCCCGCGCCAACTGATGATTTCACCGCCTGCACCGCCCTCAAGGGCGTTAAGATATTGGATGCTCTCACCACCGGCCATCGGGCTCGCTCGCTGGTAGGCTGTGCGGTCGAATAAATCCAGGTCGAATAAATCCAGGTCGAATAAATTCCAGGTCGAATAAATTCCAGGTCGAATAAATTCCAGGTCGAATAAATCCAGGTCGAATAAGTCCAGGTCGAATAAGTCCAGGTCGAATAAGTCCAGGTCGAATAAATCCTGGCCGATTAAATTCTGGCCAATTAAATCCCGGTCGACCGCAATCGAATAAATCCCGAATCGAATAAATCCTGGTCGAATAAATCCTGACCAATTAAATCCCGGCGGAATAAATCCCGGTCGAATAAATTATGTGGATGTTTCCGCGGCCGGAATAGCAGGCCCACAATTTTGCGACCGAGGCAGTCAACGCAAGCTCTCGCGAAGTGCAGTCTACAGTCCATACGTGCCGGTAACTAACCCTTGAAGGCCAGCGGCGGACGAGTTAACCTTACGTCACCCTACCTCAGAACCTCAGAACCTCAGAACCCACGAACCAAAGAACTCAAGAACTCAAGAACTCAAAAAGCAAAAATCAGATCAGAGAAGTTCTCCGGCCGCGGGCGATCCAGCGGCGCTGTGGTTCGAGGTTCCCGTCCATGTCATTGCTGCTAGAAACGCGGCGCAATAAGCGCCGCATCTTGCCGAAATGGTCGTCGCTCGATAAGCCGCTCGCGACGACGAATCCCAATCAAATCCTGTCGTTCCACGAATGGTGCCGCCTGAATCGTATCAGTGTGCGCACCGGGCGGCGCATCATCGCGCGCGGCGAGGGGCCGGTGGTGACGCAACTGTCGGCAAAGCGGATCGGCATCTCGGTCGCGAACAACGCGCTTTGGCAGCAGTCGCGGGAGCGTGCGTGAGTGCGCCTCCGAAAAGCGTCGGGGCCCGCGACCGATAGACCGGTACGCGGACCCCAAGCGATTTCTCAAGCGTGGCAGCTGAGAGACCGCGAAGCTACAGACACCGAGCCCACGCTACAATCGAATTTTCCACGTCGTCCCGACGGTTGGAGGCGGTCATGAAGCCGCCGCTGACCACGGACTGGCGTCCGCCGACCGAATTGCCCGATCTGCACCGCGTCGGCATCATCGCACTCGACACCGAGACGAACGACGAGGGCTTGCGCGCAGACCGTGGTTCGGCATGGCCATGCGGTGGCGGCTATGTCTGCGGCATCAGCGTTGCTTGGCGCGACGAAAACGGCATTCGCGGCAACTATTTTCCCTTGCGCCATCCCGACAGCGAGAACTTCGGACGCGAGAACGTCATCCGTTGGCTGCAGGACTTGATCGCCGCCGGTGTCCGCATTGTCACCCAGAAGGGGCTTTATGATTGGGGCTGGCTGCGCACCGATCTTGGCATCGCCATGCCGCCGTCCGAGCAGCTCGAAGAGATCGGTGCGCTGGCAACCTTGATCGACGAGAACCGGTTCAACTACAGCCTCGACGCCCTCTGTGCCTGGCGTGGCCTTCCAGGCAAGGATGAGACCTTACTGACGCAGGCTGTTGAAGCCGCCGGTTTTAGGGTCGACAAGAAGAGCCCGCTGCAATCGCATATTTGGCGGATGCCAGCACGCTACGTCGGCCCCTATGCCGAGGCCGATCCAATCGCCACTTTGGCGCTGTTTGAAAATCTGCACCTAATTCTTGATCAGGAAGGCACCCGCGCAGCCTATCGGCTCGAGTGCGATTTGTTGCCAATGGTGCATGAGATGCGCCGTCGCGGCATTCGCGTTGATCAGAGTGCGGCCGAACAAGCGCGCGACTATTGCCTGCAGAAACGCGATGCGGCGCTCGCCCAGCTTTCGGAGCAGCTCGGCAGACCTACGGGCATGGAAGAAATCGCATCACGAAAATGGTTGGTGCAAACTTTTGGCACCCATAAGATCGGCTACCCACGCACACCGAAGGGCAATCCCTCATTCAAGAGCGGCAAACTCGGGTGGATGGCCTCACATCCCCATTGGTTGCCGCAGCGGATCGCGACCGCCAACAAGTACGAGACAGCCGGGAGCACGTTTCTCAATGATCACATCCTGGGTCATCTGATCGGTGAGCGCATCTATGCGGAAATTAATCCCTTCCGCACGGAAGACGGCGGAACCCGCTCGTCTCGGTTCTCGTACTCAAATCCGCCACTGCAGCAGATGCCATCGCGCGACAAGGAGCTGGGTCCACTGATCCGGCGCGTGTTTCTGCCAGAAGACGGTGAGCGGTGGTGTACGGCGGATTGTAGCCAGCAAGAGTTTCGCTTTGTCGTGCATCACGCTTTCATTCGCAACCTGCCGGGCGCTGCTGCCGCACGCGAACGTTATCTCGCCGACCCCGACACTGACTTTCATGCGCTCGCTGGCGAGATCACCGGCATTCCGCGAGACGATGCCAAAGGTGTCAACTTCGCCAAAATCTACGGTGCCGGGCAGAAGAAGTTTGCCGAGATGATTGGCAAGCGGCTGTCCGAGGCGCAAGCCATCTACGCGCAGTATGACATCCGCCTGCCGTTCGTGTGGCAGCTGTCACGCAGCGTGCAAGAGGAGGCCGCGCGCTGTGAATACACCGTACTCTACGATGACGCGCGCCGTCATTGGAATCTCTGGGAGGCGGTTGGCGTCTACATCAAAGGCGCTGGGCCGTGCGGGCACGGAGAGGCTAGACGACGCCAACGAGACCCCAAGCATCCTTGGTTCTACCGCACGCTACAGCGCAGCGGCACCTACACGGCACTTAACGCGCTGATCCAAGGGTCGGCCGCACGGCATACGAAGCTGTGGATGCGGGACTGTTGGCGCGAGGGGATCGTCCCGCTGCTGCAGATGCACGACTCGCTAGAGTGCTCGGTCAGCTCGCACGAACAAGCAGAGCTGGTCGCGAGACTCGGCTGCGAAGCGGTGCAGCTCGAAGTGCCCATGCGCGTGAATCTGAAATTCGGAAAGAGCTGGGGCGACGCCACGCAAGCATGGGACGCGCGCGGTAACGGCGCTGTCCCTGAACGGGAGGCTCTGAAGATGTCCGCCGCTGAGCGCATCGCCAAGGCCCTCGAAGGGCACAAGACCGGTAATGGCTGGATCGCACGCTGCCCCGGACACGACGATCAAAAACCGAACCTTTCGATTGGTTTGGGCAAGGATGGCAAGGTGCTGGTGCATTGCCACGCTGGCTGCAACCAGCGCGATATTTTCAATGCCATCCTGCGCGAACGCGGTCTTTGGGGGAAATCCAGGAGCCACTTGCGCAAGGATCGCGTCGTCAACGACGCCGATGCTGATGCCCGCAAGCGCAGTGCGGTCGCGCTGACCATTTGGCGGGCGTGCAGGCCAGCTAACGCAACGCCGGTGCAGACCTATCTCGCCGCGCGCGGCATCAGCCTGCCGTTGCCCGATACGCTGCGTTTTCACGGAGGCTTGAAGCATTTTGCTGGCGACTGCTGGCCGACGATGGTGGCGCTGGTGACAAGCGGCGCGGACGGAAGGCCGCTCGCGATCCATCGCACCTTCCTTGCCCGTGACGGCAGCAGCAAGGCTCCGGTTGACCCGCAGAAGATGATGCTGGGGCCGTGCCGTGGCGGAGCCGTGCGCCTCGCGGATGCTGGAGAGAGCGATGTGCTGATGGTTGGTGAAGGCATTGAGACCTGTCTCGCCGCCATGCAGGCGACCGGATATCCGGCCTGGGCAGCACTCTCAACTGCGGGGCTGCGCGCGCTTGAGCTTCCTCAAGACGTACGCGACGTGATCGTGCTCGCCGATGGCGATGCCGCCGGTGAAGCGGCAGCGCGCGACTGTGCCCAGCGTTGGAAGCGGCAGAACCGGCGCGTGCGCATCGCCCGTCCGCCGCAGGGAATGGACTTCAATGACATGTTGGTCAGCCGTGATGGGGTTGGGCCATGACCGAGAACGAACAGACCATCAACGAGACTATCGACGGCGCTGAAGAGGTTCGTGATCCGCTGGAGGGGCTGGTTGAAAGGACTAGGATCGACCCCAGCGCGCCGTTCACGCCGGAGGTGCTGGCAGCTCTTGCGGCACTCAAAAAAGATGACCGCGCTGCGTTCGAGAAGCTGCGCGAGCAGCTGAAAGCCGCAGGCTGCCGGGTGACGGCGCTTGACGAGGCGCTCGCCGATGCAAGCGGTGGCCTTGGGCACAAACCGACACAGGCGGATATCCTGGTCGATATCGCGCAAGCGGCCGAGCTGTTTCACACGGCCGATGGAACCGGATTCGCCGACCTCGACGTTAACGGTCATCGCGAAACCTGGCCGATCCGCTCCAAGGGCTTCCGCCGCTGGCTCGCTCGCCAATTCTTCGAGCAGACCGATGGCGCACCAAACTCCGAAGCATTGCAAGCGGCGCTCAACGTGATCGAAGCGAAAGCGCATTTTGATGCACCGGAGCGCGAGGTGTTTGTTCGCGTCGGCGGACTGGACGGCCGGATTTACCTCGATTTGTGCGACGAAGCGTGGCGGGCGATGGAGATCGACAGCGCGGGCTGGCGGGTGATCGACACGCCGCCGGTACGATTCCGCCGGGCCAACGGGATGCTGCCGCTGCCAGTACCGGTGCCTGGCGGTTCAATCGACGATCTACGGCCCTACCTCAATGTAAAATCAGACGCCGATTTCATTCTGAGCGTGGCCTGGACGCTGGCCGCGTTGCGGGATCGCGGCCCCTATCCACCGCTCACGCTGCTGGGCGAGCACGGCACGGCCAAGTCCACTGCGGCCGAGATGCTCCAGACACTCATCGACCCCAACAGCACGTCGTTGCGGACGCTACCACGCGAGGACCGCGATCTGTTCATTGCCGCGACCAACAGGCACGTACTGGCCTACGACAACATATCCTTCCTGGCCGAGTGGATATCCGACTCGCTGTGCCGGTTGGCGACCGGCGGCGGCTTCAGCACGCGGCAACTCTACACCGACCAGGACGAGGTGTTGCTTAACGCGATCCGGCCGATGATCCTCAATGGCATCGAGGAAGTCGTGAACCGGCCTGACCTGGCCGACCGCACCATCTTCCTGACATTTGAGAAAATCCCGGACGACAAGCGCCGGTCTGAGACGGAACTATGGGCGGCATTCGAAGCCGATCACCCGCGCACTCTGGGCGCACTGCTTGATGCTGTGGCGATGGGGCTCAAGCGACTGCCCGAAATCCGGCTGGAGCAGCTGCCGCGCATGGCCGATTTCGCGATCTGGGCGACGGCCTGCGAGGGTGGGCTCCGGCACAAGGACGGTACGGCCTGGGAAGCGGGCACGTTCATGAAGGCTTACGCTGGCAATATCGACGAGGCGGTCGAGATCATCCTCAACGCTAGCCCGGTTGCTAGTGCGGTGCGAGATTTCATGGGGTTTCAGCCGACATGGACCGGGACAGCCACGGACCTGTTTGAGCTGCTCGGCCGCGTCGCAGGGGAGAAAGCGATCAAAGCCAAGACCTGGCCTACCGACGCCACGCGGCTCGGCGGCAGGCTGCGCCGGGCGGCGACCTTCCTGCGCAAGGTCGGCATCGAGATCGACATCCAGCGGCGACACGGGGGAACCCGCATCATCACCATTACAAAACTCTCAGAGCCAGATTCGGCAGGCAGCTCAGCGTCCGCAGCGTCCGCAGACGCGAATGGCCGTGGTACAGACGCGAATGCAGGTGGCGCAGCCAATATCTGTGCCAGCGTCAACGCCCACCCATTGAAAAACACCGCCGAGGAGGACGCTGCGGACGCTAAATTGCATACTCTTTCTGTCTCAGAGGAAGAGGAGCTACCTTATCTCTGTGACAAGGATATCCGTCAATTCGCCAAGGGTTATTCAGACGTTGCCGCCATGGAGCTTGAGCAGACCGGTGACGTGGATCGTACCGCCCTGGAACGCTGGCTCCGTGAGAGCCTCGCCACCGTAGGAGTCCCTCCTCAATCCATAGAAACGGATTTCAACCGTATCATGGTGGCGCTCACTACACTTCAATGATTATCGTGCGATCAGAAAATGGGCATAAACCAGAGTCACCAGCGTCACCAGGTGACGCTAGGCGGCCGCGCGGGCCACTAGCGTCACCGTCAGCGTCACCAGCTAACTCATTGCAAAATAACGCTGGATGACGTTGGTGATGCTGGAGACGCTAAAATTCATACCCTTTGGCTATCTATAGGTATATAGTATCATTCTAGTTGTACGACTATATCTATACTCTTATAGATACTACCATTTTTTACCCTAAAGGTATAGCGACACAGCGTCACCAGCGTCACCAGCGTCACCAGCGTCACCCGGCCAATGATTTCATTAACTTAAGGGTGACGCTAAGGGTGACGCTGTCGCGATTCCTCGACGGCGCAGCGTCACCCGCGTTCGCGGGGATGTTTAATACCAATCCTCAGATTGAGTGACCTGCGGCTGTCCAATCGCGGCGCGCGATGGACATGATTTTCCACGGCTGATTGATAAGCGTATTCCAGGCGTAGCAGCGTGTGGCGGAACGCGTGTTTTATGTGGCTCAAGCTTGTCGCACAGTTGCACAGTTATTCGGACAGGCAGCAGCTCTGACCTCTAGACCTGCCTGGATTTGATTGGCTCCCGAACGATCCGCCATCTAGTCATGTCACGCCGATGTACCCTGGTGGGAACAAGCCACCCGCATTCAACGAGCGTTTTGGTCAGGTTCGTCCGGTCTGTGGGGTCTCGGGCGCAGTTGGGTCCGTAGCAGCTGATGTCGCGGGCGGTGATCGTCGGTCTGCTCCAATAGTTCACAAGCCAAGCCAATAATTTTTCGCTTGGAGAAGATTTACGATGGGCCCGCGGAATGATCGGCTGCGGTCCACGCCGCACAATATCGGGCTCGGACGGTCCTTTTTCCGGCTCTTCAATGTACCGCGCGAAGACGCTCTTGCCGTCGTCACTCATTCTCGAATCCCTCGTTAGAAATAATTGTTAGCTTCGGTCGCTCGGGCGCTGTCAATTTCGGCTGTTCATCGGGAGCAACGTCGTCGGGATCAATGGCGATTGATTTATTATAGACCTCGACATCACTTCCCAAATTTATCGTGATGACAAACCGTTCGGATTGTGACGGGCTATTCGGGCTTTCTGGAATTGCCGTCTGCCTCAGCTCCCGAATGGCTTCGATTCGATGACGCGCGTTTGCTTGTTCGCTATCCATTATCGTTGACAAAATATTTGGTGCGCGGACGAAGTGTTTGGATGCTGCCTCCCGTGCGGCGCTGCCATTGCGCACCCTTCGATCTCTTTCGGCTCGGATGGCGCGTCCGAGTGCCGCGTCTTTTGCGATGTTCTGCCAATCCGCTGGGCTTATCTCGTAAATCTCCGCCAGTTCTTTGTCCGTGATCAGCCCTTCGCCTGCACGGGTGCAGTCAACGACAAACTGTCGGCCGATGTCGCTGTTTAGCTCGATCTCGACGCCGTTCAGGACGACGGTGCTCATTGGGTGTGACCCTCCTGGCCACCCAATGATAGCACCTCGGTAGTAACGGGGCGAACGGTGCGGCGGTCGCCCCGCCAGCCAGGAAACCGAGGGCATCGTCCTGGACCGCTCGTGGTCTGGGTTTTTCGCCGGATGAGCAGAACATCCCGTGGGCGACCTACCCAACGACGGAGATATTCGCTGCAATCGGGCTCCAACGTTGCCGACCTCGGCAGATCGAGGAAATAAAAGGGCGATGGTTTTCCTATCACATCTGGATCTGTCCACTGGAGATTTCCGTTGTGCCTGCCGCAGCCATTATGGGCAAGGGACAGATCGCCGACAAATACCTGTTCCAAGCGAGGATGCGAAATAAACAATACGGTTCGTTCGACTGGGGACGGCCATGGACCGACGAGCAAGCGGCGGAAGAGGAAGGAGACGAGATTCGAGCCGGGTAAACGTTCCATGAGTTCGACGGTTGCTGCATCGAAGGAAAGGGAGAATGACGTGATGAAAAAACCCAAGGGCCTGAATGAAATAGCCGACGAACTCTCCAATCCGATGTCCTGGTAACCATGGTCGGCCCCTCCAAAAAGCCGACCACCCATGAGTCACAGAAAAAGTGATTTGGGAATCCCGTGCCGCGAAAAATCTGCCAAAGTAGTGCTAGGCCGCGTACTCATTAACGCGCAGATCGCAGCAGGTTATGTGCCTACTTCGCGGTTACGTCATCGTTAGTACTGGTACTTCTGCTTACGGTTGTCCAAAAAATTGTACTCGCTGCTATCGTCGATCAGGCGTATGCTTCAAACTAGAGGCCACTCCTGCGCGGACCCACGGCCAACTCTGTCGGACCGCTTTTACACGCCGACGCTCATCCGCCCGGATAACGAGCGGGAGGGATGGGTCATGTCCTCACAAATTGAGTTGGGCTGCCGCCGGGTGACGGGCCGTATGCTCGTCGAGCTTGGGGTGTGGACGTTTAACACGACAGGAGGGCAGACAATGGGCAAGAACTCCCAAGAACTCCGTGGAGGGCATTTCGATGTAGACCAAGTCAATTTCAAATCTCGATCAAGGGCGGGTAGCCAGCAATGTAATGGCTGGCCCAGAATACGGGAGACCAGACATGTCAACCTACACCTACACCACCGTCGACGTTCCGGGTGCAGCAAACACCGTCGTCTTCGGCGTTAACAATTTGGACCAGATCGTCGGAGGAAGCTCTCCCGGTCACGGCTTTCTCTACAGTGGCGGGACTTTCACCACCATCGACCCGCCGGGCAGCACCTCGGTTGATTACCCTGCAAATGGCCTCGTCTCGATCTCGCCAGCTGCAGTTGGCATCAACGACGCCGGCCAGATTGTCGGGCGCTATGATATTCCCGGATCGACCCACGCCTTCCTCTACAGCGGCGGCACTTATACCACAATTGACGTCCCCAACGGCGTCGGCGGCGATGCCCAGGGCATCAATAATTCGGGCCAGATCGTCGGGATTTATGGCGACGCTAGCGGCATAGCCCACGGGTTCCTTTTGAGCGGCGGGAGTTACACCACCCTCGACGATCCCCAAGCGACAACCATAACGGATGCCACTGCGATCAACGGCTCGGGCCAGATCGTGGGGTTTTATACCGACAGCAGCGGTCACGATCACGGGTTCCTTTTGAGCGGCGGCGGTTACACCACAATCGACGATCCGTCTGGCACCAATACCATAGCTACGGGAATCAACGACGCAGGGCAGATCGTCGGACAATACTCAGACAGCAACAACGTCTCCCACGGCTTTCTCTACAGTGGCGGGACTTTCACCACTATCGACGATCCTCTTGGTAGCGCCGGCACCCTCGCTTTTGGTATTAACAATGCAGGACAAATTTCCGGAACTTACATCGACAGCAGCCGAGTGGCGCATGGGTTCCTCGCAACACCCGATACGGATACGATGGCCGAACCGCCGGCGCTAATGGTGCCCTCCTCCCGTCTGACTGTACCGGCGGGCGGGTCAACGCAAATGGGGATCACAGCGTCGCCGGTCGATTCCGACGATAAGCTCTCGGTGACAATCAGCGGCGTTCCGGCTTTCGAGTCGATAACGGCACCAAGTGGGGACACCGTCACCAGCCAGTTGGTGCGGGGCCACGCGGGGAGCAGCACATTAACATTCACTATAAGTGCGCCGGTTGGACAGAGCATTAGCGGCCTCACTCTGCACTCGAGTTTTCCCGGAAAAGGGCAGCCAGTGAACACGTTCACAGTGACGGCATCAAATAGCACGAGCGGGGAGGCGGGGACCTCGGCGACGAAAACCATCACCGTGACAGACCCTCCCACTTTATCAGGCATCGCCCCGATTCACGCATCCGGTGCGTCCGACCTCGTGTTGCGAGACGTCAACAGCGGCGCGTTCGAGGTCAACGACATCGCCAACAATGCCCTGGCTAGTGCCTACTCCATGGGCGCTGTGGGGCTGGAGTGGCAGGTTGCCGGGTTCGGCAATTTCAGCGGCCAAGCGAACGAAACCGACATGATGATGCACAATACCAATACCGGAGCGCTGGAGGCAAATAATGCGCTGGCCGGTGCCTCCTCAGCGGGCGCGGTCGGGTTGAATTGGGAGCTTGGCAGGGTTGCGCCCGAGTCGCTGAGCGCATCCGCCGGGTCTATTGATGCCTCGAATCAGGCCGCTCAGCTCGTGCAGGCGATGGCGGGTTTCGGCGGCGGCAGTGGTGCAGGCGAAGGATTGAACACTGTGCCTCTCGGTGCCGACACATCACAGCTGACATTGCTGACGACGCCTCAGCACGCGTAAGGCAAAGTTACCGCTCTAATCCATGCAGTGGCACCTGCGGGTCGCGCTCGGCCGGACGTCCTTGACGTTGCGGCACTTGCGCCAGGTTTCAAAGACGAGGAACTCGCCAAGATCGGTGCGCACGGTGGTCACGCTTGTCTCCCTGCTTATGTTAGAAGTGATGGCTTGCAACGCTTTGCGGCCATAACCCCGCACGGGCGACGCCGACTGCGCCGACCGAATCGATCTACCAGCCTCAACATTTGATTTTGTACTAAGGACACCGAAATGCGCGAGCATCTGCTCCAAAGGCAGCCCTAGAAGCCTGGGGGAGTGCACTATGTCTGACGAGTTTGACCAGCCTAGCAGGCTGCTGAAGAACCATTTCGGAGGGCATCGGTCTGTAGGTCAACTCCTTGAAAGCCTTGGATGTGCCCGGGGCTTTCTTTTCACGGCGCGACCGGGACAGTGCATTGTGAGAGTCCCCGGCGTTCGCGCCGAACGTTTGTCCGTTCGTCTAAGTCTCTGATTAAAAAATGCCCCGGCTGCGGGGGGCGTGCCGGGGCCTCAAGAGACATTCCAATGGTCGGTCTGAGACCGACGCTGACAATCTACACATGCTGGCTTACAGGGATCTTACAATAGATAGATTTCTTGTGGGCTTGCGCGGCGCGCGCGATCAGTATCACGTCGCAGGGATAGACGACTTCGAGGTAGCAGAGGCGGCCTACCGGGCAGCCGTGGCGCGCTGGCCAGCGGCGCGCATCACCCTGCGACAGGGCGCGCGAGTGGTAATGAGAAATTGGCGGAATGGATATAAGAGCCCCCTGCGAGAGTGGAGCTGAGTAGCGCACGCGGAGTTTCGCTCAATGATCTCAGCGCGAACTCCTGTCAGATTGCCGCCCGAGGATCGTCGTGGTTGCCGCTCGCGGGCGCTTTAGACGCATCAGAATCCTTACAGTTCGGCGGGCATCCATGACCGCTGGAATGTTCGTTATTCAGGTCACGTTCATGTAGACGGTCTTAGCATGGTGCTTCCAATGCAACCGCCGTCAGAGCAGCGCAACCTGCTCGCGGTTGACTCATCATGGGAGTAAGGACGATGCGAAATCTTGTGATGTCGGTTCTCGTTATTGGGCTGCTGTCGCTGCTGCCGCTGTCGCCGCGCGTCGCTCCCTCGTCAGGACTGCTGCCGGTGTCAATCTCTGTCGGTCAGGATGAGGCCAACGCCTACGTGACATATCGGCGGGCTCGGGTGACGTCGCGACGGGTCTATCGTCGCGCCTATCGCCGCTCTTATTACTACTGAGGGGGAGAGAGAGGGGGGCGTCCGACGGTCAGGTTTCCCTTTGGGGCCGCTCAGCGATGGGCGGCCCATCCTTGCGAGCCACGCCCGTCGCGACTTCTCGCGCAGCAAGGGCCCCGACCCGCCGATGGGCGAACGACGGAAAGTTACACTCGTACGGACGCCACGACATACGCAAGGGCCCGACGGAGCTTAGAACGCTCCAGCCTGCCGCCACTCAAGTCCAGGCATCAGCTCAATTAAGGCATCAGCGCCAGCGGGCGCGATGGATGACGACCCGCCGCGCCGCCCGCGAACCCGCGTACGCATAGGCGCGCCCCTGTTAGTCTGGAAGGCCGCTGTCTGCGATGGCCGAAGGCGAAGATCACCCTACGGCAGGGCATCCGTGTAGTGCATGACACCGGGTAAACGGAGCTGTTGTGCCGTGGGCCATGCGGCAGCTCCGGGATACATGCATGCACTCGATCTTTTGTAGCCTTCGTCAGGTTTGCGGCTGTGCTCGCGTGGCGGCGTAGCCGTATGTGGTCAGAACGAATTAGCAACACCGATAGCAAATTTCGCGACTCTGGGTGCGCGGCAGAGTAGCCTCCATAGGAAGCAGGGTGGCTCTCGTTTGTACGGAGTAGGTCGTGGCCCCGCGTGCCTATTGGCTGAAGTTCAAGCATCGTCTCGAAGCGGCTCGGCTCGCGCTACCGGTCCGGCCGGTCGAAGGCCGCGCCTGCGGTGCGGCGCGAGGCGGAGGAAGGGTGGAGTAAATGAACCAAAAAAAGAACACCACGGAAGGAGACGATCCATCTGCAATCTCTGACGCCCGAAGCGACGAATTTTACAAATGGGTCGGACATTCCATCACGGCATGGGCAGACGTGGAGACATGGCTGTTCCAGTTGTGTTGGCGATCAATTGGTTCATCGGAAGGATCGAAGAAGCGCGCCGCGATAGTCTATTTTAGGACCCCTTCCCTAGATGCTCGGATCAAGCTAGTGGACGAACTCGTCAACACTGTCCTCCCGAAACCAGCACCGGAAAGCGGTACCCATACTAACGCGGATGTCAGAAAATGGAATGAACTGAAAAAAAGCTTGAAAGACATTTGGCAACGAGGCGGCGGATCGCACATCACCCTGCCGACGCTCGCAGCGTAGTTGTTGAAGTCCGGTCCGCCGGTAAAGCCCAAAAAGAATCCGCGCCAGGAACAGTCCATTTGGGTGCAGCACATGCGAGGGGAGAATTTCACAGGCTCGAAATCTATATGAGTGAAAATGAACGTCTGCGCGGAAAAGGCGAAACTTCGGAACCGCTAAATACGGGTGCCATACGGTCGCACAGCACAGTCGTCAGTGGTCTGTCCGATGAAGTAAAGCATTTCTTCCGAAATAATTTTCTAAAGCACGTAAAGAACGAAGGACCGGAGTGAGGACATCTAGCATCTTTCCGGGATGCGGTGGCGTTGAAAAGCCCGTCCTATTTGGGCGAGTGGCCACAACGGACGACGTGCGGCGCGCAGCACACGGCTATGAGGCCACGCGCGAGGCCGCGATGGCGGCGTTCGCAAGGCGACGGGAGAGCTAGGCGAGGGACCGATTGGGAGAGCTTGCACTTCACGAAAGCTATTTTTTCGCGTTCCATAATGCCACTTACGCTGGGTCAAAGGATACGGGCTGGGCCATGGCCAACGAAGACCATGTCGCGCGACTCAAGCAGGGGGTTGCTGCGTGGAATGCGTGGTGTGCTAACGAGTATGTCGTTCCAGACCTAAGCGGCGCAAACCTACATGGCGAAAATCTGCGCGAAGCAGACCTAAATAGCGCAGACCTGCAGCGTGCATACCTGCACGACGCAGACCTGGGTCTCGCAAACCTGCGCAACGCCAACCTGCGCGGCGCAGACCTGCGCGGCGCAAGTCTGCTCCTCGCAGACCTGCGCGACGTTAACCTGGGCGGCGCAAGCCTGAGCCGCGTATTCCTGCGCGGCGCAATCCTAAACGACGCAAACCTGAACGGCGTTGACCTGAGCAGTGCAGTCCTAGACGAAACCTTTTTCACGGACGTTGCCCTCACCAATGTCATTGGCTTGGACACATGTGAGCACCAGGGCCCGAGCATCATTGATTATAGAACCCTCGAAAAAAATCCCAATCTGCGGCTTGTCTTCCTACGCGGCGTCGGCCTGCCAGATAGGTTGATTGACTCTCTCCCCTCGCTGCTCAACCAACCGATCCAATTATTCATGCTTCATCAGCTACTCCAGCAAGGACCAGGCTTTCGCCGAGCGCCTCCACGCTGACCTGCAGAACAACGGTGTGCGCTGCTGGTTCGCTCCCCACGATATGCCTATTGGAGCCAAGATCATCGACGCCATCGATGAGGCCATCCGACTGAGGGACAAGGTTCTACTGATCTTGTCCGAGGGTGCCATCGCGAGCGACTGGGTCGAGGGAGAGGTGACCAGGGCGCTCGACGAGGAGCGCACACGAAAGCAGGTCGTGCTCTTCCCGGTGCGGCTAGATGATGCTGTGATGCAGACCTCGGAAGGTTGGGCGCGCTTGCTGCGCGGCCAGCGCAACATCGGCGACTTT
>Ga0066903_100001882_pt1 | contig 15856 bp, 10 predicted proteins | sample PanSoiMetaGPlot1_FD_67491 | JGI IMG/M metagenome (GOLD analysis project Ga0066903, IMG submission 67491) | Tropical forest soil microbial communities from Panama analyzed to predict greenhouse gas emissions - Panama Soil - Plot 1 (version 2) | ecosystem: Environmental > Terrestrial > Soil >... | reverse complement strand
AGCGTCGACAGCAGCTTCGGCTTCACGGCGCTCGACGGCCTCTGCATGGGAACCCGGCCCGGCGCGATCGATCCGGGCGTCGTCCTGTACCTGTTTCAGGGTCTCGGCCTCTCGGCGGGCGAGGTCGAATCGATGCTCTACAAGAAGTCGGGCCTCATCGGTGTGTCGGGCATCAGCAACGACATGCGCGTGCTGCTCGCGAGCCAGGAGCCGAGCGCCCGCCTGGCCGTTGACTATTTCGTGTACCGCGCGGCGAAGGAAATCGGCGCGCTGGCGGCGGTGCTGCGCGGCATCGACGCGCTGGTGTTCACGGCAGGGATAGGCGAGAACTCGCCGGACATTCGCGCACGGATCGTGGACGCCTCGTCGTGGCTGGGCATCGAGCTGAATCGCGAGGCCAACGCGCACGGCGGGCCGAGGATTTCCTCCACCGCCAGCCGCGTCTCGGCGTGGGTGATTCCGACCAACGAAGAACTGATGATCGCGCGTCATACCGGCGTGCTGCTCGGGCTGGTCGACAAGCCCGTGCGCGCCGCCGGCGCAATGGCGTAACCGAAAGGCGAGGGCATCCATGGCGAGCGGGTCCCGGATGACGGTGGACGGAAACGAAGCGGCAGCGTCGGTCGCGTATCGGGCGAGCGAGACGATCGCGATCTATCCGATCACGCCGAGCAGCCCGATGGCGGAGGTCTGCGACGAGTGGGCCAGCCGGAAGCGGACGAACCTCTGGAACGCGATTCCGGAAGTGGCGGAGATGCAGTCAGAGGCCGGCGCGGCGGGCGCCGTCCATGGCGCGCTGCAGGCAGGCTCGATGTCGACGACCTTCACGGCGTCGCAGGGCCTCCTCCTGATGATCCCCAACATGTACAAGATCGCCGGCGAGCTCACGCCGTTCGTGATGCACGTGGCCGCGCGCACGCTGGCCTCGCACGCGCTGTCGATCTTCGGCGACCACCAGGACGTCATGGCGTGCCGGCAGACCGGCTTCGCGCTGCTCTGCGCCAACTCTGTCCAGGAAGCGCACGATATGGCCGCCGTCGCGCACGCGGCGACGCTCGAGTCGCGTATTCCGTTCCTGCATTTCTTCGATGGCTTCCGGACGTCGCACGAGGTGGCGAAGATCGAGTCGCTTAGCGACGACGACCTGCGCGCGCTGATTGCGGAGGCTGGCGTGTTCGCGCACCGTCAGCGCGGCCTCACGCCGGACAAGCCGGTCATCCGCGGCACGGCGCAGAACCCGGACGTCTTCTTCCAGGCGCGCGAAGCCTGCAATCCCTTCTACGACGCCTGTCCCGACATCGTCGCGCGCGCCATGGATGCGTTTGCGGCGCGCACGGGCCGGCGCTACGGGTTGTTCGAGTACTCGGGCGACCCTGCCGCCGATCGCGTGATCGTGCTCATGGGATCCGGGGCCGAGACGGTGCACGAAACCGTGGACTACATGACGGCGCGCGGCGAGAAGGTGAGCGTGCTCAAGGTCCGGCTGTATCGGCCCTTTGCACGTGCCGCGTTCCTCGCCGCCTTGCCGAAGACGGTCCGTTCGCTCGCCGTGCTCGATCGGACGAAGGAGCCCGGCGCGCCAGGCGATCCGCTCTATCTGGACGTCACCACGGCGATCGCGGAGGCGCAGGCCGAAGGCGTGCTGCCGTTCAAGACGCCGCCGCGCATCATCCCGGGCCGCTATGGCCTGTCGTCGAAAGAGTTCACGCCGGCGATGGTGAAGGCCGTTTTCGACGAGATCGCGAAGGACAAGCCGAAGCGGCACTTCACGGTCGGGATCATCGACGATGTGACGCATCTGTCGATTCCCTGGGATCCGTCGTTCAAGACCGAAGCCGATGACGTGTCGGCGTCCGTGTTCTACGGCCTGGGTGCGGACGGCACGGTCGGCGCCAACAAGAACACTATCAAGATCGTCGGACAGGAAACGGACCTCTACGCGCAGGGCTACTTCGTGTACGACTCGAAGAAGTCCGGCGCCATCACGATCTCTCACCTGCGGACGAGCAAGAAACCGATCCGCTCGGCCTATCTCGTGGATCGCGCCAGCTTCGTCGCCTGCCATCAGTTCGAGTTCATCGACAAGATCGATGTCCTCGAGCACGCCGCGCCAGGCGCCGCATTCCTTCTCAACGCACCCCTGCCGGCCGATCAGGTGTGGGACCACCTGCCGAAGGAAATGCAGGAGCAGATCATCGAGCGGAAGATCCGCTTTTTCGCGATCGACGCCTACGACCTGGCCAAACGCGCCGGGATGGGCACGCGTATCAACACCATCATGCAGACGTGCTTCTTCGCGATCGCGGGCGTACTGCCCCGCGACGAAGCGATCGGCCACATCAAGAAGTCGATCGAGAAGAGCTACGGCAAGCGCGGGCCCGAGGTGGTACGCCGCAACTGGGAAGTCGTGGACCAGGCCCTCGCCCATCTGCACGAGATCCCCGTGCCGGGCTCGGTCAGCGCCAGCCGGTTACGCCCGCCGCTCGTTTCTGAGAAGGCGCCCGACTTCGTCCAGAAGGTCACCGCCGTGATTCTGGCCGGCAAGGGCGACCTCCTGCCTGTCAGCGCCTTCACAGTCGACGGCACCTGGCCGGTGGGCACGGCGAAATGGGAAAAGCGGAACATCGCCCTCGAGATCCCGGTGTGGGACTCGAAGATCTGCATCCAGTGCAATCAGTGCGCGCTCGTCTGTCCGCACGCCGCGATCCGCGCGAAGGTGTACGACGAGAGCTCGCTGTCAGGCGCGCCGTCAGCCTTCAAGACAACCCCCTATAAGGGCAATGACCACAAGGGCAAGCACTTCACCATCCAGGTGGCGCCGGAAGACTGCACGGGGTGCAACCTGTGCGTGAACGTCTGCCCTGCCAAGGACCGCACCAACCCGAAGCACAAGGCGATCGACATGCACCCGCAGGCGCCGCTTCGCGACGCCGAGCGCGTCAACTACGACTTCTTCCTCAACATCCCGGAGATCAATCGCACCGAGATGACGCGCTTCGATCACAAGAGCTCGCAGTTCCTCGAGCCGCTGTTCGAGTACTCGGGCGCGTGCGCTGGGTGCGGCGAGACGCCGTACCTGAAGATGCTCACGCAGCTCTTCGGCGACCGGCTGCTCATGGCCAACGCGACGGGCTGCTCGTCGATCTACGGCGGCAACCTGCCGACGACGCCGTACACGACCAACCGCGACGGCCGAGGACCGGCCTGGTCGAACTCGCTTTTCGAGGACAACGCGGAGTTCGGCTTCGGGTTCCGCCTCGCCCTCGACGCTCACGTCGGGGCGTCGCACGGCCTCGTGACGGCGCTCGCGTCGCAGATCGGCGAGGGTCTCGTCGAGGCGCTCCTGACAGCCGACCAGTCGAACGAAGGCGGGATCGCCGCGCAACGCGATCGCGTGGCAGCGCTGCGCCAGAAGCTGTCCGCGATCAACACTCCCGAGGCGCGGCGGCTCGAAACGCTGGCCGATTACCTCGTCAAGAAGAGCGTGTGGCTGATCGGCGGTGACGGCTGGGCGTACGACATCGGCTACGGCGGACTCGATCACGTCCTGGCCAACCGCCGCGACGTGAACATCCTCGTCATGGATACCGAGGTCTACTCGAACACCGGCGGGCAGCAGTCCAAGGCGACGCCGCTCGGCGCCGCCGCGAAGTTTGCGGCCGCCGGGAAGCCGGTCGGCAAGAAGGACCTCGGCCTGCTCGCCAACATGTACGGCCACGTCTACGTCGCCCGCATTGCGTTCGGCGCCAAGATGGCGCAGACGGCGCAGGCGTTCCTCGAGGCGGAGTCGTACCCGGGACCGTCGCTCATCATCGCCTACAGCCACTGCATCGCCCACGGCTACGACATGGCGAACGGCGCCAAGCAGCAGAAGCTCGCCGTCGATTCGGGCGTTTGGCCTCTGTACCGCTTCGATCCGCGCCGGGCCCTCAAAGGCGAGCCGCCGCTGCACCTCGATTACGGTCCGCCCAAGGTGAAGGTCGAGGAGTATTTGCGCAACGAGTCGCGCTTCAGGATGATCGAGCGCGCCGACCCAGCCCGCTACAAAGCGTTTCTCGCGGAGTCTCAGGCCGCCGCCGAGCGCCGCTACGCCGTGTACGAACAGCTGGCCGGAATCAAGGTGCCGATGATTCAGGCGAAAGAAGCAGAAGGCAAAGACGCCCAGGCCAAAGCCGACGTGATGGAGACCTAATGGATCTCAGCACTACTTATCTCGGGATGCACCTGCCGCATCCACTGATCGCCGGCGCCGGCCCGCTCGGCGACGAACTCGACACCGTCCGCAGACTCGAAGACGCGGGCGCCGCCATGCTCGTGCTCCGTTCCTTGTACGAAGAGGAGATCACGGGCGAGCAGATGGACACGTTCCTGCACGTCGAGAGCTACGGCGAGTCGTTTGCGGAGGCCAGCAGCTTCGAGCCGGAGCCGGAGCTAGCGCTCGGCCCCGACGAATACCTCGAGCACCTGCGCCGTGTGAAGCACGCGGTCCAGATTCCGATCATGGCGTCGCTCAACGGCGTGACGCTCGGCGGATGGCTGGCGTACGCGAAGCTCCTCGAACAGGCCGGCGCCGACGGCCTGGAGCTCCACGTGTATCACGCCGCCAGCGACATCACGATGAGCGCGGCGGAGGTCGAGCAGCAGTTCGTCGAAATCGTGCGCGAGGTGAAACGCACCGTGCGGATCCCGATCGCGGTCAAACTCGCACCGCTCCAGACGGCGTTCGCGCATTTTGCCAGGCAGCTGGACAACGCTGGCGCCGACGGCCTCGTCCTCTTCACCCGATTCCACCGGGCCGACATCGACGTCGAGGAACTGGAGATCGTCCGCTCGCTGCCGCTGTCGGATTCCTCCGAGCTGCCGATGCGTCTGCGCGGCGCCGCCATCGTCTCGGGACGAATCAAGGCGTCAATCGGCATCACGGGCGGCGTGCACACCGGCCTCGACGTCATCAAGGCGACGATGGCGGGCGCACATGGCACGCAAATGGTATCGGCGCTGCTCCGCCACGGTCCCGATTACCTTCGCGCGGTGCGCGCCGATATCGAGGCGTGGATGATCGAGCACGATTGGGGCTCCCTCAACGAGATGCGCGGCAACATGAGCCTGGGGAAAATTCCCGATCCGGCGGCTTATGAGCGCGCAAATTTCCGCATGGCGCTGCGATGAAAACATTTCTGCTGACTGCCATAACCCTGGTCGCCGTGCTGATCGCCGTCGCGGTCACCGGCGCCAGTCCGTCCGGCGCACAGCTCGCCCTGCGGGCGGGCGCCGGACAGGCCTCTGGTGGGCAGGCGTCCGGCGGCCAGGCCGCCCCGGCCGCCGGCTATGCCGGGGCCGACACGTGCATGGCCTGCCACACCGAAGGCGACACCCTCAAAGGCACGCCGCACGGTGAGGCGAAGAATCCGCGGTCGCCGGCGGCCGCCCACGGGTGCGAGAGCTGCCATGGCCCCGGGCAGGGGCACGTCGACGACGACAACAAGGAACACATCCGGAAGTTCTCAAAGATCACGCCGGCTGAAATCAACGAGACGTGTCTCTCCTGCCACAACCGCGGCAATCACGCGGGATGGGAAGGCAGCGGGCACGAACGCCGCAATCTCTCGTGCACGACGTGCCACAGCGTCCACACCCCGAAGTCGCCGGAGCGGCAGCTCGTGAAGGCGACTGAGACGCAGCTCTGTGCGACGTGCCACCGGCTGCAGGTGAGCAAGACCGAACGCGCCGTGGCGCACATGCCGGTGCGCGAGGGCAAGATGACGTGCAGCTCCTGCCACAACCCGCACGGTTCGATCAGCAACGTCAAGAATCTGAAGACGGGCAGCTCGGTGGGCGAGCTGTGCACGAGCTGTCATACGGAGATGCGGGGACCGATGCTCTTCGAGCACGCGCCCGTGCGCGAGAACTGCGCCACGTGCCACGACCCCCACGGCTCGTCGAACGATCGCATGCTGGTCGTCCGGATGCCGATGCTCTGCCAGCGCTGTCACATCGCGAGCAGGCATCCCGCGACGCTCTACGACAAGGACCAGATCACCACGAACAAGAGCAACCGCATGTTCGGCCGATCGTGCGTGAACTGCCACTCGAACATCCACGGGTCGAACCACCCGTCGGGTCAGTTCTTCATGCGGTAACGGGAGACACGAACATGCGACGCCTCTCGTTCATTTCGCTGATGCTTCTCGTCGGAGCCGCCGCGCCGCAGCGGGCGCTGGCCCAGGCGCCGGCACAACCGGCCGCAGCCGCGCCCGACGATACACGCAGCCTGTTCGCGCTGACCGACCACGAACTCTTCATCGGCGGTCGGGCCACCAGCATCGACGGCGACCCGGCGCGCTTCCAGCGCTACCAGGACGTCCGCGACGGTGTGCTCTTCTCCGGCTTCCGCTACGCGTTCGCTCCGCCCGACGGCAGTTACACTTTCAAGGCGCGCGCGAACAACGTCGGGTATCGCGATCAGGAGTACTTCGCCACCTTCAACCAGGTCGGGAAGGTGACAGTCACCGGGGGCTATCAGCAGATCCCGCAGTTCTACAGCGTCGATACGAAGACGCCCTATACGGGCAGCGGCGGCACGCTGCTGCTCGATGATGCGGCGCAGCGCGCAGCCCAGAACGGAGCGGGCCTCAGCCCCTACCCGCCGATCGCGCCGCAGTTCGATCTGCGCGAGCGGCGCGACATCGGACGCGTCGACGTCGTCGCCACGCCGAAGTCCAACCTCGACGTCACGGCCAGCTACACGACGCAGAAGCACAGCGGCGAGCTGCCGTTCGGCGCCGGCTTTGGTTTCAGCAACGACGTGGAGGTGCCGCTGCCGTACGAGTCGCGAGCCAACGACTTCACGATTGGCACCGAGTGGACGAACACGAAGAACATGCTGCGCGTCGGCTACAGCGGATCGTGGTTCGACAATCAGGCGCCCACGCTTGTCTGGGACAGCCCATTGCGTCTCACCGACGCGTCGGGCAATCCGGGACGCGGTCGCATGTCGTTGTGGCCATCCAACTCCGCGCAGACCGTCAGCTTCGGAGGCTATACGAAGCTGGCGCACAAGACGCAGGTCACTGGATTCTTCTCCTACGGCCTGTGGAACAACGACGAGCCGCTGCAGCCGTTCACTATCAATTCGGCGCTCGCGACGATTCCCCTCCCGCGCGCCAACGCGGATGCCGAGGCGCACGTGTTCTCGACCAATCTGAACCTGACGTCGCATCCCGCGCCCGACTGGCGGTTCGGCGCGCGCTTCCGCAATTACACCTACGCCAATCACATGCCGGCGACGAGTATCACGCAATACGTGTCCCTGGATTCGAGCGTGGCGACGACCCCCACTGGCGGCCCCGATCTCTTTGGCCACGATCGGACTACGTTCGACGCCGACGCGACATATGACAAGCTGAAGCCGCTCGCGCTGACTGTTGGCTACACGTTCAATGGATACGGGTGGAACGCTCGAACCTTCCAATCGAGCGGCGAGCACGTGTTCCGCGTCGCCGCCGACGCGGTGGGAACCTCATGGGCCACCTTCCGCGTGCAATACGAGGGCGGCACTCGCACCGGATCGGGCTTGGATCAGAAGCAGCTGACTGACATCGGCGAACATCCGGAGATGCGGTACTACGACCTGGCCGACCGGACGAGAAACCGCCTCACGGGGCAGGTCGACATCGTCCCGTCGGACGTCTGGCTGTTCAGCGTTTCCGGCGGACTCGTACATGACAACTACAACAACACGGTGTTCGGCCTGCAGAAGTCGAACGCGAACACCTTCTCGCTCGCGGCCGACTATCACCTGCCGAACGGACTGGGCGCGGGCGCCACCTATAATTACGAGCGGTATACGGGACTGCAGCAATCGCACGAGGGGGATGACTCGGCCGCGCAGTTCAACGATCCCCTGCGCAACTGGACGTCCGACGCGACCGAGAACGTCCACTACTTTTCCATTTACGCGACGCCGCCCCGCATCGGCCGCAACACCGAGGTGCGGGTCTCGTACGACTTCAGCCACGCGGCAGCCAACAACCTCTACACGATTCCGGTGGGCAGCCCGATCACGCCGCCCAATCAATTGCCGGAGGTGTTTAACAAGCTGCAGCAACTGCACATCGACGCGCGGCATCGCATGACCAGCCACCTCCAGGCCTCGTTCTCGTATCTCTACGAGCCGTTCAACGTGTATGACTATGCGTTCGATCCCAGCGTGGTCAACGGCATCGTCCAGCCCAGCTCACTGGTGATGGGCTACGTGTACCGGCCGTATACCGCCAATTCCTTCGTCTTCGGCCTGAGGTACTTGTGGTAGATCACGCTCATGTCACTGGAGGTGTCATGCTGATGAGGATTTCGACGACGACCCTGATTCTTGCGGCCGCGATGACGCTTGGCCCGGCGCGCGCCTTCGCGGCCGGACAGGATGCAGCCCAGGGGGCAAAGGTCTACGCGGCGCAGAAGTGCCAGGTGTGTCATTCGATCGCCGGGAAAGGCGGCAAGGCCAGCCCGCTCGACGGCATCGGCGGCAAGCTGAGCGCCGAGGAAATCAAGCATTGGATCGTCGACCCGATGGACGCGGCGGCGAAGGCGAAGTCGACGAAGAAACCGCCCATGCAGAATAAGTACAGCAAGCTGCCGGCGGCAGACATCGATGGTCTCGTCGCCTACATGCAATCGCTCAAGTAGCGAGCCCGCTCGATGAAGCGCGAAGCGCTCTCCCATCCGCTCTCGATCGTCGGCGTGCTGGTGACCACGGTTTCGGCCGTGCTCTTCATCGTGCTGATGATCGCGGAGCTGGCGGGGCTCCTCGAGAACCCGTACGCGGGCCTCGTCATCCTGGTCGCGATCCCCGCGCTGTTCGTGATGGGGCTCGTGCTCATTCCCATCGGCGCCGCGCTGCGGCGGCGCCAACTCGCGCTCGAGGGCGCGGCTGCCGACTGGCCCGTCGTCGACTTCCGGTTTCCGCGGGTCCGCAGAACGGCGCTCCTCATCGCCGCGCTCACCGCCGTCAACATCTCCATCGTGCTGCTGGCGGGCTACGGCACCCTGCACTGGATGGAGTCGCCGAGCTTCTGCGGCCAGGTATGTCACACGCCGATGCATCCGCAGTTCACGGCATGGAACAACGGCCCGCACGCCCGCGTGTCGTGCGTCTCGTGCCACATCGGCGAGGGCGCGAAAGGGTTCGTCCACGCGAAGCTGAACGGCGTGCGACAACTGGTCCACGTCGCGACGGGCAACATTCCGCAGCCCGTTCCTCCCGGCGCTGAAATGCCCGAGGGCACCCAGGCCCTGACGTGCGGCCGTTGCCACCAGCCTGGCCGCAGCGTCGGCGATCGGCTTCGTATCGTTCGAGAATTCGGCGACGACGAAACCAATCCCGAGACGACGACGGTGTTGCAGATGCACATCGGCGCCTCGCAGTCATCGCCGCGGGCGATTCACTGGCACGCCGACCCCGCCGTCCGCATCGAGTACGTCGCGACGGACGCGGAACGCAAGACGATCCCGTACGTGAGGGTGACCGACGCCAAGGGGCAGGTGAAGGAATACGTCGCGCCCGATACGAAAGACGAAGTGATTCGCGCCGGCACGCGCCGCCGCATGGACTGCATCGACTGCCACAACACTGTCGGCCATCCGATCGCGCAAACACCGGAGGCCGCCGTGGATGCCGCGATCGCCGACGGTCGCGTGAGCCGCGCCCTGCCGTTCGCGCGCCGCGAAAGCATCAGGCTGGTCAAGGCGGACTACCCGACCCAGGAGGCCGCGGCCCACGCCATCGAGGAAGGCCTGCGCAGCTTCTACAAGTCGCATGGCGATCAGGCGGCGGTGGCGCGAACCATCACGGGAGCTCAGAACGTCTACCGCGGCAACGTGTTCCCCACCATGAAGGTGACGTGGGGCACGTATCCCACCAACAGGGGCCACACCACGTCGGACGGCTGCTTCCGCTGCCACGACGAGTCGCACATGGCCAAGGACGGCACGACGATCAGCGCCGACTGCGAGTACTGCCACCGCCAGGTCGAGAACGCGCCGTCGACGCCGTAGTCGGGCCGTCGCGCCTCTCACGTTCCGGAGGAACAACGTGCGTCACACGCTGGTGCTGATCATCGTCATCGGTCTCGTCTGCACGTCGACGCCCGGCGCACAGAACCGGACCGCGACACGAATCTCGACGCCGGCGGCGTCGATTGACGAGGCGCTGCAGACGTACCGCTGATGAACTGGTTTCGCGGATCGGTGGCAGCGTCCACGCGCTCGAACTTCTGCGGATCGAGACCGGTGGTGGCAGAGCAACCCGCGGCGCGCGCCCTCGCCGGCGTGCTACCATCCGCTCGCTCAGCGAGCAATCGTCGTGGGCGGTAGAGTAGAAAGAATCCGTTAACGAACGAACAACCGACACTCGTGGCAGACAACGGAGGCAGTCATGCGGATGCTCATGGAGATTCAAATGCCGCACGAGCCGTTCAATACGCTCGTGAAAAATGGCACGGCAGGCCAGGTCATTCAGAAGATCCTCGGAGACCTGAAACCCGAGGCCGCCTATTTCACGGCGCGCAACGGAAATCGCGGCGGCATCATCGTGGTCGATCTCGCCGATGCGTCGAAGATGCCGGCGATCGCCGAGCCGTTCTTCCTGCAATTCAACGCCAGCGTGTCATTCCATCCCTGCATGACGCCTGAAGACCTGGGCAAGGCGGGGCTGGATGATATCGGGAAGAAATACAAGTAGCCGCCGGCACCGGCGCATCGGTGCCCTTACGGAATGATCACCTGCGCCGGGCTCTTCTTGGCGACCAGCTTCTCCACCGCCGCGACCATGCGGTTGCGCCGTTCGACGATGGCGTTGATCGCCTGCGGGTCGAGCCAGGGCTGAAGGACACGCGTCAGATCTGCGAGCGTGAGCGCTTTCATCCGGTCCCACAACTCGGCGTCGACGCGCTCGAACTTCCGCAGATCGAGATCGGTGATGAACGCGCGGGAATGGTCGATCAGAATGAGCTCGCCAGGCTGACCGACGAGGATGTTTCCGGCATTCCGGTCGTCGTTGGCGATGAGCGCGTCGAACATCAGCATCTTGCGCAGCGGACGTCCCCAGTCGGGCCCCGACGGCACCTTCCCGCCCATCTGTTTCACGCTGCGCACGCCGTCCACCCACATCACCGCCGCACCAGTGTCGCCCTCGATCTGCCGCTCGACGGCCGGCGGCACCATGCCCATGCCGAGCAGCTTGTCGAGCTCGTACGCGGCGACCTCTGACTTGTAGCTCTCCCAGTGGCCGCCGCGCCGCCCCGGCGGCAGCACCTTCCATGTGAGGCTGCCGAACGGTCCGCCAGGCGCGAGGTACGCGCGGCGTGGACGCGTGACGCCCGTGCCGATCTCCTCGATGCGCGCGACCTCCGCGGTGCGGAGGTAGTCTTCGATGCGCCGCTCCTGCCCGATCCAACCGCTAGCGGACGTGATGCTGGCTGCTTGCGGCGACTGCGCGATCGCCGGACGGACATTCGAGGCGGCGACGCAGCAGAGCCAGCCCGCTGCGACAGTCACGCGACAGACGGTCCGCGTTGTCAGGGGCATCAGTCCACCTTGCACGGCTCCGCGTGCCAGATATCGGCGGCGTACTCCGCGATGGTGCGGTCGCTCGAAAAGCGTCCCGACGCCGCGATGTTGAGCACGACCTTCCGCCACCACTGATCGCGATCCGCATACACCGACGCCACGCGGGCATGCGCGTCGCTGTAACTCGGCAGATCGGCAAGGTGCAGATAGTAGTCGCCGCCGCGCAGGAGCACGTCGAGGATCGACACGAACACGCCCCGCTCCTCCGGGCTGAAGACATCGCGGGCCACCAGGTCCAGGGCCGCCCGCGTCTCCGGATCGTGCTCGTAGTGCCAGTGCGGGTCGTACGCACCGCGACGCTCCACCACCTGGTCGGCGGTCAGCCCGAACAGGAACAGGTTCTCCTCGCCCGCAGCCTCCGCCATCTCGATCGTCGCCCCGTCGCGGGTGCCGATCGTCAGCGCGCCGTTCATCATGAACTTCATGTTGCTCGTCCCGCTCGCTTCGTAGCCGGCCGTAGAGATCTGCTCGGACACGTCGCTGGCCGGGATGAGGCGCTCGGCGATCGACACGCTGTAGTCCGGGACGAAGACCACTCGCAGCCGGCCCTTCACCAGGGGATCACGGGCGATGGTGGCCGCCACGTTGTTGATGAACTTGATGACCAGCTTGGCAAAGCGATAAGCGGGCGCCGCCTTGCCGGCGAAGAAGAACGTTCTCGGCATCATGGCCGCGTTCGGATTCTGCCGGAGGCGCTCGTAGAGCACGACGATGTGCAAGGCGTTCAGCAGCTGTCGCTTGTATTCGTGGATGCGCTTGATCTGGCTGTCGAAGATCGCATCAGGATCGACCACCTCGCCGGTGGCCGCCTTCAGCCAAGAGGCAAAGCGCACCTTCGCGCTGCGGCGGGCGCCCGCGACCGCCGCGCGAAACGCCGCATCGTCGGCCATCGGTTTGAGGCGGGCCAGCTGGTCGAGATCGGCGATCCACCCGTTGCCGATCGCGTCCGTGATCACGCCGGCGAGTGCGGGATTGGCCAGCAGCAGGAAGCGCCGCTGGGTGACGCCGTTGGTCTTGTTGTTGAACCGTTCGGGGAAGAGCGCCGCGAAATCGGGCACGACCGTCTGTTTCAGCAGCTGCGAGTGAATGGCGGCGACGCCGTTGGTGCTGTGGCTGCCGACGATGGCGAGGTGCGCCATGCGCACCTTCTTCTGATCGCCTTCTTCGATGAGGCTGACGCGTGCCAAGCGCGCGTCATCGCCAGGATGACGCCTGCGCACGTCGTCCAGGAAGCGGCGGTTGATCTCATAGACGATCTCGAGTTGCCGCGGCAGCAGCAGCTCGAACCACGACAACGGCCACTTCTCGAGCGCTTCCGGCAGCAGCGTGTGATTGGTGTACGCCAGCGTGCGCGTCGACAGATCCCACGCCTCGTCCCACCCGAGGCGAGCGTCGTCGAGGAGAATCCGCATCAACTCAGGGACGGCGAGCGTCGGGTGCGTGTCGTTGAGCTGAAGCGCGACCTTGTCGGGCAGCGCGTGCCACTCGTTGCCGGCGGCGCGGAAACGCCGAATCGCGTCGGCCAGCGTGCACGCCACCAGAAAGTACTGCTGCAGAAAGCGAAGCCCCTTCCCTTCCGTCGTCGAATCGTCTGGATAGAGGACGCGCGTGAGCGTCTCGCCGGTCAGGGTTTCGGCAAGCGCGCCGACGAAGTCGCCGCTGCTGAACTGCTGGAAGTCGAAGAAGTCGGGCGTTGCCGCCGACCAGAGCCTCAGTGTGTTGACCGTCGCGCCGCCGTAACCGATGACGGGGCGATCGTGCGGCAGGCCGATGAGCGTCGACTGTCGGCCGTGCACGGGCCGCAGCGCGCCGGCATGGATGTCGAACGAGCATCCCAGGCGCACCTGCACCGCCTCGTTGGGGCGGGCCACTTCCCAGGGGTCGGGCCGCGCGAGCCAGTGATCGGGGCGCTCGTGCTGCCAGCCGCCTTCGATCGACTGTCTGAAGATCCCGTACTCGTAGCGCAGGCCCGAGCCCATGCCGGGAATGCCAAGCGTCGCCATCGAGTCGAGAAAGCAGGCCGCCAAGCGGCCAAGCCCGCCGTTGCCGAGACCAGCGTCCGGCTCCTGCTCGGCGATCTCCAGCGGGTCGAGGTCGTGCGACTCGCAAAAGGGCTTCCAGACGGGATCGAGCCGCATGTTGGTGAGGTTGTTCGCGAGCGCGCGGCCCATGAGGAACTCGAGCGAGACGTAGTAGACGCGCTTGACGTTCTGCTCGCGGTAGAGCCTTTCCGTCTTCAGCCAGCGCTGCGACACGAGGTCGCGCAACGCGCGCGCGACCGCCTCGAACTTGTCGCGCGGCGTGGCGCTGTCGACAGCGGTGATCTGGTCGAAGGTCAGATGGCGCTCGTACAGCGCATCCTCGCCGCCGGCGAACTTGATGCTGCCGGTGTTGAACCGATCGAGAACATCCAGCTTCGGCACGTGCTACTCCTTCATGCTCACCATCACGCGGCGTTCAGCGAAGCGATGGCCCCACGCAGAACGTCCGCGCTGCGGCGGAGGCCGTCGCGTTCGGCGGCCTCGAGGTGGATCGGGATCGCGGCGAGCACACCGCCGCCGCCAACCAGGTGCGGCAGCGCCAGCGTGAGCCCGTCGCAGCCGGGTGTGCCGGCGATGCGCGTGCAGATCGTGAGCACGGCGCGCCGGTCGTTCAGCAGCACGTCCACGATGTGGGCCACTGCGCTGCCGATCCCGTAGAACGTGGCGCCTTTGCCTCCGATGATCTGATAGGCCGCCTGACGAACGTTCTGATCGATCTGCCGGCGATCCGTCTCGGTGAGCGTCCGCCCCTGCACACCGGCGAACTGATCGAGATGCAGGCCGGCGATCGTCGCCTGCGACCAGACGAGGACCTCGGAGTCGCCGTGTTCGCCGATGACGTACGCGTGCACGTGCCTCGCATCGACGCCGAAGTGGCGGCCGAGGAGCACGCGGAAGCGCGCCGTGTCGAGCGTCGTCCCTGAACCGATGATGCGCGCGTGCGGCACGCCGAGCGCGGCGGCGTAGTGGGCCGCGAGGTGCGTCATGATGTCCACGGGATTGGTGACGATCAGCAGGATGGCGTCCGGCGCAGCGCGCAGCACGGACGGCACGATCTCGTGAAACACCTCCGCGTTGCGCTTGAGCAGCTGCAGCCGCGTTTCGCCGGGTTTCTGTCCCACTCCTCCGGCGATCACCACGACGCGCGCGCTCTCGAGGTCTGCGTATGCACCGGCGCGCACGGTCAGCGGGTGCGCGAACGGCACGGCGTGGAAGATGTCGTTGGCCTCGGCCTCCGCGCGCGCCGCGTTGAGATCGACGAGGACGACCTCGCGGCCGACGCCACGCATAACGAGGGCGTAAGCCGACGCCGAACCGACCATACCGCAGCCAACGATGCCGACTTTCATTGTCGAAGGCCCTCAGGTCCGCGGAACCGCCGTCACGAACGCAATGGCGATACCAGCCGGGCCGTGTGCGCGGCGAAGCTCGGCGCCGCTCACGAAAGCGAGCAGGGTCTTTGCAACATCGCGCAAACGCACGGCGACGGCCGTCGCGATTCACGCCGAAAACCGGGCGTCTCCGCGGACGCCGGAGGAAGGGCATCCGTGCCTCTCCGGCATTTCGGAGGTCCTCCGGTCAGCTGGCGTCCTGAGGGGGTTCGGGATTTCATGCCCGTTGCTGATTACGCCACGTATTGCGAAATGCTGGATCGGGCCCGGACCGGACGGTTCGCCTATCCGGCCATCAACGTCACGTCGCTCACCACGGTGAACGGCGTCCTCAAGGGACTGGCCGACAGCCGAAGCGACGGCATCATCCAGGTGTCGACTGGCGGCGGCGCCTTCGCGTCAGGCGGTGCGGTGAAGGACATGGTGCTCGGCGCGATGTCGCTCGCGGAACACGTCCACCGCGTCGCGGATCGCTATCGCATCTACGTCGCGCTGCACACCGACCATTGCCAGGCGGACAAGCTCGACCGCTTCGTGCTGCCGCTCGTCGAAGAAACCGAGCGGCGGCGCGCCGCCGGCAGACCAAACCTGTTCAACAGCCACATGTTCGACGGCAGCGCGCTGCCGCTCGCACAGAATCTCGACATCGCCGCGAAGCTGCTCGAGCGGTTCCGCAAGAACGATCTGATCCTGGAAATCGAAACCGGCGTCGTCGGGGGCGAAGAAGACGGCGTCCAGGCGAGCGCCGCCGCCAAGCTGTACACCACGCCCGAGGACACACTGGAAGTCGCCAGGCGG
>Ga0066903_100001881_pt1 | contig 15865 bp, 15 predicted proteins | sample PanSoiMetaGPlot1_FD_67491 | JGI IMG/M metagenome (GOLD analysis project Ga0066903, IMG submission 67491) | Tropical forest soil microbial communities from Panama analyzed to predict greenhouse gas emissions - Panama Soil - Plot 1 (version 2) | ecosystem: Environmental > Terrestrial > Soil >... | reverse complement strand
CGCCCGGGCAAGGTATTCATCACCTGAACGCGTGTCCGGAAACCGATGATTATCAACCAGCGCATGCGCCTCTTATTTCTGTAGACGACCTCAAGAAAATCTGTGGGTGGGCTGAATTCACTTCGACGCCGGGTTGGGACGCAGACTTCACTGTCGTCACTGATTGTACTTGTATCGACCTCGCTTGGGCCTCGCGTGATGTCTTGCGCGCTCTTGGGTTGGGGGACGATAGGGTCGATCAGTTCCTCCAACTCCGTCGTGGCCCGGACGGAATCGACGGAACTGCCGATGATTTGCAAGTTAGCGCAGCGGCTTCTGGGCCGGCGGCGCCGATTGCAGCCTGGTGCGGTCAACTGCCGATCGAAATTCAGGCTGCACTTGGGCTTAACGCGCGGCAGCCACAAAATCAGCCACCGGTGGCGGCTCAAGGCTTGCTTGGATTTAATTCCCCGGTTTTCCGCATTGTGAGTATAGGAAAATCAGGCGACGTTACGCGCACTATTCAGATGATAATCTCAAAAGGCGGCGCTGCAGGCGGCGGCGATCCTCGTGTGAAGAGTTGGAAGGAGCTTTGATATCGAGCCGGGAAAACCATCCATTTTCATAATTCCGACCGCGCACGGATGGAATTTTCTGCGTTCGACAACGGCCGCATCGCCGAGCAAAGGCGCCGCAGTCAGGCCTCACCAGAACGGCAACGGCTCGTGGAACGTCCGAAAGCTTCAGACGCTGGACGAAGCGGTGCCTTTGCTTTCAGCAACGGACGATTTCGTTCTGGGCTTGCCAGTTGCCGCTGTCCTCGCCCAACGATTTCGTCTCCCGAGTGTCGATCCCACCGAATTTCCGGAGATGATTCGGATCCAGATAGAAAAAGTGCTGCCGTTCTCGGCTGAGGAAGTGACCACAGACTTCGAAGTCATCGAGCAAAATGAAAACGAAAGCGTGGTTTCTGCGGTGGCGATCAGAAATGAACAACTTGCCGAGATTGCTGGTCCCTTGCTCGACAGCGGATTTATCCCCCGACAGGTGACCGTCTATGCCGCGCAGCGCGCGAGCACTTATGCCCCAAAAGGAAACGCGCTTCTCATTTATCCCGAAGGCGAGATGCTGGTTTACGTCATGACAGAAAACGGAAAACTGAGCCTTGCGCGAGTGCTTGAAAATGGCAACGGAGAACAACTTCAACTTGAGTTGCCGCAGTTGCGAATGAGTGCCGAACTGCAAGGCATTAATGCTTCTTCTCCAAATGTGTTGTTGGACGAAAGTTGCTATCAAATGCGGGACAGTGTGCAGGGAATTCTGGCGAGTTCACCTGAGATAGTCGGGATCGAACTGCCACCTGCAACGGTTAAACTGAACCTTCTTCCAGAAAGCTGGCGCCGGCGACGCTCACAATTGATCAGGCAGACAGAATGGCGAAAACGACTTCTGTGGATCGGCGGTGTTTACGTGGCGCTTCTCTTTCTTTTGTTCGCATATTTGGGACTGCTCCGGTTTCAAATAGGTCGCCTTGACGCACGTATTGCACATGACGCTCCAGAGACACAGTTCGTCCGCGCCGCTGACGCGAATTGGAAGGCTTTGGCTCCCGCGATCGATGCGCGTTACTACCCAGTCGAAATTCTGCTGCATCTTTTTGAGAGTTTGCCATCTGCCGACGTGCGAATTACGGCATTCAACCAGTCGGCACGGCAGATTTCTGTCGAGGGCGAAGCGAACACAGCTGCCCTGGCCTATCAGTTCATGGAAAAGATAAAGAAGAATCCGGACTTGCGGGTCTTTCAATTCGATATGGCTGCGCCTCGCATTCTGCCAAACGACCACGCGCAGTTCCGGTTGGAGGGAAAGCCGCGATGATGCCGGCATGGTACCAGCGAATGAGCCGGCGGGAGCGCGTGCTCTCGTGGGTCGCGGCCGGAACGGTGGTTGCCTTGATAAACCTTTTTGTTTTGGACTGGCTTTTCGGCGCTCTAACCAGCGCACAAAAGCAGGTCGCCGCGCGTAGGGCAGCATTAGCCGAACAAGCTCTTTTTGTGAAAGAACGAGACCTCTGGACCAAAAGGGACGAATGGATTCGCCAACATCAACCAGCCCTTAAGGATCCAGCTGAAGCCTCTGCTTTGCTTGACCAGCTAAAGGAAATAGCCGGCAAATATAACGTTTTGGTCGAAAATCCGGCAATTGGTTCCGGGGAAACTACGCCGTATCATCAGACGGTTTTTGCTTCCATTGAAACGAAAAGTCCGTGGCCACCCCTGGTTCATTTTCTTTATGACGTGCAGCGACCGGACGCTTTCATCGTGCTTGAAAATGTTAACCTCGCGATTGATGGCAGTGATCCGACGATGATGCGCGGTAAGTTTAAAATCGCCCGATGGTTTGCTCCCGCGCAACGAACGAAGTAATAATAAACTGGTCCATCTATGAAGTATTCACTTATTCTTACGTCAGTCGCCGCTCTGGTCGCAGTGATTTGCGTGCAGGGCGAGCAGGTTCTACCACCGCAGTTCAGCTACGATCGTTACGCGAAGATGGTCGATCATTCGCCGTTTGCCATCGCAACGGCGGTGGCTGCGCCTGCCGCGACGCCCGACTTTGCCAAAGACCTTTACGTGGCCAACGCCGCGCGTTCGCCCGAAGGCGATTTGGTAACGCTGGCGTCGACTTCTGACCATAATTTCAAAAAATATCTCACCACTAAGGGACCGGTGGACGGCTACAGTATTGCGAACATTGAATGGTCGGACCGCGTGGGTGCGACGAAGGTGACGATCAGCAAGGACGGAAATTTTGCGACAATCACCTTTAACCAGGCTCTCCTGCAGCAAGCTCCGCCGAACGCCGCGGTTGCTGCAAGAACGCTTGTGCCACCGGTGCCTAATCTCCCCAGTCCGAACGTCCCTGCGCCGAAATTACCTGCCGGCATACCTCCCGAAATGCAAAAGTTGGTTCCGCCTACCCGAGAGCTTCGATCTCCCCATACACGCGGTCTTATTCAACGGAGCCCCAGGGGCGGGAAGGCACCGTCGATGGCACCGGGCGCTAAGAACTAAAGCTGAACAGCTTGGTTTCGGGCTAGCTAACCGCCGCCCCAATCGTCATCAGGGGTGTCGGCTTGCCGATCCGGCCCGGCCGAATAAAGATCATAGCCGCTTGGGTTTTTAACCCCCGGACAGCGATAAATGTAATCGCTTCCCCAGGGATCTTTAGGCAGTTCCTTGAATAATTGATACCAGCGGGCGGGTCGCGGGTCCTTGTCCGGCTGGGTGACCAACGCCTGGAGGCCTTGCTCGGTTGTGGGATAAAAGCCATTCATGCTTTCATACAACTGCAATTGTGTTTTGATCGCCTGCACATCCGCTTGAACCCGCATTGCTTTTGCGATGGCAGTGGTGTTACCCAGTTTTGAAATCGCCACTCCCAATATGATCACGATGATGCTCACGACCAGCATGATCTCGAGCAGCGTGAAGCCCTGTTGTTTTCTTTTCATTCTCATCTCGATAAAGAAGTCACCCCTCCCATTGTTTGCGCGCTCACATTACCCTGCTCTTCCGGAATTTCTAGTGCCCGGTGCGCAATAGATAATCCGACTTGTCCCAGATGTACTTTAATTGAATCTGGGTGGCGCGGATTGCCGAAGCTCCAGCGTCAGCACCGCTGACAATTGCCAGATCGTTCGTGCCCACTTTCAAGCTCGCGGCCGGCACGATTTTCTGAGCGCGCAGCCAGCCGGTATAGTTAAAGTGCATCTGCGTCGCAAGCGGTTCCACTTCCCCTCGATAGCCTGGGTCGGCCAGATCAGGGAGCATCACCGATACGGGCCCGATGTCTTGGCCATTGACATAAACTTCCGGTGGCGAATCAATGCGCGGGTTGTCGACTTCAAACGTCAATAAGGCGGTCAGCGGTTGCGCTTCAATTGGAAATTGAAACGCGGCGCTCTCCTGGGTTTGTCCGTTAATACGGATTGCCTCTGACGCAAGTGTTGCCGTAACCGTTCCAAAATTCTCAAGATCGTCAGGTGGCGCGTGCAAGGTTGGCACGGCTGTAAAAGGTTCGGGAATCACATCTCGATGTTCAGCGTTAACAGGATGGACTACTTCACTGCTCGTCATCCAATCGAGATATGCTGCTCTCACGGTTTTTCCGTCGCCGGGGACTTCGATATCGATCGAAGACGCACCACTCATTGGAATAAGCACCGAATCCGAACTTGGCAGATTCATTCCCGCACCAAGCGTGCCGGAGCGCAAAACGTGTGTGCCAGACTCGTCCCACGCGATTAGCTCCGGCTGTTGATCCGCTTTGTCATCAAAGAACAGACGAAAAAAAAGAACCCGATAATCCGGACTCGGTTGCGTGACGCGAATCCGAAAGACGCTTTTCGACATGGGAGAGCCTTCTGTCGTTTCCGCTGGCAACAAGGTAAGCGCTTCAACCCAGGCGGGAGCGTTCTGCATTTTGGAATTTTGAGGCGCGTTTTGGCGTAGATCGAGCCAAGCGCTCTCTGGGACGGGTTGCTCCGTCGACGCGGTCGCGGCCGGAGCAGGCAGGGCATCAGTCAGCGCTTCCTGGGCGTATACGCGGCAAATCGCGGCGAAAAAAATCGCAAAGATGGCGCGAACTAGCATTGAGCGGGCGAGATTATTCGAGCACAGATTGGATTGCAAGCCTGCAGTTTCAACGCGGCCTAAATTGCAGGCTGTGTGTCATCTCGAATACGGCTGACAGAATACTGAAAACAACCAGACCGACCACAACGGCGATCACGACGATGATAACCGGCGGAATCAGTTGCGAGATCAGGCCGACGGTTTTGTCCAATTCGCGCTCATAAACGTCAGCGATAGCCTGCATGGTTTCGGCGAAGTGTCCGGTTTGTTCTCCTACCGACATCATGTCCGTAAACAAATCGGGAAATAGTTTTTGCGCCTGCAACGCCGCCGAGAGCGTCGCGCCATCTATAACCGCCTTGCGAACCTCACCTAACTTGAGTTCGAGAAATCGATTCCCGGCAATTTCGGTTACCAGATCGAGCGCACGGAGCAGAGGGATTCCATTTTCAATCAGCGTTCCCAGAGTGCGCGAGAATTGCGCGTAATAACGGTGTCGAATGACCCGGCCGTACCCGGGAATCACCAGCCGGAACCGATCCCAACCGATGCGTCCTTCATCGCTGCGAACGAGCGCGCGAAAACCGATGACCGCACTAATCCCAATCAACAGGCCGACCCACCAATAACCCGTGATCGCGTGATGAATCTGCAGCAGAATCCGCGTGGGCAATGGAAGCGCGCCGCCCGTTTGCGCCATAAACCCGGTCAACTGCGGCACCATGAAGGTGATAAAAATTGTAATGAGAGCCGCGCCAGCCAGCGCGAGAAACGCAGGGTAAATCAACGCCTGTTGCACGCGATCTCGCAGTTCCTTGGCCTGCATCAAATGTTTGACCAGTCGGAGTAGAATCTGTGGCAGCGCTCCGCTCGCCTCGCCGGCAGCCACCAGGTTCACGTAGAGCGGCGGAAAAATTCGTGGCAACTCACTTAAAGCCTGCGAGAAACTGCGACCATCAATAAGTGCCTGGTGCAGCGTGTGCGTCATTTGCTGCACGCGCGGCTGCTTTAAACGTTTCTCTAAGACCGACAGCCCCTCGTCGAGCGTCATTCCCGCTTGTAACAAATGGGCTAGCTGTTCGGTGAAAACGAGCAGCTGACCGTGGGGGATTTTCAGATTTTGTGTGGGAGGGGTTGGCGCAGCGCCGTCTCGTTGCGCCGTTTTGGGCTCTTGCCCCATCAGCTCGATCCGGACAGGAATGCATTTTTGCAATTCGATTTGTCGAATGGCGACTGCTCGGTCCGGGCAATCGAGCACACCCTCAACCAAGCTTCCCTGTGCGTCACGGGCGCGGTATGCGAACTGTGGCATCGGCGTTGAAAATTAGTCGGAAACCGGAGATCGCAAACTAGAATCTGGCTTTGCCAAGTTAAGGGGTTAGAAAAGTCACAAGGTTACATTCCCCTGCACTTAATTACCGTGATTGCGAGAAAATTTTACTTGCGACGTCGCTTGATCTTGCTAAGAGCGGCGGACATGAAGTGTGCAGCAGTGTTCATTGTTGTCTCCATTGCATTTTCATCGCAAACATTTGCGGTCTTGCGACCGCTCTTTCCGGCAAAACCGGCGCCCCCATTTAGCGGTGAAGTGATTACTACGGGAGATGATTCGATATTTTACCAGGGAACACTTCACTACAGCGCCCAGGTAAGACCGCATCCCCTAGCGAGAGGCGGTGGTTTGTAATTGCGAGTGATGCCATACGCACTTACAAAGTTGCGGTCCGACAATGAGAGTGCTGGGCGAGTGTCGTCTTTACGGAATCATTGACCTCGGCTACGTGCCGCAACTGCGGGAGTGCAATCTTGTCGCTGAACAAATGGTCACCGGGGGCGCGGATCTGATTCAGTTGCGCGGAAAGGGAAAATCGATCGATGAACTAATCGATATTGCGTCCGCGATCCATGAAATCACCGCCCGATCGGACACGCTGCTTATTGTGAACGATCATGCCGAGATCGCGACGCGAGTTCCGGTGGAAGGCGTACACGTTGGACAAGACGACGATTCAATTGCTGTTGCACGGCAAAAAGCCGGAAGAGATTTACTTGTTGGTAAATCAACGCACACCCTGGCGCAGGCGCGCAATGCGCAAGCCGAAGGCGCTGATTACATCGGATTTGGCCCGATCTTCGCCACGCCAACAAAACCTGATTACAAGCCGATCGGGCTTGGCGATGTCAGGCAAGTCCATCTTGACGTTAATATTCCGATTTTCTGCATTGGCGGGATCAACGTCGGTAACCTTCAGCAGGTGATCGATGCGGGAGCGAATCGCGTCGTCATGGTTTCCGCCTTGCTCAAAGCGCATAGCATTGTTGATTACGCGCGCTGTGTAACCGACATGCTTGCGTAGCAAGACCGTAGACAACTGACTTTCTGACCTTGTAACCTTTTTAACGATTTAATTCTGATCATGTCTGTTCTTGTTGTTGGTTCGATTGCAATCGATACGGTTAAGACACCAGTAGAAGAGCATTCAGACTTGTTAGGCGGATCGGCGTCCTATGCTGCGCTGGGCGCGAGTTTCTTTTCACCGGTTCGATTGGTCGGGATCGTGGGCAATGACTTTCCCGAATCTGAATTTCGGTTTTGGAAATCGCGCAAGATTGATAGCGAAGGTGTTCAGCGCGTGAATGGAAAAACTTTCCGTTGGTCCGGTGAATACTCGTGGGACTTGAATATCCGCGAGACGCGCTCAATTGCGCTGAACGTCTTTGAGGACTTCAAACCGGTGTTACCGGAATCGTATCGTCAAACCGATTTTGTCCTGCTGGCCAACATCGCGCCGGCGTTACAAGCCCATGTCCTCGACCAAATGAAGCGGCCCCGTTTCGTCGTGGCCGACACGATGGATCTTTGGATCCAGACCGCGCGATCGGACCTCGATGCTCTTCTTCAGCGTGTGAATCTCCTTATCTTGAACGATAGCGAGGCACGCGAGATCACCAAAGAAACAAGTCTTATCAAAGCGGGGCGCAGGATTCGAAAAATGGGGCCGCAATACGTCGCTATAAAAAAAGGCGAGCACGGGGCACTGCTGTTTGGCGAAGGGAACCACTTTTTCAGCTGCGGTGCCTATCCGCTTGAGGACATTCACGACCCCACGGGGGCAGGGGACACATTCGCTGGCGGAATGGCCGGCTATCTTGCGGGCACGGTCAAAAACGTGCACTTCAACGACCTGCGTAAAGCAATGATCTACGGTAGCGTGCTCGCCAGCTTTTCCGTGGAAGCTTTTAGCCTGGAACGTCTTCGCACTCTGTCGACGGAAGAAATCGCGAAGCGGTACGAGATGTTCAAATCGATGAGCCAGTTCGAGGTGTCGGTTTGAAGACGAGGCTAGAACTGGATTACCGCACTCTACTGCTTCGCACGTTGGTAGCTACGGGCTTTTGCGTCACCGCCGTGTTGATCTGTTACTTTTGGGTTGATCGTCCCGTCGCGTTCTTTGTCTACGATCACCATATCAATAGATTCAGCGTTTTTCGGTGGCTCACGTATCCGCCGCCGGAGATACAGAATTGGTCGGCCCTTGTTTTGGCAATCTTGATGGTTCGACGGGCGTGGGGATCATTTCTGCGCTGGCAAAAGACGCTGTTTGTTGCGTGTCTCAGCCTGATTGTCGCCGATGATTTTCGCATCTCGTTAGGCGATGTTTTCGGTCGCTATTGGCCAGATACCTGGACGCACGATAATCCATCGCTTATCGGCACCGGGACGTACGGTTTCCATCCATTTCAGCGCGGCGACGACATTGGCAGTTTTCCGTCGGGCCACGCTGCGAGAATCCTGGCCTTTGGGGCCGTGTGGCTGATTGCAATGCCGCGAAATCGAGGCGTTCAAGCCGTAATCATCATTCTCAGCCTTTGTATGCTCGTGAGTCTTGTGGCGATGAATTATCACTTCGTCGGTGACGTGATTGCCGGCAGCGTGTTGGGCGGAATCGTCGCCATGTACGCGGCGCACTTGGGCCGGCTGCGGTCGCCTGAATCAAACTGATGTCAGACACGGTTTCCACTTGCAGATTCGCCCCTTGGCAACCCACTCAATTGAATCGGACGATCGGGCTCCTTGCCCCTGCAATTATTTGCGCAGCACCCGTCGCGATTTGGCGCACGCGAGTCTAAAGATTGGATTGTCCTGGAGAATTGCCGGCTGATTTCAAATCCTGCAAACGATGGCGACAGTTTTCACGCCAGCGCGGCTGCAAAGGAATACATCTTTCGCCTGTACGTGGCGGATGCGCCCGAAAAAACCGACGAAATGACCCCTCGGCGTTTGGTCGAATAGGCGAAATATTTTGCAATCACTGTCCCCGAAGCAATCGAAGTAAGCCGGGCAGCGAAACAGTTCACTCGGGCGAAATTGTCCGAGCCATTTACGGTGTTTACGCGCAAGTCAGATGCAATGGGGCACAGTAAGCTCGAACGGTTTTACGCGTTTATGCGGACCAACCAGGGTGATCTTGGCGAACAGTTGGTACGCAATGGCCTTGCGCGGAATTATGGATTTAAAGCGGTGCCGCCCGGATTTTGGCCTTATCGCCGAGGACGTGGCCATCGTGAATCCTGATCTAGTGGAGCGCGACGACGAAGGCAAAACCTTTACCGTTCGCTATCAAGCGATCAATGCGATGTTGCTTAACGAGTTTCTTAAAGAGCACGACAAAGTGCAGCAACTGGAGAAACAAGTTGAAAGGCTCACTGCGGGCTTAGCGAAAGTGAGCGCACAGATTGAAGTGAGCAAGCCCGTACCGCAAACCGTCCTGAACAATCAGTAAAGCTGCCGAAACCGAGATCGCGCTATGGCTCTTTAAAATTGCTCTTGTGTCTGTGTACTTCGATCAGTTTGCCAGCCCCATCATAAACGCGGATCACCGCATTGTGTGAGCGGCTGTAGTCGTGCAATCAAAAATATTTCACGTCTTGGTGGCTATCGCATATACCGCATTAGCTTCCACCGAGGTAATACCGGAATCACGTATGTAGCTCAGATTGGCAGAACGGACTTTTTGCTGAACTAGAGGGTCGATCTGGTCGAGTGTCCCTCTGTAGCCAGATCCAAGAACGGCCGACCACCATGCTTCGGGGGATGGGATGGGATGTTCGCCAGCCTCGGCGATTATCTCCGCTTGTTGAATTCCTGCATCGGCCAGCAGAGCGCGAAGTGATCTCGGGTCACAGATGCGATCCCATGGGTTAAACCCCTTGTACAGATCGGGGCGGACCTCACGAACCGAGTTCCAGAACGCTGTGGTTGCGGGTTCGAACCAGTGCGGGCCCCACGTTGTGATGGCGAGCTTGCCGACTGAACGGACGACCTCCCAAAGTGCATGGACGCCAGCTCGCATATCAGGGACAAAGAAAATACCGAACACACAAACCACGGCGTCGAACTCCAACCTCGGAAGACGCAAATCAAGCATATCGCCAACCCTAAACTCCAAGTTCCGCAGGCCCCGCTTTGTCGCCTTCGAACGAGCCCGTTCAAGCAATTTTTCCGCAAGGTCGACGCCGAGAACGAAGCCCTCTGGCCTCACTTTTTCCGCAGCAGGAATCGCCGAGGCCCCGCTCCCGCAGCAAACGTCGAGGACACGCGCCCCCGGTCGGAGGTGAAGGCGTTCAATCGTCTTGCGACCGAACCGCTCCCAAAAAGAGTTGGCAGGGTCGTCGTAGGAGTCAGCCGCGGCGTTGTAGGTCGCGGTAGCCTTGGCTTTAGCGTCGGCGGGTGTTACCATAGTCTTCCTCCGATCAATCTAGCGAAGGCGCAGCTAATTGCATCAGGCCTGCCATACCACAGCCTACCAAACGGCAGCCCATCAGAGATCCGATCAAAGCCGCGTTTATCTTTGCGCGGTCGGATTTCGTAAACTTGATGCATTTATTTTGATCCGGTACCTGCCACGCTTCGTCCATCGGATCGGTAGCTGGATAATCTTTTTCTTCAGTTCCTTCTTGGCTTGGAACTTGGGCACGAACTCCAGGATGCCTTCGTGAATCAGGTCTTCAACCGTCGAGCCGGTTCGATCAGCCAGTTTTCTGAGTTTTCCCATTAACCTCTGATCGAGCTTGTCCAGTGGCGGGAGCCCTCGAAGAACAAAGGGCACGATGTTTTTCGGCCGCGTGTCCATGCGGTCGTTTTGTGCTGGTTTCCGCATCGCAGCAAGACAATTTCGCCGACATTTATGTGACAAAATGTTATCAATCGTGACCAGCTTGCTCGGGTATCCGCGAAAATGTTCCGACCTCAAGTGCCCTAAAGAATGCTCCCTTACTGAGTTCAATGAATCCTGTGATCGCGCCAAAAATTATGGTGGCACCAAGCAAGCAGAAAAGCATAGCACGCACGGGGTATTCCAAGCATGAAAACCGCGCGGGAAGGAGACACGCCTTCCAGGCTCCTATTTCGTTTGTACGGAAACGACGGAACCAAGTTCCCGAAAATTTCCGGGTGCGGATAAGTACGCCGATAGCCGGGGGTACAGGTTACGGCCCTTGCCGTTATGCCTGAAGCCCAATTGTGCTTTTTTACTCTCCACGGGGCAACGACAAAATGACATGAGCGGCGCGATGACGCGCAGCAACTTCACGGTTTTGAAATTGATCGCTGGCGGCACTTTCAGTGTCTGGCCCTTCGTTGGCGTGCTAATCGGAAATACCAAAGCGGCATCTGGAACCGATCGTACGCTAACGCGTCCAGGGCGCCCGAAGCGGGCGAAGAAAGAGGTTTAACCGCCAGGGGGAACTTCGTTCCGCCGTTTCCGTAGAGCAATCTTAGAAAGGGCATGTTTCCTTGGCGCACGGCGCTTGAGCTTGGAGACTTTGTCGTGCGCCAGGAGGCATGAAAGGCCACGTGCGTCGGCAACCGGACCGTCCTCGTTAGCAGACGAGCAGGGGATCGGGCAAAGCACAGATTGTGCTTTGCGCGATAGGCATCTTCGAATTGCCCTACATTTTCGCGAACTTCGTCCCGCAGTTCACGGAGAAACGTAAAAGGGACCGTCGTCGATGCTGATTAGAGCTTTATCCACGCAGGGTCAAGGCCCGACCGCCAAGATTATTAAGGCTCAAAACCAATATCATTCATGCTGAGGAAAGGCCTTCATCTTCTATCTGGGCTTTGTTGGGGGGACAAATAATTACAGTATCTTTGTTCGAACGCCCTCCGGTTACTCCCTGCTCGCTACTGCCGGGATGGAAACGTGGTCGCCTGGGGACATCATCCGCCTAGAGGCTTCCGGCTCAGGGCCCGTTGATCTGACCTTGCTGCGAAATGGCATTCCCGTTCTAACTTATACCGATTCGGTTTATAACATCACGGGTGGCAGCCCCGGAATAGGTATTTTCTCGCAACCCGGTTCTAACCTGAGGGTTGACGACTGGGAGGGCGGGGATCTCGGGATGCTCGGGGTTCTGCTGCCGGAGACACAGGAGCCAAGCGCGCCGGGAAATCTTGTGGCGACTGCAGTAGGTGTTAGCCAGGTCCACCTGAGTTGGACGGCGTCAACTGACAACGTGAGGGTAATGAGCTATCTTGTGGAGCGGCAGGATCCCGGAAGCGCGAACTTTGTGCAGGTGGGGACGAGCATCGGCACAGGCTACAACGACACGGGCTTAGCAGCAGGGAGCAACTACAGTTATCGGGTGCGAGCAACGGATGCGGCACAGAACCTGAGTGACTATTCGGCGGTGGCGAGTGTGACGATGCAGGGTGGCGTTGCGGCGACTGATGGTTTCAACCGCGCGGACGGGGAACTCGGTTTGAACTGGGCCAAGCCGTCGCCGGCGTCGGAACAGACGTTGGTTATCGTCAACAATCAAGTGACACCCGACATCAAACAAGCGCACTGCTACGCATATTGGATCGGGAACACATTCAGCCAAGATCAGTATTCCCAAGTGCGGATCAGCAATGTCGGGGCGTGGAACGGGGTGATTGCCCGAGCCCAGCCCCTTATCGACCGGTTCTATATGGCCTTTGTATTTGGGCCCAATGACTACCGCATCTTTTTGCGGAAGGACGGGCTCTATTATACCCTGAGCCTGGGAAGTACGGAGACGTGGGTGGCTGGTGATATTATCCGATTGGAGGCGGTAGGCTTAAATCCAGTGCAACTGACCTTGTTCCGGAATGGGAATCCGGTTTTGACCTACACGGACACGACAGAGAACTTGGTTGGAGGCAGCCCGGGTATCGGGATCTATTCGCCGACCGGGGACCATCTAGCAATTGACGATTGGGAGGCTGGGAATCTTGGGATGCAAGGGATTTTCGTGCCGCAAGCCCAGGCGCCGAGTTTGCAGGGGAATCTTGTGGCGACGGTATTAGGTGTGAGCCAAGTTAAGCTGAGTTGGAGGGCGTCAACTGACCGTGTCGGTGTGAAAAAATATGAAGTACAGCGGCAGGACCCTGGAAGCAGGAGTTTTGTACACGTGGGGACGACTACAGGAATGAGCTACATCGACACGGGATTGGCAGCGGGTAGTGACTACAGGTATCGAATCCTGGTCGCGAATGTGAGGGGGAACCTGAAAGAGTATTCAGATGCGGCCAGCGTGACGAGAGCTTCACGAACGATCAATCCTCGCAGAGCACGATAACGAGGGGAATGAAAGCCAACCTCGGCGGCCAACGGACAAACCATCGCTAAACAGCTTTTGTCTCGCGACAAACTCACGGAACGTCACGTCCAGGCCTTTGCCGGAAACCTCGTTACTCACTTGGCGGTGTTGTCGTAACGAGTTTGCTCGCGCGCTGCAAGCAAAATCTCAGGGATGGGATTATCTAAATATTGGTGTGTTGTATCGCGCGCACATCTGATCGGAGTTGAGATGTTTCAAAGGGATAAAAGGAGACTCCAAATTGGATTTCAACCTGCCGACCATTCGCCACAAAAGTGGCAAGCCGGTGGCAAACACACTTTTTCGTTGTACTGCCAAAATCGGCATAAGTCGCTAGTAATCAATGGCGCGCCCGGGAGGATTTGAACCACCAACCTTCTGATCCGTAGTCAGATGCTCTATCCAGTTGAGCTACGGGCGCATTTACCTATGAAACTCGGGTTTGGTAAAAAGATTGTCTTTGCTTTTTCTACGGTGGTGTTCTACGGTAGCCGAAATGAAAGACCATGCAAGAGAGCGCAATACAAACACTTCAAACATACAGTTACAGGGTGGAAATCTTTTCAACCAAACTGCCGGCACAGATACACAGGGTGGAAATCTTTTCAACCGGAACCGAGGCAAGAAGGGGATGATCTGGAACAAGACGGGAAAGGAAAACCTGGTCCGGCACAAATCGGGGCGGTACTACGCCAGGGTCTCTGCCGGCGGCAAAGAAGTTTGGAAAAGCCTTAAAACGTTGCATTTGAGCGTAGCCCAGGCGCGGCTGGCAGAGTTCCTCAAGGAACATCGGCAGCGTGTCGGGAACGGTGGCGGGGATTCTCTCGTGTCGGTGAAGATGGCTTTCGGGGCTGCGGCTGAAGAGCATCTACGCAATTTGGACAACAACATGCGCTTGAAACCGCGGACCCGCGCATACTGGCGTGAGCGACTGAAGGCACTCGAGAGAAGCTGGGCGAACCTTTCCACCACTGAAATCCGCAGGATCACTTCGGGCGATTGCAAAGCGTGGGCGGGCAGATACGGCAGGACGGCCAGCCCGACAAACTACAACAACACGATCTCGCTGCTGCGGCATGTGTTCGCGGTGGGGGTTGAAGCCGGCGTGATCTACGCAAATCCCGCGGCCGCGCTAAAACGCGCACAACTTCGCGGGAAAGAGGTCGCGCTCCCGAGCAGCGAGAAATTCAATGCGCTGATTGAGGAAATGCGAAACGGGCACGGGCGCGATTCGCGCAATTGCGCTGATTTTGTGGAGGGGTTGGCCTACAGCGGGATGCGTAAAGGTGAAGCGAACGCGCTCGAGTGGCGCGATATCGATTTTGCCGCTTGCGAAGTCGTTGTGCGCGGTGACGCCGTGACTGGAACAAAGGGCGGGGAGGGCTGGAGGCGGATCCCGATGATTCCCGATGCTCGCACACTGTTTGAACGACTACGCGCCGAACGCGCCGACGAACCATTGGACGGCAAAGTGTTCGCGGTCCGCGAATGCCAGAAATCACTGGATCGGGCGGCAAAGAAAGTCGGAGCGCATCGGATTACCCACCACGATTTGCGACATTTGTTTGCGACGCGCTGCATCGAGAGCGGTGTGGACATCCCCACGGTGAGCAGATGGTTAGGCCACAGAGACGGCGGTGCGCTCCTGATGAAGGTTTACGGCCACCTTCGCCGTGAGCATTCACAGGCCCAGGCAATGAAAGTGAGCTTTTCACCGCGGCCTGAAAAAGCGGCAGACGTGATCCCGTTTTCAGCGAGTGCTTGTGAAAAATAATAAAACCGAGCAACAGGCAATCGAGCGTCTGGTGCAAGAGACATGGATGCGGGTTGAGTATCTGAACGAAATTGCAAAGAGGCATCCGGAGTTGGTGATTCCCATCGCGCGCCGGCAAATGGTGTGGCCTGCGTTTATCTCGCACAAACGCGCGTTTCAAAAAGAGAACGCCAAACTAATGGCTAAGATTGAGCTGGGCGCGGACAGCGACTACAGCGATAAACAATGGCGACCGGACGCGCGTGCGACGCGCGCGGCGATCTGGGTTTATGGATGGGGCAGCCGTATGGCGAAAAAATGGGCGTTGCCGCGGCTCGCGGGGACCTCTTCGAGATCATCCTCATTCAGGTGAAGGGAGGAACCGCGAAGTTTCCGTCCCCCGAAGACATTGCCCGGTTGGTTTACGTTAAAGAACACCATCGGGCCGACAAAGTAGTGCTTACCGAATGGAAGCGAGGCGAACGGATGTGCTGCTACCTACTACCAGACACAATCCATGCAGTGCCAGCAGGGGCGATCTTTGGCAATGTGCCCAACACCAAGCGCGACGCTCCCCCTCACTGATAAGGTCTCGGTGGGCTTGCTATCCGAGCTTGCCAACTTGCCGTGTTTTCCGGCACACTTCCCTCTATGGAGGCAGAAATATACGACAAATTGCCGTCTAATTCTAGTTAGGCCGCATGCCCACCGTACCATGAATGAAAAGACTTTGTTAACGGCCACGTCTTTAGTCACGATTCTTCTTTTTACGATTCACCAAGCGGATGATGTCGTACGGGGGATGTCTCCTGGCGGACTTTTAAACCTCGTGGTAATCGCTATCTGCAGCATCTGGCTTTACGCGACCCTG
>Ga0066903_100001879_pt1 | contig 15873 bp, 15 predicted proteins | sample PanSoiMetaGPlot1_FD_67491 | JGI IMG/M metagenome (GOLD analysis project Ga0066903, IMG submission 67491) | Tropical forest soil microbial communities from Panama analyzed to predict greenhouse gas emissions - Panama Soil - Plot 1 (version 2) | ecosystem: Environmental > Terrestrial > Soil >... | reverse complement strand
CGTCCTTGTCGTTGAAAATGCGATGCTCTTTGAAACGGATGTGAATATGATCTTCGGTGCATTGTGTTGATTTTTTCTTGTCCTTCTCCCAATGCGTCGTGCTGTCGCTGCCGCCCTTCACGGTCGCATACGCCTCGCCATGACGGTTCGTCGTATCTGAGCCGTTCTGCTCGACGTAAACCTCGGTGTCCTCTTTGTGCAGCGTCTTCTGCCCGGTTGGTTTGCTCTTGCCTTCGGGGTCTTGCTGGCCACTGCCGGTAGGACCGGCCGCGCCATTGCCGCCGCCACTGCTCGCCGCGGTCGCCGTCGCCCGTGTATCGCGCGCGGTGATGTCATGGAAGAATTCCTCGATCTCGAATTCAACGCCAGACGACGAGCGAAACAGCGGATTGCCATTGTTTGATCGCCCGACGATCTGCAAATCACTCTGCACGGCTCGTGTCGCCTGCACATTGGAAGATTGCTGCCCACCGTCTTGCTGTTGCTGCTGCTGTTTCTTGCCGTTCTTGTTCTGCACCAACTGCATGCGGTTGAGCTTTTCCAGATTGCCGGTGATGTATTGGCCTTTCTCAGTGTTGAGATATTGCTGGCCCCATTCCTTCAAGCCGTAGATCGCAGCCGCACCCTTGGCCGCATCCTTGCCGAGATTCTTCAAGCGATGGCGGCGATCATCCATCATGCCGCAGACCGGCAGCGACCGGCTGCCGCCAAGAAAGCTCATGAAACCTTCGGCACATTGCTCGATCTGCCCATCGCTGCCTTTCTTGGCGTCGGCAACGACGCTGGTGAAACCGTAATTCTGCGGCGCTTCCGGGCCTTTATAGTCGCCATCTTTGCTGCCGCTGAAGCCTTCGCCCTTCATGCCTTGGCCATTCATGGCTTGCATGAGTTCGCTGTCGTCCACTTTCTCGATCAACGCGCGCGCACCCCCGCCCACGTAGCCGCGGAACGATGACATCGATGGCGTCTGACGGTGCACCATGGCTTATCTCTGCGAATGCGGCGTTTGTGTCGGCGGCGTCGTCGCCGGGCCGTTGTCCGATGTGGCTGTCCCGAGCGGCCCGCCGCCACGGGTATGACGGCGATCATTGAAGCCCCACGGCGCGACGATCTTCATCGTCGTCAAGGTGCCGTTGCGATCCTGCGTGTAGGTCACGGTTTCGATGACCATTTCCTGATCATCGATCCCGGTCATCGGGGACTCGAAGCGCACAACGTCATAGATGTCCCATCGCTTGCCCGTCTTCGGATTGAACCAGCCCTGCACGACGACTGTGGCCTCGACCTTGCCCTGTCCTTCGGCATACATTTTTTCATTGGCGGCACGAAGCTCCACTTCGTGCTGCGTCCAGACCGGATGCTCGATTGGAGTCAGCAACGGATTGTAACATTTGGCAGTGCCGGGAATACTGGCTCTCATGTGCGCAGATTCGGCCCCGTTCTTTTGATCGCTGCCAGATGATTGCCCGCTGGAGATGAAGTCAGAGCGCGCTTTCAGATCGGCAATGATCGCATTGCACTTCAGGATATTTCCGCCTTCGACCAGATCACCGACATATTCCCCGTCATGCTCACCGACGAACAGGAAATCGCCGTATGGCGTGCTCGTCATGATGATCTTGCGATCACGGGCAAGCGGCTCCAAGAAATCCCAAATAGCTTGGCCTTGATTTGCGTGCACGGGCGGCTTGAACGGCGTCTGATCAAGCTCGCCCATTGTCTTGTAGCCCGAGCATGTCGGCGCGAGCACTTGCGCGGCGATCTCTTCGAAGCTTCCTTCGTATTGCGCATCTTCGGAGATGATGCTGGCGTTGGCCGCGTAATAAGTGAGCGTGACACCCTGCAAGACGATGCCGTGATTTTTCGCGTCGTATGAGACTTGCCGGATCAGGATCACGCCGTGCAGGACCAGATAGCCGCCAAGATAGATATCGACTTCGTCACCCGGCTTGAACCGCAGCAATGGCGCACCAGAAGTCCATAGATTCGTGTCGTCCTCGACCGCAGTGAAGCGGAATTGCTGCCATGGGTCTTTGGCACTCGCTTGGACCCACACCGTCTCCCAATCTTCATAAATCAAATCCCTGACGACGAGCGTCGCGATCTCTTCCTGCTTGGCCGAAGGAGAGAGACCGCGAACCTCCGTGCGCGAGCGGGTAAAAATCTGCTGCTGTGTATAGGTGCCTTCGGCAACACTACCGACCGATTGCCCAGTGTTACGCGTTTCGCCGTTTGCCATGATTCACGCTGACAATGCGCGCCCGCGCGGTCGCGTGAACGCCGGGTGCACCACCTTGTTCTCGGCACGAAGCTCGTTGGCCCGGCCAGCATCGGCATAGAGCTTGTACGCCATCACCAGCGTCGGCTGCGCAAAGCCGAACTGGAATGTGAGCATGCGCGGCAGAGGGCGGGCCGTCTCGGTCATATGCGCGATGATCGCCGCATGCAGCGAGATCAGCGAGCGATAAGTCATCGAGTCCATGTCGTCGGCAACGGTTTCCTCGATGGCCTCGAATGCGAGGTTGATCGCGTCTCGCGTCTGATCGACAAGCTGCCGACTCTTGAAGACCATGCCAGCGATGATCTCGCCGCTGCTCGCCAGCGCAAGCTCGATCATCGCATCTCGCACCATGATCGCGCCCACCAAGAACGCGTGCTGCGAGGCCGCCACTGTCCGTACTTGCAACATCTGCGGCAAGGTGATGCCAGCCGCTACCGCCAGATCGAAGCATTCGACAAGATGCGGCCCGATGGAATCGGTCTGCAAGTAGATCAGCCCGCGCCCCTTCACGTCGCCCACAGCCGCGCGCAGATCAGCACCCTCGCGCCCGCGCGTGGCCGTCCATGCCAGCAACGCATTGAGCACCGTATTGACGATGGGCACAGATTCGAGAGCATCCTGCCGGAACATGCATTACTCCGACGCCTGCGGAAAGCTTCCCGGTCCCGGCCCGAGCGTGCCCTTGCGCGGCGCGAGCCGCGGACGATACTGCGGCGAGGGCTTTTTAAGCGTCTGCTGAATGATCGCCTTCAGCCGTTGGGCTTCCGCCCGCAAGGCTTCTTCCGTGTTCTCGACCGCACGGAACGGCGGCGCTCCAAGCTCGACGAACTGCATATCGAACACGACATAGCCGCCGAACTTCTCTTCCTCGGTCATGCGGTAGCGCTGGCAGACCACCTTCAGCGGAGACATCGTCGGAAGCTGCAACGTGCCGGGACCGCCTTCGTCCAACCGTTGCTGCAACAGATTGCGTGCCTTGCGATAATCACGGCTGTAAAGCGTCACGCTCGTTTCGAACGGATAGGTGATGCAGTAGCCGCGCACGGTGAACGTGATCGCTGACCGCCCCATATCCTCGCTGTACGGAAGATCGCGCTTCGGAAATTCGTGGACGACGATGCGTCTGCCGCCTTCCCTGCTTCCGCTCTCGACATGAAACAGCAAACCATCGAAATGCGCAGGCAACAGATCGTCGCGCCAAGGCGTATTGCTGATGTCCGTGATTCTGCCGACGCGTGCCATGTCATTCTTCCATCGCCGCGTCTGCGGATTCGGTTGGCCCGGATTTCGCAGGCTCCATCGCTGACTTGCGTGGGATCGGCGTATCCTTGTGCAGAGTTTCCTTGCTCGTCGTGTACTTCGGATCGTCGCGGACGTTGACCCTCACCGTCGCGTCACCTTTCACGTTGACGCTTTGGCCCGGCGACGAGTCGAGAGTGCGCGCATCGAGCGCTTCACCGGGATCGGTGCGTGTCGCACCCGGCCGCAAGGTCGTGCCGGGAATAAGGTCTTGTGATGCGGGCGCAACCGCATTCGCGGGGGCGAGAATGTCGCTCGTGATCGGCTTCGGCCCGAGCCCCGGAAGATTGACGAACGGCACCGCCGGATATTGTCCCGCGGGCGTCGTTGTGCCGGGCGCATTGGGCCGCGCTGGCGCACCGGGTGCACGATTGGCGATGCGTAGGTCCATGTCCTTGATGTTGCGTCTGCTGAAGCCGTACTGATCGACGATGCCAATCGTTTGATCTTTCGGATTATACGTGCCCGGCACGATGGTCATCACGTGTCCGCCGGTTTCTCCTGCCGGAAGGATTCTGCCTTGCTTGCCCTGATAACGACCATGCCAATAGGTCGCATACATCGAGCCGAACGTACGGCCCGGCGAGTTGATGTCTTCCGGCGACATCGATTGCCCGAAGTTGTGCCATGACGTGGCGACGGCCCCGCCGCTAGGTGGGTTGTAGCCAGCATCACGCGCATATTTGCTCGCGACGATGCCGCATGCTGGCCCACTCATGCGATAGCCGCGCGAGGCAAACAGTCTTTGCAGCCCGGCAGTATCACCACGCGCCCCAAGTATCTCCGCTTGCCGCGCAGTAGACCCGTCGATTGATTTTCCGTTTTGATCGGTCGTGAGCCCGCTGCTGGCAGTGGGGGCAGTTTGCATTTGACTCGGCGGCTGCACAGCCGGGGAAATGTTTTGCGTCGTCTGCGGCCCGCCCGATGTTGCTTGCGGATTGGGCGCTGCGGGTGGCGGCGGTGGACTCGTCCCATCCGAAAGCCGTGTTGTGTACGCACGTACGCTTGAGGGCCACTGCGTGTTTGTGCGATTAGGATCATTAGCAGCGCCGGGGGGCGCATACCTCTTCGCCATTTTGTCGATATCGCCGCCAGCTTCCCTGTAGCGGTTTCCGATTGTGCGCCCGGCTGCCTCGATACCTTCCTCAATACTACTGAATGTTTTTCCTTTCTGCATTCCGGTCGCGGGGTCCATCAATCCCGCTGGATTGTTTCGCGTTCGAATCATATTCGAACGGCCTTTAGCGGATTCAAATGCAATGATGGCAGCCATTGTCGCGGGCGGCACGCCGTTCTTGTTGGCTACTTCAACGACCTTGTCGTATTGCCCCGCCATCACCGAGCCAGCGAACATCTTGTCGTAAGCAGAACGACTAAGACCACCGCTGCTGCCGCCGCCACCAGTTGTCGCACCCGGCTGCGCGCCACCAGCCGCAGCCGCTTCCGGCGATCCGGCCGGATATTGCGCAGCGCCGCCGCCCGGCGTTGAGCCCCACGCCTGTCCGCTGCCGCCCGGACCCCAACCCGGTGGGACCACCGCTGGCTGCCCACCCATCGGCCCCGCAGAGCCGGGCGCGACTGTCCCTGTCCATGGCGCGGGCGATCCGGGCGTACCGATGCCGCCGGGCGCTGTGCCGGGCTCCGTGCCAAAGCCAGCCGGAATGACATTGCCCTTGCTCGGATCGGGCCATGGGACCGGCGGCAACGGCCCTTCGTGTCCGGGAGGGATCGGCCCGGTCGCCGTCGTGTCGGTGCTGCCGGTTGGATTGCTTGAACTCGTCGAGCCGCTAGAATCGCCGCCCGTACCAGTGCCGCCGCCCGGACCAAGACCGCTGCGCCCGAGCAGGATTTGCCCCGGCTTCATGTCGAGCAGATCGGCAAGCTCGAAAAAATCGTTGAGCCGCTTGAACTGCTCGGTCGCAGCTTCGATCTGCTCGGTGTTGGTCTGATAGGCGGTTTGCCGATCACCGCCGCCCGCGCCGCCAGTGGCACCAAAGCCAGCGAATTGCTGTGCGCCGCCGCCTAATCGCTCGCGGCCCCTTCTTTGCAAGGCATCGCGAAGCTTGCCCTCTCTTTCTTCCGGCAAATTCTCGCCGGTCCCGATTCCGAACCAATCCCACCACGACGTTCCGGGCTTCGGCGTCCCCTCGGTGCCCGGCGTCGGGATACGCCATGTGCTCCCACCGCCCGGCCATTTTCCGAAGCGTTCATCGAATGGCGTCGGCGGCTGCCCGGTGTCAGGCTCTTGGCCACCGCCCGGTGGCGGCTTCTCTTCGTTGGCGTTGCCGATCAGGTTTTCCCACATTTCGAGCATCTTGGTGATGCCCTCGACCGTATCGGCAAAGCCCTCCATCGATTCCACGAGCGGCAAGACTTGCAGCGCCGTCGATTGCAGCGAACGGATCGAGCGCTCCCATGCGTCGCCCTGTTTCTCGACCGCAGTCTGATAGCGCCGCGCATTGTCCATGCGCTGATTGTAAAGCTTCTCCAACTCAGGGCTGACGGTCTCCAATTCCGTCCGCATCTTATCGATGTCAGGCATGCCGAATTCGGCACCGAATTGACGCGCCGCCAGCGCACCACGTTCCGCTTGCCCGCGCGCCGTCCAGTAGGCGCGAATGTCGTCGGCAAATTTCTTGATCTCGGCATATGCCGCCTGCCGATCCCCGGTCATCACTCGGCCGATCAGGCTGCGCATGTCCTCGAATTCAGCGCCACGCAATCCAGCGAGCAGATTTTCCCGCACCTTGCTTTGATCGCGTTGAAGATCAGCGATGGCGTCGCTCAATCCCTGCATGTTCTTGGCAGCATCGGCGGCACTGATGCCGGACTCACGCATCACCGCAATGTTGCGCTGGAACTGCGCCGCGCTGGTTGCTGCCCGGCTTGCCGCCTGATCGAGATTGACCATCGCATCGGCGTACGCCTTGATATCGAGCGTCGCCTTGATGAACTCTTCCGCCATCTGGTGGACTTGGCGGCCGATCTCGAAAAACACGCCGCCGATAAACCCTCCACGGGCGGCCATGCTGTTGAGGCTCGAATGCAGATTGCCCGCGTGCTGCCCGGCATTCCGCAGCCCGTTGGCGAAGTTGTTCATCGTTGTGCTGGATTGACTGCCAGCAGTGCCGCCCATTTGCTGCAAGGTTGCTTGCAGCTTGCCAAGCGCCTCCGACGCCTGATCGTCGAGCGTTACGGTTAAGCGTAACTCTTGCTCTTCCGGCAACGAAATCTCCGCCAGTGACGCTGCCTGCACTTAGCCGAGCAGAATTGTGCTCGCGCATGTGCCGACAGAAACGATTGATCACACTCGACGCAAGGTCGCTTAGTTTTGTGTTTTTGATGAAATTTTAGATGACCAATGCTTATCTTTTTACGCCATCTACGTGGCAGTGGACCGCTGTGTGTCGCGTGTCCAGATTTTCTTCGGCTTGCACTCATTCGTGCGCGCGTTTTACGCGTCCGTTTTTTCCCACGATTACTTGCTGCAATCTTCGCGTATGTCTCGGCAGGAAGCGTGTACGGTCTTGTTTTACTGAGGCCAGCAAGCGATTTCCATGCAAAATGATCCTGCCAACGACCATGCGCCTCCCACAGTTTGCGGTGCTCTTCTGCGTGCTCCGCAACGGTAAGCAGGACTGTTTTGCCTTCACCCCCACCAGCATGACGTGGCACAATATGATGACGATGCATCCGGGGAGATTTCATCGCTCCGTTATAGCATCGTTTAGTCCTGCGGTGCCGTCTGCTCCATCGGCACCGTGCGATTGGTTTCGGTGTTGCTGAATGCGCCGCTGCCTTCCACGCTGACGCTCGTGCCCGCGGGCGCGTTCACGTCAACCTTCATGCCGCCGGTCTGATTGATGTTGATTTCCGATGATGTGGCACGGTCGAGCGCAGCGCCGTCCGGTTGATCGAGTGTCGAACCCTGATCTGCTGGCGGTCCACCGCTCTGTCCCCGATAGACCGCAGCCATCGGATCGCCCGGCTGCCCGATCATTTCGCCCGTCTGAGAACTGAATAGCGGGCCTAGTTGACGTTGTTCCGGGTTACGCCAAAGCGCGAGCGGCAAACCAGTCTGCGGATCGTAATTCCACGCGGTTTGATCTTGGACGTTGCTCGACAGCGGCAAACCGCGCCAGCCCGTCTGACTCCCTGCACCGGCCACGTCCGGCCCAGCGGACATGAGCCTATTAGTGGGATCAGCGAGCGCTTGCCCCGGTGACGGAATTCCGAGCCCGCGCGTGTCGAGAGCTTCAGCCCCCGGACCACCGGACGGCATGCGTGAGCGCGAAGCATCGAACAATGAAAGCCGATCCTCCTTCTCCTTACGAGAAGCAGCCTCACCCAACCAATCTTGCGCCGCGCTATTTGCCCGGTCAGTCCTTGCGGCGTCATACTTGGCAACTGTGATGTTGTCGCTGGCCGCAACAGGCGCGCCGGGTGCCTCTTCTGGACGCGCGCGCGGTAACGGCACATTTCCGCCTGTCAATTCATCGCCGGGAGCGACACCGCGACGAACAGAGATGACTCCACCATATCCAGCACCCGCTGTGCTTTCACCTTTGCCACCACCGCCGATTGTTTCCCACGTCAGACCAACACCACCGCCACGAGCCGCTTGATCGGTGCCGGGAATTGTGCCTTTGCCACCGATGTTGCCAGACAGCATCTCGTATTCGATGGTGCCATCGCTTGCGATGCGAGTATTTCCGGTTGCCACGCCGACGTGACCCCCGCCTTCCCGAGCCTTGACCATCACATCGCCAGCCTGAATCGTGTCCCCTTTGGAAATATCAACTTTGTTGCCCCACTGTTCATATGCGCGCGAGGACCATGCGCGATCAGCACCAACTTTAGATTCTAGCGATGGCAGCCCCGCACTTGTCTGAATGGCATTAACGAAGCGCGCGCACCATGCTCTCTTGTCGCTGCTTAGATTCGCGCCGCCGGTCTTCATAAAGTCATTGAGCATCGCCCTGTCGCTGATTTCGTTCCTGCCAATATACTTCAGGGCTTCAGCAACCTTTCCAGCAATGTCAGGACGCGAGGAAGGCGAACGCGCCTCGGATGCAGCACCGCCACCCGGTGTTTGAACGCCGGGCGGATGCGGCAACGGATTGCTTTCGCCTTCGGTGCCACCCTGTGGCGCGTTGTGATAGTTCGATTGATCCCCCATCAACGCCTTCATCATCTCGATCATCTCGGGAGCGAGAAATTCGTTGAGCCGAGTAAGCTCGTCGGCCAGCGCCTCCATCGCATCGCTGTTGATTTCAATTAAAGCGGCTTCAGTCTCTTCGGTCTGTCCGCGCAGATCGATGACGTTTCTCGACATCGGCAAGCCACGCCAGCCGGTGCCAGCGTAATCACCGGCAGGCACTTGGATGCCGCCGCCTGCCTGCGGCGCGAGCAGATCGCCAATCGACGGAATGCCGAGCGCGCCGACATCGAGCGTGCTGCCGGGACCATTTGCTCCGACATTGCCACCACCCATGAATTGCTGCGGTACGCCTTCAGCGCCGGGCGGCGGGATGCGCCACGTCTGGATCGGAGGACGCGGACGCGGCAGCGGGATCGTCCCTTCCGGCGTCTGTCCTTCCTCGCGGATTTCCTCGCCGCGAGTCTTCTTTCCCATGATGCCCAACGCCTGAAACACTTCAAACCAGAAACCGCCTTCTTCCGCAGTCTCTATTTTCTTTAGCTCTTCGTTGGCGTCGGCAATCGAGCCTTCCCAATCTTCGAACCAATGCGCAATGCTCTCGGAGAACTCCGCGATGCCCTCGGCACCTTCTCTGATCGGCAACACCCGGAAGCTGGTTGCCTGCACGCTGCGGACTGCTCGCTCCCATGCATCGTCAGTCTTTTCGACTGCGGTCTGGTAGCGCTCGGCGTTGTCCTGCCGCCGCTCGTACATCTTCTGAATTTCCGGCGTGATGGTCTCCAGCCTGATCCGCATGCGATCAAGATCAGGCATCCCGAGCACTGCCGCGAAGTCGCGTGCAGCCGCCTCACCGCGCTCGCGCTGGCCAAGCCGAGTCCAGTAGGCGCGAATGTCGTCCTGAAATTTCTTGGCCTCTGCCGTTGCGGTCTGCCGATCCGTCGTCTGAATACGGCGGATGAACTGCACCATGTCGTTGAATTCGGCACCACGCAGCCCGCCGAGCAGATTTTCTCTGACCTTGCTCTGCTCGCGCTGAAGATCAGCAATCGCATCGGCAAAGCCCTGAATGTTCTTGGCGGCGTCGGCGGCGGAAATCCCCGACATTCGCATGTTGGCCATGTTGCGCTGGAATTGCGCGGCGCTGGTCGAGGCCCGGCTGGCGGCTTGCTGCAAGCTCACCATCGAGTCGGCGTAGGCTTTAATGTCGAGCGTGGCCTTGAGGAATTCTTCGGCCATCTGATGCGCTTGACGGCCGATCTCAAAGAAAAAGCCCCCGATGAAACCACCGCGGGCTGCCATGCCTCCGAGACTACCGTGAAGCGACTGCGCGTGACCGCCAGCACCGCGCAATGCCTGTCCCAATTGATTGAGGCCCGTCGCCGCCGGGCCGGTCATCTGCCCGATGTTATTCAGCGCAGCCTGCAACCGCCCAAGCTGCGCTGACGCCTGATCGTCAAGCGTGACGGTAAGTCGTAATTCCTCCTGCTCAGTTGCCATCAGTCATCATCCTGCGGAGCGCGCGCCTTGTTCTGCGCCTCGATCAGCTTGATGGTGAAATGAATGTGCTTCAGCACGCCCGTGAAATACGGCATGTCGAGAAACACATCGGGATTTTGCTTGTAGCGATCCGCGAGCCGATAGCAGTTCAACACCATCTCGTCGGGATCGAGAGAGTCGAGCAGCGCACCGTCTACCAGATGCCCTGCTCCGGGAGAAAAAATCTTCGCAGCCGGTGGGCGCATGACGCATAGTCACGCGGGTCCATCCCTTGCAGGATCGGCTCGTGCACTCCACACAACTGCGCCATCAGCCGCATCATCTTGGCATCGTCGATCTGCGGCTGCCACGTCACGCGTCCGCCGCCCATCTCGACGATCTCGACCTTGCAGGGATTGCCGCCCGCCCGCATCAGATCGCCCGCGGTAGGCTCGCGGAAGGTCAATTCCGTCACCTTCACTTTCAGCGCACCATTTCTTGTTTCAAGTGATCTGTGCAACAGCGGAATGGTCAATGGCCATTCCGGCTCCGGTGGCGCTTCCGGCTCTTGCTCCGGGGACGCACCACCGTCGCTCAACGCCCGCTGTTGCTCGTCTTCATTTTCGAGCTTGTCAGTCCCGACAAAGTGCTCAGTCGAGACAAAGCCCTCACGCACTGGTTTGTTCACGCATGCCCTCCATTAGTTTAGATCGTTGCTCCTAGTCCGATTTCTTCGCAAATCAGACCTTCCCATCGCACCCGCAACTGACCGTCGCGAGTGTTCTCTTCGAAGCCGCCCTTGATCACCGCCCCGGACAAGGCATAAGCGATGCCGTTGGCAAGCTCTGCCACCACCGTGACATCCGTCTGGTCGAGCAAGTCTTCCAGAGAAAGGTCCGGCATAGCACTTAGATCGCACTCGATATAAGGTACTCTCGGTAGTTCCTGATAGCCATGTACAACGTCCTGCCCGGCTATCATTGTCCTCTCTACTGGACTCGGGGAAACAGTCAAGTTACCCCGGAGCCTTAATTGGTTGCCGTCAACCATGATGAAGGCAACGCCAGCGAAGCGAATTGCCATAGCTATTCTCCATCTTAGGGAAAGGCCCCGTCATCACGACGGGGCTTTTAGGCGGGACGATCAGAACGGAAGACGAGCGCCACCGGGGCCAGCAATGCCAGCGAGTCCGGTGTAGCCGATGATCTCGACATCGATGCCCCTGTCGTACTGGAGCCGGAACTGCGCCAGCACCGCAAAAATGCGTAATTGGTTAATCAGATCAGGGGGATAGAGCACGTTTAGCCGGTTGGGATTATTGGGATCGCGTTCGACCAATAAGAACTTTTTGAAGTTGCGCGTGTCCTCAACAAGCCCATTCCATTCGTCCTGCCGATACTCTGCGATAAGCTCGGCCTTGATGATACCCGGCGTGACTATTGCTTGGCCGGGGCCGAAGCGAGTCCCGTCGTTCGCCAGCTTGTGTCTCGGGTATTTCGACGTGATGGCGTGCCTTTGATTGCGCAGAAGCTTGGCTAACGTGTGCAGCGTCGTTACCAATTCGTACGCATCGTCGCCCTGACCATAGAGGTTTAGCTGGTAGGTCGTCTGCTCACGAGCGATCTGCGGCATACCACTATTGTCCCAACACTTCTGAATAGCCAAGCCACTTGAAGCGAGGGAATTAAGCTCAATGAAGTTAAACCTGTCATGTAGCTTGGCAGGCAGGGTCTTGTTGAGTTGCAGCGTTTGCAGCGGGCGTGCCGGATCGTTACTCAGGCTGCGCTGCGCCTTGGCGGTGTACGCCGCACACATCTCGTACATCGGCGTCGGGGTCTTGTCCTCGAATGCCATGACTGAGATCACCGGATCGTTCCGGCTCAGTCCCCATGTCACCAGATCGGAATATTGCCCGCGCTTGGCAGAGAACACGCTTCCGAAATGCTGACGTTGCCAACCCCAACGGCCGGTGTCGGAAAATCCGTATTCCTCCGACCATGCGAGCAGGCTGTTGGAGTCGGTATATGGCATCGCCACATATTCGAATTCCATCTCGCCCATCGACATGATCAGGTTGCCCGTGACGTTGTCGAAGTCGGGCTCGCCCGTGCCGCCGCTCAGATGCTCGCCAGCCGGAAGCGTGAGCACGAGATCGGTCACCGGACGCTCGCCACCGATCTGGCCGTAGTAGCTAAGCTCGACGCGGATATCGTTGGCGTTGATGCTCTTGAACGTCGAAGTCAGCGTCACCACCGCCGCCGCTGCTGCCGCCGTCACCGGCAAGTCGTACTCGGCATTGATCGCAGCCGCGAGCGCGGTCGCGACTTCGTCCGCGGTATCGCTGGAACCGACATTGCAGGCGACATGCTGCCCGCCGATGTAGAGATTGATCGTTCCCGCTTCGCTCGGCGGCGTCGTGACCGTGATCGTTCCGGTCGCCGCTGCCGCATTCGTCGATTCAGGGACCGGCCCGCCCCACACTTCGTTTGCGAAGTTGTTGGCATAGTACGCCTTGAACATCCGGGCCAACTCCGAGCCCGGCCCGAACTTTTCATCGGCCTGTGCCTGCGTGCCAATGGCCACCGGCACATTGGGAGTCGCCGTGCCATCGGGCGTCATCGTGCCGACGAGCAGGGCTCGCAGGTTGAGAGTCGGAAGGCCAGCCTTGCTTGGATCGACCTCGACCCAGTAGAGCGGAACCTTAATGTTTGCCGGGATTTGTGCGAACGAAATAGGCATGATGGGACTCCATCATTGGGGGAGTGGCGCGTCTCACGACGGGCCGGGCAGCCCTGTCCCGCAGGCTGTTTTGGCGATGAAGGCGCGGGTGCCTAACTTTGGGGTGTGCTCTCTGCCTCGTCTTTGCCGCGACGACGGTCGCGCGCGCGTTGTGCGTGACGTTCCTGTTGCTCGATCTCGCCTTCCAGCGTCACGTCGCCGTCACGCAGGCGACGCTTGGTGAAATCGTCATAGGGCCATTCCACCGAGCCGCTGTCCGCCGGGAAGGCAATCTTGTTGATTGGGTGTATGAGAGTCTTGCGCAACACGTCATTCTTGGGATTGACGCGCACGCGCCTGACCTTCTTCTGATTGGCGACTCTGGCGAGTCGCTCTTGCTGCATCTTCCAACGAATGCTTTTCTCGCCTTCGGCCATGGCTGACTCCTGTTATGGATCGGGTGGATAGGGTGGCGGGACGTAGTCGGGATCGAATTGCATGACCATCGTCACTTGCTGAATTTTTTGCTGCTCTTCCGGCGTCGAGCCAGTTGGCCACGATGTCTTCACGGTGATGCGTTCCAGATCGGGGAATTCAGTCGGATAGAAGAATGTGCGGAAGAACAGCGTGATATCGATCTGCTGAATTCCAACCGGCGTCTCGTTCTTCGCTCCGGTCGTCCCCCACTTCGGCTTGTGTCGGCGGATATTCGGCACCGACTCGAAACGGGTGCCGTCATCCATCGTCGTGCGCAGCATGTTGGTGAAGCTGTCGTCACGCCACAGCCGATTCATCACGTACCAGTAGGCTTCATCGAGCTTCTGTCGCAGCCCCACCGGATCGTTGTTCTGAATGACGATCTGAATTCCGATGTTGAAGTTGTTGGTGAAGCCGAGACAGCCTTGATTGCCGCCGCCGTCCGGCACCATGCGGGTGTCGCCTTGAAACACGCCGAGAAACGGAATCTGAAAGCCCGCTTCTATCGGCAACGCGTCGCTGATGCGCTTGGCCAGAAAGCCAGAGAAGAACGGCGATGTGGCCAAGCGGTCATAGACGCCATTGAGCAGAAGAAACTCGTAACTCTGCGTGTCGCTGATGCCGCCTGTGCCCGTCCACGAGAACGTCGGCGGGAAGTACATATTCGGCGGTTCGAGAAATCCCGTCGTCATTTCTCTCTGAATCCATAGACCGTCACCATCGGCGCAGCGGTCACGACCTTGCGGATCACCAGCGTGGTCTCGCCGCCGCCATTCGTCCAAGCATCGGTGATCTCGAATAGCCCGAGCGCCGGATTGCCAGCATCGTCCTCGGGAATATCGACGCGGTCGCCTTGCTTCGGCAGCGTGCCGAACTCGACTTCGCGGATATCGAAGATGGTTTCCTGATCCGACAGGATCGCCAGCCCCACGTCGGTCTCGACCACCGTGCCGCGGGTGTCATAGATGCCGCGCCCCCAATACGACGCGCCGCCGCCAGCGGGATAGAACGTCGCATCCCGCCCGAACGTGTCCTGACAGGGCAGATAGACTAGCGTTGAGAAGTTAAGCGCCATTTCAGTTTCTCAGCCATCATCACGCCCATGCGCTCGACCAAGCGCTCGAATAGTACAGGCCGCAGAATCGGCCGGTGCGCTGTCGGCACGCCATGATGCGGACGCACCAGCCGCGGCAAGCCCCTGCCATACGGCCCACGCTTGAAGCCGATGATGTGCGGCCGGTGCGGCTTGGACTTGCGCGAGCGCGGCCAGATCAGCGTGAACACCGACCAAGGATCGGGCACTGTCGTGTTGGGATATTTCCGGTGCATGTCCTCGACTTGCCAGCGCGCCAACTCGTGCGACATCTCGCTGTCGCCGCTGATCGGCGCGAAGGCGTCGAGATCGTCACGCATGTTCGTCAGCGTGGCGGTGATCTCGGGCAAGCTTTCAACCTTGATCTGAAAGAAGTGCCCTTCGTCCGGCTTCTTCTCTGCCATCAGACCCAAAACCGCATGTAATGCGTGAGCAGATTGTTGACTGATTGCAACGCGGGCGAGCCCATGCCTGCGGTCTTCATCAGCAGCGCGTTAGGATCAAAAAAGCTGACCCGGCTCTCTTTATGGGAGATTTGCCGGATGCCAGCGACTTGCGCTTGCCGGTTGCGGATGCGCTCTTCGCGCACGAGCATCGCGGTCGCCCACTTCAGCGGCAGCGGCGCTTCCGTGGGAAGATCGAAGCCGCCGGTATAGGTGACGATCACCGACTGCGGCCACTTGCTCGACTCCGGGTCATGCGCGCCAACGTTCGACAGCTTGCCGGATAGCTCTTCAAGCTCCCAACACGGCGTCACTTCGTAGAATCCTGTCGTGCCGTCGTAATTGGCCGGGACATCACCACCGGCAGCGTTGACGCTCTCAATGTCCGATTCCTTCACCGGCCAATGCTGAAGAAAGACGCGCCCGTCATAGACCTCGCGCCACGTTTCCTGCACGCGCTCGCGCGCGAAGGTGCGATTGCATAGCTCGCTGATGATCGCGCTGTTGATGCCGATCAGCATCGAGATCGTGTCGTCCTCCGACGTGTCGGCAGTATCGATGCCAAGGATTTTCTTGGCTTCGTCCAGCGTCAGAAAATCGAAGCTGGCTGCCGCATCGAGAATCTTGACAGTGAGATCAGCCATCAGCGTGACTCGGTGTGGAATTGCTCGAATAGCTCGCGAAGCTCTAGCGCCGGAAGCTCGCTCCCATCTGACATGCGCGCAACGGCACGGTAACTGGCACGGTCGATGCTCCAGCTAACGAAACGTGGTGCGGCTTCGCCTCGGTCGCCCTTAATGCCACGCTCGCCCCTCTCGCCACGTTCGCCCGCCACGCCGCGCTTGCCCTGCGAGGCGATAAGCTGCCAGCCGTCGCCGGGACAGGCACCGGGAGCATCGCGCTTGGCGACGAAGGTGCTGCCGTT
>Ga0066903_100001878_pt1 | contig 15873 bp, 11 predicted proteins | sample PanSoiMetaGPlot1_FD_67491 | JGI IMG/M metagenome (GOLD analysis project Ga0066903, IMG submission 67491) | Tropical forest soil microbial communities from Panama analyzed to predict greenhouse gas emissions - Panama Soil - Plot 1 (version 2) | ecosystem: Environmental > Terrestrial > Soil >... | reverse complement strand
AGGACGAGCGATCCCACCGTCAGCTGTGCGCCCTGCACGCGACGCACGCCGATGTAGAGCACGAGCGCCGTCCCCACCGCCGTCGTCATCGCGAAGAGCGCTCTCGAGACGCCCTGCACGTACGCCAGTCGCATCCGCGCGGCCTTGCCGCCCTGGGACTGCTTGAGAAACCGGCCCTGCTCGCGGTGTTCCTGGCCGAACGCCTTCACGACGCGCAAGCCTGTCAGCGTCTCGTGCACGACCGACAGCGCCCCGCTCTCCAGTTCCTTCGCCGCTTCCCACCCTTTGCGCATGCTGTCTCGCGAGGTCGACGTGATGAGCATAAGCACGGGGCACACCGCGAGGGCGACGAGGGCGAGGCGCCAGTCAATGCGAGCGAGGACGACAATCATGCCGACGAGCGTGACGACCGCCCCGATGAGCGGCGTCACCGCGTGCAGCAGAATCCACTGGAAGGAGTACGTGTCGTTCTGAATTCGGTAGATGGAGTCGGCCGTTCCCTTGGAGTCGTGATAGGTGAAGCTGAGCCGATGAAAGTGGCTGAACAGTCGCTCGCGAAATCCGAGGAGCAGCCGCTCGCTCGCATGGCTCGCCACCACCGTGTGGCAAAAACCTCGTAGTTGGTCGAGCAGCGCGACGGCGATCACCAGCGCCACGGCCACAACCAGGATGCCGTTGGTCGATCCCGTGACGGCGCGCGGCAGCGCGGCCTCGAACATCCACGGCAGCGGACGCCCGCCGATGACGTTGTCCACGGCGATCTTGAGCGGGAGCGGTAGGAGCAGGGCGAACGGCGCGGCCAGCATGCTCGCCATGAATGCCGCGCCGATCGGCACCCAATACGGTCTGACTTCCCGCGCGAGTCGTATCCAGAGCTTCAACGCGATCACCGTTGCGGAGGTTCCGTGGTCACCGCGGCCACACCGAAGCCGTCGAAATGGACGATCCCGTTGTACCGGCACTCGACGATGCGACCGTTCGAGCCGTCGTCGATCTTCCGGAGTGTTCGAAGCCCGCCGATGCCGGCGGCGAGCGTCGCGAGATCGTAGTCGCCGGATCCTTCCTTCTGGTGCACGACGACGACGCTGCGTCTGCCGTTCTCGGCGGAGGCGACGACGAGGTCTACGTTCCCATTGCCGTCTTCACCGGTCGGAAACGAGACGGCATCGCCGCACCGGACATGCTGAGTCAGAAGCGCCTTCGCGTGAAACGACGGCCAGGGTTCGCCGTGACTGTTCATCATCCCGTACCCGCCGTGATCCTCGGTCCCGACCCAGTACATCTCCGCGTCCACTCCGTTTCGCAGCAGATGCAGCACCGCGGAGATGTAGAAAGAGGCGGCAAACACGGAATAGTTGAACCGCTCTCGAACCGGCTGCGTGTAGTGTGAGTGACAGTTCAACTCGCCACAGATGTTCAGAATCCGTCGGCCTTCGAGCATCCGTCCGATGACACGCGCGCGGTTACCGTACTCGCTCACCAGGCCCATCAGGAGGCGGCGGTGGGCAGCGGCGTCGGCCGGAGCGTTGTTCTCGCCGTCTTCGCGCCAATCGCCGTAGCAGTGCCAGTCGAGGAACCCGATCAGGTCGTTGTCGATCTCGTTCAGGAAGCGCCACACCCAGTCCATCCAGAACGGCTGGAATCCCTCGACCGCAGGACCGCCGATGAGCGGTTTCCTGCCGCCCAGGTGCGGATCGAGCCACCGCAGACAGCGAACGGCGATCTGCTCGTAGACGTGGCGATACTCGGCGAACGTGACTGGTCCGCTGATCCACTCGTTGTTCGGCTCGTTCCAGACGCACCAGTACCACTCGCTGACGACCTCGCCGCCCCAGTGGTCGATGCAGCGGCGAACGACATCCGCGCTGCGATCGGCGAACTCCTCGACGGCCGCGAGATCGTTGACGGGCTTGTGCATCTTGGCAAACGTCATCATCGGCTTCGCGCCGACACGCAGGACGGCGTCCACATACGACGCGAACAGCGGCCAATCGCTGACGGGATCGGGTGCTCCTTTGTCGTACAGGAACAGACGAATCATGCGCGTGCTGATGTCACGCAAATGTTGCTGAATCACGCCGCTCGCGTCGCCGACGGCAAAGGCCTGACAGGCGTCGGCCTGGTTGACGCCGTACAGCATCTTCATCTTGACAGTGTCGCTCGCCTTCATCCGTGTCCCCCGACGATATCGACCAGTTCCCTCACGCGCGCCGCGTAGGAGTAGCGTTCGTTGAGGACCTCGCGGATCTCGCGCACAACCTCGACATAGTGCTGCCGGCGTTCGAACACGTCGACGATCTTCGCCTGCGGACAGCTCGACGGCAGCACGAGTTCCAGCCCCGCGGGCCCGAAGACGTCCTCGACGAACCCGGGATCCTGGCAGAGCAGCGGGACGGTGTTCGCGGCCGGCGTCTCGAACGTGCGACATGTGACGAGCCGGAGATGATCGAACAGCGGGCGGTAGATGACAGGATTGAAGATGCCGCGGCTCATCCAGCCGATCACCTGGTCGAAGCGGATCGGCGGCATCGTCTCCACCCCGAGGTCCCGCAGATATTCCGGATCGCGATAGTAAGCGTCCTCGGGCAGCACGGGCTTCGCCCACGGCGCCGGCCGGTCCCACCCGTTTCCGACGATGGCCATCGGCCCGACGCGATCGCGGACCGGTTCGATCGAACCGAGCACGCGGCGGAGGCTGCGCCACCGGAACCAGTTGTTCCCCACGTAGACCATCCCGAACGGTTTGCCGTCGAGTTCGAGCGCCGTCTCCCACGAGCGGTCGTAGCCGTGAAAGAAGAACGGCTTCACGTTCGGACGGAGAGGTCGGTGGGTCGGCTGGAGGATCGTGTCGGAGATGCTCTCGCATATCTCCGTCCACTCGCGGCTCATGGCCCGCGACGCGTGATTGATGTCGCCGACGACGTGGATGGCGTCGTTGTACTTGCCGTCGCAGTCGATGACGACGCGCCGCGAGCGTGGAATGCGCGAGAGGATGCGCGCCCAGGCCAGCAGATCGCCGTACTGCAGCTCGGTCGTGAACTCGAAGATGAAGACGGCGGCGTCAACGGCGGCGACGTCGGTCGTATACGGAAACGGCGACGGCCGCCCGGGCTCGCCGAACAGGACCACCTCGTGTCCGAGCGTGCGGGCGACATTCGCGTACTGCACCATGTCCTGCGCGCTGCCGCGATCGTCGAGCACGTGATGGATGAACAACAGCCGCATGCGTGTCTCACTCCGCCACGAGGCGGACCAGTTCCTGCAAACGCACCGCGTAGGAGTGGTGCTCCGCCAGGTGCCGGCGGATGTTGTGGACAAGGCCGGCATAGTCATCCGGGTGTTCGAGGATGTCGAGGATCTGCTCGGACGCCGCGGCGCCGTCGTCCAGCACCAACGCCTCTGCGCCATCGCCGTACACGGACTTCACGTAGTCGGCGCTCTGGACGAACAGCGGAATCGTGTTCGCGGCCGGGGTTTCAAAGGTGCGGCAGGTGACGAGGCCGAGATGACTGAACAACGGCCGGATGAGCACCGGGTTGAAAACGGCCGTCCCCATCGTGGGAATCACTTCTTCCACCCGAATAGGCACCCGGAGTTCGATGCCGATCCGCTTCAAGTATTCGGGATCGGTGAAGTACGCCTGTTCGCGCAGCGGCGACGCCACCCACCAGGGCATCGCGGCCCAGTCCTGGCCGATGAGCGCCGCGGGGCCGACACGGTCGCGAATCGGCTCGATGGCCTTCAGCACGCGGCTGAGCGCCGTCCACCGGAACCAGTTGTTGCCGACATACACCATCCCGTACGCCTTGACGCCGACGTCGAGCGGACGCTCCCACGACCGGTCGTAGGCGTGAAACATGAACGGGCGGACGTTCGAACGCAGCGGACGATAGGTGGGCTGGCAGATCTTGTCGGACAGGCTGTCGCAGAGCTCGGTGCGAAGACGGCTCGCGCCGGCGTCGAGATGGTTGAAATCGCCGCAGACCTGAATGGGATCGTTGTACATCCCGTCGCAGTCGAGGATCACCCGGCGAGCGCGCGGAACCCGGCTGAACAGCCTCGCCACATTCAGATGCCCGATGCCCATCAGGCCGTCGCGATAGACGCCCCCGTTCTTCTTGTCTCCTCCGGGGAACAGATAGAGATTCCACTCGAAGACGAAGATCACCGCGTCGGCAGCATCGAGATCGAGCGAGCACGGGAAGGGCGATCCCGGCTCTTCGGGCGCATACATGACCACTTCGTGCCCGAGCGAAGGCGCGACTCGCGCGTATTGCAGGATGTCCTGAGCACTCCCGGCATTCCCGATGCGCCAGTACACGAACATCAGGCGCATCGCACGCTCTCGCCGCTGGCTATCGTCACCATTTCCTCCAGCCGTGCCGTGAACGAGTGGACCGTCCGCATGCGCGCCCGAATCCCCTCGACGATCTCCGCGTATCGGTGGGGACGATCGACGATGTCGGCGACCTTCTCACGGGCCGCCTCCGGATCGCCAGGCAGCGCCAGTTCCACCGCCGGGTCGCCGTAAATCTCGCGGACGTACTCCGGATCGAGCCCGAACAGCGGAATGGTGTTGGCTGCCGGCGTTTCGAACGTGCGGCACGTCACGAATCGCAGATGGCTGAAGAGAGGACGGTAGATGACGGGACTCACCCGCCCCTTGCTCATCCAGTCGATGACCTGATCGAACGGAATTGGCGCGACGTACTCGACACCCATCGAGCGGAGATAGTGCTGGTCCGTGTAGAAGTAGTCCTCGATCTTCATCCAGCTGGCCCACGGCGGCATCGAGTCCCACCCGTGTCCCACCACGGCGATCCGCCCGAAGCGATCGCGGATCGGCTCGATCGCGCGCAGCACGCGGAGCATCGGGAAGTAGCGGAACTTCGCGTGTCCGACGTAGGTCATGCCGTACGCCTTCTGTCGGAAGTCCAGCGGCCGCTCCCACCCTGGGTCGTACGCGTGAAAGAAGAACGGCCGGACGTTCGGTCGAACGGGGTGCAGCGTCGGCTGAAAGACGGTGTCGGCGATGGTGTCGCAGATCTCCATCCACCGTCGGCTCGATGCCTCGTCGCGGTGGTTGAGATCGCCCTCGACGTAAATTGGTTCGTTGTACGCGCCGTCGCAATCGATGACAAATCGTTTGTGCCGCGGCACTTTCGTCAGAAGACGTGCCCAGTCGACCTGGTCGCCAAAGCGCAAGTCGGTCGTCCACTCGAAGATGAAGAAGACGGCGTCGGCCGACTCGACATCGAGCGAGAACTCGAAAGACGCCAGGGCGCGGGGCGGCCCATACAGGACGACCTCGTGTCCGAGCTCGCGGGCGGCGCGGCAATAGTTGTGCACGTCCTGTGCGCTGCCCGCGTCCTCGGCGATGAAGTAGACGAACATGATTCGCATCGGTGCACGTCGGCGGGCGACCCTCAGCTTTCGATGATGTCCATCAACCGGCGGAGCCGGGCCGTGTGCGAATGCTCCTCGGCCATCCGGCGGCGAAGACTCATCACCACATCGCGGTACCGCTCCGGGTGGTGAACAATGTCCAGAATCTTCTCGTGCGGCGCATCGTGAGGCAGGACGAGCTCGAGCCCCTCGTCGCCGTAGATGTCTCGAACGTGCGTCGGATCGAGCACGAAGAGCGGGATAGTGTCGGCCGCAACCGTCTCGAAGAGCCGCGGCGTGACGATGCGCAGGTGTCCGAAGACGGACCGCAGCAGCACCGGATTGAACCGGGCCTTGCTCATCCAGTCGATGACGTACTGGAACCTGACCGGTGCCAGTGTCTCGATGCGAAGCGCCCTGAGCGTGCCGCTATCGGCAAAGTACGCCTGCTCGAGCTGCATAGAATTCGCCCAGTGCGGCGGCGAGTCCCAGCCGTACCCCACCAGGCCGATGCGCCCGAGCCCGGCGCGAATCGGTTCCACGCCCTGCAGCACCCTGGACATCGGACACCAGCGGAACTTGCTGTGTCCGACGTAGATCATGTCGAACTCCTTGCAGCCGGTTGCGATGGGCCGTTCCCACGAAGGGTTGTAGGCATAGAAGAGAAACGGGATGACGTTCGGCCGGAGCGGGTGCAACGTCGGCTGGCAGATCTTGTCGGAAATGCTGTCGCACGCCTCGATCCATCGGCTGGATTCGGCGCTGTCCGCGTGGTTGTGGTCGTCGCCGACGCGGATGACGTCGTTGTATTTGCCGTCGCCGTCCAGGATCACGCGGCGGTTGCGAGGCACTTTGCTCACGATCCGGGCCAGATCCATCTGGTCGCCAGGCTTGAGCCCCGTCGTCCACTCGAAGATGAAGACGACGGCGTCGGCCGACTCGATGTCGAGTGAGTAATTGAGCGGGATCACTGGGTTGGGCTTGCCGGGAATCCACCGGCCGTAGACCGACACGTCGTGCCCGAGCGCGCGCGCCGCTTCCGTGTACCCCTGAATCACCAGGCCGCTGCCCTGGTCCTCCATCGCCCAGTATACGAACGTCAGCTTCATGCGAAGGCCGTTTCCGCCTCGAGCGTCGGACTCTGCTGAAGGGCCGCCACGAGCTCCTGGACACGGTTTCGATAGGTGTGGTGCGCGACGAGATGCGTCCGGACGGCATCGACGACGTCGCGGTATCGGTGCGGGCGGCACAGCGCATCAAGGAGCTTCTCAGCGATCGCGTCGCCCTCCAGCGCGAGTTCGCGTCCCGCTGGGCCGTACACCAGTTCTGCGTGATCGGGATCGATCATCACCAGCGGGATCGTGTCGGCCGAGAATACCTCGAAGAACTTGCTGGTGAGAATCTTGAGCTCACGGAAGAGCGGCCGCTGCGTCATGATGTTGATGTGGCCCGTGCTCATGACCGGAACGACCTCGGTATACGAGACGGCCGGCCGCACCTCGATTCGCAGCCGCCGGAGCCACGCGGGGTCCGTGCCGAACGCCGACTCGACGCCGAGCTCGGCCGCCCCTGCCGGAATTGAGTCCCACCAAGACCCGATGAAGGCGACGGCGCCAATCCGGGAGCGGACGCGTTCGATCGCCGGCAGCAGCTCGCGGCTGATCTGCCGCCATCGCCACCAGTTGTGCCCGACGCACAGCATGTCGTACGCCTTCGCGGGCGAGCTCCCGGGATGGATCTGCTGCGCCGGGTCGTATCCGTAGAACAGCAACGAGCGGACGCCAGCCTGCCGCGGCCGGAACGTCGGTTGAAAGATTCTGTCGGTGACCGTCCGGTAGTGGGCAAACCATTCGGCGCGATGCTGTTCCCACTGGTAGTTGCGGTCGTACCCTGCGGCCGACACGATGGGGTTGTACATCCCGTCGGCGTCGACGATGGCGCGGCGATCGCGCGGCACCTCGGCAAAGATGCGCGGCATGCGGAGCGCGCTCATCCAGTGGCGCCACGACTCGACGAGGAAGACGACGTAATCGAAGGCGCCGACGTCTCTCGAAAACCGGATCGTCGGGAAACGCGGATCGGCGCAGCCGTAGAGCGCGATGTCGTGCCCCGTCTCACGGCCGGCGCGCACGTAGTTGGACATGGACTGAATGCTGCCGCGATCGACGCGCTGGTCCATGACGAACAAGATCCGCATGCGGTGTCCCTGGCGCGTCGACGCTAGGCGTCGAGCAAGGCCGACAGCTCCTGCATCCGCCGCTGATACGAGTGGACGCTGGAGAGATGCGCCCGCGTCTTAAGGACGGCGTCCCAATAGACTTCCGGGCACCGCTGGATCGCCTCGACGTGCGCGGCCACATCGTCGCCGACAGCGAGCGGCCGTGCCGCCGGTCCGTAGATCGACTCGATCGTGTCAGGCGGGAGCATCAGCAGCGGGATCGCATCCGAACAGAACGTTTCGAACGTGCGATTGGTGACGATGCCGAGATGGTTGAACAGCGGACGGTGGATGACCGGCGCAAACCGCGCCTGGCTGACAAACGGGATGACCTCGCTGAACGGGATATTGCCCCTGAGCTCGACGCCCAGCTCCTGGAGCAGTGCCGTGTCGGTATCGATGCCGTCGATGCCGAGCTCGGCGGCCCAGTCCGGACGATGATCCCACGCCCAGCCGACTAACGCGATCGGACCGAGCCGATCCTTGATTGGTGAGAGGCCCTCAAGCAGCCCGCGCATCTGCGACCAGCGCTGCCAGTTGTTGCCCACATACGCGAGTCCGTAACGGCTCCTTTCGCTGCTCCGGCCCTCCCACGCGCGTGCGGCCTGCTCCGCATTGTCGTACGGGTGCTGGACCGCCGACGGATCAAAGGCGTGAAACAGGAATCCGCGCGCGGGCGGGCGACGGGGTGTGAGCGTCGGCTGAAGAACCGTCTTCGCGACGGAGTCGAAGCCGTCGATCCACTCCCACCCCATGTGGTTGTCCATCTTCTCTAGATGGTTGAAGTCGTGCTCGACCGTGATGGTGTCGTTGTAGCGGCCCGTGCAGTCGACGACGATGCGCCGTTCCCGCGGCACGCCGTCGAGCAGGTGCGCCAGGTACGGAAGATCCGGGAAGTCGGGGGTCTCGTACACGACGAACATCACGTGATCAAAGGACTTGGGATCGCGTGACGTCGGCACGTCCGGCAGGTCCGCGAGAGGATCGGCGAACAACGCCACGTGGTGTCCGAGCGCGCGTCCGGCCCGCACGTAGTTGACAATCGTGCTGATGGCACGGGCCGAGCGGTCAAATCTGGAAACAATCAACAGCTTCATCGGGTCCTCCACCCGAGGCGCGCGGCCGCGTCCCACGCCCTCATGGCTTCACAGCCACGTACGATCGCGCGGCCCATTCGGCCGTAGCGGCCAGCCCTTGCTCGAACGAGATGCGGGGCTGCCACCCGAGGATCTCGCGCGCCCGTGTGATGTCGGCTTCGACGCTGCGCAGTTCACCTGGGCGCATCGCTTCGTGCAGGATCGGGCACGGTCGCCCGCCGCCCGCCACCTCGACGACGAGCCGCGCGAGCTCGTTGATCGACGTCTGCCGGCCGCTTCCGAGATTGATGATCCGGCCGTAGCTCGCAGGATTCGAGAGAGCGCGCGCCCAGGCCTCGACGACGTCGTCGATGAAGACGAAATCGCGCGACTGTACCCCATCGCCGTAGATCGTGATGGGTTCGCCGCGCAGGACATTGCCGAGGAAGATGCCGAGGACGCCCTGATACGGATTGTCGATTGACTGTCGCGGACCGTAGACGTTGTACATCCGGAAGCAGGTCGCGTTGAAGGCCGACTCGAGGTCCGGGCGTTCCGCCGTCGTGCGGACGTAGAGCTCGGCGGCGTACTTCGTGATGCCGTAGTACGACGCTGGTACGCACGGCGCGTCCTCCGGCGTCGGGATCACGGGCGTATTGCCATAGGCCTGCATCGATCCGGCATACAGGAGGCGCGCCACGCGATATTTGAGACAGAGCTGGATGACGTTCAACGTCCCGACGACGTTGGTCCGCAGATCGATCGCGGCGTTGGTGTACGACCGGATCAGCGAAACCTGCCCGGCGATGTGGCAGACCGCGTCCACGCCGGCCGCGAACACGGCTTCGAGATCCGCCAGGCTGGCCACGTCGCCCTTGACATAGCGTGCCGACGCCGGGACGTTGTCCCGGACGCCGGTCGACTCGTTGTCGATGACTGCGACCTCGTGACCGTCGGCGAGCAGGCGCGCAACCAGGTGTGAGCCGATGAAGCCGGCGCCGCCAGTGACGAGGATCTTCACAGCGCAGCTCCCCGCAAGGCCTGCGAGAACCCGCCCTCGTGAATCGCTTCGAACATGGCGCGGTGGACGGACACCCATTCGTAGAGCCGCTGGATGCCGGTCCGCTTGTCCACCTGCGGCCGCCAGTCGAGGTCGCGCGACGCCTTGCGGATGTCGCTCACGTAGCAGCGCTGGTCGCCGGGGCGCCAGTCGCCAAACGCAACCAGCGGGGTGCGGCCCATCAACTCCTGGAGAATCGGCGCGAAATCGTGCCACACGGCGAGCGCGTTCTCCCGTCCACCCCCGATGTTATAGACCTGCCCGGCCGTCGTCTCGATCTTATTGGCGGCGAGCTGGAACGCGCGCACGAGATCATCGACGAACAGGACGTCGCGCACCTGCTTGCCGTCGCCGTAAATCGTGATTGGTCGATCCATCACGGCCGCGATGATGAAGTGGGCGAGCCAGCCCTGATCCTCGTTTCCGAACTGGCGCGGACCGTAGATGCAGCTCATGCGAAACACGACGGTCGGCAGATTGTAGATGCGCGCGTAGTCGCGCACGTACTGATCGGCCGCGCCCTTCGAGCACCCGTACGGCGAGTGGAAATCGAGCGGCCGGGCCTCGGAGATGCCCTCTTTCAGCCGTTCGAAGGCGTATCGAGTCGGGTCTTCGGCAACGGCGACGTCGTCGATGCCGCCGTACACCTTGTTCGTGGACGTGAAGACCAGCGTCGGCCGGCGGGGATTGCGTCGTGCCGCTTCGAGGACGTTGAAGGTCCCGAGCGCGTTGACGTTGAAGTCGGTCCGCGGATTCTCGACCGACGTCGTGACGGCCACCTGGCCGGCCAGGTGATACACGATGTCCGCGCGCGAGACGGCCTGGTTCACGGCCTCGGCGTCACGCACGTCGCCGCGCACGTACTCGACTCCCGGGTGGCGCATCTGCAGCCACGCCAGGTTCAGTTCGCTGCCGGGTCGCGCGAGCGAATCGAACACGATGACGTGATCGCCGCGCATGAGAAGACTGTTGACGAGGTTGCTGCCGACGAAACCGGCGCCGCCTGTGACGACGATCGTTTGTGACATCGTGCTGCTCCTACCGATGAACCTGTTTACGCGTTCAGACCGTGAGATGCCGCCGCGAATCGCTCGACGCTTGGCGCCGGAGCCGACCTGACGCCGCGACCAACCGAGAAGTAGACGAATCCGTGGTGCTCCATCACCGCGGGATCGAAAACGTTCCGGCCGTCGAACACGACGGGCTGTCGCATCAGCGCCCGCATCTGGCTGGGATCGACCCGCTGGAATTCCGACCACTCCGTCGCAAGGACAAGGGCGTCGGCGCCCATCAGGGCGTCCAGCGGATCGCCGGCGATGGCGATGCGTTCACCGAACAGGCGCCGGGCGACTTGCGCGGCCTGCGGGTCGTACGCGCGGACACGCGCGTCGCGCACGAGCAGGCCGTCGATCAACGTGACCGCCGGCGCCTCACGCATGTCGTCGGTGTCGGGCTTGAACGCCAGCCCCCACAGCGCAATCTGCCGGTTCTCGAACGACCGGCCGAAGTGCGATTCGAGCTTGCCCAGAAACCGCTGCGGCTGCTGGCCGTTGACATCGTCGGCGGCGCGAAGCAGCTTGAAGTCGTAATCCTTCTCCGCTGAAAAGCGCTGCAGCGCCCGCACGTCCTTCGGAAAACAGCTGCCTCCGTATCCGAGGCCGGCCGCGAGGAACGCCGAACCTATGCGGCTGTCCGCGGCTACGGCCCGCCGAACCTCGTCGACATCGGCTCCCCACGCTTCGCAGACATTCGCGATCTCGTTCATGAACGAGATGCGCACGGCGAGCATCGCGTTCGCCGCGTACTTGCTCAACTCGGCGCTCGCGGAATCCATCACGAAGAGCCGGGCGCCTGATGCCGTGAGCGGCGCATACACGTCCCGCATGATCGCGGTCGCGCGCTCGTCGTCCGATCCGATGACGATGCGATCAGGCCTGAGGAAATCGGTGACCGCGCTGCCCTGCTTGAGAAATTCCGGATTGCTGACGACGCTCACAGCGTGCGGGCTGAGGGGCCGGGTCAGGGCGTGCACCTTCGCGTTGGTGCCGACTGGCACGGTGCTCTTGAGCACGACGACCGTGTCGTGCCGGGCCGCGACGGCGATGTCGGACGCCGCGGTCAGCACGGCGCTGATGTCTGCCGATCCGTCTTCGTCCTGGGGAGTGCCGACGGCGATGAAGACCACCGTCGCGTGCCGGATGCCTTCAGCGAGGTCGGTCGTGAAAGTGAGGCGTCCGTCGGATGTCTGCGTGTGAATCAGCTGGTCGAGTCCAGGCTCGTAGATGGGGATCATCCCATCCCTGAGCCTGCGAATCTTCGCCGCATCGCAGTCGACGCACGTCACACCATGCCCGAGTTCGGCGAGACACGCTGCTGCGACCAACCCCACATAACCAGTTCCGACCACAGCAAGCTTCATCGCACCACCTGCAAAACGCACGCTGGCACACAGTAATCGACAGAGACACAACGACTCGTAAACAGTGGATAACTTATTAGTGAGTCCGACCGAGCCTGTCGACATCGGCGCACTTCCGGTGGACGTGCGTGATCGGCGATGCCAACGCTCGAGCGAAACAAACTAACAAGAGCGGTGCCAGAAACGACTCGCGAGGCTAGCCGCGCATTTCCCGAACAATCCGAGCCTTGCGCGTCGTCGACGCGACGGCTTGATCTAGCACGAAGCGACAACGTTGCTGCCGATTCCGGCGACTCCCACAATCCTGTCCGATATTGACGAACACGCCGCACGCGCATCGCGACGCTGACGAACACCATCGGTGAAAAGGTCGTGAATCGACGATCGACGCTTCGATGCACTCCGAAATGAGGGAACGACCCACGCGGGATCCGCGACCGTGCTTCTCCGACGCGCGATGTTCACTCGTGTCATCGGAACATCGCTCGAAAGGGTCCGGCAGGTAATGCGAAGGCGGGATTATGGAGCCGGGACATTGCGGATCGCAACGGTTATCGTCGCTTCGATCGCAAGTTCCAGACGGCGAGGGAGACTAATGCCGGCAGGCCGAATGCGTTTACCACTCCACATCAGGAAACCAACGGCTTTGTTACGCGCTTACGCCGGGACTTCGTGACGCCTTCCAGTGGATTTCCGTCACGCAGCTCAACCGTTGGCGGCGCAGAGCAAAATCCTGAACAGAACCAGGCCATTCGTTGCGCCTGTCGCTCCTATCGGGTGGCCTGCCTTCTGCTCACGGCCGCCAAGGGCATTCCGGCCCTCACGGAGGATTGACGTGGCCCGCATCATCGGCGCGCTCGCATGCTCGCACACACCCACCATCGACTTCGCGTTCGATCGCAAGACTCGCGACGATCCAATCGTTTAACGCCGAAGCGCGCCTCGCGCAGAAAAGGTTCGAGAGAGCCGGCGATCGTGTCGTCGTCTTCTACAAGAAGCGCGCGCACGAATTGACCTTAATGCTGAAATGCGTAGGCGACTTTGACGAATACCTGGCGGTCGAACTTCTGCAGGTGCTGCTGCTGATCGAGCATGCGATCGTCACCGTAACCAAGGTACATCACCGACTGCCAGTTGATCTTGTAGGCCAGCAGGATCGAGCTACCGAAGAAGCCGTCGTGCGCGGGTTGCGGTGTCAGGAACAGCGAGGGGTCACGGTCGGTCGAGACGTACTGACCGATCACGCGGACGAAGCTGCGCGCCGTGAACGAATAGTTCGCGCGAACGCGCTGCACGCGCGACGTGTACAGCGGACGGCTGACACCCGCGGTGTCGTCGACGTGAAGAAACGCGGTGTTCGCGATCAGATCCAGGACGAGATGGTTGGTCGGAATGATCGTCGCGCTGAAGTTGACGGCGCCGCCGCGGCCGAGACGGACGTTGACGAAATCGACTTCGGTGCCGAGGGAGCCGTCGGCTTCGACGCGCTGAATCACTCGGGACGGACTGAACTGCGCGAACCACTGGAGCTGGTTACGCGGAAACACGGTGTCGTCGGCACGCACGTTCGAGTGCTCCATCTTGAACTGCATCGACCCGCTCATCTTCGTGTCCATGCCGACGGCCGGAATCACGGCCTGATAGATAGTCGCGCCCGAGTCCCGTTCGACTTGCCGATCCATCATCACGAACGGGCGGATGCGGCTCAGGAATCCCTTGGGCCTGAAGGTGTAGCCCGACTCCCCGTAGATCTCCCGATAGCCGACCTGTGGCACGAAGCCGGTATCCGCGCGGAAGCCGGTCCCGAAGTCCTTGTAGGTCGTGCCGACATCGAGGTGCTCAGTGTTGTGATTCCACGCAAACTGCGCCGCGGCAGACGTCACATTGTTCGTGTCGCTCCCGAGGACTTGACCGGCGATCGTCTCGGTGCCGTGAAACCGCGTCTGAAAGTCCGGGCCGAACACGCGGTTGTGCCCAGCCGATCCGCTCTCGCGATCGGTCATCAGCGCGCTTAGGAACGACTGCCCCCCGAAGTCCTTTCTCGCGCGGCCGACGAGAACCGTGGACGTGAAGTCCTGTTTCTCCAGTGACGACGAGGCCGGGCCGGGAATGATGACGCTGCCGCCGCCCTGATCGTCGGCGACGAGCGCGGTGTAGTTGACGCCGCCGAGCTTGCCGGTCGCGCGCCCACCCCAGCCAGGCGCCGTGATCGTCCGCGTGTAGACGGCCTGAATCGGCGTCGACAGGAGCTCGACGCCTTCGAGGAAGAACGGCCGCTTCTCCGGGTAGAACAGCGCGAACCGCTGGTTGGTCGAGATCTGTGCGGTGTCGGCTTCAATTTGGGAGAAGTCCGGCTTGATCGTGCCGTCGAGCGTGTTGTCGGCATTCGGCGTGTACTTCAGGTCGAGGCCGGCCCTGTGAGCGAGCGGATCGTTCACGAACCGCGTGCCTGGATCGCCGGACGCACGTGCCGTTTGGTTGGCGGTGATGTACGGCGCCGCCACGAAGTGTCCCCCCGACGGCAGCCGGCTGAGCCCCGTGAGCGTGTTTTCCCGGCAGATGAAGCACTGCGATCCGCGCGGCTGCTTCACCGACACGAACTGATAGCGGAAATCGCGCGCGTAATTGCGCCACAGCATGACGCCCCACTCCTGCGGGTCGAGCTTGCGATAGCGGAGCGAGGAAAACGGAATCTTTATCTCCAGCGTCCAGCCGTGGTCATTGATTCGCGTCGCGGACTGCCAGAAGAAATCAGGCGACGCATTTTCGCCCCCACCGTTGTCGTCCATGACGGCGTCAAACTGTACGTTGTGCGCCGTGACCTGAAACTCATACGCCGTGTGGCCCTCGTTTCTCGTGTCGAGGAACAGGCCGCCGAAGTCCGCGTTGCCCTGGAGGCTGTCGTGATCACCGTACGGCGCGACGATTCGCTTCGGATCGGGGTCCTCGAACTCGAAGCCGGCATAAAAAAACTTGTCGTCGTACGTCAGATACCCGACGTTTTTCAGTTTGGGCTCGGTGTTGTCGCCGGGATTGGTCTCATACCACCGTTCGATGCGAAGCGCGTCGCGCCAGCCCTCGTCGTTCAGATTCCCGTCGATAACGATTGGCCCCTTTGCGCGGGTAATGCCGTAGGTCTCGCCTCTGGTGGACGTCTGGGCGGCCGCGGCGGCCGGCATGACCAGCATTGCGGCCATAACCGCGGCACTTAAGATGCCTCGAGTTGACATCGACTCGCTTAGACGCACCTTTCCCGACCGGGGTCTTGACACCAGACTAGATCTTCCGTCAAGCCCCGTTACGGAACCGTAAGTGCGGACTATCCGCGCAGCCGAAAGGTGACAACGCGCCGTGCTGCGGCGGCGATACAAGGGGGCTCGTTCATTCTGCCGAGATCGGCTGGGCGGCCGATGAACATCGTGACCAGGCCGGTTGCATCGATGTTGAAGACGCGCTACGGAAAGCCAGCGGCGTCCGCTTCTTGTCGCGCGGACCTGTGTACTCCGACTGCGGGCGAATGACGCGATTGGCCCGCCGTTGCTCGCGCGCGTGGGCAATCCATTTGCTGACGCGGCTAACACCAAACTTCGGCGTGAAGAGCGACGTGTCGAATCCGAGTTGTCAAGGTCGCCACGAGGTCACACGAGAACTGACCTCGGTGTTTGCACGCTTCTTGAAGGCCCAAGGCGAGATCGACAACGCCATCAGCACGACA
>Ga0066903_100001877_pt1 | contig 15873 bp, 13 predicted proteins | sample PanSoiMetaGPlot1_FD_67491 | JGI IMG/M metagenome (GOLD analysis project Ga0066903, IMG submission 67491) | Tropical forest soil microbial communities from Panama analyzed to predict greenhouse gas emissions - Panama Soil - Plot 1 (version 2) | ecosystem: Environmental > Terrestrial > Soil >... | reverse complement strand
TCTACCACGATGAACGCGTGGTCTGGACGTTCGGCAACGTGACGAACGCGTATTCGGCGCTCGTGCTGAAACTCCCGGCGCGGAACACGACGTTCATCCTCCTCGCCAACAGCGACGGCCTCAGCGCGCCATTTCAGCTGAACCAGGGCGATGTCACCCGCTCGGTCTTCGCCACGCTCTTCCTCAAGCTCACGACGTAGACTCCCGTGCGTGCGATCCTGAGGGTGCTCGCGGTGTGGTGCCTGTGCCTGCTCGCCGCGCCGCGCGCCGCCGACGCCGAGTGGCACTTCACGCCGCTCGCAGGCCTCGTGTTCGGCGGCAACACCACCCTCGTCGATCTCGAGCTCGCGACCGGCGAATCGCATGCGGTCTTCGGCGGCGCCGTGTCGCTGCTCGGCAGCGGCATCCTGGGCGCGGAGGGGATCTTCACGCTGACGCCGGATTTCTTCCAGGGCAGTTCGGGCCGGGAGGACAGCACCGGATTGCCGATTAAGGACAATCTGGTGGAGAGCAGCCGCGTGACCGCGCTGATGGGCAACGTCGTCGTGACGGCGCCGAGGCGCTACACCGAGTATTTCCTCCGGCCGTTCGTGTCGGGAGGACTCGGGCTGCTGCGCGTCTCGAAGACCGACATCGCGAACAACGGGATTCCGCTCGAGGCAAACTTCGCCGGATTCAACGTCGGCGGCGGCGCGATCGGGTTCTTCTCCCAGCGAACCGGCGTGCGGTTCGACTTCCGCTACTACAGCACGCTGCACAGCACGCAGTCGGATTCGGCGCTGGCCTTCGGCGACGTCCACCTGCGGTACTTCACCGCGGCCGTCGGCTTCGTGATCCGGCGGTAGCGCGGCGGGTCTTCGCACCCGGTGACGCGCTCGTGCACTCGACGTTCAGTCCGGTGAACTGCGCGTAACGTTCGACCTGCGCCTCGAGCGCCGTCCGCGTCGATGCATCCATGCGACTGTCCGGCGCCGCTTCCAGGACGACCGATCCCCTCGTCAGGGTCCTCCGCCACGAGCCCCGGATGCGGCCGTCGACGACCATCGAATTCGCGAAGACGTCGACGCCCGCGTGCGCGATCGCCGTGCGATCCCGGTAGGCGATCACGTACTCGTCGTACACCGGCAGCAGCAGGACGCTCGGGTCCGCCCGGAGGCCGTCGCTGCGGGGCGCAGCGTCCGGCAGCCGGACATACGTCAGACCGTCGACCATGATCTCCTCGACGATCGGCTTCATCATCGCGACGCCGGCCCGCACGTCCTTCATCGAGAGCCCCGACCACCACCCGAAGTCCTGCAGCGTCGCGGGACCGTGACTCTGGAGGTAGCGTCGCGTGAGATCGGCCAGCGACTCGTCGCGCGCGCGCGTCTTCACGAGCGGGACGCGCTCCTCGAGCAGCGCATAGGTGAACTGCGCGCCGCGCCTCGGTCCGCTGCAGACGAGCGCCTCGAGCTCGTGGTGCAGCATGATGTGCGAAACCTGGAGCGGCGCGGCGGGAACGCCGGAACGCGCGAAGGCGGCGGCAATCTCGGCGCGGGTGAGATGCGTGCGATCGCGGAGCGCGCGTTCGAGCACGCGCCGGCTGCGCCGGAACGTGCCGGCGTCCAGACCGAGCCGCCGATGACGGGGTGCGGCGATCCTGTGTACCTGGGGCGCCGTCAGCGCGAGCAGCCACCGGATGTCGCCGGGCAACACGAAATGCCAGGTGGGCCGCATCACGTGCGTGCGCAGGATCTCGCCGCGATCGAACGCCTCGTCGATGACGCGCTCCGTGAGGTCCGTCGCACGCAGGCCGAGTCCCCATTTCGCAGCGGCGTAGTCCTGCGCCTGCACCGCGCCGAGCCAGCCCACGACCTCCGGAGCGGTCGTGAGCCCGGAAGCCGCGAGTTTCTGGTTGCGCATACGCGCCTGTAGGAGGTCCATTTGCGTCAGCTCATACCGGACGGTAGACTTTCACTCTGACACGGATGACCTTAGACCGGACCTTCCGGTGGAGAGCACGGGCCCGGGTGGCGGTCCTGCTTCTGCTGCCGCTGTTGCTCCTTGCCTGCGAATCCCGGCCCCGCCGGGAGCGGTCTGCGAAGGCGTCCGCGGCTCAGCAGGCGGACGCTGCGCCCTACCAGGCCGCCGTCGAGGAAAGCATGGGAGCGGCCGTCGCGATCCTCGTCGACACGTCCGGCTCGATGAAGGACCGCGCGCCCGGCGACTCCCGGCCGAAGTACGAGGTCGCGCAGGACTCCATCGAGGCGATGCTCGATGCGACCGACGCATTCGTGAAGCGGCGCCCGGACTTCCCGATCAAGATTGGCCTCTACAGTTTTTCGAGCAGCGTGCGCACGCTGCTGCCGATCCAGCCGTACGATCGCGGCGCGCTCCGGCATGCCCTCGCGAGCCTGCCGGGTCCCGGCGGCGGCACGGCGATTGGCGACGCGCTGCGCGAGGCGCGCCCGGATCTGTATCGCGCCGGCGTGTTCCGCAAGTACCTCCTGGTCGTCACCGACGGCGAGAACACGAGGGGGCGCAGCCCCGAGGACGTGTCGCGCGACATCTGGGAAAAGAGCGGCCACGGCGTGCAGGTGTACTTCGTGGCGTTCGATACGAGTCCCGAGAAGTTCGCGTTCCTGAAGGACGTCGGCGGGGACGTGATTGCGGCCGGCACCGGCGCAGAGTTGAAGACGGCGCTCGACGGTATCTACCAGGGCAAGATCCTGGCCGAGGCGGAGGGCGCCGAGCGGGAACCCGTGAAGAAGTAACGTCGTTGTACTGGAACAGTGCGGGGTGCTGGAGGCTGACAGCTGACAGCTGGCAACGGGCAACCGGAAACGGGCAACGGGCAACGGGTAACGGGTAACGGGTAACGGGTAACGGTAACAGGCAACGGGTAACAGGCTACGGGTAACTGACAAGGAGTCGCCGTGATTCTGCACAAGATGTGGTCCGCATTCGCCGCGCAGATCAACAAGATCGCGAACCTGTTCTGGGAGGCCGATCCGATCGCCCAGATGCGCTACGAGTACGACCGATCGGTCGAGCAGCTGAAGGAAGGGCGTACCGGGCTCGAGCAGTATCGCGGTCTCGTCGAGCGCGTCACGCGGCAGGTAACCGCCAATCGCTCGCACGTCGCGCAGCTCGAGGCGCAGACGAAGGCGTACCTCAAGGCCGGCGATCGCACGACCGCCGCGAAGTTCGCCCTCGAGCTGCAGAAAGCCAAGGCGGAGCTCGCCACCAACGAAGGCCAGCTCCAGATGCACGAGACGGCCTACGGCAACAGCCTGAAGAAGATCCAGCACGCGAACGAGAAGCTGATCGAGCTGCGCGAGAAGATCACGAAGTACGACGCCGAGCTGAAGATGACGGCGGCCGAAGCCGAGATCGCGAAGCTCTCCGAGACGTTCGACGTGAACCTGACGACCGACTTCGGCGAAATCGAGAGCGTCATCCAGCAGAAGATCGATCAGAACCGCGGCAAGGTCCGTGTCGCGGCCGATCTGTCGCAGAAGGGCATCGCCGACATCGAGGCCGAGGAGCGCATGCAGGCCGCGATGGCCGACCAGGCACTCACCGACTTCGAGGTGGAGCTCGGCCTGAAGTCGCCGGAGACCACGCCCGTCGCGCAGACCGCGAAGGATCTCGGACCTGCGGCCGTCGATCGTGAGAAGACGGCCGACAAGCAGACCAGCTAGGAGCAGTTGACCAATGGCGAACGGACAGCCCCGACCCGCTTTCTACGTAGCAGTTCTCCTCGTGGTGCTCGGCCTCGTGGGCTTCGCGCTCTGGCGCTTCGGCGCCATCGGGCCGAAGTCGTCGTCGGGGCAGTTCACCGCCGACGAGATGAACAAGATGAAGGGCGGTGCGGAGGCCCCCGACAGCAGCGGCATCACCACCGTCAAGGAGTACACCTTCAAGCCGAGCGAGAAGCTGCCGGAGGTCAAGGGGATCTCGAGCTACAAGCCGATGGCGGACCGCACCGTCCGCTTCGCGATCAACGTGTGGGCCGGCTGGAGCCCGATCATCCTTGCGAACAACGGCTTCAAGCCGGGCAAGCTCTGGAAGGGTCCCGACGGGAAGGACTTCAAGGTCGAGCTCGTGCTGATCGACGACCCGGTCGCGATGCGCGACGCGTACGCCGCCGGCAACGTCCACATCGGCTGGGCGACGCTCGACATGGTGCCGCTCTTCCTCGAGGGCCTGCGCAAGGACTCGCGCGTCATGCCGCGGATCTTCCAGCAGGTCGACTGGTCGAACGGCGGCGACGGCATCGTCGTGCGCGACACGATCAAGTCGATCGCGGACCTGCGCGGCAAGACGGTGGTGCTGGCGCAGAACTCGCCGTCGCACTTCTTCATCCTGAACGCGCTGATCAACGGCGGCGTGCAGCCGTCCGAGGTCAACTTCAAGTTCACGCAGGACGCCTTCCAGGCCGCGGCGGCGTTCAACGCCGACAAGAGCATCTCGGGCTGCGTGAGCTGGGCGCCGGACATCTACAACCTCGAGAAGGTGCGCGGCAACCGGATGCTCGTCAACACGTCCACCGCCAACAAGCTGATCGCCGACGTCTGGTTCGCGCGCGCCGACTTCGCCAAGGACAACTCCGACATCATGGAGGGGATCACGCGCGGCATCTTCGACGCGATGCAGGACCTGAAGACGCAGGACAACAAGCAGAAGGTGGCCAAGCTGATGGCCGCGGGCTACTCGATCCCGGAGACCGACGCGCTCAACATGCTCGGCGACGCGCACTCGACCAACTTCGCCGAGAACCGCGAGTTCTTCCTGAACCAGAACAATCCGACCAACTTCGAGCGCACGTGGGGAACGGCGTACTTCCTCTACAAGCGCATCAACGCCGTGACCGAGCAGACGCCGTACGACCAGGTGATGGACTTCTCGGTCATCCAGAAGCTGGGAGCCGAGCAGAAGTACGCGAAGCAGAAGAACGAGTACGACGTCACGTTCTCACCGACGAGCGCCAGCGCGATCCAGGGCGAGAAGGACGAGATCCTCACCAAGACCGTCGTCATCCACTTCTTCCCGAATTCGTGGGACGTGAACAAGAAGGTGACGCGCAACGTGGACGGCAAGGACGTCGAGGAGCTCTACGATCCGAACGTCGAGGCGATCGTCAAGGACGTCGGCACGCTCGCCGGCCAGTACGGCGCCGCGCGCATCGTGATCGAGGGACACACGGACGGGTCGATGCGGACGTCGGTGCCCAAGAGCCTCGTGCAGGAGCTGTCGCTGAACCGCGCGAACTCGGTGAAAGAGTCGATCCTGCGGAAGTACCCGTCGCTCCAGCCGAACCAGTTCTCGACGGCGGGAATGGGATGGGACCGTCCGGCCGACCCGGCCGACCCCGACAACAACGCCAAGAACCGGCGCGTGGAAGTGAAGGTGTACCCGGCCGAGGCGGCTCCGGCCAAGTAGATGCCCGGTCCGCCGAAACGCTCGCTCTTCACGCTTCGGCTGTCCCCGCCGCGCATGACGCGCCGTCTCGTCGGCGTCGGCGCGGTCGGGGTCATCGTGCTCGTGTGGTGGATCGCGACGTCGGGTCTCGGCTCCGAGGAGCGGTGGATTTCGCCGGTCATCCTCCCGAGCCCGATGGAAGTGATCAAGAGCTTCCCGGTGCTGCTGAACGAGCGCGCGCTCATCGCGAGCATCGCGGCGACGCTGAGGCGCGTGCTGATCGGCTTCGGCCTGGCGGCGCTCATCGGCGTGCCGCTCGGCATCATCGCCGGGTCGTGGCGCGTCTTCGAAGCGGCCGCCGCGCCGGTCGCGCTCTTCGGGCGTAACCTGCCGGTGGCCGCCCTGATTCCGCTGACGATCCTGTGGTTCGGCATCGACGAGACGCAGAAGGTGATGTTCATCTTCATCGCCTGCGTGCCGTTCGTGTTCTCCGATGCCGTGGCGTCGATCACCGGCGTGCCGGATCGCTACGTGGAGACGGCGCAGACGCTCGGCGCCAAACCGCTCCAGATCGTGCTGAAGGTCCTCGTGCCGCTCGCGCTGCCGGACATCTACAACAGCCTCAGGCATCTCTTCGGCCTGGCGTTCGGCTATATCATGCTGGCCGAGCTGATCAACGCCGAGCACGGCCTCGGCTATCTGCTCATGGCGAGCCAGCGTCGCGGACTGTCGGAGCACATCATCCTGATCCTCATCATCATCGGCCTGCTCGCGTACGGGATCGACCGCGTCCTGTTCTGGTTCCAGCGCGGCCTCTTTCCCTATCGCACGGTCGAAGACTAGTCGTGAGCGAACCCGCACCCTCGCCGTCGGCCGCGCCCAGCAACATCGTCGAGTTCTCGCACGTCACGAAGCGCTTCGGCGATCTGACGATCATCAAGGACGTGACCTTCTCGGTGGAAGACCTGCCGGGCACCGGCGAGTTCATCGCGATTCTCGGTCCGTCCGGCTGCGGCAAGTCCACCGTGCTCAGGCTCATCGCCGGACTGCCGCCGCACTATCCGGCGACGGAAGGCACGGTGCTGGTAGCCGGCAAGCCGGTCCAGTGCCCGGGGCCGGATCGCGCCATGGTGTTCCAGGACTACACGTCGTTCGACAACCGGACCGTCGAGGACAACGTCGCGTTCGGCCTCGAGTGCCGCGGCATGCCGGCGAAGGAGCGCCGCGAGCGCGCGCAGGAATGGATCAACAAGGTCGGCCTGAACGTCAAGCGCGATGCCGCCAAGTACCCGAGCGAGCTCTCGGGCGGGATGCGCCAGCGCGTCGCCATCGCGCGCACGCTCGCGCTGTCGCCGCGCATCATCCTCATGGACGAGCCGTTCGGCGCGCTCGATCCGACCACGCGGCTGAACATGCAGGCGCTGCTGGTCGATCTCTGGAGAGAAGCTGAGGCGACGGTCTTCTTCGTCACGCATTCGATAGAAGAGGCCGTCTACCTGGGCGACCGCGTCTACATCTTCTCCTCGGCCCCCGGCACGATCCTCAAGGAGATGGCGATCCCGAAGCCTCACCGCCCGCCGAAGGAGATGCAGCGCGAGCCGCAGTTCCTCGAGAAGGTCTTCGAGATTCGCGACATCATCGAGAATCTCGCGACGTCGACACGTGCAGGCGATGATTAGTCCGCCGCCGAAGCCGCCGGCCCCCCCGCCGTCCTCGCCGCCGCAGCGCGCGACGATGAAGGACTACCTGCTGCATGCGTTCCTCTTCCGCTGGAACCTGCTGTTCTTCCTCGGCGGCACGGCGGCCGCAGCGCTCACGCCCGCGCCCGATCTGCTGCTGCCGCTCGTCGGCGCCGGCGAGGTGATGTACCTCGCGGGTCTCGTGTCGGTGCCGCGCTTCCGCGCCGCCATCGACGCCAAGATGCACGCCGAGCGCCAGGGCGCAACACCTGCCGCGACGCCGCAGACGCCGCCGGTGTCGGTCACGGCCATGCTGTCGGGACTGCCGCCGGCGGATCGCAGCCGCTTCGAGCAGCTGCACTCCCGCTGTCTCGAGATGCGGAAGATCGCCGCCGGCGTCCGCGGGGCGGCCGGCGACCAGGGTGGCGCCGAGGACATTCGCACGCCCGGACTCGATCGGCTGCTGTGGCTGTTCCTCAGGCTGCTGCTCTCGAGGACGGCGCTCGATCGGTTCCTCAAGACGATGAACGAGAAGGATCTCACGACGCGGCTCGACGATCTGCGCAGAAACCTCGCGGCCGCGCAGAACGGCGGCGACGAGCGCGTCGTCCGCTCGCTTCAGGACAGCATCGCGATGGGAGAGCTGCGCCTCGACAACTACGGGCGCGCGAAGAAGAACGCCGAGTTCGTCACGATCGAGCTCGATCGCCTCGAGGGGAAGATCCAGGCGCTCGCCGAGCTCGCCGTCAACCGGCAGGATCCCGATTTCCTGAGCAGCCAGGTCGACTCCGCCGCCGAGAGCATGCGGCAGACCGAGAAGGCGGTGAGCGAGCTGCAGCACCTCACCGGTCTCGGCGACGAGCTGCAGGAACCGCCGGCGATTCTCGAGTCGGATCTGCGTGGAGTGCTCCGCAATGACGCCTGACACCGTGCGACAGCGCCCCACCGGTCTCGGCAACCTGCCGGCGTGGTTTCCAGGTTGGGCGTCGCAGCTCGCAGACCTGTATTTCTCCGGGACCACCGCCGCGTTCGTGCTGCACGGCAACACCTACGATCTGTTCCGCATCGGCGGCGACACTGAATCCAGATACGGAGTCCTCGCGGAGTTCCTCGCCGAGCAGTTGTTCGGCCGCTGGTCGCTCGTGCTGCACTACGACCTCGGACGCGGCCTTCGCGCGTTCGCCGGCAGCGAGGAGAAGCGGCTGAAGGAGATGGTGACGCTCGCCAACCGGCGCGTCGGCGATCTCAGCGCGCTCCCGAAGGATCCGGCCTCGACGTTCGCGATCCTGGATCGCTTCGTCCGCAGCAACATCATGGCGGCCGAGGACGATCGCCTGAGCCTCGCGGTCATCATCGACCAGGCGTCCTATGTCTTTCCCGCCGGCGAGCCAGGCCGCCTCAACCTCCAGGCCTCGTCGCAGCTGGTGGCGATGCTGAACTGGGCGATGAGCCCGCACGTGAAGCGGCTCAACATGGCGTTCGTCATGATCGACGAGAAGCTCTCCGACCTGAGCGACCGCCTGACGGGGAACCCTCACGTCGCGACGATCGAAGTGCCGCTTCCGGACCAGGCCGCGCGGGAGGCCTTCGTCACCGAGGCGACGAAGGCCGCGCCGATCGCGGACTTCTCCGACTACGACGCCGCCCAGCTCGCCGCGCTCACCGCCGGGATCTCGCTGACGGATCTGAACGTGCTGATCCAGTCGGCGCGCGAGACCCGGCGTCGTCTCGATGTCCAGGCGTTCCGGTCGCTGAAGAAGCGCCTGCTCGAGCGGCAGGGCCAGGGGCTGCTCGAGTTCATCGAGCCCCGGTGGACGCTCGACACCGTCGTCGGCCACGACGCCGCGAAGGCGCGGCTGCGTGAAGATGCGGCGCTGCTGAAACGCGGCGCGCTCGACAGCCTGCCGATGGGTTATCTGTTCTGCGGTCCCGTCGGGACGGGCAAGTCGTTTCTCGCGCAGTGCGTCAGCGGCGAGATCGGCGTGCCGTGCGTGATCCTGAAGAACTTCCGATCGAAGTACGTCGGCGAGACCGAAGGGAACCTCGAGCGCGTGCTGTCCGTCCTGCGTGCCATGGGGCCCGTCGTCGTCGTGGTGGACGAAGCGGACGCGGCGCTCGGCAATCGCGAGCAGGAAGGGGATTCCGGCACGTCGAGCCGCGTGTTCGCGATGATCGCCGCGCAGATGGGGAACACCGAGTATCGCGGGCGGATCCTCTGGATGCTGCTCACCGCGCGCCCGGATCTGCTGCCGATCGACATCAAGCGGCAGGGGCGTGCCGAGGTGCACATCCCGCTCTTCTATCCGACCGACGAGGCCGAGATCGCGCAGATGTTCGTGATCCTGGCGAAGAAGCTCGGGTCGCGGCTCGCGCCCGAGGACGTGCCCGCGATTCCGCAGCGCGGGCACCTGTCCGGCGCCGACATCGAAGGCATCGTCGGACGCGCGCTGCGTGCGTCGATCCTCGCGGGCTCCGATCGGATCAGCCGCGAAGCGCTCGCCGGCGCAGTCGGGGAGTTCATGCCGTCGACGCAGGGGCTCGAGCGGGAGCTGCAGGAGACCGCCGCGATCCTCGAGTGTACCGACCGGCGCTTCCTGCCGCCCGCGATCCTGCAGAAGACGGACGTCACGGGCGGCCGCGCCTCGCTGCAGGAGCGGCTCACGGCGCTGAAGCAGTTGGTCAGAGAGTTGTAAGGGTTCGCGGGTTCAAGGGGTTCAAAGGGTTCGACGGGTTCGGGTTCACGGGTTCCGGTTCGGTTCAAGGGTTCGGCCTTGAACGTTGAACCGAACCTGCCGAACCTCTGAACCCCAACCCGTGAACCTTCGAACCCCTTGAACCGTGAACCGAGAAGGAGCACACGAATGCCACGCACGAGTTGGTTCGACGAGAAAGCCGAACACGAAGGAATCCAGGATCGCGCGCAGAAGCTCGAGTCGTTCACGGACGCGCTCGCCGACGGCGTGGTCTCGAAGCAGGAAGTGGACGGTCAGGAGAAGCGGCTGCTCGCCGCCATGAAGACGCTCGAGCCTGCGCTGAGCGACGAGCTCCACGCCAAGGTGACCACCGTCCTCGTCGAGCTCTCGGCCTATAACATCATGCGCATGCTGCACGAGCTGCAGACCGAGCGCGCCCGGATGACCTTCGGCAAGGCCTGATTCCTCCCCGACGGGATGTCGAGAACGCGGCTGGTGCTCCGACTGACAGATGAACGGGCATCACGCCGCGGCCGGTGGCTGCGGCCTTCTCGCATGGAGGATTGGCCATGACCATCGCCGTGTCATCGACAGCCACGGGTTCCCGCCGCCTGGGCCGCAGCGTGGCGGCCATCGTCGCCGGGTTCCTGGCGGTCGCCGTGCTTTCGCTCGGCACCGACCAGGTGCTGCACGTGCTCCAGGTGTATCCCCCCTGGGGCGAGCCGATGTGGGATCCCCGCCTGAACGCCCTGGCGCTGTCCTACCGGGTCGTCTACACCATTCTCGGCGGCTACATCACGGCCGCGCTTGCGCCGTACGCGCCGATGCGCCACGTCGCGATCGGCGGCATCCTAGGACTGCTGGCCGGGACGGCAGGCGCGATCGTCGCGATCCGGGTGGCGGATCTGGGGCCGAACTGGTATCCGATCGCGCTGGCGCTCACCGGATTCCCCTGCGTCTGGCTCGGCGGTTTGATCCATGAGGCGCGCCGGGCACAGTGACTTTCAGCGGCGGATTGTTTATCGTTCGCAGTCGACGAAGGGTTTGTCTTGAGAGGGGGACTGCATGTCGTGCACCCGCCGCAGCTTTTTCGCCGCCGCCTCCGGGCTCGTGATCGGCGCGCGCCTTGCCGCGAGCAACGCCTTTGGAGCCGCCGACAGGATCCGGATCGGCGTCATCGGCACGGGCGGCCGCGCCCGCAGCCTCATGGGTCTGCTGAAGAAGCTGCCCGGCAACGAGATGGTCGCCGTCTGCGACGTCTACGAGCCGCGCATGCTGCAGGCCGTCGAGATCGCCGGACCTGCGGCGAAGAAGGTCGCGGACTATCGCCGGATCCTCGATGACCGCGAGATCGACGCCGTCGTGATCGGCACGCCCGATCACTGGCACAAGACGATCGCGCTCGACGCCGTCGCTGCCGGCAAGGACGTGTACGTCGAGAAGCCCGTCTCGCACACCATTGCCGAAGGCGCGGAGATGGTGAAGGTGATCGAAGCCTCGAAGCAGATCGTGCAGACCGGCACGCAGCAGCGCAGCTGGGATCACTGGGTGCTCGGCAAGCAGATCGTCGACTCCGGCCGGCTCGGACAGATCACCTTCGTGCACACGTATTGGTATCAGCACGCGACGCCAGGGCCCTATCCGGCGGTGTCGCTCGAGCAGCTCGACTGGAAGCGCTGGCTCGGCGCCGCGCCCGATCAGCCGTTCAAGCCCGAGCGCTTCTTCCAGTGGCGTCACTTCTGGGACTACGGCGGCGGCTGCCTCACCGATCTGATGACGCACTGGATCGACGTCGTCCACTGGTACATGGGCGTGGAGGCGCCGCTGACCGCCGCCGCCGTCGGGCACAACTACAACATCAAGCTGTGGGAGGCGCCCGACACGGTGACCGCGACGCTGGAGTTCCCGAAGAACTTCATGGCCGCGTACCTCGGCACCTACGTCAGCCGCGTGGACGATGGAGGGCTCGAGTTCCGCGGCGACAAGGCGACGCTCAAGATCGATCGTTCGCGGCTGGCGGTCTATCGCGACGATGCGGCGTGGGCCGCCGGGACGATGGCGCCCGAGCCTGAGATCTACGTGCGGTCGAGCGGCGACGGCACGCTCACGCACCTCGAGAACTGGCTGGACTGCATCCGCACGCGCAAGCAGCCGAACGCGCACATCCGCGTCGCGCACCAGGCCGCGCGTACCTCGCATCTCGCCAACGCGGCATTGAAAGCCGGGCATCCGGTGAAGTGGAATCCGGCCGCGGAGAAGATCGAAACGGCCTGAGTTCGTCGCGTCGTTCAGTGCAGCCGGGCGTACTCCGTGCGCGCGGCTCATCCTCCCGCCCGCGCGCGGATCCGCGTCACGAGCGCATCGAAGCGCGGATCGCCGCGAAGCGACCGCAGATCCTCGTCCTGTTGCATCTCCAGATAGCCGCCGTAGCCGTGGTCGATCGCCACGCGCAGCCTCGCAAGCGCTTCGTCGCGTCTCGCCGCGAGTGCGGAGAGGCACGCCAGGTTGTAGAGCGCCCTGACGGTGTACCCGTGATTCTCTCCCATGGCGCGGCGTGACCTGGAAACCGCCTCTTGAAGCGCTTTCTCGGCTTCCGCGAAACGGTGATCCTCCATGTAGGCCCATCCGAGATCGTTCAAGCTCAGGATGATGCTCGGATGATCCGGGCTGAAGATGCGTCTCTCGATCGGAAGGACCTCTTCGTACAGTTTCTCGGCCTGCTTGTACTGCTTCTCTTCGATCAAGGTCTTCCCAAGGTCGGTCTCCGCGATCAGCGTGTCGGGGTGGTCTGCACCGAGGACTCGTCGACGTCCCTCCACGGCACTCCGGAACAGCGTCTCCGCCTCCGAGAGTCGATGAAGGTTGCTTTCGGCCATCCCCAGGTACATCGTGGATCGGAGCGAGACCTCATGGTCCACGCCCAGCGTCCGGCGGGAGCGCTCCACTGCGTCACGAAGCAGGTTCTCGGCTTCGGCGCTCGGCCCGCCTCCCTCGACCATGAGCCTGCCCAGATACATCGTCGACTTGATGGTTTCGAGGTGATCCGGACCAACGGTCCGCCGCAGGATCGGGAGTGTGGCACGCAGGAGTTTGTCCGACTCAGGGCCACGCAACATCGCCAGGGCATTGTTCGAGGTCAATGTGTCGAGGTGTTCCGGCCCCAGGACGCGCGTGCGTAACTCGACTGCCCGCTGCAGAAGTGAGTGGGCCTGGTCGTACAAGCCCAGGTTCCAATACACGATCCCCATCGTGTGCATGAGCTGCGCCTGGATCTCGGGATCGTTGCGAAGCTGCGTCTCAATCTGCTTTGCGCCGTTGTCCAGGACTTCGCGCGCGGTGATGCTCCTCCCGCGGGCTTCACCGGGATCAGAGACCTTGTAGAGCCCTATCAGAAAATCCGTCACGCGCCGTGAGACTTCCGCCTGTCGATTCGCGCGATCGCGCTCCGCTGCGATTCGCTTTGCTTGAATCGCCATCGTGATCGCGAAGCCAGCGAGCAGGAGGACCAGTCCGGCTGCGACACCGACACCGAAACGATGACGCCTCACGAACTTGCGCGCGCGGTACGCCACCCCCGCAGAAGTTGCCAGCACCGGTTCGTGACGCAGGTATCGGTTGATGTCGGCGGCGAAGTCGGCGACGGATCCGTAGCGCCGCGCGGGACTCTTCTCGAGCGCCTTGAGGATGATGCGATCGAGATCGCCCTTCAGCTGGCGGATCAGGAGTCGGGGCTCGGTGCGGCGGCTCGCGGCGACCGCTGACGACGTGTCGCCGAGTCTGTGGATCTTGCTGCTCGGCCGCGGCGCCTCCACTTCCTTGATCGTTCGCAGGATTTCATCGAACGGCATGCTGCGAAATCGCTTCGCATCGTGCGGCAGCGCGCCGGCGAGCAATTTGTACAGAATCAGCCCGAGCGAATACACGTCGGTCCGCGTGTCCACCTCGTGGTCGGTCAGATCCGCCTGCTCGGGACTCATGTAGGCCGGCGTGCCGACAATCACGCCAAGCTCCGTGAACAGCGACTTGTCCGTGAGGCGATGCCCCATCGCCTTGGCGAGGCCGAAGTCGATGATCTTGGGAATGGACTTGCCGTCCTCCATCGTGACGAGGATGTTGGACGGCTTGAGGTCGCGATGAATGATCGCCTTCCGGTGCGCGTGCTGCACGCCGTCGCACACCTCGAGAAACAGGCGCAGCCGTTCCTCTGTCGTCAGTCGGTATCGGTCGCAGTGTTCGTCGATCGGCAGCCCGGGGACGTACTCCATGACGAAGTAGGGCCGCCCTTCGACGGTCGACCCGGCGCCGAAGACCTTCGCGATGCCGCGATGCGCCATCAGCGCGAGGGCCTGCCGCTCGGACTCGAAGCGCGCCACCACCGCCTTCGTGTCCATGCCCGCCTTGATCAACTTGAAGGCCACCTTGCGGCGGATGGGCGAGGTCTGTTCCGCGACCCAGACCTGTCCGACGCCGCCTTCCCCGATTTTCTGCAACAGGCGGTAGGGGCCTATGGGGCCCGCGCTGATGGAGGGAGCGTCGGCGGGACTGGTGTCGCCGAGCGGAGGGTTCCGGTCGTCAGAGGGGTCCATCGTGCTGCCCCCGATCTCTGGATGGAGTCACGGCATGACTTCGTAGTCGGAACACGCGCGGCTCATCCTCCGTTTCGCTGGCGAACCGCGCGAGCCCGTGCCACGAGCGCGTCGAAGCGCGGATCGCCGTGAAGCGACTGCAGATCCTCGTCCTGCTGCATCCACTGGTCGGCGGCGTAGCCATGGTCGATTGCCACGCGGAGCCTCGCGAGCGCTTCATCGCGTTTGGCCTCGAGTGCGGATTTGCACGCCAGGTTGTAGAGGGCATTGAGGGTGTACGGGTGACTCTCTCCCATAGACCGACGCGACCTGGAGAATGTCTCTTGAAACGTCTTCTCGGCTTCCGCGAAACGGTGCTCTTCCATGTAGATTCTTCCGAGGCCCATCATGGTCGTGATGAGGCTGGGATGATCGGGGCTGAGGATGCGTCGCTCGACGAGAAGGGCCGCCTCGTACAGTTTCTCGGCCTGCTTGTATTGCTTCTGCCCCTCCAGGTTCAACGCGAGATCGGTCTCCGCGCTCAGCGTGTCAGGGTGTTCTTCGCCGAGGACCCGTCGACGTCCCTCCACGACACTCCGGAACAGCGGCTCCGCCTCTGAAAGTCGACCGAGGTCGTTATCTGCCATCGCCAGGTACATCGTGGATTGAAGGGAGAGTTCATGGTCCGCTCCCAGCGTCCGCCGGGAGCGCTCCACCGCGTCGCGAAGCAGGTCGGCGGCTTCGGCGGCTTTGGCGCTCCGCCCTGCCTCGATGAGGAGTCGGGCCAGGTAAACCCTCGATTTGATGGTTTCGAGGTGATCCGGCCCCACCGTCCGCTGGAGGATGGTAAGTGTGGCGCGGTTGAGTTTCTCCGATTCCTGAAAACGGCTTTGACGCCGGTAGACCACCGCCAGCGCATTGCTGGAGGTCAATGTGTCGAGGTGTTCCGGTCCCAGGACGCGTGTACGTAACTCGGCTGCTTGCTGCAGAAGAGACTGGGCCTGGCCATCCAGGCCCAGGTTCCAATACACGATCCCCATCGCGTGCATGAGCTGCGCCTGGATCTCGGGATCGTTGCGAAGCTGCGTCTCAATCTGCTTGGCACCAGTGTCCAGGACCTCGCGCGCCGTGATGGTCCTCCCGCGGGCTTCGCCCGGATCAGACACCTTGTAGAGCCCTATCAGAAAATCCGTCACGCGCCGTGAGACTTCCGCCTGTCGATTCGCGCGATCGCGCTCTGCCGCGATGTGCTTCGCCTGGATCGTCATCGTGATCGCAAAGCCGACGAGCAGAACGACGAGGCCCGCCGCGACACCGACGCCGAAGCGGTGACGCCTCACGAACCTGCGCGCCCGGTACGACACGCCTGCGGAGATTGCCAGCACCGGTTCGTGCCGGAGATACCGGTTGATGTCGGCCGCGAATTCGGCGACGGATCCGTAGCGCCGCGCGGGACTCTTTTCGAGCGCCTTGAGGATGATGCGGTCGAGATCGCCACTGAGCTGCCTGGCCAGAAGTCGGGGCTCGGTGCGG